>WBZR01000590.1_pt1 | contig 55720 bp, 60 predicted proteins | sample 5204231 | NCBI WGS metagenome assembly WBZR01 (sample SAMN12412403, study PRJNA552823) | activated sludge metagenome | isolation source: activated sludge from anammox sidestream of wastewater treatment plant... | place: USA: Virginia | collected 2017-08 | reverse complement strand
GGTGTGACCCTGAATATAGGATTCGGTATGAAAAAGATTTACAACCTTCCTAAATATCAAAACCGTTATGGTGGAGGTGCTTCTCCCGACTTTATTGAAAGTGACATACATCCTGGCGAGTATCGTTCAGAATTTGAATATGACGGTAGCTGGGGTCCGGAATTATTAGGACAGGAAGTATATCAGTGGGACAGCTACTATCCTTCTATGCCTAACTATAACAAAAAAACTCCATGGGTTGCACATCCTGATAACGTAAAAGATTTCTTCCAGACAGGTATTGTTAAAAACAACAGCATAGCGCTTGATGGTGGAAATGAAAAATCACTTTTCCGTTTAGGTTATACCAATTACGATGAAAAAGGTGTTATCCCTAATGAACGTCTTAACAGAAATATCATCAGCTTTAATGGTTCCAATAAATTTACAGACCGTTTAAGTGCTGATATCACTATGAACTATGTGGTTTCAAGAGGAAAAGGCCGTGCAGCTACAGGATATAACAGCATTGCTTCTAACTTTAATCAGTGGTGGGAACGTCAGTTGGATATTCATGAACTGGAAGACTATAAAAATCCTGATGGAACACAACGTGCATGGAACATGAACTCAGAAGAAGATCCTTCTCCACTTTATTGGGATAATCCATACTGGGTTTGTTATGAAAACTATGAAACCGATCAGCGTAACCGTTTATATGGCGGATTAAATCTTAACTATGATTTAGGAAAAGGTTTTTCTGTAATCGCATCCGGCAAAACCGATTATTATGACGAATTCCGTCAGGAGCGTGTAGCTGTGGGAAGTGCCATTGCAACTGCTATCCCATCTTATTCTGAAAACACTCTTCAGTTTAATGAAAACAACTATGAGATTATGTTGAATTACAAACACAGAATTTCTGATGCTTTCGACTTTAACGGATTTGTAGGAGCCAACAGGATGGATCAGAAATTCAGTAACAAATTTATTGCTACTCAGGGTGGTTTAAAAGTTCCTAATTTCTACAGCATCAGCAACTCACAAAGCAGCGAATTAATTGAGTCTTCACAGGTTAGACAAATGCGCAAAAACTCAGTGTTTGCAAGTGCTTCGGTAGGTTATAAGAGTTTCCTTTACTTAGATGTTACCGGACGTAACGACTGGAGTTCAACACTTCCTGAAGACAACAACTCTTATTTCTATCCTTCAGTGAGTGGTAGCTTTGTATTCTCTGAATTACTTGATATGTCATGGTTAAGTTATGGTAAATTAAGAGCTGGTTGGGCGCTAACAGCTGTTGATCCTCCTGCATACCGTTCAACTGCAACACCTGCATTGATTTCTGATAACTTCAATGGAGTTCCCACAAGTGTACTTCCCGGAACATTTAATAATACTACTTTGAAACCTGAGTTCACTTCAGGTTTTGAAACCGGTCTTGAAGCAAAATTCCTTAATCAGCGAATTTCAATGGATGTTGCTTATAGTTCAACCTTATCAAAGGACGTTATCTTTAATGTACAGCAGTCAAGTGCCAGTGGTATCACCTATAAAATTTATAATGCTGCTGAAATTTCAAATAAAACAGTGGAGTTGATGTTAAATGTAATTCCTGTTAAACTCAAAAACAGCTTTGAGTGGGGAGTTGGTTTCAACTGGGCTAAAACAAAAAATATGGTTGAGAAACTCTTTACTGACGAAAACGGCAATGAAACTGAAAGTGTACAAATTGGTACTGCTCCTTTCTCTGCTACACTTCAGATGTATAAAGGAATGGAAGCTTCTCAGATTGTGGGTTATGATTTTGTTTATGACGACAAAGGCAATAAAATTGTTGATGCCGATGGATTTTATAAACGTACCGCTACTGTTACTCCTTTAGGTTCTGTATTACCTGACTACACCGGTGGTGTAAGTACTTATGTTACCTTTAAAGGTATTCGTTTAGGTGGCTTGATTGACTTCCAGAAAGGTGGTAAAGTTTACTCTCTTACCAATGTATGGGGTAGATATTCAGGAATTTTTGCTGAAACTGCCGAAGGTGATATCCGCGAAAATGGCTTAATAAACGAAGGCGTAACCGAAACAGGTGAAGCAAACACAACTGTAATTTCTGCTGTAGATCACTACTTCCAGGATGGTGGTTATGTAATTACTGCTGCAGATGTTTATGATGCATCATTTGTAAAACTTCGCGAATTAACCTTGTCTTATGAACTGCCAAGTTCATTATTCAAAAAAGGTATCCGCGGTGTATCAGTAGGTATTTACGGACGTAACCTTGCAATTCTTCACAAGAATGCTCCTAATATTGATCCTGAGTCAGGATTGTCAACCAGCAACGTACAAGGCTTTGAGGGCGGACAATTACCAACTGCACGTACCTTTGGTATAAACCTGAATGTTAGATTTTAACTTTTAAAAACGATTGAACATGATACAAATAAAAATAAATCATAAAGCAATTGCAGTAGTAATGGTAGGATCACTGCTGCTGGGATCGTGCAGAAAGAATTTTGAACGAATCAATGAAGATCCAAATAATCCAAAAGAGGTTCCTAATTCTTATTTGCTTACCGGTGCTCAACGTGGTATAATGGACAACACTATAGATGTATGGTGGGGCGCCAATGTGGGAAATCAATTAGGCCAGTATTGGTCTTCGAACCAATATACTTCTGAAAGCCGCTATAACTACCGCACAAACGTTACAAATAGCGCATGGCAGCGTTTTTATAGTGGTGCCAGTAATGATCAGCAAGTAAATGTTGGCGGATTGTATGAATTAGATCAGATCATTAAAAAATGTACTGAAGAACCCGATTTATCTTCTGTAGACGGAGATGTAAATAATCAGATTGCCGTTGCTACAATGCTTAAGGTTTGGTTATTCCAAAACATGACTGATACCTGGGGTGACATTCCTTACTCTGAAGCATTACAAGCAGAGAAAATTAAATCTCCGAAGTATGACAGTCAAGAGGATATTTACAAAGGGCTGATGAATGACCTGAATAATGCATTATCCTTAATTGATGTTGCTGCTTCAGGACCTAATGGTGATGTGGTTTATAATGGTGATATGACACTATGGAAAAAGTTTGGCAATTCACTTAAAATGCGATTAGCTTTGAGAACTGCAGATAAAGATGCTGCAGCATCTCAGGCAGCATTTGAAGCAGCCAACACTGATGGTGCATTTACCTCCAACAGCGATAATGCATTGTTGCAATATGGTACTTACCCAAGCGGTAACCCCATTTACTACAACCGTTATATCTCCGGACGTAATGATTATTGCGCAAGTAATATATTCCTTGACAGTACACTTACTCCTTTAAACGATCCACGCAGAGAGTGCTTCTTTGCTCCTGCAAGTGCTACAGGATTGTGGACAGGAGAAGTTTATGGATTATCTGAAGCTAACGGTGCACAAACTCCGAATTCACGTATCTCTCAGCGCTCTGCTTTAACATTGTCTGCTACTCTTCCGGGTATTTATTTGGATTATGCACAGGTAGAATTTATGCTTGCTGAAGCAGTTGAGCGTGGATGGAATGTAGGCGGTACTGCTCAGGATCACTACAACAATGGTGTTACTGCAAGTATTGACTTCTGGACAGGCCTTAACGGAACTACCGGTGATGCCGCAGCTTATCTTGCTCAACCAGATGTAAATTATACTACTGCTCCCGGTGACTGGAAACAAAAAATCGGAGTTCAGAAATGGATTGCTCTTTTTGATCAAGGAGTTCAGGGATGGGTTGAATGGAGAAGACTTGGATTCACCAAACTTCAACTTCCTGCTGATGGTGTATTGGATGGTACAGGTATTCCAAGAAGAATGAAATATCCTGTATTGGAACAAACTCTTAACTCAGCAAATTATAATGCAGCTGTGGCTGCACAAGGCGCTGATGAGCAGGATACACGTATGTGGTGGGACAAACCATAAAATTTAAAATATCCAACTTTCAGAGGCTGCCTTAAACAGGCAGCCTCTTTTTTTATCAAAGAACTTCCTGATAATTTGTAAACTGAACAAAAATCAATAATCATTTTATTCATTATAATAACTTTGCCAAAAATTTAATTTCTAATGCATCACACTTCCGTAAAAGAACTTTTAAAAACATCCCCTTCGGGGCAAACAGTAACAGCAAAAGGATGGGTACGAACCCGAAGAGGAAATAAAAATATTTCGTTTATAGCATTAAATGACGGAAGCACCATTCATAACATACAGGCAGTAGCTGAACTTGCATCCTTCAGCGAAGATTTGATGAAACAAATTACTACCGGCTCATGTGTGGCTGTTACAGGTGTTCTGGTAGCTTCACAGGGCCAAGGTCAAAATGTAGAAATACAGGCTAAAGAAATTCAGGTATATGGAACGGCAGATGCCGAAAGTTATCCATTGCAAAAGAAAGGTCACACCATGGAATTCCTTCGCGAAATTGCACACCTGCGGCCACGTACAAACACTTTTGGAGCTGTATTTCGCATACGTCATGCAATGGCTTATGCCATACACCATTATTTCAATAAGAATGGTTTCTATTACATACATACACCCATCATTACAGGAAGTGATGCAGAAGGTGCAGGTGAAATGTTCAGAGTAACCACTCTGGATCTGAACAAACTTCCGCGTACTGAAGATGGCGGAATTAATTATAAAGAAGATTTTTTCGGAAAAGAAACCAACCTCACCGTTTCAGGTCAGCTTGAAGGTGAACTGGCTGCTCTATCATTAGGTAAAATTTACACCTTTGGCCCTACCTTCCGTGCTGAAAACAGCAACACACCAAGACATCTTGCCGAATTCTGGATGATAGAGCCTGAAATGGCTTTTTATGAAGCAAAAGAAAACATGGATCTGGCCGAAGACATGCTGAAGTTTCTGATCAATTATGCACTTGAAAACTGTTATGACGATATAGAGTTCCTGAACAACATGTACGACAAGGAACTGATTGCGCGTTTACGCAGTGTAATTGAAAAACCATTTACACGACTGACATATACCGAAGCGATAGAAGTACTCACACCCAAAAATGCAACATTCGAATATCAGGTTGAATGGGGTTCGGACCTGCAGAAAGAACATGAAAATCATCTTGTAGAACATTTCAAAGGACCGGTTATACTCACCGACTATCCCAAACAGATAAAAGCCTTCTACATGAAACAAAATGATGATGGCAAAACCGTTCGCGCAATGGATGTTTTGTTCCCCTGGATAGGTGAAATTATTGGTGGTTCGCAGCGCGAAGAAAATTTTGAAAAGCTTAGCAGCAGAATGAAAGAAATGCATATTCCTGAAAAGGAGATGTGGTGGTATCTCGACACCCGCAAATTCGGAACATGTCCTCATTCAGGATTTGGTTTGGGTTTTGAACGTTTGATATTGTTTGTAACAGGAATGAATAATATACGTGATGTTATTCCGTTTCCGCGAACTCCTAAGAATGCAGAATTCTAATTCTTAGAAGCAATATAACCCAAGCCCCAACAGACGTGCAAAAAAATGAACGCTGATGAACGAAAGACCGAAAATTAAATTAGAACTTACGACAACAGACAAGACATTTGAAATTCTTGGTTGGATTTCAGTTCTTGCAATTTGGGTTTTTACAATCACAAACTACACGAACTTGCCCGATATAATTCCAACACATTACAACAGTGCAGGACAAGTGGACGGTTTTGGTGGGAAAGGCTACATTTTTACTTTGCCGTTAATTGCAACATTTCTTTTTATTGGACTGACAATCTTAAATAAGTTTCCACACGTTTTTAATTATCCGACCAACATAACCGCAGACAACGCATTAAGAAAGTACACAAATGCGACACGACTGATTAGATATTTAAAGTTCATTATTGTTATCGTTTTTGGACTAATTACTTTCAAGACAATTCAGAATGTAAACGGAGAAGCAAGTGGACTTGGGATTTGGTTTTTACCATTGACATTAGGACTGATTTTTATTCCGCTGACTTACTTTGTGATAAAATCATTTAAGACAACATAACTATGATGAAGCAAGAAAGCACCGGCTATAACATAGTATAGCCAAAACCGATTAGATTAATAAATACAAAAGGCTGTACCTGTTTGGTACAGCCTTTCTCATTCAATTCGTTTGTTCTATATTTTAATACTCATCTTCGTTAAAAAAGAAATCATCCTTAGTTGGATAATCAGGCCATATTTCTTCAATGCTCTCATACGATTCGCCCTCATCTTCCAGTTCCTGCAAATTCTCTACAACCTCAACAGGTGCGCCAGAACGGATGGCATAATCAATCAATTCGTCTTTGGTAGCAGGCCAGGGCGCGTCTTCAAGATGCGAAGCTAATTCCAGTGTCCAATACATTTACTATTCTATAATTTAAAGTTTTACTCTGATATTAATCCCTTTTTTTAAGGGCTGCAAAAATATGTAAATAAAAACAGAAAAAACAAGTCTTTTTTTACACAATTAAACGCAGATTAAAGCCTTGGTTTCCAGGCTATTTCAGGTGTGTTGCGGACGAAACTGGAGTAACGTGCTACCATAAAAAGATAATCAGACAGTCTGTTAAGGTAAATGAGCACCTTGGGCTCTACCCACTCCTGCTGCTGCAAAGCGGTGGCCAATCGTTCTGCTCTGCGGCATACACAGCGCGCTATATGGCTGTGGGTGTTCACTGCATTGCCTCCTGCGAGAATAAACGATTTCAAAACAGGCAATTGCTCATTCATTCTGTCCATTTCTTTTTCAAGCAACTCAATATCGCTGTCGTGCAGGTCAGGTATTTTCATTCTTGATTTTTCAGGGTCAGAAGCCAAGGAAGACCCAATGGTAAACAACCTGTCCTGAATTTCGCGTAGCACATTCAGGCATTGGTCTTTTTCTTCAACCAAATCGGCAATCAATCCTATATAAGAATTCAGTTCGTCCACCGTACCATAAGCCTCAATACGGATATGATGTTTTTCAACTCTGGTGCCTCCAATCAGTGACGTTTTGCCCTGGTCACCGGTTTTAGTGTATATTTTCATTGATTTTTTATCTGAATAATGATTTGTAAAGCAACAAACCTATCAACATTTTGTTACTGATAAATATTACGGAGATTAAAAATGCTAACACTTAAGGTGTTTTTCTTTGGTAAGCGATTAGTTAATCTTTGTTAAACAGACAATTTTAATACAGTTATAGTTGTTTAAAATTCTTTAATTTGATAAAGTAAACTTACAAATTATTATTGATAGAAAATAAATACAGATGAAAAAAACGCTGACACTACTTCTACTTGTCACTATCAGCTACACTTTAAAAGCTCAGAATATGGAGATACAGAAGCTGGGTGGACTGATGCAGATGATAGACTTCTATTATGTGGATACAGTAAATAAAAGCAAACTGGTGGATGATGGCATACGTGCTATTCTGAAAGATTGCGATCCGCATTCGGTATATATTCCTGCCAATGAGCTCAAAGAGATGAATGAACCTTTGGTAGGAAAATTCGAAGGTGTGGGTATTCAGTTTAATATACTGGATGATACCATTATGGTAACACAAACCATTGCAGGTGGTCCGTCAGAGAAATTAGGAATAAGACCCGGTGACAGAATAGTAAATATTGACGGAAATAAAGTTGCAGGAATAAAAATTACCAATAAAGATGTTATTTCGAAGTTGCGTGGCGATAAAGGCACTAAGGTAAAGGTGGATATTTTTCGCAGAGGAGAACCTGAATTGCTTGCTTTTGAAATTACACGCGATAAAATTCCTTTAACCAGTGTAGATGCTTCTTATAAAATTGAACCCGATATTGGATACATTAAAATCAGTCGCTTTGCTGACAATACAGTAGTTGAATTTAAAGAAGCTCTTGCAAAACTGAAAAGTCAGGGAATAAAAAATCTTATTCTCGATTTGTCCAGTAACGGAGGCGGATATCTCAATCGTGCCCATCAGCTTGCCGATGAATTTCTGAGTGATGGCAAATTAATTGTTTACACACAAGGACGCTCTCAGCCCCGCGAAGATTATTATTCTACTGCAACAGGTGGATGGGAAAAAGGCAAACTGGTTGTTATGATTAACGAATACTCTGCATCAGCAAGTGAAATTGTTACAGGAGCTATACAGGACTGGGACAGAGGATTGGTTGTTGGCAGACGCTCTTTCGGAAAGGGATTGGTACAAAAACCCTATTCATTCCCTGACGGAAGTGCAGTGCGACTGACTGTAGCACGCTATTACACTCCTTCCGGCAGATGTATTCAAAAACCCTATCAGGAAGGCGATGAGCAGTATAGCGAAGATATCAGCAACCGCTTTAAACATGGAGAGTTGTATCATGCAGACAGTATTAAGTTCAACGACTCACTGAAATATTTCACCAATGACAAAAGAGTGGTTTATGGAGGTGGTGGTATCATGCCCGATGTGTTTGTTCCGTTGGATACTATGTTCAGTACAAAATATTATTCCGACCTGATTCGCAAAGCAGTGTTGAATGATTATTCACTCACCTATGCCGACAACAACCGCGCTAAGCTGAAAATGAAATATCCTGATGTGGTTGCTTTTGACAAAGGTTTTATTATGGATGATGCAATGATGCAGGACTTTTATGCTTTTGCAGATAAAAAAGGTGTAGCCAAAGACGAAGAAGCACTCAAACGTTCAGCAGAAATTATCAAAGCGCAGATTAAAGCATTAATAGCACGCGACCTGTATAACATTAGTGCTTACTTCTACATCATCAACAAAATGGATGATACATTCCAAAAAGCAGTTCAGTCTATCAAGGACAATACCTTTGAGAAAATGAAAATTGCTGTGAGGTAAAATTTAAAAATTTATTGGATAAATAGATGGCTATTCTATGAGTGAAGTTTCTCAATCCAGATACATCACTTTTTTCACTGCCTTAATGATTCGTTCCGGATTAGGCAGATAAGCATCAATTAATGTTGGTGCATAAGGCAAAGGCACATCTCCGCCTGTAACTCTTAGCACAGGTGCATCCAGATAATCGAAAGCTTCGCGCTGTACTTTAAAAGCAACTTCAGTGGCAATATTTGCCAGTGGCCACGACTCTTCAACAAAAACCATTCTGTTGGTTTTCTTTACCGATTCTATAACTGTTGCATAATCTATAGGACGCACGGTACGCAAATCAATAATTTCTGCATCAATATTTTCTTTGGCCAATTCTTCAGCAGCTTTGTATGCTGCTTTAATGATTTTTCCGAACGACACAATGGTAACATCTTTTCCGGGACGCTTGATATCAGCAACTCCTATGGGCATCAGGTATTCGCCTTCGGGCACTTCGCCTTTATCTCCATACATCTGTTCGCTCTCCATAAATATCACCGGGTCGTTGTCGCGAATGGCAGATTTTAAAAGTCCTTTTGCATCTTTGGGATTGGAGGGTACAATTACTTTAAGTCCCGGGCAGTTGGCATACCAGCTTTCAAATGCCTGAGAATGTTGCGAGCTTAACATTCCTGCAGAAGCAGTAGGTCCGCGAAATACAATGGGTACATGAAACTGTCCACCGCTCATACTTTTTATTTTAGCAGCAGAGTTGATGACCTGATCTATTGCAACAAGAGAAAAGTTAAACGTCATAAATTCAATGATAGGTCTGAGTCCGTTCATGGCAGCGCCCACTCCTATTCCGGCAAAACCAAGTTCGGCAATGGGTGTGTCAATCACTCTTCTCGCACCAAACTCATCGAGCATACCCTGCGATACTTTATAAGCACCGTTGTACTCTGCTACTTCCTCTCCCATTAAAAATACCGATTCATCTCTGCGCATTTCTTCACTCATGGCTTCGCGCAATGCTTCACGAAATTGTATCTCCCGCATATCTGGTTTTTAAAAATTTAGAATAACAAAAATAGGTAAAACAGTTCTGAAAAAACTAACTGCCCATTTGCGAATAACGCATCATCATTTCCTCTACCTTGGAAACCATATCAGATGAGCCAATTACCAATGGTGTACGCTGATGCAATGATGAAGGCTGTAAATCCATTATCCTTGTAAATCCATCAGAAGCTTTGCCTCCTGCCTGCTCCACTATAAAAGCCAGCGGATTACACTCATACATCAGCCTTAACTTACCTTTGGAAGCCTTAGCTGTTGCAGGATAAATGTAAATGCCACCTTTGAGCAGGTTGCGGTGAAAGTCAGCTACCAGCGAACCTATGTATCGTGAAGAATACGGACGTTTGGTTTTATCATCTTCTTCCTGGCAAAACTTGATATACTTCTTCACTCCTTCGGGAAAATGCGCATAGTTGCCTTCATTTATGGAATAAATATATCCTTGCTTTGGAATTTTCATATCAGGATGCGACAGACAAAACTCACCTATGGATGGATCAAGTGTAAATCCGTTTACTCCCTTTCCTGTGGTGTAAACCATCATTGTTGAAGAGCCGTAAATGACATAGCCTGCAGCTACCTGCTCAGTACCTTTCTGCATAAAATCAGTAAGGTTGCTTGCACCTGAGAGTGTGGTGCGTCTGTAAATAGAAAAAATTGTTCCTATCGAAACATTCACATCTATGTTTGAAGATCCATCCAGCGGGTCAATGGCTACCACATACTTTGCATTTTTGGAAACTTCCGTATTGATAGGTACCATTTCTTCTACCTCCTCACTCGCTACAGCACAGGTTTCGCCACCGCTGCTCAATGCTGATATAAATTGTTCGTTGGCGTAAACATCTAATTTTTTTACTTCTTCACCCTGTACATTGGTACTTCCGTAGTCGCCTAAAATATCTACAAGGCCTGCTTTATTTACTTCGCGATTGACCATTTTAGCTGCTATACCAATATCTCGCAACAGCCGTGATAACTCTCCTTTTGCATAGGGAAAATCAGACTGACGCTCTATAATGAATTGTCCTAAGGTAATTACTCGTTGGGGAGTGTACATAATTTCGTTATCAGATTATCTTGCAAAGATAAATAAAGGCATGGAATCACATAAAATGACATTAAGCAGTTTGGTTGAACTTTAAATATCATTTTTAATTATAGAATTTGTACCAATCAAGGAAGTTAAATAAATTTTATTCTGTTCTGACATGCGGATTCATTAGCTTTGTATATTGATTTAAAAACTTAACGAGATGGATTCTGAAACAGCAAAAAATATGAAACCGGAAAGTCTGATGATGTCGTATGGTTACAAGCCTGAACTGTCAGAAGGAGCAGTGAAATGCCCGATTTTTCAGACATCCACATTTGTTTTTAAAAGTGCTGAAGAAGGAAAAGCATTTTTTGAAGTAGCTTACGGATTACGAAATGCTCAGGAAGGCGAAGAACTTGGTCTTATCTACAGCAGGATAAACAATCCTGTTCTCGAAATTCTTGAAAACAGACTTACCCTTTGGGACGGTGCTGAAGACTGTGCCGTTTTTGAAAGTGGCATGTCGGCCATCACAACTGTATTGCTCGAGTTTTTAAAACCGGGCGACATGCTGCTGATAAGTAATCCCCTCTATGGCGGAAGCGATCATTTTATAAAAAAAATTCTTCCGAAATTCGGAATAGAAGTAATAGATTTTAAAGTAGGACAATGTAAAGAAGATATAATTAAAATTATAGATGCATCCGACCATGCCGATAAGCTTGCCTTTGTTTATATAGAAACTCCTGCAAATCCTACCAACGATCTTATTGATATAGCATGCAGCAAAGAAATTGCAATGCATTATTCTGCAAAATATCAAAAAGAAATTTATCTGGCAGTTGACAACACCTATATGGGACCGCTGTGGCAACATCCGCTGAAACATGGCGCTGATTTGGTCTTATACTCTGCAACAAAATACATAGGTGGCCACAGTGATGTAATTGCAGGTGCCTGTCTGGGTTCAAAAGCGCTGATCAAAAGAGTGAAAGGTTTGCGAACTTTTCTTGGCAGCATGGCAGGGCCCAATACCGGATGGCTTTTGTTGCGCAGCCTCGAAACACTTAAGGCGAGAATGGACATACAAGCATTTAATGCCAATAAAGTTGCTGCTTTTCTCACCGGTCATCCTCGAGTAGAGAAAGTTTATTTCCCCGGAAATCTGACTGAGAAGGACGGAGAACAATTTGTTATTAAAAACAAACAATGCCTCACCAATGGTGGAATGATTTCCTTTGATGTGAAAGGTGGAGAAAAAGAAGCCTTTCGTTTTTTGAATGCACTTAAACTTATTAAGCTTGCAGTAAGCCTCGGCAGTACAGAAAGTCTTGCAGAGCATCCCGCTACTATGACACATTCAGATGTGGATGCTGAACTAAAAAAAGAATTTTCAATTACAGAAAAAATGATCAGACTTTCTATAGGTGTAGAAAATTACGAAGACATTATTTTTGATCTCAATCAGGCATTGGAAAAAACTACATCCTGATTACTTTTTTTTGATTGTTAATATCAATCAAAATACTTTTCTTGCTGTTCAGCGCACGTAATATTTTTTAAACCATACTGCAGGCTGTTTTGTTTAGTCTCAGAGTCTTTTAGAGTGACCCTTTAAAAGATTCGGAACAACTGACTTTTAAGATGTTAAATATTTTTTGTAACCTTTTTGAATGTCATTGCCTCTAATCACTAAACAACGGATAAAAAAATAATAAAATGGAAACAGCAGAAAAAAATAAAATATTGCAGCAGACCTTCAACTTACTTAAATACACATTTGTAATCCTGCCAATTGCAGCAGGCTTAGACAAGTTTTCAAATCTGCTTACCAACTGGGAGCATTATCTGAATCCGGCAATAGCAGGTTTACTTCCTTTTCCGCAAACAACTTTTATGATGATTGTTGGCGTTATAGAAATTATTGCGGGAATAATTGTTTTTAAAAAACCTGAGATTGGTGGTAATATTGTTGCTGCATGGCTTATGCTGATTGCAATAACCTTACTTACCTATCTGAACTATCTGGATGTTGCAGTGCGCGATGTGGTGATGGCTATTTCAGCCTTTGCAATGGCACAGTTAGCTAAAATTGTAAATCAAAAATAATTCCAATATGCAGGCAATTGAAAAGTTACACGTCACAGAAATTATTGATCGCATTTTAAAAGGAGAAAAAGCACTTTATGAAATTATCGTAAGAAGATACAATCCCTGTCTGTATAAAGTTGGGAGAGCCTACAATTATAATCATGACGACACGCAGGACCTCATGCAGGACACCTACATTGATGCATACAAAAATTTGTCGAAGTATGAGGGCAGAGCCGATTTCAAAACATGGATTATCCGCATTATGCTGAACAACTGCTACAGAAAAAAAGAAAAATCAAGTTTTAAAAACGAAATTATGAAAGACTCTTCTGAACATTCGCAACCTGCATTTACCACAAGAAGCAACGATACTGATAAGATTTATCAGAACCGCGAGCTGGGTCGTGTGATAGAAACTGCTCTTGAAAAAATTCCGCTCGACTATCGTTTGGTTTTCACCATGCGGAATATAAATGGATTGAATGTTGCGGAAACTGCAGCAGTACTAAACATCAGCGAAGCCAATGTAAAAGTCAGACTGAACCGTGCAAAAACAATGCTTAAAAAACAAATTGAAAAAACCTACTCTCCTGATGAAATATTTGAATTCAACCTGGTGTATTGCGATGCCATGGTGGACAGAGTAATGAAAGTTATAAAAGAAACTGAAATATGAAAGAGATTTTAATACTGGAAACAGGTGACAACACCTCTGACACCGCACTGACAAAAACAGAAAACAAACTTACTGATGAGGAAAAAATAAGAAAGATTAAATATCACTTTTCAGAAATAATGGACACCCTTGGCCTTGATCTGACGGACGACAGCCTCAAAGGTACACCTGAGCGAGTTGCAAAGATGTATGTGAAAGAAATTTTCAGTGGCTTGAATCCTGAAAACAAACCGCAAATTAGTTTGTTTGAAAACAAATACTCTTACAAACGCATGCTCGTGGAAAAAGACATCACACTTTATTCAAGTTGCGAACATCATTTTGTTCCGATAATCGGTAAAGTGCATGTTGCTTACTTCCCCGGCAAAAACGTCATCGGCCTTTCAAAAATAAACCGTTTGGTACAGTATCATGCCAGGCGGCCTCAGGTGCAGGAACGTTTGACCATTCAGATTGCTGAAGCGATGAAAGAAGTTTTGGGACATGATGATGTGGCAGTTTATGTAGATGCCGATCATTTATGTGTGGCATCACGAGGCATTAAAGATACCAACAGCAGAACTTTGACAAGCAGTTATTCGGGTTTGTTTGAAAAACAGGAAATCAAACAGGAATTTTTAGCTTACATCAACAACTAATTTCATGACATGGGACAAATCGTCAAAATAAAATCTATTGAACACCTCACACATGATGTTTTGCGCATCGTTGCTGAAAAGCCGGCAAATCTCAGCTACGAACCCGGACAGGCAGTTGACATTTCCATCAACAAACCCGGCTGGGAAAAAGAATTAAGAGCATTTACATTCACGTCATTACCTGAAGATGATCACATTGAATTTTCTATCAAAACTTATCCTTCGCACAATGGGGTAACCAATCAGTTGCTATCGCTGCATGCAGGTGATGAACTTATTGTGGGCGATGTTTTCGGAGATATTCATTACAAAGGCGAAGGAATATTTATTGCAGGTGGTGCCGGTGTAACTCCCTTCATTGCTATTCTGAAACATTTAGAGAAGAATAAAAAAATAGGAAAAAACAAACTCATATTCGCCAATAAAACCAAATCTGACATCATCCTTGAAGAAAAATTCAATAAACTTCTGGGTGAAAACTTTATCAATGTTCTGTCTAACGAAGAAATTGCAGGATATGAGCATGGTTTTATTACTGCTGAACTGCTGAAAAAACATAAAGGCTCTGAAAATGTGTTTTTCTATCTCTGCGGACCACCACCCATGATGGAAGCTATTGAAAAACATTTGGCATTGCTGGGTATTGCCAAAGAATTTATCGTGCGTGAAGCTTTCTGAAAACGTTATGCTGAAAAACTGCATAACCGATTGGTTTCAGCATACTTTCAGCTGAAGTTGTGACTTAATTTTGGTTTTCAGTTATTTTTTCCGCCACATAAAATCAAACAGTTGTTGCTTTTGCTGAAACTTTTAAACACTTATGTGAAGTAATCAACAAAAATCATCAGGCTGAATAATCGGGAGGTTTCTATTTCTATCTTTGCATCCCGTATTTACACCACATCCCAACTATGAGCGCAGTGAAGTTTGTTTTTGTAACCGGTGGTGTTTCCTCTTCATTAGGCAAAGGCATTATTTCTGCTTCTTTAGCCAAATTGTTGCAGGCACGCGGTTACAGGGTTACTATTCAGAAGTTAGACCCTTATATCAATGTAGATCCGGGAACGCTGAATCCCTATGAACACGGAGAGTGTTATGTAACCAATGATGGTGCCGAAACCGACCTCGACCTTGGCCACTATGAGCGTTTTCTCAACGTGCCTACTTCGCAGGCCAATAACGTAACTACCGGACGTATTTATCAAACCGTCATCAACAAAGAGCGCGAAGGAGCTTATCTCGGAAAAACTGTGCAGGTGATTCCGCATATTACCGATGAAATAAAAAGACGCATCAAACTGCTTGGCGAAACGGATGAATATGATATTGTCATTACCGAAATTGGCGGAACGGTAGGCGATATTGAATCGCTTCCTTTTGTGGAGTCGGTGCGTCAGCTTATCTGGGAAATGGGAAACAACTGTTGTGTTATCCATCTCACGTTGTTGCCCTATCTGAACGTAACAGGCGAATTAAAAACAAAACCTACTCAGCACTCTGTAAAAACCATGCTTGAATATGGTGTGCAGCCTGACATATTGGTTTGCCGCAGCGAAAAACATATAGGCTCAGACCTGAAACGAAAAATTGCACTCTTCTGTAACGTGAATGTGAATGCAGTAATTGAAGCTGTTGACGCAAGCAGCATTTACGAAGTTCCGTTGCACATGCTCAAAGAGCAACTGGACAAAGTTGTTCTGAATAAACTAAAACTGTCTTATAAGCAGGAACCTGATTTGAATGCATGGAAGGACTTTCTTGGAAAACTTAAACATCCTGTTTCAGAAGTAAGCATTGCCTTGGTAGGGAAATATATCGAACTGAAAGATGCTTACAAATCCATTGCTGAAGCATTTATACATGCAGGTGTTGCCAATGAGTGTAAAGTAAATTTAGAATGGATACATTCAGAAAAAATAAATGAGGAAAATGTTGCTGAGCGACTGCGTAATGCTTCCGGAATACTGGTAGCACCGGGTTTTGGCGACCGTGGCATTGAAGGTAAAATTTCTGCTATCCGTTATGCACGCGAAAATAAAATTCCATTTTTAGGCATTTGTCTGGGAATGCAATGTGCCGTAGTTGAGTTTGCACGAAATGTATTAGGATTGAAAGATGCACACAGCTCAGAGATGAACAAAGACACCAGGAATCCTGTGATTGACCTGATGCAGGGGCAAAAAAATATTTCGGCCAAAGGCGGAACCATGCGTCTGGGCGAATATCCTTGTGTGCTAAGCAAAGGAAGTAAGGTTGCTCAGGCTTATGGCAAATCCAAAATAAGTGAACGCCATCGTCATCGCTATGAGTTCAACAATAAGTATCTCAAAAAATTTGAAGAAGCAGGAATGTCAGCTACCGGAATTTATCCTGATGAAAATCTGGTTGAAATTGTAGAAATAAAAAACCATCCCTGGTTTGTAGGTGTGCAGTTTCATCCGGAGTATAAAAGTACGGTAGAAAATCCGCATCCATTGTTTGTACGTTTTGTGAAAGCTGCCAGCGAATATCAGAAGGGATAAAGTTTTTTCATCAGGAAAATACGAACTCCTTCCTGTATTATTCATACTGCAGAATTGAACCTGCATAATTCCCGTATCTTTGCGCCATGTCAAAACCCACTATTTTAGTTGTTAATGATGATGGCATTTCGGCACGCGGCATTCGTGCGCTGGTTGAAGCCATGAAAGAAATCGGAAATGTAACTGTGGTTGCTCCCGACAGCCCTCAATCGGGTATGGGGCATGCCATCACCATACACAATCCATTGCGGCTCGACAAAGTTGATATTTTCAAAGATGTGGATGCCTGGCAATGCAGCGGCACGCCTGTTGACTGTGTTAAACTTGCAGTGAACAAAATTCTCAATCGCAAACCTGATATCTGTGTAAGTGGAATCAACCACGGCAGTAATTCTTCGATCAACGTAATTTACTCAGGCACCATGTCGGCAGCTATGGAAGGAGCCATTGAAGGAATTCCGAGTATTGGTTTTTCACTGGTAGATTTCAATCTGGATGCCGACCTCACTGCTGCAAAACATTATGCAGGGCTTATTACACGAACCGTGCTTAAAGGTGTACACTGGAAGGAGTTGTTGCTGAATGTAAACATCCCCAATCTGCCACTGAATGAAATGAAAGGAGTAAAAATCTGCCGTCAGGCAATGGCCAAGTGGAAAGAAGAGTTTGAAGAAAGACAGGATCCAAGCAAGCAAAAATATTTTTGGCTCACCGGTAAGTTTATCAATCCTGACTTGGGCGAAGACACTGATGAATGGGCTTTGGCAAATGGTTATGTATCGGTAGTTCCGGTAGAATTTGATTTCACGGCTCACCATGCCATTCCGCGCCTCAACAAACTGTCATGGAATGATTAAACGCATCCCCGATAATTTTCATACCGGTGTGTGGATTGCCGCAGTTGTTTCTGCACTTTCATATTTTATTATTGAATGGGCTGAGCCGATGATACAACATTCAGCAGCGTCTAAATACATTGCTTTTCCGAGATTATATTTCATGGTGTTTGCACTGCAGATTTTTGTATTGCGTTTGGCAATGGTCAACTGGCATAAGCACCGTTTTGCACAGGGTTGGATATTCACGGTGTTTATCTTTGCATTATTTATTTTTTATCTGATTAAAAAAAGATAACATGTCACAACGAAATCAGTTTTTAGCAGGATTTGCAGGCGGGCTGTTGGCGCCCTTGCTCGGATTTTATCTTTATTATATTTCATTTTTCAGGCAGATGGACATCATTGCATTTTTTTATGCACTGCAAAACAACAATACCCTTGCTGCTGCCATCAGCCTGAGTCTGCTGGCAAACCTTGCACTGTTTTTTATACTGGACCGCTATGGAAAACTGAGAGCAGAACAGGGAGTGATTGCCGCTACTTTTATCTATGGATTTTATATACTTTACCTTAAATTATTCTGAATAAAATGAGGTATTACATTGTTGCAGGAGAAGCTTCGGGTGATTTGCATGCTGCAAATCTTGCAATAGAATTGCATAAAGCAGACCCTGCAGCAGTGATGCGCGGTTGGGGAGGCGACAGAATGCAGGCTGCCGGAGTTGAAGTGGTAAAACATTATCGTGAGCTGGCCTTTATGGGTTTTATTGAAGTAGTGAAAAATCTGAGAACTATTTTCCGGAATCTTGAAGCATGCAAAACAGATATATTGAAATTTAATCCTGATGTAGTCATATTGGTAGATTATCCGGGATTCAACCTGAGGCTGGCTGAGTTTTTAAAACAAAAAGGAATAAAAGTATTTTACTACATCTCACCACAGATATGGGCATGGAAGCAATCGCGCGTACATAAAATAAAACGTACGGTTGACAAGATGTTTGTCATACTTCCATTCGAAAAAGATTTTTATAAAAAGTTTGATTACGATGTTGAATTCACAGGTCATCCGCTGCTGGATGAAATCAAACGTATTAAAAATTCTTCTGCAACAGTTGCTCCTGTTGTGGATACCGATAAAAAAATAATTGCACTGCTGCCGGGCAGCCGTATGCAGGAAATAAAAGAAATGTTGCCGGTGATGGTGCATGCAGTAAGTCATTTCAAAAACTATCAGCCGGTAATAGCTGCAGCACCTACCATTCCGGAGTCATTTTATCAGTCGCTGGCAGCAAATATTCCTTTGGTACATGGTAAAACATACAGTTTGCTTCAGCAATCGTATGCAGCAATGGTAACGAGTGGCACTGCAACACTTGAAACAGCGCTCTTCAAAGTGCCTGAAGTGGTATGCTACAAAGGGAATCACTTATCTTATCTTATTGCACGGCAGTTGGTGAAAGTAAAATATATTTCGCTGGTGAATCTGATTTTAGACAGAATGCTTGTGAAGGAACTTATACAACAGGACATGAATGAACAATCACTTGTTGCTGAAATGAAGTTATTGCTCGAAGATGAAGGATATCGCAACAACATGCTGAAAGGATTTGATGAACTTATTCAATTGCTTGGCAGTGCGGGAGCTTCGGCTAAAGCTGCACAAAAAATGTACAATTTGCTTCACAGTTCTCAGGCTAAATAAATAATATTTATTTTTATGCTAAAATAATTTTTGTGAAAACTAAAATATATTTCATTCTCGCAGCCATGATTTTGTCAGGCACGTCCTGTATGAAACAGGAAGCCGAAACAGACAATATACCGCAGGCTGCTGCAAGTTGTGATGACGGCATCATGAATCAGGGCGAAACAGATATTGACTGCGGTGGCCCCTGCCCTGTTTGTCTGGGCAACATCACAGCCGAGGTTGATGGTGCTGATTTTAATGCAGCTTCAGGAACGATATCGAGTTTTTACAATAATGGTTCTTTTTTTATGACCGGCACTTCTACACCGGGTTCATTGTCGTTGATTTATTCAGGTGCGTTAACCACCGGCACTTATGCCAACTGCCAGGGGATGTTTACGAGCAGTTCTACATCTCAGAGTTATATAACAAACAATGCCACTGTTACTTTTACTTCTTTCAATTTTACGGATAGTGTAGCTGCAGGAACTTTTCAGTTTGATGCCATTAACTTAAATGTTGCTCCTCCTGATACTGTTCATATAACCAACGGTCAGTTTAAGAGAATTTCTTTTAAGAAAAATTAGGTGGGTTGTTTACGTCTTACACCCAACAGTTCCGCAGTACTGCGGAATGCCGGGAGTCAGGTGATTCATATCCTGCGCGCACCCGTAGCCCTAAAGGGCGCTGGCGCGCTTCGAATATGAACTATGCAAAGAAAAGTTCTATTTTGATGTTGCTCTTATGGAGCTTAATAAACTATGCAAAGAAAAGTTCTATTATGATGTTGCTCCTACGGGGCATATTTTCTGCAATGAAAATCCAATAGACCAAATCGTTTATGAACTTTACGAGTTGACGGAAGAGGAAATAAAAATTGTGGAAAGCCACTAAACAGACAGAATTGCCAACGCTTCACAGCCTCGCAATTACTCATTAATACACCCAGCAAGAGGCAAGCTCTTGTTGACGTAAACAACCCAGCCGTTCCGCAGTACTGCGGAATGCCGGGAGTTAGGGGAGTCAGGTGCTTCATATCCTGCTCGCACCCGTGGCCCTAAAGGGCGCTTACGCGCTTTGAATATGTTGCGCGTTGATGAACAACTCAGCAGTTCCGCAGTACGAGATGCCGGGTTGCAATTACTCAAAGTGGGAAAAATTTTCAAAAGTAATTGACAAAGCAAAATCTGCTTGCGAAGCCAGCGGAATTGTAGTGAAATATCATTTTCCTGATGTCGGGAAAATGGTTGATATTGGCAATGGAACACAGCGACCGGTTGAAGACCTAGCCCTCACAAGATACGCCTGTTATCTTGTTGCTCAGAATGGCGACCCGCCAAAAAGTGAAATTGCATTTGCTCAAACATTTTTTCTAACACCCGGCATCCAGAAGTACTGCGGAATGCCGGGTATCAGACAACGGGTGTCAGACAAGAATTTCTTTTAAGAAAAATCAGGTGGGTAGATTAGTGTGTTATTTGCCTAAGAAGAAATCATAATAAAAATGGCTGCCTTAATTGAATAAAGCAGCCATCGGCAGTAGCGAAGGGGGGAATCGAACCCCCGACCTCAGGGTTATGAATCCTGCGCTCTAACCACCTGAGCTACCTCGCCTGATTTTGAGGCTGCAAAAGTAGCATTCCGATTGATATGTGAAAGTAAAATGTGGAAATTTAGTTATGAAATGAGGTGTTGTAGCTGTTTCATTACAGCATCTGTAGCTCCTGCATTTTCTGATACAAAATTTTTGCTGACGGCACCCGCATGCTCTGTAAACTCTTTCGTGGCGATGAATTTATTAAAAACAGTTTGCAACTGTGCTGCATCTGAAACGGCAAAGGCACCGCCCAGTTGAATCAGCCTTACAGCTTCGGCAAACTTATGATAGTGCGGACCGAATACTACAGGTTTGCCGTAAACAGCACCTTCCAGAATGTTGTGTATGCCTTTGCCAAATCCTCCGCCAATATAACACCATGTGGCATAACGGTAAATTTTTGAAAGCATTCCAATGCGGTCAATGATGAGAACAGATGCCTGGGGCTGATGCAGATGATCTGCCTGAGAATAAAGAATACTTTTTTTGTAGAGTGATGTAAAAGAAGAAATGCTGCTTTCATTGACCTCGTGAGGAATGAGAATCATTTTTGCTGAGGGATTTTTGTTGATATACTCAGCAAGCAGCTTGTGATCCTGAGGCCAGGTGCTACCGGCAACAATTACCGGTTCATCAGTTTTCGAAAAATTTTCGATAACAGCATCGGAGAACGGAGTGCCCGGCAGCTGCACTACACGATCGAAACGTGTGTCGCCAGTAACAACAACCCGGTGTATGCCATGCTGCTTCAGCAATTCGGCTGAGGAATGATTCTGCACATAAAATGCGGAAGCTTTCCTGAGGATGCTGAGGAATGATTGTGCCCATGACTTAAAGAAAAACTGATTGCTCCGGAAAATAGCAGATACATAAACGAAAGGAATTTTTTTACTGCTCAGCTCATTCATGTAATGAAACCAGAAATCATATTTTACAAATACTGCCAGCGATGGATTGAGCAACGATATCCATTTGCGTGCATGAGCCACACTGTCAGAAGGTAAATAAAGCACACAATCGGCTGCAGCATCCTTTACGCCCTGCGCATAGCCAGATGGCGAAAAAAAAGTAAGTACAATTCTGTGATCGGGATAAGATGCTTTGAGTTTGTGCAGAACAGGGCGACCCTGCTCATACTCGCCAAAGGAAGAGCAATGAAACCAGATGTGCGGTGAGCGGTTTTGTTCAACTTCTTTCAGGAGTTTTTCGAAAACACCTTTCCTCCCATCACAAAAAAGTTTTGCCTTGGCACTGAACAGCGCTGCAACACAAGCTGCAAAATGATAGAGTCGTATTCCAACGGAATATAACAACAGCATCATCAGTAGTAATAATACTTATCGGGATTGGTATAAAACGGGAGTATCCATCCTAATTTAATCCCATAGAGTAAATCAAGTCTTTTTTCGTTATAAGGCTGCATGGTGTCGTATTGATAATCGCGTCTGCCGGCAGTAAATCCCTGAATGAAATTAAACCCTGCATAAAAGTTGATGAGTTTTCTGTTGCCATAATACACATAACCTAAAAATTCTTCAGCAATAATTCCATTGGTCAGTCTGTCGTATCCTTTGCGATAAGGCTTCTTCAACTCTACTACATTGTTTCCAATTGTTTCGATACGTATTTTATGCTGAATAAATCCTACTCCGCCATTGATCCAGATTCCGCTGTTGGGGTTTGGCTTTTTAAACGAAATAACTTTTCCGAAACTTACGCTGATGTGGTAGCCACGCTCAAATAATCTCACATCGGCAGTACGTCCGTCCTGACCGATAATGGTGCCACTGCCGGTAGAAATGCCTCCGAGCAATCCATGTTCCTTAATGGTGTTTCCGGAAATAAATCCACCCTGAACTGAATACGTCCAGTTTTTGGCTGTTTTGACACCAACCACTGCCTGCACACCATAATCGTTTCCGAAACGTTTTTTCATATCGCCACCCGGAATATGTCCTTCAGCACCCAATCCGAAAAACGGAACTATAATTGCAGAATCGCGAACCAAAGCCTGACCGCTTACGCATGATACTGATGTCATCAGCACAAGCAATGATAAAACACTTCTGAAACAGGTTTTAAAAAAACACATCCGCTTTTTACTTATCAGCAATTAAGAGTTTTTTGATTTTTGGAACAGGCCCCGGGCAATGGCTGCTATGACATGCCAGGCAGGCGTTCACAATATTATTGTAGCTCTTAACCCTGTTGACATCGGAAGAAGATTCATAATTTTCGAGTGCCTGAAGATATAAATCCGCAAATGTTGTGTAATACTCATTCTTGGTATGATCATCCGTTGGAGTGGCTGTATTAATTGCAAGAAAAGATTTTGGATAAGAAACCTTCTTATTACTTGCCAGTGCCTGACGCGCTTCTGCAGCATGGTCATACATTTTGCGCATCAGCAACGAAAGTTCGCTGCTTTTGTTGGGGTTGATGTCAGTAGTATCAGCCGAAGCAGTATTACTCCAGTCGGGATTGTAGTTATAGGATGTTATAGAAATAAAAACACCTACAACAATAATGGCAATAATTTTATTCATAGATAATAACACCTTCTGCTTCAAATGCAGGACTTTTTTCAGGTTCGGTAATTTTCTCAATTTCTTCCTTCGACTTTTTTGCATCTTCAGCGTAATGGCGAAGTTCGGCAACGGATGTTACATCATTGAAAGCGATTCCTTGAATTACAGCAGTTTTTCCTGCGCAATCTTTCGGAACAAAAAAATCGTAATCCTTAAACCGTACGCGCATGGTGTTGCCATCGGCAGTTTCCATCATCATCCAGCAGCCTTTTTTCTGGCACACACTGTTTATCTTTCCGGTAAGTTTCACCGTTACTGTATCTTTTTTTGCAAGCAATGCAGGTACTTCAGAAGCAGGACGTGCATTATCGGCTGTTATTTTTTTTCCGAAATAAGATTCTTTTTTATCCTGAGCATAGGAATTGAGGCATAAAAAACCTGCGGCAATAATCATTAAAATTTTTTGCATGTGATAACTGATTTTGAGAACACAAATATAAAACTATTCTCTCTTTAAACGATGAAAATCGGTTTTTCATTTGCCTGATTCTGCCCTGCTTAATATTCTGAAAATCTTTAATTGAAATGAAAGATGACTTTTATCAGTCAGCCTGTTAATTGCTGTCATTTCAGCAGGCAACCGTGTAAAATAGTTTTGCGACCGTTTATGAGTGTTTTAATCATACTTATCGCAGTAAGTCTGCTGGTAGCTATTAGCTTTCTGGCAGCATTTTTTTGGGCTGTCAGGAGCGGGCAATATGATGACGATTATGCTCCGGGAGTGCGTATGCTGTTTGAAAACGAAACCATCACTGAAAACAAATCAACTACAACTGATAATAAATAATATATGACAATAGAAAAGTACAGTTATGACAACCGTATAGTAGCCATGTTTGCATGGGCTACTATCATTTGGGCAATAGTAGGAATGCTGGTAGGCTTGTTGGTTGCTTTGCAACTTCCCTACCCTTCGCTCAATTTTGATGCCCACACCACTTTCGGCAGGCTGCGTCCGCTGCACACCAATGCCATCATTTTTGCCTTTGTGGGCAATGGTATTTTTATGGGTGTGTATTATTCACTTCAACGGTTGCTGAAGGCGAGGATGTACAGTGATATGTTAAGCCGTATCCACTTCTGGGGCTGGCAACTTATTATTGTGAGTGCTGCACTTACATTGCCATTTGGAATTACGTCAAGCAAAGAATATGCAGAACTTGAATGGCCGATTGATATTGCCATTACCATTATCTGGGTCATTTTCGGTATCAACATGTTTGGAACCATACTTCGCAGACGTGAACGGCATTTGTATGTTGCCATTTGGTTTTACATTGCAACGGTTGTAACTGTTGCAGTACTTCATATAGTAAACTCTCTTGAATTACCGGTGACTTTATTTAAGAGTTATCCTATTTACGCAGGTGTGCAGGATGCACTTGTACAATGGTGGTATGGTCATAATGCAGTTGCGTTTTTTCTTACGACACCTTATCTGGGACTGATGTATTATTTTCTTCCCAAAGCTGCCAACAGACCGGTTTATTCCTACCGTCTTTCAATCATACATTTCTGGTCGCTGATATTTCTTTATATCTGGGCAGGTCCTCACCATTTGTTATATACTGCACTGCCCGACTGGGCACAATCGCTTGGTGTAGTTTTCTCCGTCATGCTTATAGCTCCATCATGGGGAGGTATGATTAACGGTTTGCTCACACTGCGTGGTGCATGGGATCGTGTAAGAGATAATGTTGAACTTAAATTTTTTGTGATTGCTGTTACAGCTTATGGTATGTCCACCTTTGAAGGGCCTATGCTTTCACTCAAATCAGTGAATGCAGTAAGTCACTTTACCGACTGGACAATCGGTCACGTACATATTGGTGGATTGGGATGGAATGGATTTTTGACATTCGGAATTCTGTACTGGCTGATACCAAAATTGTTCAACACAAAATTATATTCAAAAAAACTTGCAAGCTTTCACTTCTGGATAGGCTCATTAGGAATTGCGTTTTATGCCATACCACTTTACTGGGCCGGTTTCACACAACATTTTATGTGGAAGGAATTTACAGAAGACGGTGTATTGCGTTATCCCAATTTCCTCGAAACAGTAGTTCAGATATTACCTATGTATAAACTGCGCGCATTAGGCGGATTATTATATCTCACCGGAGCGCTGGTAATGTTCTATAACCTTGTTAAGACAATGAAAGCAGGAAGTTTTGTTGCAGATGAAGCTGCTGAAGCTGCTGCGCTTGAAAAGAAATACACGGGACGTGATGGTCACTGGCATCGCTGGATTGAAAGGAAACCTGTTCAGATGCTTGTGGCAAGTTTGATAGTTATACTCATCGGAGGTGCAGTAGAAATGATACCTACATTCATGGTGAAATCAAACGTACCAACGATTGCAAGTGTTAAACCTTACACACCTCTTGAACTACAGGGCAGAGACATTTATGTGCGCGAAGGATGTTACACGTGCCATTCCCAGATGATACGTCCTTTCCGTTATGAAACCGAGCGATATGGTGAATATTCAAAACCCGGGGAGTTTGTTTATGATCATCCTTTTCAGTGGGGAAGCAAACGCACAGGACCCGATTTGCAAAGAGTAGGAAAAAAATATCCTAACTCATGGCATTATAACCACATGCTCGATCCGCAGATTATGTCACCGGGAAGTATTATGCCTCCGTATGCCTTTATGATTGAAAATGATTTGGACACAACAACTACAGCTGCCAAAATCAGAGCTATGAAAAAATTAGGTGTGCCTTATCCTGACGGTTACGATACTCAGGCAAATAAAGACCTGATGAAACAAGCTGACCATATTGCTGCAGATCTTGCCAAAGACGGAATTAAAGTAATGAGCAATAAAGAAATCGTTGCCATCATTGCTTATCTGCAACGTCTGGGAGTAGATATTAAAGCAGAGAAACAAAATACAGCAACGCTCAATTAAAGTAATAGGAGAATAGAATATGTATAAAGAAGTTTTAAGAACGATAAAAGATATTGATATCTATCCGGTAATTACCGTTGTGGTATTCTTTGCATTCTTCACTGCAATGTCACTTTGGGTACTACGTTCCAAGAAAGAAGATTTTGAAATCCAGAGCAAATTACCTTTGGATGACACTAACCAAAATAATTAATACGATATGAAACAAATTATAAAAACTATTCAAGCAATATTTATACTGAATCTGCTAAGTGTTTATGCTATTGCTCAGGAAACTCAGGAAACTCAGGAGCCAACCAAAGCATCGCAGCCGCCTGCCTGGGCAATGGATGGCAACACATATCTGATCGGGTTTCTTGTTCTAATTCTGGTTGCAACAATCATTGTACTTTATAAAATCAATGTAAAACTTATAACAACTATTTCTCCAAATGCTTTTGTAAATATCCGAAAACAAAAAACGAACAGCACTTTGGAAAAAGAAAAAAATCCCTCATTGATGAGTAAAGTTTCTTCACGACTGATGGGAAGTGTACCGGTTACTCAGGAAGCAGATATTTTGCTCGATCATGATTATGACGGCATTAAAGAGTTAGATAACAACCTTCCTCCCTGGTGGAAGTGGGGATTTTATGCAACCATTCTGTTTTCTTTTGTTTATCTCATAGGTTACCATGTTACCGGCACAGGCAAACTTCAGTTAGAAGAATATAATGACGAACTGGCTCTTGCAGCAAAGGCAAAAGAGGAACGCATGAAAAATTCAGCAGAAAATATTACTGAAGAAAACGTAACTATGCTCACAGATGCCGGAGCCATAAGCAAAGGGAAAGAAATATTTACAAAAAACTGTGCTGCCTGTCATGCTGCTGACGGAGGTGGAATGGTAGGCCCAAACCTTACGGATGAATACTGGCTTCACGGAGGTGGTATTAAAAACATATTTAAAACTGTAACTTATGGTGTACCTGCAAAAGGAATGATCAGTTGGCAATCGCAACTATCTCCTAAACAAATTCAGGAAGTATCATCATTTGTCTGGAGTCTGCAGGGAACAAAGGCTGCTGCACCTAAAGAGCAGGAAGGCGAAAAATGGACAGAATCCTCTACTGCCTCAAATACTGATTCGAGTGCAACTGCACAGGCTACCAAGGAATAAATTATCTTTTTAGAATAAATTTTTTAGTGTTGGAAAACAAAAACAATCCATATTTAGACGAATCATTTCGCGACAGTATATCTACCGTCACCAAGGAAGGAAAACGTGCATGGTTATATCCCAAAAAACCTAAAGGACGGTTTTACAATGCACGTACATGGGTAAGTATCGGATTTCTGATTGTATTTTTTGCTCTGCCTCTGATAAAAATTAACGGTCATCCTTTTTTTATGCTCAATATCATCGAGCGTAAGTTTGTATTGTTTGGTGTTGCTTTCTTTCCACAGGATTTCTTTCTGTTTATGCTAGCCATGCTCACCTTTGTAGTATTCATTGCATTGTTTACTGCACTGTTCGGCAGGTTGTGGTGCGGATGGGCCTGCCCTCAAACCGTATTCCTTGAAATGGTTTTTCGCAAAATTGAATACTGGATTGAAGGCGACTCCATGAAGCAAAAAGCCCTCAATAAACGCGGATGGGATGCAGAAAAAATAAGAATTAAAGCTACTAAGCATACCATCTTCTTTCTGATTTCTTTTCTTATTTCCAATACCTTCCTCGCTTATATCATCGGCATTGATGAGCTTGAAAAAATTATTACCGACAATCCTTCAGAACATTTAGGCGGATTGTTTGCCATACTCCTTTTTACCGGAGTATTCTATGGTGTATTTGCCAGATTTCGCGAGCAGGTATGCATTGTGGTTTGCCCTTACGGACGTTTGCAAGGTGTATTGCTCGACCCTAACTCTGTGGTTATAGCCTATGACTACGAGCGTGGCGAGCCTCGTGGCAAACTGAATACTGATGCATTGCAGCACACCGGTGACTGTATTGATTGCCATCAATGTGTTCAAGTGTGCCCTACAGGCATTGACATCCGTAATGGAACACAACTTGAATGTGTGAACTGCACGGCATGTATTGATGCCTGTGATGATATAATGGATAAAATCAACAAGCCTCGCGGATTGATTCGTTATTCGAGTGAAAATGCAATTAAAAAGAAAGAAAAATTTAAAATTACTCCGCGTGTGATTGGGTACTCTGCAATTTTACTTGTGCTGATGATAGTGTTGGGAACTTTATTGATTGTTCGCAGCGATATTGAAACTACTATCCTTCGAACTCCGGGAATGTTGTTTCAAAAACCTGATGACAATCACATAAGCAATCTGTACAATATCCAGTTGGTGAACAAAACTTTCAGCGATATACCGGTTGAATTAAAAATAGTTTCTCCTGAAGGAGAAATAAAATGGGTAGGTGACGGAGTGAAAATTCTTAAAGAACAATCGGTGGCTCATGGAACATTCTTTCTCATTATACCAAAAACAAAAATTTTGAAAACAAAGACCGAAGTAAAATTTGAAGTAGTATCAGATGGCAAAACGGTGAGTTCATACGAAACATCATTTCTCGGTCCAAATAATTAAACAGAATGAAACTTAACTGGGGATTTGGCATTGCTGCAGTTTACACTGTATTTGCTCTTGGAATTATCGGGATGGTAATACTGGCATCGCGTCAGAAAAATGATTTGGTAACAGAGAGTTATTACGAGCAGGCTGTTCACTTTCAGGATAAAATTAATGCAAGTGAAAATGCTCTTGAAGCCAACAATTTTGAACTCAAATTTTTATCGGATGAGCATAAGGCAGTTATCCGGCTTACAGACAAAATTGCCGTTCAGGGCAATTTGCTCTTTTATAAACCTGATGATGCAGAAAAAGATTTCAGTGTTTCATTACAAACAAGCAATGAAGGCAATCAGGAAATTGCATTGCCCGATATAGCTCGCGGATATTGGAATGTGCTGGCTTCGTGGAAGTATAATTCCAAAGATTATTTTAAAGAAGTTCGTATTTACGTTCAATAATGCAGAGTATGGCATTTTACCTATCAGCATTTATATTAGGACTTTTTGGAAGCCTGCATTGCGCAGGCATGTGCGGACCCATAGCAATGATGCTTCCTGCCAACAAAAATTTTTTAAGAAAAGCCAACATTTCAAGGCTGCTTTATAATTCAGGAAGAGCGGTTGCTTATATGCTGATTGGATTGGTGTTTGGAATACTTGGCTCTGCAATTTCTATCAGTGGATATCAAAAACAGTTAAGTATCTTTTCAGGAATTGTAATTCTGTTGATTATTTTTTTTACCGCTGCACAAAAATTTCAAAACCGTTTTTCTGCTTTCATTGCGCGAATTACAATGCCTGTGAGAATATTGATGAAAAAACTGTTTGCACAACAATCACCTGCTGCACATTTTGGAATCGGACTTACAAATGGATTTCTTCCATGTGGTCTTGTTTATCTTGCAGCAGCTGGCTCAGTTTCGGCAGGCAGTACCAGCGGTAGTGTACTTTATATGGCATTATTTGCCTTGGGAACTTTTCCTGTGATGCTGGCAATTTCGTTTTCTGCATCATTGCTCAAAGGGTCGTGGCGCAACCTGTATAGCAAAGCTACTCCGGTAGTGTCAATAGCATTAGCTCTGTTTCTGATTTATCGTGGCACACAAATGAAAACAGACTGTCATGTCACCAAATCACCACCTGCCATGATATCATGCGAAAAACCCGGCCAGCCGACTATTTAATAGAACAAACAACTATATTTCAGATTTGAAAAATCCCTCTGAAACCCCGTGCTGCATAGTACGATTCGGCACCGTTATGATAAATAAACACACGACCAAAGCGGTAGTCGCCAAAAATAGCTCCACCAAGCTCACGAACATTGTCAGGTGTTTTCAGCCAGCTTGAGGTTTTTAAATCAAAATTTCCGATAGATTGCAGTAACTCATATTGTTTTTCGTCAATCATCTCTATTCCCATCCACTTTGCCACAGCCATTGCACTGTCTTTAGGTTTGTGTTCTTTTCTGGATTGCAAAGCATCCTCATCATAACACAAACTTCGTCTGCCTTTGGGACTTTCAGGTGAGCAGTCGCAAAAAATATATTTATCAGATTTTTTATCATAGTCAATCACGTCCGGTTCTCCTCCTGAAATTTCCATTTCATTCAGCGTCCACAGTTTGTCAGCTTGTTTGAGTAACCGTTGCTCAACATCATTCCACTTGATTCCTTTATGCCGTTGCATATTTTTCTCAAAGCGGGATTGAATGATAGTTATCAAATGCTTTTTTTCGTTGTCAGAAATTGATTTATCTTTTTTCATCCTTATTAATTTAAGACAGTTTTACTTTTTCGATAAAATTTTACTACAGAATAAACTATACAACATGACATTAAAAAAATTACCTGTGGATTTCACTCCCTATGTTGATTAGCGTATAATCACTTTTGCAATGTCAGAGCAACAGAGTACTTTATTTTTTGCTCTTCAGAATAGACACCAGCTTTTGGCCACGTACCAGTAACTTCAGTCGTTGTCTGCTTAACGAAATATGTGCCTGCTTTTTCTCACGTTCGTCAACACCTGTTTTATAAACTGAAATGATATGCTGATAAGTGAGGATACCTCTGATTTTCTTATCTACTACTACAGGTAAAATATCCACATTCTCTTTAGCCATTATTTCAACTGCACGTCTTAATGTTTCAGAAGGATCTATGTACACATTATTTCTTTTCACAATAGTTTCAATGGTGTTGCCTTCATTATGATGTGAATTAAATAAATTGGAAGAGCTTACTATACCTTTATACTCACCCTCTGTATCGGAGACGATAAAATAATTAGCCTGCATATCCGATTCGTTGGTAAACCAGTTGCGCACTTCGTCAATGCTCATCTGATTATTAATCACCACACCGTTGTCAGTAACCAGTTGTTCAACGTTGGTTTTTTCAAGAATATCGGGTTCATACGAATCAGGTGTAACAACTCCTCTGCGCGCAATTCTTTCTGTCATAATAGTGTTTTCCATCAGGAAGAATGAGATAAAATATGATGTGGTACAGGTTGCCAGCAAAGGCAATAATGCATTGGATTGTCCTGTTGTTTCAAGAGCAAAAACGATAGACGTAAGAAATGCTCTTGAAGCGCCTGCAAACAATGCCGACATACCTACAAGTACTGCCAATGGAATATTTATTCCTACATCAGGAAACCAGTACATACCTACGCTTCCGAGCAATGCGCCTGCTGCTCCTCCTATGGTCATTAAAGGAGCCAGCGTTCCGCCTGAAGTTCCGCTGCTTAATGATATTGACCATGAAATAAACTTCAGTACACACAATGAAACAACAACATTCAATGCAAGTGTTCCCGAGAGCAAATCCGTTATATTAAAATATCCCACACCAAGTGTGCGCGGTGAAAAATATCCTACTACCCCTACAGCAATTCCTCCAATAGCAGGCCACCATGCCCAGTGAATCGGAAGTTTCTCAAACATATCTTCGAGCCAATAAACCACTTTGGTTACACCTACAGCTAATAGACCAATGGCAATTCCCATTACACTATAAAAAAACACTGCATAGTTGGATGCAACAGGAATGGGATTGGCAACCGGAAATACTACTTCGTTTCCAAACAAAAAATGATGACCCGCTGCTCCGGTAATACAAGCCAAAGCAACCGGAATAAAAGAACGTGCCGAGAACTCAAACAACAATAATTCAATAGCCAACAATATAGCCGCAACAGGGCTTGCAAAAATTGCAGCCATACCTGCAGTGGCACCTGCTGCCAGTAAAATTTTTCTTTCGTTGGGTGTAATACGAATCAACTGACCTAAAGTAGAACCCAAAGCACCTCCCGTTGCAATGATGGGACCTTCAGCACCAAAAGGACCTCCTGTACCAATGGTAATGGCTGATGACAATGGTTTTAAATAAGTGATGGATGGTTTGATTTTACTTTCATTCGTCAATATCTGTTCCATAGCTTCAGGAATACCATGGCCTCTGATTGCTTTAGACCCGTACAATGCCATTAACCCAACTATCAACCCTCCCACCACAGGAACAACTATTACAAAAACTCCCAAATTATTGTACATGGGAGTTGTTTCAGTTACTGTTAAGCTTCCATAAAATGCAATACCTGTAATTACATCTATGAGATAAATCAGAAATTTTGCAATGAAACTAATACAGGCTGCAACAAGTACTGCAAGTAATGACAAACGAAAAGTCCTTTGCTTGTTGTATTTCTTTTTAGAGTCATTGTTTTCGTTATGCAGGGCTGGAGAAAGTGATAATGAAATGGGTATTCCGTTTTTTAACATCCGTGTAAAAAATTAAAATTCAAAGAGTATGTATTGTTTCGAAAAAACAGGTAATTCGAATGCTCTCTTGAAAAATATGAAAATATTCTGCAAATTTCGTTTAAATTTACTTTTTAGTTTTACTGTATGGTTAAGAAAAAATGAAATTCTATGATTTAAAACAATAAAAACGGAATGCCCGCTAATTACAAATAGTTCCACACTCAATTTTATAACAACATTTTTAGTCTTTCCAGTTCCACCATTTGAGTTTTTCTTTGCTTTGTTTTTCACGAGGCGTTTCAGCAAAATATACTGCACATCTGAACACATAAAGCAAACATCTGTCCTGAACACAACCTGCAAACTTATTCGACAGTTCATACAATTGCTGAGGAACTTTTCCTTTAAGATCATCTACATTTCTGATGCCTATATGATATAAATCTGTTGCAATAGATTTTCCAACACCCGGTATTACCGTCAGATTTTTTATTGATTCTGCCAATGACATTACAACTTCAGATTATCATTTTCATCAAGTTCCCAAAAGGGATTGTAGGCTACTTCAAATACATAACCATCCAAATCTTTAAAATACCCACTGTATCCTCCCCAGTAAACTTTTTGCGCAGGCTTAATAATGGTGGCACCGAGTTTTTTAACCTTCTTCAAAACGTCATCTACTTCTTTTTCTGATCTTGTGTTGTGCGAAATAGTAATTCCTGAAAATTCCGAGTGCTGATATTCAAGTGTTGCGTCCTTGGCAAGTTCATCACGTGGATGCAATGCGAATATGATTCCTCCCAAATCAAACAATGCCAAACCTTCCAAACTCATTGCTGATTTTTTCCAACCGAGTCCTTTTTCATAAAAAGCTACAGCCCTGTCAAAATTTTCAACACCAAGAGTAATTAAATTCAGTTTTTGACGCATACAATCATTCTTTCATTGTTTAAACATAACGTAAGAAGTCAGTTTGCTGATTTTCCCGTCTCGGAAATGAAACACATCACAAAATACTGCATCGATTTTATTTCCTCCTTTAAGTTTGGCCTGAACTGTTCCTTCTGCTACTACAATGTTTCCTTCTTCAATTAACCTGTTTACACTGATATCCGGATGACCATCAGCATTTGGATTCTCAATTTCTTTATCGAAAGCATCTATGCCTTTATGGTGAAAATAACCGGGCATTTCCCACTCTACATCATCTGTTAAGCAAGATAAAATTTTTTCATGATCAGTCACTGAGAATGCGTCCATGTATTTTTGGACCATCTGTTTTTGTTCACTCATAAAATATAATTTAGATTTCTAAAGTAAAAGTATCAGATTTATTTCAGTCTGCATGTAACAATCTGAATACTCCGTTGAATTAAATATTCAATATCACCAACCACCTGATGCACCACCACCACCGGTGCTGCCACCGCCAAAACCTCCGAAGCCACCACTGCTTCCTCCTCCCCATGATGAATCTCCACCCCATGAAGAGCCCCCACCCCAGTTGCTGCCTCTGTTTCCACGGTTGGCTCTGTCAGCAGCATTCAGTAGCGTCCATGCTGTCCAGAATCCAATACTATTTAATCTTGCATAGCGCCTTACGCGAGCTATACGAACAGAAAAAATCAAGAAGAATATTGCCAAGACCATAAGAATAGCAGGCAATATAGAATCCTGTCCATTGCTACTGTAACTTTCATCGGCAGTAAACTCTCCTTTTACACGCTGCATCATTTCAGTAGTAGCAGCATCCAACCCTTCATAATAATTTTGCTCTTTGAACTCAGGTTTAATTACCAACTCAATGATGCGTTTGCATATTGCGTCAGGCAGAGAACCTTCCAGTCCGTAACCTGTGATGATGGTCATTCTTCTGTCGGACATTGCTGCGAGGATGAGTGCACCATTGTCTTTTCCTTTTTGTCCTATACCCCAATCCCTGTAAAGTGCAATAGCATAATCATCCACAGGATAAATGCCTGTACTTTGAATCAGTACGATAGCAATTTGAGTTGAAGTACTGTCGTTAAAAGCAACAAGTTTATTCTCGAGTGCGTCCCTTTGTTCAGCAGAAAGAACACCTGCAAAATCATTAACTAATTTTGGCGGATTGGGTTTAGGAGGCAGTTCCTGAGCTGAAACAAGATGCGTAAACAGCATTGTGAGAAACAATGCTACCATACATGAAAGTTTTTTTTTCAGCATGATTTTATTCTCCAAATATCACATCGTTAGGCAACTCGTTTACATCGTCTTTAGTTACAGGAAAATGTATTTTCAGTTTCTTTCCTGTTTCGTCAATCGCATGCAATAGTCCTCCGGTGTAGTCTTGCCTTTTGAAAAAAGGAATCATTTCAGATTTTACTTTCTCCCAAAAATTCTGACTCACATGCTGATGAATACCGCTATCGCCAATTATTGCAAACTGACGCATTTCAATAGCAACATAAATGAGCACTCCATTATGCAAAAGTGTTTCATGCATCTTCAGTGTTTCAAAAATTTCAGCTGCACGGTCGAGCACATCACCTTTAATGGTGCTGTCAATATAAACACGTATTTCTCCGGTGGTATGCTTTTCGTTACGTGCTATGGCATTTTTCAGCAACATTTGTTGCTCTTCTGAAAAATACGAAGCTGCAACGGCCATAATCAGAATTTAACCTCAGGTGCTTTTTCAGCGCCTTTATCCGACTGGAAATAACCCTTCTGACTGAACCCAAACATTCCTGCCAACAAGGTTTGTGGAAACCTGCGTATATAAGTATTGAATGTTTGTGCCGCATCATTAAAATCTTTTCGTGCAACAGCTATGCGTCTTTCTGTTCCTTCAAGTGTAGCCTGTAGTTCCAAAAAGTTTTGGTTAGCTTTTAAGTTAGGATAATTTTCTACAACCATAAGCAGTCTGCCAAGTGCAGTGCTCAACTGTCCCTGAGCTGCCTGAAATTTCTGAATATTTTCAGGAGTAAGTTGGCTGGGATCAACCTTTACCTGTGTAGCACTGGCACGTGCTTCCACTACAGCAGTAAGTGTACCTTTTTCAAATTCGGCAGCACCCTTTACGGTGTTCACCAGATTAGGGATAAGATCCATTCGCTGCTGATATTGGTTTTCAACCTGTGCCCACTTATTTTTGACATTCTCATCTTCTGAGACCATCTGATTATAAGAACCTGCAAAAAAGCGGTAGATAATAAATACGATTAGGAGAATAACTCCTATAATAATAAATGATCGTTTCATACGTAATGATTTATTGGTTTGTAAGTTAACGCGCCAAATGTATCGGATGCTAAAATATAATTTTTGTCAATTCGGTTAATGACGTATTTTTTTAGGTGAATATTCTTTTTTTAAGGACGATTAACAGGCTTTATAAGCCATTCAAATTTAGTAACATTGCAATCTTTACAATTTGAACAATGACAAAGAGTTATGCCATCACGGTAAGCGGGAAAGTACAGGGAGTTTTTTTCAGGAAATTTACGAAAGAAAAAGCCGTTGAATCAGGGTTGAATGGATTTGTGAGAAATCAAAATGACGGCTCCGTTTACATAGAAGTTACCGGTGAAGAAACTGTGCTTGAAGATTTCATTCAATGGTGCCATACCGGATCGCCTCAGTCAGTTGTTAAGGAAGTTACTGTAAAAGAAATTTCCACTATGCACCAACAATCCTTTCGCATACGATACTTTTGAAGCATTAATCATATCAGTTAAAGCAACTCCAATACAATCAGGAATGAGTGGAATACGCAAACTTGCAGGGCAAACAGCCATATATGGCTTAAGCAGCATTGTAGGACGTATGCTCAATTACCTGCTGGTTCCGTTTTATACACGTATTTTTTCGCCTGTGGAGTATGGTATAGTATCTGAACTCTACTCCTACTCTGCTTTCTTACTCATTCTGTTTACCTACGGTATGGAAACTGCCTTTTTCAATTTTATGCAGAAGGAGAAAGACAATAAAAATGTTTATGCCACCAGTTTGTCATCAGTAGTATTTACCACAGTCATTCTATCAGGACTGATGATAGCTTTCTCAGACCACCTCGCTTCACTCATTCGTTATCCGGGCAAAGGAGAATTTATAACGTGGCTGGCACTGATCATAGCATTTGATGCCATTACTTCCATTCCTTTTGCGCGATTACGGCAACAAAACAAAGCGGTAAAATTCGCTGTAATCAAAATCATAAATATTCTGCTCAATATCGGGTTTAACATTTTCTTCCTTGTAGGTTGCCAGGTATGGGTAAAAGGTGATCATGGAATCTTATCACAACTGGCAGTTACGTTTTATTCACCTTCCATTGGTGTAGGCTATGTTTTCCTTTCCAATGTATTGGCAAGCGGATTTACTGTACTTCTTTTATTCCGTGAATATCGCTATTTCACTTTTCAGATTGACAAAGTTCTCCTCAGGAATATGTTTGTTTATGCACTGCCGCTGATGATTGCCGGATTTGCAGGAATGATTAATGAAACTCTTGACCGTGCTATTTATAAATTTATTGCTCCCAATCCTGATACAGCACTTCGCGAACTGGGTATTTACAGTGCCTGCTATAAACTAAGTATTATCATGACCTTGTTTATCCAGACTTTCCGATATGCAGCAGAGCCTTTCTTCTTTGCACAACATAAGCAGGATAATCAGCGCAGTGTTTATGCACTTGTGATGACCTACTTCGTCATTACGTGCTCCGTAATTTTTCTTGCAGTAATGTTATATCTCGACATTATTCAGTTGTTTATCGGAGAAAAATTCCGCTCAGGACTGGGTGTTGTTCCCATATTGCTGATGGCAAACATGTGTCTTGGAATATTTTACAACTTAAGCATGTGGTATAAACTTACGGAGCAAACTCAATATGGCGCATACTTCTCTATTTTCGGAGGCATTCTTACAGTTATATTGTTGTTTGTATTAATTCCTCTGTTCGGCTACATGGGTGCGGCATGGGCAACTTTTATCACCTACTTTGCCATGATGATACTTTCGTATGTAACCGGCCAGAAAAATTACCCCATACCTTATAAAGTAAAAGATGATTTCATCACGGTAGTGCTTGCACTGATGTGTTATGGTATCGCTTATTCTGTACAGTCTTTATTTCATTATAAAGGGGTTTTGCTTTGGGTAATAAACACCCTGTTTCTCTTTGCATATCTTTACACTATTTATAGAATCAATCTTCCTGATCTCAAAATTCGACCCTCTAAACAACAGGCTACACCTGCTAACACTTATAAAAAAACGGATTAACCAAGGATTAACAAATCATTTACTCCTATTGAATATTTTTACCAACTGAAAACTTCTGTCATGCCTGATATACTCCACATTAAAATCATCAACCAATCTGAACATGCATTGCCTGCTTATGAAACTGCTCATGCAGCAGGTATGGATTTAAGAGCTAACTTAAAACAGGATATAGAACTTAAACCAATGGAACGTAGCATCATCCCAACAGGTTTGTTTATTGAATTGCCTGTAGGTTACGAAGCCCAGATACGACCACGCAGCGGACTTGCTGCCAAACATGGAATAACTGTACTCAACACTCCGGGAACAATTGATGCTGATTACAGAGGAGAGATTAAAGTAATACTGATAAACCTGTCAACTGAATCATTTGTTATTAAAAACGGAGAACGTATTGCACAGATGGTTATCGCTTCGCATGAACGGGCCAACTGGATTGCATCTGATACATTATCTGAATCAGAAAGAGGTGCAGGAGGTTTTGGTCATACTGGCAAATAATAACTGCAACATTTTCACATAAACTTAAAATTGTTTAAAAAGTAAGATTGTTATTTTTGAAACGTTAAAAAATATTGTGAGCGAATCATTAGTTATCATACCCACCTACAACGAGAAGGAAAACATCCAGAAAATAATCAAGGCTGTTTTCAATCTTATCAATTCATTTCATGTATTGGTGATTGATGACAACTCCGAAGATGGAACTGCAGACCTTGTTAAGCAACTGATGGTTCAGTTTCCTGATTCACTTTTTTTAGAGCAACGCCCGGGAAAGCTTGGACTTGGAACAGCATATATTCATGGATTCAAATGGGCACTGCAGCGCAACTATCAGTATATTTTTGAGATGGATGCCGATTTTTCTCACAACCCTTCTGATTTGATGAGACTGCTCGATGCCTGTAAAAACGGAAAAGCTGATTTGGCTATCGGTTCACGTTATATCAATGGTGTGAATGTAGTCAACTGGCCTATAGGCAGAGTGATTATGTCGTATTATGCCAGTGCCTATGTGCGCATGATTACACGAATGCCGGTGCGTGATGCCACTGCAGGCTTTAAGTGTTACAGACGACATGTACTGGAAGTAATTGATCTTTCTAAAATAAAATTTATGGGATATGCCTTTCAGATTGAAATGAAATTTGCTGCCTGGCGTTGCGGTTTCCGCATTGTCGAAGTTCCCATTGTTTTTACCGATCGCACCGAAGGAAAATCCAAAATGAGTTCAGGAATTTTCAAAGAAGCATTTTTCGGAGTGCTGCAGATGAAAATAAAAAGCTGGTTTGGCAGCTATAAAAAAACTAATTAAACAAATTTTTCGCCTTTGTTGGTTTTTACGTCATTCACAAACTGACGTATCTGTTGTTCGTCCTGCTTGCGGCATACCAGCAGAATATTTTCAGATTCTACCACAATATAATCGTTGAGTCCCTGGAGTACAACAAGTTTTTCATGAGGCACACTTACAACACAGTTGGAAGAGTCATATAGCATAACATTTTTCCCTACAACAGCATTTTTAGCTGCATCGTGAGGCAGATGCTCATATAAAGAACCATAAGTACCCAAATCACTCCAACCAAATTCTGCTTTCATCACATAAACATTGCTTGCCTTTTCCATAATTCCAAAATCAATACTAATGTTTGTACATTGCGAATAAGCTCTTTTTACAAACTCTGTTTCGTTATCGGTATAATATTTTCCCTTTCCTTCTTCAAAAATATGATACATATCGGGCAAATAATTCTTCAGTGCTTTAAGAATTGATTTTACATTCCACATGAAGATGCCTGCGTTCCAGACAAACTCTCCTGTTTTAAGAAAAAACTGCGCCATTTCAAGATTTGGCTTTTCTGTAAAAGTTTTTACTTTAAAAACAGAACTGTTGCTATTCTTTTTGTCATCAACAAACTGAATATATCCATAACCGGTATCAGGCCTACTTGGCGTGATTCCAATGGTAAGCAAACAGTCACTTTCCCTGGTAAAATTTAATCCTTCTTTAACTGTTTCAATAAAAGCATCTTCCTTGGTAATGACGTGATCAGAAGGAGCTACAATAATATTGGCATCAGGGTTTTTTGAAGCAATTTTAAATGCAGCATACGATACACAGGGAGCAGTATTACGTCTGAGTGGTTCTCCAAGAATATTTTCCACAGGCAAATCAGGAAGATTCTTTTTTACCAGATCAACATACGACTCATTTGTTACAATGAGAATATTTTCTTTTGGGCAAATCTGTGTAAACCGGTTATAGGTTTGTTGCAACAATGTTTTGCCGCTATCAAGTATGTCAAGAAACTGTTTTGGAAAAGCATTGCGGCTCATAGGCCAGAAACGGCTTCCAATGCCGCCCGCCATAATCACGCAGTAGTTATTCTTATTCATGATGTATTAAGGTAATGGTGGTTTAATGTTTAAATGCAAAAAAATCAAAATTTATCCTTTAAACGTAAACAAAGTCATTTTAGTTATCAACGCAGTTTGTTAAATTTTTCAGTCTTGAAAATGTAAAGCTATGATATTAACTGATAGAAATGCAAATGATTAAAATCAGAAAGGCTGCCTTAAACAGACAGCCTTTCTGAAATATGCATATTACAAATTTAATTCTTAATCAAACGAAACATTTTAGTTTGTGCAACACCTGTCATTTTGAGCGTATAAACACCATCTGTGAAATTGCGCATGTCAATCAATTTTTCATTCTGATTTGCAGCAATTATGTCTTTCATAACCAACTTGCCACTCAAATCAAATACCTCAACCTGATAAGAACCATGTCCTTGCGGAGTTTGAATTCTGAAAATACCATTGGATGGATTAGGTATGATACTTATATTGTCTGATGCTGTCTGCAGGTTATTTACTCCTGTTGTCATATCAATGTTCACATTATCTATATATAATCTGTTCCCAAATCCGTTGATATTGACAAACTTTATTACAACATCATCACCCAAATAATTATTCAGCAAAATAGTATCTCTGCGCCATTGCGTTGCAGATGAAGGATAGAACGAAGTATTTAAGGTTCCTCCTGTAGTGGAAAGGTCCAATCCGCCTTTAAAATATCCTGTTGTTTGAAAAGTATTTCCACAGTCGGTAGAAATATCAACTCTAAGCGTATCACTGTAACCGGGTATCGAATATGGTGCATAAGCAACATCAAAAGTTAAAGTTGCTGATGCTGCATTGCTTAATGAAACACTGTATGTAATCAACCCATCCTCTGCACCATAACCATTATAACTATAGTTATTTACAAAAGCAGCGTTTGTACTTGTGCCGTAGATACCCGTAATATTTCCACTTTTCGTCCAGGTATAACTGGTGTTGGAAGAATCAATTGACCAGTATTGCGGAGGGAAACCTGCAGTCTGAAAATCTTCAGTCACCGGTGGCTGTTGTGCCGGAATAATATTAATCATAGAAGCAACGGTAGTGGTATCCGCACCAATACCATTAGCAGCAATGAGGGTTACATCATACATACCGGTAGCATTAAACTGCACTTGTGGATTTTGTGAGGATGCAGAAGTTCCGTTTACAAAAGTTACAGTATTAGGATTGAAACTCCAGTTCCAGGAACTGGGTGCACTGGAACTCAAGTCTGTAAACTGAAACGTTTTTCCTACACATCCTGAACTGAAATTAGATGAAAATGCAACTAATGGAGGAATATTCGGACAATTTATGATTCCGGGTGATTTGTTAACTGCAATAGCTCTTCTTCCTTTATTTCCATCAGGAAAAACTGCTCTTACACTAAACCAATATGAATTACTTGAACTAAGATTAGTAAATACATAATCTGTTGTGTTACTGGTACCAACAGAATCCATATACATATTTCCGAGTAAACTTACTTCGTACCATGCCGCACCGGTAACTGCATTCCATGCTATTTTAATAGAGTCAACACATCCATAAACAACATGCAGGTTTTGTGGCACTCCTATTATTGAAAATGGTTCTGTATTCATTCCGCTTACCGTACCGCGTGTCACTCTTACGCGTGCTTCACTGGTTATGGTACTTGGAACAGTCCACTGATATTGCAATGTATTCTGACTCACATTACCAATGTTATTCCATGTGGCACCATTGTCAGTGGAATATTCGAGTGTAAATCCTCCTAATCCTTTGAGTGCATCCCAGCGTAATACTTCTGTTTCACCGGGCACAAATCCTTCTCTTCCTAATGGGTATGTTACAGTGATATCATCCATTCTGTATTCATACACAATATAAAATTCCTGTGGACCCTGTGGAATAGCAAAGCCTTTAAGAGAAATTGTGTAACTGCCTGCATCAGGATCGGCAAGTGTTACCTGTTCCATATTGTTGAGATGGTCAACACCTCTTACTGCAGGAGTATTTAATGCAGTAGTATTTGGTGTGGCATCCAATACCCATGGAGTCCATACTGCAACTGTAGGATCAGTAACAGTCATATCAATATCATTCACCAGATAAGTTGAAGCAGCAGGTGAACCACCCTGATCATGCCAATAAACCATCACTCTGAAATCTTTTACATCAACAGGAACATTCACATTGAAGGTTAAACTGTCGCCCTGTGATATGGAACCATGTATAAAGTGATTATCTTCCAGAGTTTTTACGGCACGCAGTGCGTTTACTCTACCCCATCCATATTTAAAATCAGGTCCGGGATTTCCAATATCTTCCGCACTGTTGAGCAAACATGCTTTTATCAATGCTGTTGGTGCAATTGTGTCTGTATATAATTCTTTATAAGCCTGAATCAACTGAGTGGTTATACCTGCAATTCCGGGGCATGCAGCAGACGTTCCGCCTCCCACCTGATAGGTATTTCCCTCATCGGTTGACATCTGATCGCGACCATTTGAAGCAATATCAGGTTTGATACGTCCGTCAGAAGCAGGGCCTATGCTGCTGCTGGGATCTATTACTTCCATAGCATCAAGATTAGCAACTGCAATCACATTCTTACCTTGTTTGTAGCCGCCTGTAATATTTCCCCAACTGCCTCCTGCGCCATAGCCGCAGTTGGCGCCATTGTTATTTCCTGCAGAAAAAACAAATTCTAATTGTCCGTTATCATGAATGGTCTGATCTCCAAACTGAGTATCTGTTGTATATTCATTACATCCCTGCGAATAGCTGGTAGAGGTAACTACTGTTTTTATCGTATCATAATTGGCAACAGCATTCAGAATGTGGGTATAACCTGAGATGTCAAAAACATAAAGTTGAACACCATCTGCCATACCTCTGTAAACAGGATTGAGATTTGCTGCACCTGCAAGAATACCACTGGTCATATCACCATGAGTCTGACCTGTACCTGTTGCATAATTTGTTATTCTGCCTGTAAAATCAATGTGTGGTCCTACAAAACCATCATCAGCCAACGCTGCTGCCACTCCGTTGCCATTGTATTTTCTACCCATAATCAGGTCATTGTTTATAGCATTGCTGCGATGAAGGCTGCGTCCCATAGTATCATCCTTAACTGATGGAGGGGCTGTGAGTGATACAAAAAACACCCAGGGCTGCTGAGTTAATTTCTCTACATCGCTTTGCTGAATATTTATTTCAATAATCTGGTTCAGTTCAGTTACATGCAAAATTGCACCGAAACTTGAAGCCCATGCCATCACATCAGCAGCCGATAAGTTTTTCTGATACTGAATTCTCACGGTCAACTTTCCCGGTGCTGGGATTGCATAAGCAGGATATTCGCCAAGCATGTTTACTGCGAGTTTTTGCTCTGAAGTACGACTTGTTATCGAGCGAATTCCAAATTGCTGTAATTGTGTTTTGTTGTAATTTAATGGAATTGCACTCCAAAAAGTATTTCTTGGTATATAGTCCAGGAGTTTTATACCGGTTTGTTCCAGCAATTCCTTTTGCTGTTCAGTTGGAACAGAGTAAAACTGAATATAACGGTAATAATATCCCTGACATATTTCCTCCTGAGACGGAATATCCGACTGTATAAATTCTGTTGTGTTTTCAGCAGGGAACTCCGGTTTTCCCGACAACATGAGTCTGTAGTCTGATTGAGCTAATGCTGATAGACTCAAAAAACCACAAGTGATTAGAGGTAAAATTTTCTTGATCATTTGATTTTAAATTTTGAAGGGGTTAAAATTAAGATAACACACTAAATAAAACATCAAATATTCATATTTTTTATAGTTAAAATATGCTCTGTCAATCATCTTTCTCGTTATGATTGAAACTTTCAATTATCTTTGCGCCCCCAATGAATGTTTCACGACTAAATAAGGTCATTATCAGTCTGATAGCTATAACATTGCTGTTCAGTTCCTGTAGCCGCTTCAACCGTATTCGCAAAAGCGGTGATATGAATATGAAATACAATGCTGCGGTGAAGTATTATGAAGACAAGAAATACTACAATGCATTGCAGTTGTTTGAAGAGTTGATAGTAGTTTTCAGAGGAACAGATAAGGCAGAGGATGCTTACTATTATTACTGCCTCTGTTATTTTTATACGGGAGATTATACCAGCGCTGCTTACCACTTCAACAATTTTGCGCAGACATTTCCTACAAGCAGCAAGGCAGAAGATGCTTTGTATTACAATGCCTATTGTTATTATCTGGACTCTGCACCCTCCAGCCTCGACCAGCAAAGCAGTACGGATGCCATACGCCAGTTTCAGCTTTTCATCAATAAATATCCCAACAGTGCCAGAGTGCCTGAATGTAACAATCTGATTGACGAATTACGTCAGAAACTGGAAGTAAAAGCCTGGGACAATGCCATGCTTTACTACAAAATGGAAGAATACAAATCCGCTATTGTTGCATTGGGTAATGTAATAACAGACTTTCCGACTACTAAATATCAGGAAGAATGCTTATTTTTGATGTTTAAATCGGCTTACCTTTATGCCGGAAACAGTATAGAATCTAAAAAAGAAGAACGGTATAAAAGTGCATTGGAATATTATTCCAGACTTGTAGAAACCTTTCCTCAGACAACTTATAAAAAAGAAGCCGACAGATTGTACGCTTCTATCAATGAAAAATTAAAAGATATAAAAAGTAACAATTAATAATTTGCATAATGAATACAAGAAACGTAGCTCAGTCAACAATTACACGTGATGTGGTTGACTTCGAAAAAGGCACAGGCAACATTTACGAAAGCCTTGCTATCATAGCAAAAAGAGCTAATCATATTGCTGCAGAAACCCGCGAAGAGTTACACGATAAACTAAGCGAATTTTCTTCTTCAACCGATACGCTTGATGAAGTATTTGAAAACCGTGAGCAAATAGAAATTTCGAAGTATTACGAGCGTTTACCGAAACCAACTCTTGTAGCCATTCAGGATTTTCTTGACGGAAAAATTTATTTCCGCAATCCTGCTACTGAAGATACCAAGGAATCGAAAGAACTCTAATAACCATGTTGCAGGGAAAAAAAATCCTGCTGGGAGTAACCGGTAGCATAGCTGCTTACAAAACTCCCGAACTGGTTCGCCAATTGGTGAAACAAGGTGCACAGGTAAAAGTGGTATTAACCAACTCTGCCAGTGATTTTGTTTCACCTCTTGTTTTATCTACCGTATCCAAAAACAACGTTTATCAGAGTTTTGCCAATGAAGATGCTTCGTGGAACAACCATGTGGAATTGGGTTTATGGTGCGATTTGTTTGTGATAGCTCCTGCATCAGCCAACACCATTGCCAAGATGGCCAATGGCTCCTGCGATAATCTGCTCACTGCTATTTACCTCTCATGCCGTGCGCAGGTAATGATAGCACCTGCTATGGATGTGGATATGTTTCAGCATAGCACTACACAACAAAACTTAAAAACTCTCAGCGAAAAAGGCATCTTGCAAATCGGTCCCGAAAAAGGTGAACTGGCAAGTGGCCTCAATGGCGAAGGAAGAATGTCGGAACCTGATAAAATTGTTGAAGAAATAATCCGCTTTTTTAATCCCTCACTGCCTCTGAAAAATAAAAAAGCAATTGTTACTGCAGGCCCTACCACCGAAGCCATTGACCCGGTACGTTTTATTGGCAACCACTCGTCAGGGAAAATGGGAATTGCTATTGCCAATATGCTACATAAGCAGGGCGCTGAAGTAACGCTGATAGTTGGTCCGGGAGTTGCTACGAGTGAAATACACAACGGAATTAAAACCATTTCGATTACATCAGCAGAAGATATGCTGAATGAATGTCAAAAAATATTTAGTGCAACTGACATGGTAGTTCTTGCTGCTGCTGTGGCTGATTATAAGCCTGCTGAGCCGGCTCAACAAAAAATCAAGAAGAAAGGTGATGAACCTGTTTCACTCACACTGACACCAACAACAGATATTGCTGCCACACTGGGTAAACAAAAAAAGAAAGGACAAATTCTTGTGGGTTTTGCACTTGAAACCACAAACGGAGAAGCCAATGCAGTGAAAAAATTAAAAAGCAAAAACCTTGATTTTATTGTACTGAATATGCTTGATGACGACAATAAAGTATTCGGGTCGGAGTTTAACCGTATTACCATTATTGACAGCAACGAAAAGGTTTTTCCTTACGACAAAAAAACCAAAGAAGAAGTTGCCGCTGATATTGTAAATAAAATAATTACTTTAGTGCAATGAAGAAAACCATTGTCTTTTTATTTCTCACCATCATGGCATTGCGCCTCCACGCTCAGGAGTTGAACTGCCAAATCAATGTGATGGCACCACAAATACAAAATGTGGACAAAAAAGTTTTTGAAACTCTGCAGCAAGCCATTTTTGAGTTTATGAATAACACTAAATGGACAACTGATAAATTCCTTAATCAGGAACGCATTGAATGTTCAGTTACCATCACAGTAAACGAGCGTGTTTCCAATGACGAATTCAAAGGAAGTATTCAGATAACTTCTCGCAGACCGATATTTAATACGTCTTACTACTCTCCAATTCTGAATTTTAATGATGATGATTTTCAGTTCAAGTACATCGAGTATCAGCCACTGGAATTTACTGAAAACAGCAGCAATCCTAACCTAACAGCAGTGCTTGGTTTTTATGCCTACATCATTTTGGGAATGGACTATGACAGCTTTCACCTGAATGGAGGAGCACCATTTTTTGCAAAAGCGCAAGCCCTTGTAAACAATATGCAGAATGCACGCGAAGCAGGGTGGCGTGCCTTTGAAGGAACACGCAACCGTTACTGGTTAGCCGAAAATCTTACCAACCCTGTATTTAAACCATTTCATGAGATGTTTTATCAGTATCACATCAAAGGTTTGGATGTAATGTCCAAGAAAAAAGATGATGGCTTGTCAAACATTACTGAAAGCCTTGAACTGTTAAGTGATGTGTATCGCGAAAAACCGGGATCGCTGTTATTGCAAACTTTGTTTTATGCCAAAGCAGATGAGATTGTAAATATTTTTACAGGAGCCTATCCCGATCAGAAAGTAAGAATAACCAATCTGCTGAATGAAATAGATCCGGCAAACTCAACCAAGTATGCCAAAATTATGGGTAACTGATTAAACCCAATCTGAAATTTATTTTTTACAATTTATTCAGAACAAAGAAATATTCTCAGTGAATATTACTGCTGTTGATTTCCTCATCTGAAGGCAATTCTACTGAATTGTCAGCATATTGCTTGGCGTAATAAAGGTATTTTCCGGTGCTGTTGCATGCATAACCCGAAATGGTATCACCCGGCAAAAGCTGCAAACGAACGAAAGTTCTCCATCTCTTTGAAGTTTCCTGAACGGCAAGTTTTACAGCAAGCGTATCATTACAATCATTCACAAACCAAACTTTATAAGGTTTGGATGATGCAGGACATAATTTTGTTTCAGCACCGAATTTTTTGTTGACTTTCCTGAGACAAGCAGTATAATCTTTGGCATCCTGAGGCAAATTAAATCCTGTGAGCAATAACATTGCTGCTCCAAGAATGATGAAAGATGTCAATAGCTTTTTCATTTGCAATAATTATTTTTCAGGATAATTTTAGCTTCTTCATTCCCCAACTTTTTCGATTTGTTCCAGTCTTCGCATGCACCTGTTTTGTCTCCCAGCATTTTCTTCGAAAATCCTCTGTTGTTATAAGCTTCTGCATCGTCAGGCTTGAGTTTTAAAGCTACATTAAAATCATCCATCGCTTTTTCGTACTGCTCCAGTTTATTATATGCACTGCCCCGCGAAACATAAGCCCATTCATGCTCAGGCTGTAAGGCAATTACGCTACTGAAATCAGTAACAGCTTCATTATAGTTCTTGAGAATAGCATTGCAAAATCCACATTGCAGTAATGCATTTACATGAGATGCATCCAGTTTCACAACGGCTCTGAAATCATTCAATGCTTCTTCAAATTTTCCGTTGTTGAATTTTATTCTTCCCTGATTAAACAATGAATCCGTCACTCCTTTGAGCTGCTCAGATTTAGTCTGGCCATTTACTGCAAAAGAGGTAGCCATTGTTAAAATCAGGAGTAAGATTCTCTGTTTATTCAAAAGGTTCATTGCTTTGATAATTTTTTTCATTTACTAACCGAATCATGTGTTTAAATGCTTTGACCAAACCATCGGTAGTTTTCTGAGAATAAGAAACCGGAAAACTGATGCGGCCATAAAACAACCGTTTGCCTAAGAATTCGCGTGTAACGCATTTTTTCTGCGGATTGGCACATCCTACTATCAGCATTTTCGTTTTTGAATTGTAATAAACTCTGGCAGTATCCAAATCTTTTATGCTTGCCTGATCTTCGCGATATTTCTCACTTCCGTCAAAATAAGAGGCTATTACAACTCCATAATTAATAGAAATCACATACTTACCACCGAATTTTTCATTCATATAATCCAACGTCTGCTGCATGGTAATATTTTCCTGTGCCATTGAAAAGTTGGATACCATGGAAAACAAAAACAAGAAAAATAATATAGCCCTGCTTTTCAGGCAGAACCCTTTTTTAAATAATTCGTATAAAGTGTTCATTCTTTCGCAATACCTTCTTAATAGCTTTTGTCAAATAACTAATTTTGTAACCGGTTTGAGCGTTTTTAACGGAATAAAATTACAAATGTTTACCAAAATAAAGTTTGGTTTTCAGCAAATACTGATTTTGCTTCTTCTGTTTTTCACATTTAGCTCGATTATCAGCGAAGCTCAGACTAAAAAAACAATTACTATTAACGCAAAATTTAAAATTGACGGAGGAGGAAGCCTTTCTGATGCCTATATGGTTTTGCAGCGCGATGGTCAGGATATTGAAACGCTTCCGGGTCAGTCATCCTATACACTGAATCTCGAAATAGGAGCAGATTATATTCTTTCATTTAACAAACCCGGATATATCAACAAGAAAATTAATATCAATACACGGGTAGATGATGAAGAAAGAGTGGAACAGGGTTTTGAATCGTATCCTTTCACTGTGGTTCTGATTAAACAATACGAAGGAGTAAATATTGTAGTCTTTAATCAACCTGTTGCCAAGATTACTTATTCCAAAAAGTATGACGATTTTGATTACGACACGGATTATACCAAGTCCATTCAGTCGGCAATTCAAAAAGCAGAAGAAGAGTTAAAACGCGCTGAAAAAGAATTTAAGAAAAATCCTCCTAAACCTGCTGTTGACAGTACACTTGCAAAAAACAAAACCAAACAACCGGAAGAAAATTCTAAACCAAAGCAAACTGTCAAACCACAGGAAAACGTTAATCCTAAAACTGTTGCTGATAAAACTGCAGAAAACAAAACAACCGATAAAAGTGTACCGGAAGTTCCCGTAACCGAAGATAGAAAAGAAACTCCCAAAAAGCAGGCACAGGCTGCAGGTGGAGAAGATGTGTCCAACAAAGCAACAGGTGCAAGCGGCATGGATGAACCTGAAACAACTCTTAATACCAATAAGGGGCAAGACGAAAAAGAACCCATTGTGCCTGAACAAGGACAGGATGCCATAAAAGGAAAAATTGGTAAAAAAGGTGGTGAAGATGTACCTCCTGTTACCGAAGTAAAAAAGAATGATCCCGCTGTAATTATTAAAACCGAAAAAACAGTTGAGAATAAGAAAGCTGTGCAACCAATGGTTGTTTCTCAGCCTCCCGAAAATGTTTCCATTACCAGAGAGACTATCAGTGAAGATAAACGCACTGTTTATAATGTCCTGGTTACACAGGGTGACAAGACAGCATTATTCAGCAAGGTGGTTTACAGTTGGGGCGGAGTTTTTTATTTCCGCGATTCAAAAATTTCTATCAGCGAAAACATGTATAAACTGGCTGATGCAGGTTATGTGAAATTTTAACCCTTCTGCTTTTTCCTGAAACCCTACATAACCGCTTTTCGTAAGATGCTGTTATTACACCAACATTTTTTAATAACCATTTACACCAAAGAAATCATGGTAAACAATTTTTTCTACATGAACAGTTTTGTTCCAAAAACAGAAGAACAAATCAATCTTCTGAAAAACATTAAAGCCATCAAATTAAAACAAGGTATTACGAGTAAAGAAAATATTCTCCGCTCGCTCGCCAAAACTCAAAACTTCACGCGCTCTGTTTTTCCTGAAGGGTGGACGTTTGAATAATTCGTTATTCAGAAAAGCTATAAGTTGAACCGGTAATTATTCCATTGTTTTCAGTGGGAGTTTTCTTTTTAACTGCTCCACCACATTATATACAATGGGACACATTTTGTAATTGTGAATGGTACTCCTGTTACGGTAAATAAAATTCGGACGCGACAGATGCGGGTATTCTCTGCAAGATTCGGGTCTGATGGAATATATAGTGCATTTTTTATCTGCTAAAAATTTACATGGACGAAATTTCATTACTCCATAATTTTCAGTTTCATTATAGTCGAGATAATTTTCTATGAATTGCTTTGCAGATATTTTCTTATCAGCTGCAATGTTTTCTATTTCATTATCTGTAAAAGCAGGATTCAGTTTATTGCAGCAATTAGCACATGCTATACAGTCAATAGCAGCAGAAACTTCGGAGTTCAGCTGATGCACAACTGAGTCTATCTGATGTGAGCGGTATTCCTTTTTAAGATTCAGCAGAAAGTCACGTGTTTCATCTTCCTTCATCCGTGCTTCTTTCTCCACTATTTGTGGATCATGAACCAATGGAACATTCTCCATTTAGCAAAATCAATGTTTCACTTCAACATTTACTGCAAAAAGCTCTTTGAGTTTCTCTACACAATAATCAACCTCCTCTTTGGTATTATATCGTGAAAAAGAAAAACGAACTGCAGGTCTTTCAGGATCGGCATGAATACCTGCCAACACATGAGAACCTATTTCGCTCCCTGATGAACATGCACTGCCACCTGAAGCTGCAATGCCTGCAATATCAAGATTGAAAAGTATCATTTCTTTTCCCTGATGTGGTGGTAATGACACATTCAAAACTGTATAGAGGCTGTTATCACCTGTGTTGCCATTAAATTTTGTACCGGGAATTTCCTCTGTGATTTTTTTAATCATGTATTTTTTTAGTCCCGTAATATGTTTTTTGTCTTCCTCCATTTCATGGTATGCAAGTTCAAGTGCCTTTGCAAGACCAATGATGCCATAAGCATTCTCTGTGCCGCCACGCATATTTCTTTCCTGTGCTCCTCCGGTTATTAACGGAGAAATTTTTAAACGGTTGCTGATATAAATAAATCCAACTCCTTTGGGCCCATGAAATTTATGTGCTGCACATGAAATAAAATCTACATGTGTTTTAATAAGGTCGTGAGGAAAATGACCAATTGCCTGAACAGTATCACAATGAAAAATGGCGTTGTACTGTTTGCATAACTCTCCTATACGGTCAATATCATTAAGTGTACCTAATTCATTATTGGCATGCATGAGCGAAACCAATGAACGGGGATTGTTCTTAAGCAATTCTTCTAGATGATTATAATCTACTTCGCCCTGAGGACTGAGTTTAACCCAACTTACTTTCAGTACACCTTTGTGCTCCAGATCTTCCAGTGTATGTGTAACTGCATGGTGTTCGATACGCGAAGAAATTGCATGCGTAATTTTATGGTCATTCACTGAACATCTGATGGCCATATTATTGGACTCTGTACCTCCTGATGTAAAGAAAATTTCTGCAGGAGAAACCTTCAGCAGCTTTGCCACCGTTTTACGTGCACCCTCGATTGCCGACCTCATTTCTCTGCCAAAAGAATGAATAGATGATGGATTGCCATACTGGTTTTGCATTACCTGCAGCATGGCATCAATTACTTCCTGCCTTAATGGTGTGGTGGCAGCATTGTCAAAGTAAACTTTCATTGTAATTTGATTCGTTAGGATAAAGAGACATCAGGCCTGTGCCGGATGATTAATAACTTCTTTGATATCTAATATAATTTTTTCAGCGAGATTTTCTGCTGTTGTCAGACTCTCACTTTCGGCATAAATACGGATAATAGGTTCGGTGTTTGACTTTCGCAGATGAACCCATTCTTTTTCAAACTCGATTTTTACTCCGTCAATCGAATTAATTTTATGCTTCTTATATTTTTCTTTCATTGACTCGAGCACTCCATCAACACTGATCTCAGGTGTGAGTTCAATTTTATTCTTCGAAATAAAATAGTCAGGATAAGAAGCTCTCAGCATAGAAACAGATTTTCCATACAATGCCAGATGACTCAGGAATAATGCTATTCCTGCCAATGCATCACGGCCATAATGCAACTCAGGATAGATAACTCCTCCATTGCCCTCACCACCGATGACAGCCTGCTTTGCTTTCATCATCTCCACCACATTCACTTCGCCAACAGCTGAAGCGTAATAAGTGCCTCCCGCTTTTTCGGTAACGTCACGTAATGCACGTGTTGACGAAAGATTACTCACTGTGTTTCCTTTGTTATGCTTCAGAACATAATCTGCAACTGCAACGAGTGTATATTCCTCACCAAACATTTCTCCGTCTTCGCAAACCAGTGCCAGTCTGTCCACATCAGGGTCAACGCTGATTCCGAGATGCGCTTTGTTTTTTACAACTGTTTTGCTCAGATCAGTAAGATGTTCAGGAAGTGGTTCGGGGTTATGAGGAAAATTTCCGTCAGGTGTACAATATAATTCTGTTACTTCCTCTACTCCTAATGCCTTTAACAAAGGCGGAAGTGCAATTCCACCTGAAGAGTTAACACAATCAATAACAACTTTAAATTTTTTCTCGGATATAGCTTTTCTGTTTACCAAAGGCAAAGCAAGAATAGCTTCAATATGTTTTTGAATAGCAGTATCATCTTTAGTTACAGTTCCGATTTGGTTGATCTGTGCAAATTCCATGTTGTCATTCTCTGCTATTTTGAGTAATTGCTCTCCGTCAGCAGCAGAAATAAACTCACCCTTGCCATTGAGTAATTTCAATGCATTCCACTGTTTGGGGTTGTGGCTTGCCGTCAGTATAATTCCTCCATGTGCTTTATGAAAGGTCACTGCCATTTCTACAGTCGGAGTAGTTGACAGACCTACATCAATAACATCCATCCCTTTTGCAGTAAGTGTTCCGCAAACAAGTTGATGAATCATGGGGCCGCTGATACGTGCATCACGGCCTAATACTATTTTACATTTAGTTTTGGGAGGGTGCTGCCCCTGCAACCAGGTGGCATAAGCAGCTGTAAATTTTACTACATCATAGGGTGTCAGCGAGTCACCAACCTTGCCTCCTATCGTTCCTCTGATCCCTGAAATTGATTTAATTAACGTCACAATATATGATTTTTATCAGTGCAAATATATCAAATTGGTTTGGCTCAGGCATGAAGATTTATGTCGTTAGTGAAGCAATTTTTTTTGCCAGCACCTCAGCTATTTTACGGTTTGATTCATGTGTCCAACCGGCTATGTGAGGAGTAAGTATAACTTTCGCAGAGTGAATAAGATACTCAAATGGTTCAGGCATAGAATCTAATTTTTCGAAGGAGGATGTTTCATACTCATGTACGTCCAGGCATGCTCCTGAAACTTTACCGGATTTCAAATGCTTAACCAAATGCGCTGTATTCAGACATTTGCCGCGGGCAGTATTGATTATATAAATGTTTTTTTGGCATGATGATATCAACTTATCATCTATAAAATAACGGGTTTCCTCAGTCAATGGCACATGCAAACTGATAACATCAGCCTGCTTCTGTAGTTCTTCCAGCGAAACCTGCCTGACATAAGGAAATTTTTCGTTATCAATCGAAATGTATTTATCATAGGCCAGCAGGCTAACTCCCATTGCTGAAATTTTCTCGGCAAAAGCACTGCCCATATTTCCAAAACCAATAATTCCCACTGTTTTTCCGTGCAATTCGTTGCCTCTGTTTTCTTCTCTCAGCCAAATTCCACTTCTTACTTCTGCATCTGCTTTCAGTAGTTGATTCATCAAAGCAAGCAACATCATCAGTGCATGTTCGCCAACAGCATCGCGGTTTGCCTCAGGTGCGTTAAGGCATGCTATGCCCTGTTGTTCTGCAAAAGCCACATCAATATTTTCCATACCTGCACCACCTCGCGCAATAAATTTCAGTTTGGCAGCTTTCTGAAGCAGTGATTTATCAACGGGCATCCTGCTTCGTATGGCTAAACCGTCAAAATCTTTTACCTGATTTTCTACCTCTTCACGACTCCAGTCATAAGCCTCAGTACAACTAAATTTCATTTCCCTGAGCATGGGAATAAATGATTCATGAAAAGTGTCTAATAAAAGTATGGAACCTGCCATATATCATTGTTGTTTTAAAGTAAAAATCCCCCGTGTGAACAGAGGATTTTCAGGTTATTACTTTTTTGCAACTTTAGCTGCTGCTTTTGGCTTACGTGCTTTTCTTTTCTTGCCATACGAACCAATAGCCAGTTTACCTTTACGTGATTTTTTATCTCCTTTACCCATAATATTAAAATTCTACAGCAAAGGTATTCTGAACAAAACAGTTTTGCAAATGCCATGTTTTTACTCTATTGAAAACAATGTTATCTTAGCATCCCTTTTAAAATTAAATTATTAATGCAGAAAGTTGATTCCACAAACAGTTACGAACTTTATGACTCTATGAATGAATTGCCTTTGGAATGGCGCAATCTTATGCTTGATGCACGCAAAGCAACTCAAACAGCCTATGTTCCATATTCCGATTTTCATGTAGGTGCTGCTGTTCTTCTCGAAAACGGATTGACTGTTACAGGTTCTAATCAGGAAAATGCTGCTTACCCATCAGGGCTTTGTGCTGAGCGGGTAGCTGTGTTTGCTGCAAGTGCTCATCATCCGGGTGTAAAATTTAAAGCTATTGCAGTTGCTGCTTTTGCCGGAAAAAATACATCCCCTGTAGCGGTAAGCCCCTGTGGAAACTGCCGTCAGGTAATGACTGAGTATGAACATTTGTTTGGTAATGACATCAGGTTTATCATGCAAGGCGAAGGCGAGAAAATTATTGTTCTGAAAAATGTAAAATCGCTCCTCCCATTTACATTTACTGCAGAGCAATTAAGTGAATCAAATAAATGACATCTGTATCATTCAATTCAAAAAAATATGATTCTGCATGCGTTTACAACTTTTATC
>WBZR01000431.1_pt1 | contig 55803 bp, 53 predicted proteins | sample 5204231 | NCBI WGS metagenome assembly WBZR01 (sample SAMN12412403, study PRJNA552823) | activated sludge metagenome | isolation source: activated sludge from anammox sidestream of wastewater treatment plant... | place: USA: Virginia | collected 2017-08 | reverse complement strand
CGCAGGGAACTCGCATGACCGATGAGCAACTGCTGGCGATGGCCAACGCCGACGGAGGCGCGGCAGGGCCAGGGCGCCGTTTCGAGCTTTCACCCGAACGTCGCGCGGCGATGGAATTGCAGAACAAGAAGTGGCAGTTGGTTTATAGCGAAGGCGCCGGCGTTGTTTTAGAGCCTGGACGTGGCGATGGCGGAACGATCTTCGTAAGCGCCGTGACCATCCCGGTGACTGACCCGAACACGCCGTTTGACCGTCGCCCGCGCGCGCAATCCAAAGACGCTGTAGCCATTCCGCAAGCCGCTATCGCCGCTGAACATTACAACCGCCTCGTTCGCATTCTTGAAAAAGGCTCGCCGGTCGAACTGGAAGTGGAGATCAAGGCGAAATTCTATGATCAGGATTTGATGGGCCACAACGTGATCGCCGAAATTCCGGGGACCGACCTCAAAGATGAGATCGTGATGGTCGGCGGTCACTTCGATTCGTGGCATGCGGGCACAGGCGCGACCGACAACGCCGCAGGCTCAGCCGTCGCGATGGAGGTCATGCGCATTCTGCAATCGCTGGGTGTCAAGCCGCGCCGCACGATTCGCATCGGATTGTGGGGCGGTGAAGAGGAAGGATTGATCGGCTCGCGCGCCTACGTCGCGCAGCATTTCGCCGAACGTCAGGCGCCGCCTCCGGGACAGCAGCCACAAGCCAGGCAGGGCGGCGGCGGATTCGGCGGGCCGCAGGGGCCGCTCACGCTCAAACCGGAGCACGCGAAATTCGCCGGTTATTTCAACCTCGATAACGGCACTGGCAAGATTCGCGGCGTCTACCTGCAGGGCAACGAGCAGGTGCGCCACATTTTCCGCCAGTGGCTCGCGCCGTTCCGCGACCTCGGAGCTTCGACGCTCACGATCAGCAACACCGGCGGCACTGATCACCTCTCGTTCGACGCGGTCGGGTTGCCCGGATTCCAGTTCATTCAGGATGAGGTCGAATACGACACGCGCACTCACCACTCGAACCAGGATGTCTACGACCGCATCCAGGCCGACGACATGAAACAGGCCGCGACGATCATCGCCGCGTTCGTTTACAACACGGCGATGCGCGACGAAAAACTGCCGCGCAAACCGCTGCCGGGCGGCACGCAAACGGCGAACAGATAAGCTGGCGGGTAAGTTGGCGGCTAAGCCGGAAAATGGTTGAACTGAAACGGTGAAAGAGTGAGACTATGGCCTCACTCTTTCACCGTTCGCCTTTTCGCAGGCGGATGCGGACAGCGAGGTAAATGCGATGTCTTCAACATTGACTGAAATCGGGTTTGATCTGGAAGAAGCCGAACGAAATCTGATCACGGAGGACGATGAACCCGTGGACAACATGTTCTCAGCCAAACAGCAGCGTCTGCTGGTCGAACCGCTCTACGCGTCGTGGACGCCGCCGCCCGGCGAAGGCGTTGAGGGGCGCGCGCGAGATTTTCTGGCCGACGCAAATGTCGGAATCTTCTTTTCGGTTGGCGAGCCGCCGCTCGTGCCGGATATGTTTCTGAGCCTCGATGTAAAAGTGAACCCGGAGTGGTTCGACGCGCAGCATCGCTCGTACTTCGTCTGGCGATTCGGCAAAGTGCCCGACCTCGTCGTCGAAATCGTCTCGAACCGCAAGGGCGGAGAGATGGAGTACAAGCGCAAACGCTATGCTCAGATTGGTGTGCCGTATTACATCGTCTACGACCCCTACCGGATTCTGAAAGGCGACGATCTTTACATATATGAGATCGGTTTCGGCAAACGTTATCAAAGGCGCGATGACCCTACATTGCCCGGCATCGGGTTGAGCGTGACTGTGTGGCAAGGGATTTATGAAGGTGGCGAAGCGCCCTGGCTTCGCTGGTGTGACGAAAAAGGTAATTTGATCGCTACCGGAAAAGAGCGCGCCGATGAATTCAAGCGGCGATCTGACGAAGCCGAGCATCGCGCGAGCGATGCCGAACATCGTGCGAGCAATGCCGAGCAATCTGCTGTCAATGAGGCGGAAGCTCGCCGGCGCGCCGAAGCCGAGTTGGCGCAATTGCGCGCGGAGCTGGAGCGGCTGCGACAAAATTGATCGCGGCCAATAGCATCAACAAGCGCGGTTTTTGGAAAGGCCGGTCCTGTGCTACGATTCGCCGCGTTCAATGATCAATCATTTACCAACAATTTGGTTTCTAAAAAGCCGAGTCAGTACCGCAAGCGGTAGCGAGCGGAGTTCCGACAACGAGCGCGTTGCCGGAGACCCGCTCGCTATCGTTTGCGGTACTGGCTCGTTTCGGGAGGGGAGAAGGAAGCGATGGCTATCACTTTGCGCCAGGCCCTGCGAGTTGGCGCGTACATCTTCAAACAAAAATTCAAAGGCAATAAACGTTATCCGCTGGTGTTGATGCTGGAGCCGTTGTTCCGCTGCAATCTGGCCTGCGTCGGTTGCGGCAAGATTCAATATCCAGGCGATATTTTGAAAAAGAACATGCCGCCTGAAGACGCCTTCCGCGCGGCAGAAGAATGCGGCGCGCCGGTCGTTGTGATCGCTGGTGGCGAGCCGCTGCTCCATCCCGAAATTGATGTGATTGCGCGCGGGATGATCGAGCGCAAAAAATTCGTCTATCTCTGCACCAACGCCATCCTGCTCGAAAAGAATCTGGACCGCTTTCAGCCGTCGCCTTATCTGACATTCAACGTCCACCTCGACGGCCTGCGCGAAACCCACGACAAATGCGTTGACCGCGAAGGCACGTTCGACAAGGCCGTCGGCGCGATCAAGGCCGCCAAAGCGCGCGGCTTCCGAGTCAACACCAACACCACGGTCTTCGATGGCGAAGACCCGAAGATGCTGCACGAAATGTTCGACCTGGTCATGGGCCTCGGCGTTGATGGGATGACGATCTCGCCCGGCTACAGCTACGCCTGGGCACCCGATCAGGATCACTTCCTGAAACGCGAGCAGACCAAAAAACTCTTCAAGGAAATTCTCGGCCCGCTGCGCACGGAGCGCGGCAGGAAGTGGCAATTCAACCAGTCGGTCTTCTTCCTGAAGTTCCTGATGGGCGAAGTTGATTACGAATGCACGCCCTGGGGCAATCCGAATTACAACGTCTTCGGATGGCAGAAGCCGTGTTACCTGCTGAATGAAGGCTACGCGAAGACGTTCAAGGAATTAATCGAAGACACCGAGTGGGAGAAGTACGGCCACAAGAGCGGCAACCCGCGCTGCCGCGATTGCATGGTGCATTGCGGATACGAGCCATCGGCGGTGATTGATGCGACCAGCAGCTTGAAAAACATGCTGGTCTCGATTCGCCCGCTAAGTTGAGACAGCGGGCCGTTGCGCAGAGGCTTGTGTCAAAACCCGTTCATCGTGTCGCCGATGTCGCAGGCGCGCCCGGCAATCCGAATCTGCTGTTTGCCGCTCATTCATCGGGCGCGCCATTCAAATCCGCCAGCGGCTGCATCGCCTTTGAATCCATCTTCAATTCAACTCACCACATATTCCGGACGCGCAGGATTCTTCTTGACGTTTCTAAACTAAACCGTTTAGTATGCGTTCCCGCACGATAACATCTAACACAACCCGGAAGTGACTGGTTCGTTATTACGCTTATGATCCGAGTAGAACACCTGACCAAGACGTATGGCGAGTTTACCGCGGTCAATGACATTTCCTTTGAGGTCCGGCGGGGCGAAATTTTCGCCTTTCTCGGCCCCAACGGCGCGGGCAAGACGACGACCATCAAGATGCTGACCACCCTGCTCAAACCGACGGGCGGGAAAATCGAGTTGGACGGCCTGAACCCGGCGGTCGAACAGCACAAGGCGCGGCAGAGCTTTGGCATTGTCTTCCAGGACCCCAGCCTCGATTCCGAATTGACCGCCTATGAAAACATGGAGTTGCACGGCGTGCTTTATCACGTGCCGCGCAAAGTTCGCGCTGAGCGGATTGAAACTTTGCTCAAGCTGTTTGAGTTGTGGGACAAGCGCGACAAATACGTCAAAGAGTTTTCGGGCGGAATGCGGCGTCGCCTGGAAATTGCGCGCGGCTTCCTGCACACGCCGAAAATCCTCTTTTTGGATGAGCCGACACTCGGCCTCGATCCGCAGAGCCGCAATCAATTGTGGACGCACGTGAAGCGTTTGAACGAAACCGAGCAGGTCACCGTTTTTTTGACGACGCATTACATGGACGAAGCCGACCGTGTCGCGCATCGCATTGCGATCATTGATCACGGGAAGATCGTGGCGCAGGGCGCTTCGGCGGAACTCAAAGAGCAGACGAAAACCGAGTCGTTGGAAGACGCCTTCCTGGCGCTGACCGGTTCGACGATTCGCGATGAAAAGGCCGGTTCGATAGACCAGATGCGACAGGTCGTAAAAATGTGGAGGAGATAAAACTGATGAGCGCAATTTACATTCTCTGGCTGCGCGAATTGAAACGTTATACACGTTCGCGCGCGCAAATCATCGCCTCGCTGGGCCAGCCGCTGCTGTATCTGCTTGTCCTGGGCTTCGGTCTTGGCCCGGTTTTTCAGCAAGCCGGCAAAGGCAGTTATCTTCAATTCGTCGCGCCCGGCGTGGTCGGGATGAGCATTCTTTTCACCTCGATCTTTTCCGGCATCGGTTTATTGTGGGATCGGCAATTTGGCTTTCTGAAGGAGACCTTAGTCGCGCCCGTGCCCCGCACGACCGTGATGATCGGGCGGACGCTGGGCGGCGCGACCGTGGCGACAATTCAAGGGACGCTGATCTTTACTGTCTGTTTGATCGCGGGCTTTCGCCCGGCGCAGTGGAAAACGGTTCCGCTGGCGTTTCTGTTTATGATCTTGACGGCGATTGTCTTCGGCGGCCTGGGGACAGCGATTGGCTCGTTGTTGCAAGATATGCAGGGCTTCCAGTTGATCATGAACTTTTTGGTCATGCCGATTTTCTTCCTGTCGGGCGCTTTATTCCCGCTGACCAATTTGCCCAGGCTGCTCAGCGCCGTGACGAGTCTCGATCCTTTGTCGTATGGCATTGACGGATTGCGCGGCGCCCTGATCGGTATGTCGCATTACGGGTTCCTGCTGAACGTCTCGGTGTTGGGCTTCGTCGCGATTTTATTCATAGCGATAGGCGCCTATTTCTTTTCCAGGATTCAAATCTGATATGGGTAGGCCGCGAAGCGAACAGGCGCATGAACAGGTGTTGGAAGCAGCGTTGAAGCTGTTCTCTGAACGAGGCATTGACGCGACCAGTATGGATGCGATTGCGGAAGCTTCGGGCGTCAGCAAAGCCACGATCTACAAACACTGGGCTGACAAAGACGCGCTTTGTTTGGAGGCGCTGGCGCGCGGGCTTGGGATAGATCAAGAGCCGCCGCAGTTTATGGAGGATGATGTTCGCACGGCGATGATAAAGGTCTTGACTCATCGCTCCCGCGCGGAATATGCGGAGCGATACGCGCGCCTGGCGCCGCATCTCATGGCGTATGCGGCGCGCAATCATGCCTTTGGAATGGCGTGGCGTTCACGGGTGCTGGAACCGCCGCAACGGCGTCTGAAGCAATTATTGAAACAGGGGATAGAAGAAGGCCTGTTTCCGGCTGATCTAAACTACGATCTGTGCTTAGCCTTATTGATTGGGCCGACTATGTACGGCTATTTTCTCAGTCCGACCAGAAACAATGTCAAAGCTTTGCCGGAGGGATGGCCTGAACAAATTGTCGAAGCATTCTGGAAAGCGCACGCCATCACAAAGCCCGCGCGCGGGCGTGGTAGAGGAACTCGCCAAACCAAGAAGAATAAACGTTAAGATGGAGCGACCCAGCGACAAGCTAGCACGACGCAATGCGATAGACGGGCATGATCTGCTCGATCGCATTCTGAACACGCCGCGCCTCGATCTGGTCGTCCCCCGATTGCAGCCCGATCTGCTTCACCGGCTCATTCAGACCTGTGGGCTTGAGGATTGCGGCGAGATTGTGGCGCTGGCGACGCCCGATCAGTTGGCGAGCATTTTCGATCTCGACTTATGGCGCGCTGCCCAGCCAGGCCTGGACGAGCAGTTCGACCCCGACCGTTTCGGCGTGTGGATCGAGGTGCTGGTGGAAGCTGGCCCCGCTGTGGCGGCGCAGAAGCTCGCGGGGATGGACGTTGATCTGGTGGTGGCCGGACTTGCGCAGCACGCGCTCGTTTATGACCGCGCGGCGGTTACGCCCTATGAGACTTTGGATGGAGAACAAGTGGACGCGATTCGCATCCGCGACGGCGGACTGACTTCTGAGGTTGGCGGCTATCTGCTCGTGGCCAGGCGCGCCGACTCTTGGGAGGCGATCATCGAGGTCCTGATGTCGCTCGGCGAGGAGCATCCCGGGTACTTCCATCAGGTGATGGGAAGATGTCGTACGCTTTCAAACTCCGGGCGCGAGGTTGACGGACTGGACGACCTGCTCAACGAGGGAGAGCAGGCCATGTTTGATCTGTCAGTTGATCGTGAACGCCGCCGCGAGAAACAAGGATATGTGACGCCCGCGCAGGCTCGCGCGTTCCTCCAAATGTCACGCCAGCTTCGGCTCGACAGCGACGCCATGCCGCCTGCAAACCCGCTCGCGCGCGCATATTTCCGAGCCATAGACGAGAGGGTGGGGGCGGACGTCCACAGCGAATCAACCGCCTCAGGGCTTTTGGCGGCGGGATCAGATGCGCCGCCTGCTTCGCCGGATGTCCCCGAAGAGGACACCGCAGAGGCTGTCGCTACGATCTTCGATGTGCTGATTGAGGCGGGACTCCTCGCGACCCCCGCTCGATTGTTGCTCGGCGGATCGGAGGATCATGCGCCGCGCCTCGGCCGCATCCGGACTTACATGCAGTTCGCGCTCGACCGTGACGAGGCGGCCTATTCAGCGAGGAGCGAGGAGCTTGCCTATCTTGCGAACACGCTCATGGCCGGATGTTCCATCCAGGCGCGGCCCTTTACGGCGCAGGAGGCGTCGGATGCGGCCGTTGCGGTCTGCAATCTTGGCCTGGAGAACTGGCCGCCTCACTGGCTCCCGGCGAATGCGACGCCGCCCGGCTCCTTTCTTGTCACTCACGACTTGATCAGCGTTTTTCAGGTCGGGTGGGCAATCCTTCATAACGACGTCAGCATGTACGCGGCTGAACAACTGATCGGAGTCCTGGACCGTATGCAGCGCCACGACTGCGAGATTCAAACAGAGCTTGACGCGCTTCGCATCGAGTTGGCGAAACATTGGCAGGCCGGAGCGCCGTGGCGCGCCCGGGACGCGCTGGATGTGATTGCGACCCTGGACGTGCTGGCGTGGGCCGTACTGCTCGCGTTGATTGACGAATGCCCGACGCTGCACGCGGGCGTCGGCGCATCGAGAGATTCCCGGACGCTCTCTGTCAGCGCCTCTGACTTCGAGTTTATTTCGGAGAACAGCCAGATCGCGTCCATCCACGAATTCATGCAGTCGCTGCCGGAAACACTGCGCGGGTGAGTGAGACGGCGTGTCAGAATCTCTCTGTCACGGTAATGCCTTGATCCTGATGTTGCGAAATTCGACCAGCGAGCCGTGACCCAGAAATCCGACGTGGCCTGACTTGTTCTTCAGCCCCGGATGCTTCTTCAGCACGGCCTCTTCGCGCACGTTATTCAAATCGGTATCCAGGATGATCACGCCGTTGAGCGTCACGCGAATGCGGCTGCCATTGGCCATAATCTCTTCCTCGTTCCATTCGCCCGCCGGTTTCAGAAAGCCCGTGCGCGCCGGGATCACGTCGTAAACCGAGCCGTGATGCTGCTCCGATTTGATCTTGCCTTTATATTTCTCGTGCCCGTCGTCGAGGATTTGAATCTCCATCCCCTGATAAGCCGCGTCGCCTTCGAGCGGGGCGCGGATGCCAACGCCGTTGTTGCCGCCCGGCTCGGTCTTGAATTCAAAACGGAAAACAAAGTTGGCGTACTCCTTTTCGGTGTAAAGATTTCCGCCGCCTTCCAGCGGGCAAACCAGCACGCCGTCTTTCACGACGTAACCCGGGCCGTGACCGCGCACCAGTTTCCATCCCGTCAGGCTCTTGCCGTCGAACAGAGAAACAAAGCCTTTTTCGTTGGATTTGGTTTTGGCGTTTTGCGCGAAGGTCGCGGCGCCAAACATCATCAGGCAGACAATCAGCAATGAGATCGAAGTTTTCATGAATGCTCTCCGGTTAAAAGTGTTTTGTGATTGGTTCATAGCTCGCCGCGCTTTCGCCGCTCGGCGATGTATCGCGCGCTGCGAACGGCCAGCGCTGCGATGGTCAGCGTCGGGTTCTTCTCTGAAAACGTGGTGAAGCAACTGCCGTCAACGACGAACAGGTTTTTGATTTCGTGCGACTGGCAGTAGGAATTCAAGACCGAAGTCTTCGGGTCTTTGCCCATCCGGCAGGTCCCGACTTCGTGGCTGGCGAAACCGCCCGGCTTCTCGTCGCGGTTGATCACCATCTCGGCGCCGCACGCGTCCAGAACTTCCATCACGCTTTCGCGCATATCCTTGTAAAGCTTCAGGTCGTTCTCGCCCCAGTTGAATTGAACAATAGGGATCGGGATGCCGAGCTTATCAACCTTGTTCGGATCAACAGTGACGCGGTTTTCGGCGCGGTGTTCGACCTTGCCCCATCCGCCGATTTGGAACATCGCCGGTTGCAGATCGCGCACGCGGCGTTTGTAGCTCGATCCGAATCCCGCGACCGATTTCGCGTGGTGCGGCCATTGATACGAAACGTAATTCATCTGCATTCCCCAGCCGCCGATGTAATCTCTCCTGCCGCGCGTGTGGTTGAAGCGCGGGATGTAGGCATGATCGGTCGCGCCGTCGCCGGCGAATGTCTCCTCGCCGATCAACTCTTTCAGGTAACCGGTTGCGCTTGTATTGATGTGGCCGCTCAGATATCGCCCGACCAGATCACGCTCGTTGGCCAGCCCGTTCGGGTATTTCTCGCAAGCGGAATTGAGCAGCAGGCGCGGAGATTCGATTGCGGCGCAGCAAACGACGACGATGCGCGCGTGAATCTCTTCCTCCTTGCCCGTCGCGCGATCAACGACCGCAACGCCGGAAACGAGGCCGTCTTTGTTCACCAGAATCTGTCGCGCGGGCGAGTTCAACCTGAGCGTCAGCTTGCCGGTAGTCATCGCTTCGGGAATCACGGTGACATCGCTCGACCAGACCGCGCGCACGTCGCACACGTCCATGCAATGACCGCAATAATGACAGGCTCCGCGCCCTTTCCGGCTTTTCAGCAAAACCGCTTTGCGAACGGGAATCAGCTTGATCCCCGACTTCGCCAGCTTCTTTTGCGCGATGGTTTCAGAGCAGCGCAGGCGCGGCGATTCGGCCACGAAGTCGCCGTCGGGCAGTTGCGGCAGATTCTCGCGCGTGCCGAAGACGTGCATCTCGCGTTCGACGTGGCTGTAAAACGGCGCGAGTTCTTCGTAACTGAGCGGCCAGTCTTCCTCGATGCCGTTGAGCGAGCGTTCGCGGAAGTCGTCCGCAGAAAAACGCAAGGTCACCGCGTTCCAGTGAAACGTGCGCCCGCCGAGCGTGCGAATGCGGTCAACGCTGATGCGGTCGCCGCGATATTCAATCGCGTTTCTGATGTCGTCGCCGTAAAGCGAAGCCTGTTTGAAAAGCCCGAAACCGCGCTTCGGCAGATCGTAGGGCCAATCGTGAATGTAGAGGTCTTCCAGCCGGCCTTTGCCTCCGGCTTCGATCAGGATCGTGTCAGCGCCAGCGGCGGTCAACTCTTTGACCATGAAGCCGCCAGCCGCGCCGGAGCCGATGACGCACACGTCGTAGATTTTCTTCCTGGCGAGTTGCATAAAATGGCTTTTCCTGTGATCGCACACGCCCTCGCACGCGCTCACAGGGTTATCTCTGCTGAATGAAAACGTGAACACCCTTTTTGTTTGAAGTCACGATGTCCGGCAGGCGGTCGCGGTTGATGTCGGCGACGACGAATTGCGTGCCCACGCCCGAATCGTTATCAACCTCGTGCTTGATCCATTTCACCTCGCGGCCTTTGCGTTGAAGCTCGAACCAGACGACTACCGCCGGGTCGTTGGGATTGATGTCGCCCGTCGGCCCGTGCGCCCAGAAACGTTTGCCGGTGACGATGTCTTTCAACCCGTCGCCGTTGATGTCCGCCAGTTCCAGCGAATGCGATTGCGAGAAGCTGCTGTCAATCGTATGCGTGACGAACTTTCCATCCGGCTGCTGTTCGCGCCACCAGACGCCGATCTTGTGCGCGGCGCTGCTGATCACGTCGTTGCGCCCATCGCCGTTCACGTCGTAAACATGCATCTGCGCGCATTCATCGCCCAGGTTGGCAGGAACGAATTTCCAGTTCGGTTGTCGCGGGTCGGCGGGAGCTTCCCAGTAACCGGTTCTGACGATCACGTCGTTGCGCCCGTCGCCGTTGATGTCGCCCACGCCGAGGCCGTGCGAGTAGCGAAAGACACCGCCGTCCTTCGCCTGTTCCTTCGCAAGCTTTTCGCTGATCGTGCGCGCGATGAACTCCGCGTTTGAATCTTTGTCCGGTTCGTACCAGGCCATCTGCGAATCGTCGAACGCGAAGATCAGCACAGGATTTTTGCCGGCGCCGGACAGCGTGGCGAACGCCGGGCTTTCGTTGCAGGCGTTGCGGAAGAGCGTGTGCTCGATCCAATGCAGGTTTTTGCCTTTCGGGTTTTCATGCCAGACCACGCGATGCGTGCCTGGCATGTCAATGCGGATTTGATCGGGCCATCCGTCGCGGTTGATGTCGGCGGCGAAGTTGATGAAGCTGTTGCTATACGCTTTCGCCGCGTCGAACTGTTTGACGGGCTGAATTTCATGCGGCGTCCAGTTCGGCGCTTCGTACCACAGATTGCCCGCGATCACGTCCGTTTTGCCGTCGCGGTTGACATCGGCGACCGCGACGCCTTCCGAGCGAAATTCGCGGTCGAGCGTGATTTTTTTGAACCGAACGTCTCTCGCCGGTTTTTGCGCGTGAAGCTTTTGCGCCGCCAGCAAGGCCATCAAAGCGAAGCCGAGCGCCAGAACGCCGTAAACGCATCGGCGGTGAAGCGTCTTGTTCATCTATCATTCTCCTGGAAACGATTTAGACTGCGAACTTGCCAGGAACATTTACAGCCTTTATCTTTGCCGCGCAAGCTTTCGCGATCAATTCACGCGATCAAAGTTGGAATCATCACTTTTCACGGGAGTCGTTCATGCCGTTCGTGACGACGCCCTGAAACAATGAAAAAGGGCATGGAGTTCAAACTTTAGTTTGCCGCTTTGGGCCGCTCGAAAATGGATGCTACAAACTAAAGTTTGAACTCCATGCCCTTTTTCGGAGAAAGTCATACATGCGGAATATCGTCTTAGTTTTTTCGCTCACGCTGCTCTCGTTTTTCCACGTGACGGCCAGCCCGCAATCGGACGCGGCCGCGCGTTCGTGGAATCAACCGGTCAAACCTTATCGCATTATCAATAACGTCTGGTACGTCGGCGCTTCAGGGGTCACTTCGTTTCTGATCACCACGTCGAAAGGCCACATCCTGCTCGACAGCGGGTTGCCGGAGACCGTGCCGCAGATCAAAAAGAACGTCGCGCGGCTCGGCTTCAAATTGAGCGACATCAAAATCCTGCTCAACAGTCACGCGCACTACGACCACGCGGGCGGACTGGCTGAACTGAAAGAAATGACCGGCGCGAAGCTGATAGCGACCGAGGCGGACGCCGAATTGCTGGCGCGTGGCGGCAAAGGCGATTTTCAATGGAACGATCAGTACGCCTACAAACCAGTCAAAACCGACCTCACGTTGCGTGACGGCGATCAGGTCAAACTCGGCGAAGTCACGCTGACCGCGCGATTGACGCCCGGCCACACCAAAGGCAGTACGACGTGGACGATGAAGCTGAAAGACGGTGGCAAGCAATACAACGTGGTTTTCGCCAGCAGCATTTCGACGCCCGGTTACAATCTGGTGGACAACGATAAGTATCCAAACATTGTTGATGATTACCGCCGCACTTTTCAGATTTTGAAATCGCTTCCGTGCGATGTTTTTCTTGGCCCGCACGCGGAGTTCTTTTCAATGAAAGAAAAGATGAAGCGGCTGGAGCAACGAGCGGAACCGAATCCGTTTATTGACCCGGCGGGTTATCGCGCGTATCTGGCCAGCGGCGAGAAAGACTTTCAGAAGATTGTCGAGACACAGACTCAGGAGCGGAAAAAGGGAGAGGGCAAGTGAATCGTTCGCTCAACGAAAGAGGCGTTCACTTCAGTTCGTCTCAGCCGTCGGCGTGAAATAAAGGAAAAGCAAACTCGTCACCCAGATGAACGCGGCCAGCGCTTTGCCATAGAGCGGCGCGAACGCTCCGGTTATGACCAGCGTCAAGCTGACCAGCGCGGCGATGCGCCATTTTTGCGCCCGCGTCAGCCCGCGCTTGTCGCGGAAGGCCAGGATGTAAGGACTCAAGGTCGGATGCGTCATCAGCCAGTTGTACCACCGCTCGCTGCCGCGCGCGAAGAAGAACGTCGCAAGCAGCAGAAACGGCGTCGTCGGCAGCAGCGGCATCGGAATGCCTATCAGCCCCAACGCCACGCAGGCGAAACCAGCCGCGATGTAGATTCTGGATTTCACGGACATGCCCCGCACTCTAAGCCAGAAGCCGCCGCTTGCCAAGTGGCCGAAACGCTGAAGCAGCGGCGCCTCAGCGCAATTCGATGACGTGTTTACCGACCAGATCCTGATAAGATTTATAACCGCCGCTCGCGTGTTCCCTGACGAAGCTATCCATCGTTTGCAGAAGCTGCGTGCTGTAATATCCGCTGACCGATTGCGGGTGTTCGTATCCCCACGTGCCGTTGAAATAGCTGCGGATGATGACGCTGCGTTCATCGCGCGGCAGGCGGCTGACGTTCTCGGCGAATTTATCGAACTCGTCATCCCTGAAACCGCGCATCAGGTAGAACTCCACGTTTGAGGTGTAGAGGGCCGAAACGCGCTCGCCTCTTTCGTTCAGGAACTGCGCGATGCTCTTCAACGCATGGTCGCCGGCCAGATTGGCCACGACGGGAATGATCAGGTTGCGCTCTTCGAGCGATTGCAGGAAACGAAAATCGTCTTCGCTCACCAGGTAATTGCACTGTTTGCCCGTCAGGTCTTTTTCCAGCAGCAGGTCGCGGTAGCTGGGATAGTACCAGCGCGGCGGGCGGTTGCGGCTGGTGAATTTCAGATCGGGGCCTGCGTCGAAAAACGCGGTGTGGATGCGGCTGATGGTTTCAAGCTCCGCCGGATCGAGCTTCACGCCAAAGCCTTTTACTTTTGTCTGAACATCCGCTTTCGATTTTTCAAACAGTTCGCGCTTCGACGGCGTCTTGTCCAGATAAGCGACAATCTCCTGAACGCTGCGCGCGTCCCACGATTTCAGGTCTGATGGCACGGGCCTGCCAAAAAGCAGGCAGAGGTATTCCAGCCGGTTGCGCGAGAGAGCGAAGAGCGATTTGAAGAAGAGATGCTGGAGCAGATTGTCGCGCCGGATGTCGGTGATGAAGACGACGTTTGGGCGAATCTGCGCGATGTAAGAGAAGCTCTGGTCAGGCCCGACGCCGATGTAAGCGCCGCCGCTGACCTTCATCTGGCGCATCTTGCCCATCACGTGCAGGTACGACGTTTCGTTCGAGATCAAATTGTCGGAATCGAAATAGCCATTGGGTTCGGAGAACTTCTCGACCAACTGCCCGAACTGCTGTGTGGTGAACGCGCGTTCGAGGGATTTCGCGGGCGCGGAGGCTTGATTTGCCGGTTGCTGTTTCCGCTGCGATTCGGCGGGCGGCTTCTGCTGCACTGAAACCGATTGTGTGAGAAGGCCGAATACCAGAGCGGCCAGAAAGAGCTTTCTGAATAATTGCATTGTCGAGCCTCCTTCTCAATCTTTGGCGATTTAAGTTATATTCCGGCGCGGGCGATTTAATCACAAAGCCGGTTGTACAACAAACCTCATACATTTCAGGAGAGATAATGGCGGCAGCGAAAAAGAAAGTTAAGAAAAGCGCTTCAAGGAAGAAATCAGCCGCAGGGCTGAAAACACTGGCGTTCGACATCGGAGGTTCGGGATTGAAAGCCTCGTTGCTCGATGAGAATGGCGAAATGATTACTGAACGCGTGCGCGTTGACACGCCGAAGCCCTGTCCTCCCGCGCTGCTCTTGCAGAAGCTGAAGGAATTGACGGCGCAGCTTCCGGCGTTCGATCGTGTGTCGGTCGGTTTTCCAGGGCCTGTGCGTAAAGGCAAAACGCTGTCCAGCGCAAACCTCGACGCCGATGAATGGAAACGTTTCGATTTGCAGCGCGCGATAGCCGAGCAAACCGGCAAGCCCACAATCGTGATCAACGACGCCGATATGCAGGGACTGGGCGCGATCAAAGGCGAAGGCGTCGAACTGGTGATCACGCTCGGCACTGGCGTCGGTTCGGCGCTGTTTGAAGACGGACGGCTGGCTCCCCACATCGAACTGGCGCACATCCCGTTCCGCAAAGGACAGACTTATGAAGAACAACTCGGTAATCCCGCGCTTAAAAAAGTCGGCAAACGCGTCTGGAACAAGCGGCTGGCGAAGGCCGTTGAAGTCTTCCGCACGCTGACTAACTTCGACAAGCTTTACATCGGCGGAGGCAACGCCGCGAACGTCTTGATCAACCTCGGCCCGGGTGTCGAAATCGTCCCCAACACGCTGGGAATGCGCGGCGGCATCTGGCTGTGGAAAGACACCGATCTGAGCGACGGCGTGCAGAAGTAGTGTAAACTGCGAATGGGCGTTTATGAGGTAGTTTATGCGCAGTGTCAAAATTTCTGAGTTAAAGAACAATCTTGACAAGTACCTGAACGAAGTGAGTGAGGGCGAAGAGTTGATCATTCACAATCGCAACAAGCCGATTGCCAAACTCGTTCCCTTGCAATCGGCTGACGATGAGGAAGCGCGGATGGAATCGCTCGTGGTTGCGGGCAAGATTCGCCGCCCTCAGCGAGACACGTTGCCTGATTCGTTCTGGGAAGAAGACGGCCCGAAGATTCCATTGAAGAAGATAGTTGCGGCCGTAATAGCTGATCGTGATGAAGGTTGAAGCGGCATTTTGGGATACGAGCGCTGTCGTCCCGCTCTGTTGTCATCAATCGGCCAGCTTGCAGGCGCGGCGCCTGGCCCGGCGATATGATCGAATGATCGTTTGGTGGAGCGCATCTGTCGAAGCTTACAGCGCTTTGTCGCGATTGTTGCGGCAACGTGAAATCAGTCAAGGTGAATTCGAGTGGGCTGTTAAACGGTTGGAGCAGATGGAGTCAACATGGTGGGATGTCGCGCCGGAAGAGGATGCGCGCAAGACGGCAAAAGAGATGCTCAATCGTTACGACCTGCGCGCCGCCGACGCGTTGCAACTGGCCGCCGCAATGGTTTGGTGTGATCACAATCCTCGACGCAGACCGTTCATCTGATTTGATCAGCGTCTGGCGGAAGCCGCTCGGAAAGCGGGATTCATCGCCCTGCCGTGACCTTTCAACGAAATGCCTCTTTTTTTAGTTTCCACTCCGATCGGCAATCTCGAAGACATCACGCTGCGCGCGTTGCGCGTGTTGAAAGAGGTTGATTTGATCGCCTGTGAGGATACACGGCATACGCGGCGGCTGCTCGGTCATTTCGGAATCAGCAAACCAACCATCAGTTACCACGAACACAACGAACAGCAGCGCGCGGAAGAGTTGGCTGAACGTTTGGCGCGCGGCGAATCAATCGCAATGGTCACGGACGCGGGCACGCCGGGGATTTCCGATCCGGCTTATCGAATCGTTACTGCGGCGATTGAACGCGGTGTGACGGTTACGCCCGTGCCCGGCGCCACGGCGATGATCGCAGGGCTTGTCGCGTCGGGGCTGCCGACGGATTCGTTTTTATTCGCGGGGTTTTTGCCGAGCAAGAAACAGGCGCGGCGCGCGCGGTTTGAAGAATTGAAATTGGAGCGCGCGACGCTGGTTGTTTACGAAACGCCGCATCGGATTCGAGAGGCGCTGATTGATGTCCGGGAAATTTTGGGAGACCGCCAGACGGCGGTTGCGCGCGAATTGACCAAATTGCACGAGCAGTTCATTCGCGGCGCGGTCTCCGACATCATCGCGCATTTCGACGCCAACGAACCGCGCGGCGAGATGACGCTTGTCATCGCCGGAAACCGCGATGATAATTTAACGCCTGTTGAAGACGCTTCGATCAGCCAGCAGGTCGAACGATTGATGCGCGACGAAGGTTTGAGCCGCAACGACGCGATCAAGCAGGCGGCTCGTTCGAGAGGATTGTCGAAGCGGGAAGCCTACCAGTTGATGCTGGAAGAGAAGGAGTCGAATGAAGATGAAGAAGGAATTGGTTGAGAGTTTGATTCGCCGCGCGCTTCCGGCGCTCGCTTTCGCGATTGTTTTGTCAGGCGGCGTTCAAGCGCAGCTTTTGAAAAAAAACGATTACGGCGTCGGCATCACAGTAGCCATTTATCAGTTCGACGACATCAAGTCGAAAAAGTTTCCGCTGGTCAGCAAACTCAATCAGACCGCTTCGACGCCCGAAGAAGAGATCGAAGTGATCACGCGCAGTTTCGGCGCCGAAGATGTCAAATTCCGCTACGTCCGCTCCATCGGTTTGAAAGAGGGAGAAGCCTTCACCGATTCGCAGCCGATGAATGACCGCCAGTTCACTTTCACCCTCACGCCCCGCGTCATCACTAAAACCGATGTGAGCTTTGATTTCACCGCGAAATACGCCGACAAGATTCTGCTCGAATCGAAGAGCGTGACTGTCGGCAGTTACGAAACCGTGATGTTGCGCGGCGAACGCGGCGAATTCGGAGTGCGCGAATTTCAGGGGCCGGACGGCGTTGAAAAAGCGCCGGAGACGCGCGCGTTGCTGGTGACCATCACTCCGAGCGTGACTACGGCGCGCAGCCTGCAAAACAAGCCTTCGGACATCTCGCGCCCGACCGACCAGTTCGGGTCGAGACTCGAACTCACCGAGAGCGATATTTTCGTGATGCCGTCGGTGCTCAACCGCGCGCCGGTGAAATTTCCGCCGGGAGCTTCGGTCAAAGGCTCGATCACGCTCGAAGGCATCGTCACTCCCGAAGGCCGCGTGACAAATGTGAAAGTGCTCGACACGCCCGACACGGCGCTCAACCCGAAAGCCATCGAAGCCTTCAGGCAGTACCACTTCAGCCCGGCGAAACTGAACGGGCGCGCGACGTATGCGACCTTCCGCGAGACGATCATTTTGAGCAAGCAGGGGCCGCTGTAATGATCACGTCGCAGCTTCAAAACGCGCGGCTTCTTCGCTGGCGAGGAAACCGCCGGATTGATGAGACCAGAGCGACGCATAGATGCCGCCCCGGGCCATCAGCGCGTCATGCGATCCCTTCTCGACGATTCTGGCGTGGTCGAGCACGACCAGTTGATCCATCCGCTTCACTGTCGAGAGGCGGTGCGCGATAACAATCGCTGTGCGAGTGGCCATCAATGTCCAAAGAGCGTCCTGAATGAGGGTTTCGCTTTCGGAGTCGAGCGAGCTGGTCGCTTCATCGAGGATCAGCACGGGCGCGTCCTTGAGGATCGCGCGGGCAATCGCGACTCGTTGGCGCTGTCCTCCTGAAAGCTTCACGCCCCGCTCGCCGACCAGCGTCTCGTAACCCAGCGGAAGCGCTTCAATGAATTCCGCAGCGTGCGCCAGTTTGGCGGCCCGGCGAACTTCGTCATCGGTCGCTGCAGGGCGTCCGATCCGAATGTTATCGGCAATCGAGCGATGGAACATCGAAGGGTCCTGCGGCACATACGCAACCGCGCGCCGCAACGCCGCCTGCGGAATCTCGTCAATCCGCTGTCCACCCAGGAGAATGACGCCGCTTTCGATGTCTACGAAACGCAATAGCAGCCGGGTGATCGTCGTCTTGCCTCCGCCCGAATAGCCGACCAGTCCCACTTTCGCGCCGTGCGGAATCTCCAGCGAGAAATCTTCGAACAGCAACGGTTGAGACGGCGCGTATCGAAAACAGACCCGCTTCATCTCGATTCCGTAATGCGCCGGAGCGAATGGCCTGGTTTCGTCCGCGTCAACCACAGCGGGCGGATCGAGCAGCAGTTCGGTGAATTGAGCGGCCTCCGTCAACGCGCCTTCGAGATTGCGGTAAATCCGATTGAATTCCCACATCACGCGCGTAATGCTGGCGTAGTAACTGAACGTGATGAACACGGTCTGCAAGCCGGCGCCGGTCGTCAGCGCTATGACAAGGCCGAGCGCGTTGGTCAGCACGTACATCGGCGCCGTGATCGTGTCAACGCGGAGATTCTGGTAATCCCAGGAACGCAGAGCCTTGGAACCGTAGTCCTCTACGTTGAGCGCGTGAATCCGAGCCTCTTCCGGCTCTCTCGCAAACGCGCGCACGGCTTCGGCGTTGGAGATCGAATCCGCCACGTGCCCGGCAAGCCTGGTCGAAGCGGCCTCGCGTATGTCAACGAGCTTTCGACGGCGGCGAATGCGCGGCCAAATGATGATGAACGTAACGGCCAGCATCCCAACGAGCGTAAGAATCAGCCAGGGCGAGTGCTTCCACAGCACGAACGCGACGAATCCCAACGGCAGAAGATTCGCTATCACCTGAAAAGACATGACGTCGAACACGTCTTCAAAACGGCGCGCATATCCCAACGCGCGCTTGGTTAGCGAACCTACATAGTTGTCCTGGAAGAACGACAGGTCTTTCGCCAGCAGTTCATCCATCGCTTCAATGTACAGATCCTCCAGTCCGCGTACTTCAGCGCGGGCGAGAAGAAAGCCGACAACTCGCCAAATCGCTTCGCCCGCAAGCCAGACTCCGGCGAAAGCCAACACATACGGCGTTAGCTCGCGCAGGCTCGGCCTTGCGTCGCCTGCGAATTCGCCGAGCACCCTGGCGATGATCAGCGGCGGCGCGTAAAAAATGAAGATGTTGCCAATGCCGGGCAATAACAGCGCCGGGATCGCTATGGCTGGATGCCGGCGGATTTGCGAGCAGTAGCGCCGCACGACCAACCGCAGCGCGGCGGTGAGTCGTTTAGGGTCTCGATCATCAGTTTCGTCATTCATGGCCGAATAAAAGTCCGAGGTAAATTGAATATGTGTTGATAACCTGAGACAAATTATCACAACGCTCAATGGATGCCCAGTTGGACGCCAGCGCGCCACCTGCGCGACGTTCCGCGAGGCGATCATTTTGGGCAAGCAAGTACCGCTGTAGGAGTCATTAACCGCAGAGGGCGCAAAGGAACGCAGAGGAAATCATGCCGCATATAAACCACAGAAGACGTGAAGGTATGCAAAGGAAATCACGATCTCCCCCTATGCGTTCCTCTGCGCCCTCTGCGGTTGAAGATAAGGAATTACAGGCCATTGGCGAAGCGTTTGATTCCGTTCTTCAGGTGTTCGACGTTGAAGTTGATGAGCAGGCCGAGCTTTCGACCGCTGAGCTTGAGGTAGGAGATCAATTGGGCTTCGCACAATGGCGTCAGTCTCTCGACCGCTTTCAATTCCACAATCACCGCGTCTTCGACCAGCAAATCTATCCTGTAGCCGACATCAATTTTGACGCCGTCGTAAATCACCGGTAGCGTCACTTGTGACAGAACTTTCAGCCCGCGCTTGGTCAGTTCGTGTTTCAAACAGCCTTCGTAGGCGCTCTCCAGCAAGCCAGGGCCGAGCGCAGTGTGAACTTTCATCGCGGCGTCAACTATCGCCCCGCTGATTTGATTGATTCTCTCAACAGTCATAATCACCTCCAAATTTAAGGGGAATCTACCGCAGAGTACGCAGAGGTACGCAGAGGAAATAACCACTCTCAATCCCCTATGCGGTAAATTTATCTTTCGTTCTTAACAAGCTCCACCGGCTGAGACGGAACGATCTTCCGCCGTTCGTCAAAATTTAAGAGGAATCTACCGCAGAGGACGCAGAGGTACGCAGAGGAAATAACCACCCTCAATACCCTCTGCGCCCCTCTGCGTCCCTCCGCGGTAAACTTATCTTTCGTTCCTAACAGGCTCCACCGGCTGCGACGGAACGATCTTCATCCGTTCGTCGAATTTCAGCGCCAGCCTCTTCTTCCAATCATCCAGCAATTCTCTGGGATCGCCCGCAATCGGCGGCGCGTCGGGCGCGTCGAACCTCAGCGTGTCAATCCTGATCGAATCTCCGGTGGGCAGCCACGCGATGCTCAGGCACTCAATCAGATATATGCCCATTTATTGTTGCTTATGACATCACTGCCTGGCAGGTTTGATTGCGCTCCTCCAATCCTTGATGATGAACATAATAATGCGTGCAATAGTGGCGAATGTTAATATACAGCTAAGCGCAAGTAGTATGAGCGCTTCCACTCCCACAACACCTATGCGAACAAAAAAGTAAGTAACAAGACCTGAGATAATAGACAGCATCAATAAATAGCCTTGAAACATAAACTCGCTTCGACCATAAAGTGATTCTTTTTCAACCCACTCTTCATTGAAAACGTGCTCGTAGACTCGATTGCGAACGCGCAGGCTGTGGTCTTCACGTTGCAAGATTAGCCCTGAAAGCTTCAGATCAGAATGAACTGGCGAGCGCATATCATCAATCACCTTTTCACCTCGTCGAATGTTGCGATAGAGCTTCAGCATTGCCAGAGTGAGCCTGCCGCCTTTCGTTACGCGGTCGCGCACGAAGCTGAGGTTGGAATCTTTGAGGCTGGCCTGCGGCGAGAGCAGTTCGGATTCAACCGCCGAATCAATTCGCGCCTCATCGCAATCCGCGCCGTCCGCCGCCACTGTCTGACAGAGCTTCTGCGTCAGGTAAGGATGGCCGCCCGTCCAATGCAGGATGCGGCGCAACGCCTGTTCGCAATGTTCGTCGGTCGCGCCCAGCCCGCGCGCCAGCGGCCTGGCCTCTTCAAAAGTGAAATCGGTCAGGTCAATGCGATGGCCGATGTTGAACGGCGTGCGGGCGGTGTCTTTGATCAGGTCGGAAGGGCTGGCGACGCCCAGCAACACGAAGCTCAGGCGGTTGTATTCGGGTTCGGTGGCGCGTTTGTTGTAGCAGGCGCGGATGGCGGCGAAGAAATCGTCGGCGAAAGGCAGCTTGATGGTCGTGTCAATCTCGTCAACGAAGATGACCACTCGCTTCGTTGTCCGGGCGAGCACAATGTCGCTGAAGAATTTGGTCAGTCGTTGCAGCGCGGGGAGCTTGGCGCGCTCATCCCACCACTTGTCCAAATCCACAATCAATCCCAGCCCATCCAGAATGCTGGTGGCGACGCCGTAATACCACTTCTCAGCCGAACCCGATTCGTCTTCGGCTCCGATGTTCGTCAGGTCAACGATGGCGGTGTGGACACCGGCTTCGTCTTTCAGCCGTTTGGCGGCGCGCGCCATCAGGCTCGATTTGCCCATCTGGCGCGAGGTCAGCACGTAGAGGAAATCTCCGGCCAGCGCGCGGTCGTAGAGTTCCCGGTCAGCCTGCCGTTCGACGTAACTCGGCGCGCCGGGCCGCAACGTGCCGCCCGCGACGTAGAAGTCATTTTGAGATGGTTTTGGCATTGATGAAATTTATCAACCGCAGAGGGCGCAGAGGGGCGCAGAGGGGGAATAACCGGTTTTGCAAACCTCTGCGCTCCTCTGCGACCTCTGCGGTTGACACTCAATGTTGTTTGAAATATCTGGCGTAAAGTTCACATCGTATCCGCGCTGAATGCCGTGTTTCGCCGCGAATCAGCCCGGAGGCTCGCAGCCGCTGAAAGAGCCGCTCGTCGTTGCAGCGATTGTCGCTCAGGATTTGCCGCAGCGCGTCTTTCAATTCTTTGCTCTCTTGCAGCAGCCAGTTGTAACGCCTGAGGTGGTCGCCGAAGAGGCCGGATTCGCTCGGCGCTATCTCTTTCAATTTCGCCAACGAGAGGTTGGCGTCGGTCGCCAGAGCGTAAAGCGCCTGACGAATCAGATAAGGCTGGCCGCCGAGCAGTTTCATCAACTCTTTGATTTCGCCTGCGGTCTCCAATTTCCCGCCGTGCCGCTCGTTCAGTTCCGCGACCTGAGCTTCGTCGAAATCATCCAGGCGGACGGGGAAGCCCACGTTAAACGGCGATTGGTTGATGTCCTGAATCCAGAGGTGCGGCTCGGTGGAATGCGCGACGACCAGGTTGAGCCGCGTCCAGTTTTCGTTGGTCGCACGCAGGTTGTGCCAGCCGCGAATGAGCGAGAAGAAATGATCGCGGTAATCGTAGTTGAAGATCAGGTCGGCTTCGTCGAGGAAAAACAGGATCGGCGACGCGGCGTCGGCCAGGATGGCTTTCTCGATGAATTTCGTCAGGCTCGCTTTCGCGCCGAGGCGAGTGTTCCAGACCTCGTCGGGTTTGATCGCCGTGTCGAGTTCGTCGGCCAATCTCCAGGCCAGGCCGTCGAGCAGGATGTCGAGCGTCCGCAGGTGTTCGTGGTCAACAAGCTGGAAATCAACGTAGAAGATTTTCTGCTTGCGCTGCCTGGCCGAAGCCATCGCGGCGGCGAGCAGTGAACTCTTGCCCATCTGCCGCATGCCTTTGACGACGATGGTTTCGCCTGCAAGCTGGATTCGGCTTTCAAACTGCGCGTCGGCTTCGCGGCGGATGTAGAACGGCGAGCCAGCTTTCATCGTGCCTTTGTCGAACATCAGGCGCGGATCGGCGGCTGGCAGCGGCGCGCCGCGGTTTTCGGTTGCGTCGGCCAGGACTTGCAGTTCGGCGGCGGAGCTTTGCGTTTCTCGGTTGGGCAGATCGGCTGAGCGATTGATGGCGGCGAAGATTTGTTCGGCGATGGTCTGGTCGTCATCGCCGGATTTCCAGAGCGCGTATTGAATTCGGTTCAGGTACGACGCCAGGTCGTAAGGCAGCGCTCCATCGAACGCCACACGGATGGGCAGGATAGTGACGCTCGGCAGCGAGTAGGCCAGTTCAACCTCCTGCCGCACCATGTCGCTGCGGATCGAATCTGCGGAGAGCAGGACGACGAAGAAGTCTGACGCCTTGATCTGCCGCTCAATCTCTTCGACCCACTTGGCGCCGACGAGCAGTTGAGTGTCAATGAAGACAGCGTAGCCTCGGCTTTTCAGATAGTCTCTGAGAAATCCGGCGAGGTTCTGATCCGGGTTGATGTGTCTGTAGCTGATGAAGACCTGTGTCACGAATTGCCTCAATCGGTTTTACTGTTGAAGTGACTGCTGTCGAACGGGACGCTTGATGACTGCGCGGGAACAGATACAGGAGTTTCGCGGGGAATTCAAGACAAAAGCCAGGCCGTCTTGCGCGCCCGTCTTGCACGCTTGAACAAGCGCATGATTGAATAGCGCGGCTGAGAAAGGATACGAATTTGCCGCGACAATTGCTGGAATCGGAGAAAATCTTCAGAGGAGCCGTGTTCGATATCGAACGTGACCGTTTGCTCGAAGAGAACGGAGTCGAGATCGTTCGCGATGTCGTCCGGCATCCCGGAGGCGCCGGCGCGTTGCCGTTGTTTGGCGATGGGCGCGTGGCTTTGGTTAGGCAGTACCGGCATCCGGCGCGGCGCGAACTGCTGGAAATTCCGGCGGGGAGGATCGAAACCGGGGAGACTCCCGAAGAGTGCGCCGCGCGCGAGGTTGAACAGGAGACGGGGTTTCGCACGGGCCGTATTGAAAAACTGGCGGAATTCTATTCGACGCCGGGATTTTGCGAAGAGCGGCTTTACGTCTATCTGGCGACCGATTTGATCCCGTCTTCGCAGAATCTGGATCACGACGAGTTGATAGAAATTGTCTGTCTGCCGCTGACTGAGGCGGTGAAGATGATCGAGCGCGGCGAGATTGAGGATTCAAAAACAATCGTCGCATTGTTAATGGCTGAAAAACTGAAATCGTAACCGGCTGCCGGCGACTAACAAATTTATGTCATCTTTAACCACCTATTGCCCTTCCTGCGGACGGGCGCTCAGTCCTGAACAGGACAATTTTTGCCCCCAATGCGAGATCACGATTCAACCTTCTCCCCTTCCGTCGCGAGAGTCCGGGTCGAAGTGGTTGGACTTGCTTTGGGCGTTGATAGTCTGGGGCGTCAGCGGCGGGTTCCTGCTGATATTGGATTTTGTCATTCGCATCGCTTATTGGTTTGTATACCGTCATGCGCCGGAAATTCAGGTCACGCGTGGCGCCGTTATAGCTTCACTCGTGGTTACGCTGATTATGCACGTGGTCGGGTTTGTGGCGGCGTGGCTGGTCGTTACGAGAATCGGACGAAGACCGTTCTGGCAATCTCTGGGATGGGGCTGGATACCACAGTTCAAACTGGTTCACGCCATTGTGCTGGCCTTTTTGATGATCGGCGTTTCAGTGTTGTTGGAGCAGGCATTGCCTCATAAAGAGACTGACCTGGAAAAATTTTTGAAGATGGGAATGGCTATACGGGTAATGGTCGCGGTGCTCGCTGTGGTGACCGCGCCGCTGATCGAAGAGATCGTCTATCGTGGCGTCGTCTATTCGAGCGTCGAACATCTGGCGGGAAAAAAAGCGGCGGTAACTTTGGTCACCCTGCTCTTTGCGCTGGTTCACGTGCCGCAATACTGGGGAAGTGTCGCCGCCCTCACAGCCATTCTCTCGCTGAGCCTGGTGTTGACGCTGTTGCGCGCATGGACTGGGAAATTGCTGCCCTGCGTCGTAACACACCTGGTGTACAATGGAGTTCAGGCTGTGGCGCTGCTTGTCGCCGGGGATAAGGCGGTCAACAATCAACAAACCCAGACTGCGTTGATGACCATCTGGCAAGGCCTGGGATTGAGTTAATGTCGCCTCAGGCGGTGGTTATCCAAACGCCGCCTGGTGAAAAACATCGTGCCCTCGTTTTGATCGAAATCAGCGAATTGAGGAAGGAAATATGGCCGTGAAGGATTTTTTCTCGATGATGGAAAAATTGCAGGGAATGTTCGATAGCGACGATGTCGAAGTTATCACTAACGACGGTCAGAGCGTGCGCGGGCGAATTGACAATCTGCGCAGCACGCAGCCTTTCAGCAAACCCGCCGTCAAAATCACCGGTTCAGACGGCAAGATCACCAAAATTCTTTTCGCCGACATCAAAGATGTGATTGATCACAGGAAGAAATAGCGCCGGACGCGGAGCATGGCTCTGGCAAAGCCGTTCGCCCGGCGCCGGAAACCTATTTATCGCTCCCGGGGCGCTTGAAAGTGTATTTGACGTAGCGGCTGCTGGAGAGCAGTTCCTCGCCTTTGTTCGTGCGATGAACCGCGTAACCATCAACGTAAACGCCCACCAATTCCCATCCGTCTTGTCCGAGCGAATTCAGCCCGGCGTCAACATTGGCGTCAATGAAGTCTTCGCCGGTGACGCGGGAGCCGATCTTGCGAATCTCACCCCAATCCACCGTTTTATATTCCCACTTCATCTTTATCACCTCATCCTTCTTTCAAGTTGGCTACGGAGACCGACGCTGCGATCCGTGGGGAATCGCAACATCGAGGATAAGCTGAGAGACTCCCTCTGACGCGATTGCCGTTCGAACCGGTAATCACGGTTCCAGGGTGAAAAGTCACTCTGCTTCGTCGTGAAAGAGCTTTGGGGGGATTAGTTGCGAGAGCTATTCTACTACAACCTTTGCGGGTTTCCTCAAACGATATGCTGCGCTAAGCCAATAAAATCGCGCCTGATCGCGCACGCTTCCGGCGGGAGCGCAGGCTTCCAGCGTGCCGCTCTGGGAGCGCACGCTTCCAGCGTGCTCAGCTATCGAATCTGCGCTTCGATTCTCGGCAGGCTGAGCAACACGACATCGCCGACGATCTTCAGGCTGCGCGGGCTGATCTTGTCCAGCGTGTCTTCTTTCGTGTGCCAGTAATCGTTTTCTCCGGGGGCGCTGCCGTACTCGAAATCAATGATGTCAACCGCCGGGACGCCTGCGCGCAGAAAAGGCATGTGGTCGTCATCGCCTACCGATGACGGGCGGCTGGGAAATTCCTTCGCGTGGCCGAGTTGTTGCGCCGTACCCCAGATCGCCTCGACCAGCCATTGCGACGAGCCTTCTTCGCGCGGGATGGTCAAATCCTTATCGCCCATCATATCGAGCAGGATCATCGCCTTGACGCGGCTGAGTTGTTTCTCCTTCTTCAGACGATTGGCCATGTAGCGGCTGCCGTATGTGTTGTCTTTGCCGTCCATGCATTCGCTCCACTCGTGGCAGAAAGCCTCTTCGCCGTCGAAGAAGACGAACCAGTAAGTGAACTTTCTTTTCTGCTCCTTCTCTGACGCCAGGACGCGGGCGATTTCGAGCAGCGCGCCCGTACTCGACCCGCCGTCGTTCGCGCCGACGAAGGTAAATTCCTTGAACGGCTTGGTGTCGAAATGGCTGGCGATGATGATCACGTTCGGACTTTCGCCGGGCAATTCCGCGACGACGTTTTTGAATTTCACTTTGCCGCGCGGCGTGTTCCCGGTGAACTCTTCGAGCGTCGTTTTCAAACCGTAGCTGTTAAGCTCGCGGATGATGTGTTCACGCGCCTTTTCGTTTGCGGCTGACCCGGCGGGACGCGGGCCGAATTCGACCTGCGTTTTGACGTTGTTGAAAGCGCGCTCGCCGTCAAAAGCCGTCGTTTTCGCCATCGTCTTTTTGGACGTGTCGGCCTTGCTGGATTGATCGAGTTCAACCTTCTGGGCAGGCGTAGCTTCGATTGCGGGCTTCGGCGGATTGGAGCCGTCAGAGCAGGCGAATGTGAATGCGGCGGCGATCAGCAAAATCAGTCTCATTGGTCAGGTCCGGTGAAAGTCAGAATGTTGATCAGAAAATCGCGCAACTCCCGGCGGTCAACCACCGCGTCGAGCATCCCATGTTCGAGCAGGAACTCTGAACGCTGAAATCCTTTGGGCAATTTCTGCCGGATCGTCTGCTCGATCACGCGCGGGCCGGCGAAGCCGATAAGCGCGCCCGGTTCGGCGATGTTGAAATCGCCGAGCATCGCGTAGCTTGCGGTCACGCCGCCGGTCGTCGGGTTGGTCAGCAGAGAAATGTAAGGCAGCCTGGCGTCGTCCATCCGCGCCAGCGCCGCCGAAATCTTCGCCATCTGCATCAGACTGAGCGCGCCTTCCTGCATCCGCGCGCCGCCCGAACACGAAACGACAATCAGCGGCAGGCGTTTCTCGATGCAGTATTCAATCGCCCGCGTTATTTTCTCGCCGACTACCGAACCCATGCTGCCGCCCATGAAACCGAATTCCATCGCGCAAATTACGATGGGGCGTCCGGCCATTTTGCCTTCGCCCGTCAGGAGCGCGTCGAGCATCCCGGTTTGTTTTTGCGATTTGCGCAGCCGGTCAACATAAGGCGCTTTATCAACGAAGTCGAGCGGGTCGGTTGGCGCGACGTTCACGTCACGTTCGGTATATTGGCCATCGTCGAAGAGCATCTGCAAACGCTCGCGCGAATTGATTCGAAAATGATAGCCGCAGGACGGGCAGACGTTCAGATTCGCCTTCAGGTCTTTGCGGTAAATCGTCGCGGCGCAATCTTCGTTCTCGCACTTGACGAAGATGCCTTCGGTTTTGACTGTGCGTTCTTCGGGTGGGGCGACCTCGCCTATCTTGTCAGTTTGGCGTTTGAACCAGGCCATATTTGTAAGGGGAGAAGCAATGAGCAAAAGGCGAAATCATCAGACTGATTCGCCGTTTTGAATATGCCTTAATTATTTCGATTATTTATCAATAGATTAACTCGTCAACGGCTCGCCATTCTACGCAGCGGTTTTATTGGTGTCAAAGAATGGATCGAAACAGGCATTTAATTTCACTGCAAGAAAACCAACCATTTTGTGCTTTCTATGCTCCGGTTTCACTAAGGTACGACGCCAACTTTGTTAAATCCACATTGCCGCCTGAGAGCACGACACCGACGCGCTTGCCTGCGAAATCGAATTTGCGATGGAACACAGCCGCCGCTCCCGCCGCTCCCGAAGGTTCAACCAGGATTTTCATCCGTTCGAGTATGAACCGCATCGTCGAGATCAGTTCCTGATCGCTGACCAGCAAAATATCATCAACCAGTTCGCGGATGATCGGGAAGGTCAGTTTGCCCGGCGCCGTGACCTGCAAGCCGTCGGCGATGGTTTTGGGAACGGGGATTTCTACGCGCTCGCCCTTGCGGAGCGATTGCCACGTGTCGTTGGCTGTTTCTGGTTCGACGCCGAAGATGCGGGTTTGCGGGCGCAGGTGTTTGGCGGCCACTGCGCAACCGGCGAGCAACCCGCAGCCGCTGGCCGGCGTGAGCAGGAAGTCGAGTTCGGGAACGTCTTCGAGCAGTTCCAGAGCCGACGTGCCTTGCCCGGCCATGATCGCGTAATCGTCGAACGGCGGAACGAGCGTCATTCCGCGTTCGCGGCAGATTTTTTCGCCGGTGTCTTCGCGGCTTTGAGAATAGCGGTCGTAGAAAATTATCTCAGCGCCATAAGCGCGAGTCGCAGCGACTTTGATTTGCGGCGCGTCCTCCGGCATGACGATCACCGCCGGGACGCCGAAGAGCTTCGCGGCCAGCGCCGTCGCCTGCGCGTGATTGCCTGAAGAATAAGCCAGCACGCCGCGTTTGCGCTCTTCGGGGTTAAGCGAAGCGAGTTTGTTGTACGCGCCGCGAAATTTGAACGCGCCGACACGCTGAAGGTTTTCGGCTTTGAAAAATACTTCGCAGCCCTCTTGCTCGTTGAATTGTTTCGAGGCCAGAACCGGCGTTCGGTGCGCTACACCCTGCAATCGTTCGCGGGCCTGGAGGATGTCGTTGAAGTTCAGCATAAAGTTAGTTATTCCTGCGAAGTTTGATCGGTTTCAGCGTCTTCCTCGGTTTCGTCGTCTTCGCTGGGGAACGCTACACTGTAATAGATCTCAGAGAGTTCGATCCGGCAATCAATCGAAGGGATGTGGAGGCTCGACTCCGGGCCGCTGGTTGCTGACATCAGCCATTTCCCGTCAGCTTGCCGGGAGAAATGTTCGATCAAAGGCCTCTTTTGCGAAACGAGAATGTAGTCGGTCAGAGTGTCGTTATGAGCGCGATAGCGGATGAACTTTTCTCCGCGATCAAAGGCTTCTGTTGAAGGAGAAAGGATTTCGATGATGACTTTGGGATTGAGAAGTACGTCGCGGTGTTTATCGTGAAATTCTGGCTCACCACAAAAGACGATCGCATCAGGGTATGAAAAGAGGTCTTTTGGCCATTGCCTGGATTTAGGATCAGGCCCACAACGAACTTTCATGTTCTGAGTGCGCCCCTGACAAGGAGTCCCTTTTAACTGATTACGTAGTTCCCCTGCCAGATTGAAACAGATAGCGCCGTGCGCATCGCTTTCGCCAGCCATCGGGCGAATCTGGCCGTCAAGATATTCGTGACGCTCTTCATCCGCGCGCTCAAGAGCCAAATATTCTTCAACAGTGTAATAACGTTTTCGCTGTGCTGTTACCATAAGGTCTCCTTGCGCTCAGCTAAAGATTTTTGAGATCGAATCCGTGTCGAGATTCGCGCCGGTCAGCACGTTGACGATATTCTGGCCTTCGAGCTTTTCGCGCAATTTGATTGTCGCCGCCGTCGCCACCGCGCCGGCGCCTTCGACCAGATTGTGCGTCGTTCGCCAGAGCAGGCGGATAGCGCGGATGATCTCGCTGTCGCTGACCAGCACAACCTCATCCACGCCTTCGCGCCCTTCAGAACCTCGGATGATGTCGAAAGTCAGCCTGGCGGGAACGCGCGTCGCCACGCCGTCGGCGAAGGTATGCGCGTCTTTGGTTTCGACAATACGGCCCTCTTTCCAGGAAAGATAAATGCTGGGCGCGCCCTCGGCCTGCACTCCGATGATTTTGGTTTCGGGGGACAGCGCGCGGAACGCCGTGATCACGCCGCAGACGCCGCTGCCCAGACCAATCGGGACAAAGATCACATCGGCCTTTTCGCCGCGCTCCCGCAGCGATTCGATGATTTCGAGCGCGTAAGTCCCGACGCCGTTGATCAAATGCGGCTCGTTCGCCGAATGGATGTAGCGCAGATTTTCGGCATTCGACAGGCGTTGGACTTCCTCGCGGGCTTCGTCGAAATCGCGGCCATATTCGATCAGCCGCGCGCCGTAAGCCCGCATCGCTTCGTTTTTTTCCGGGTTGTTGCCGAACGGCACGACGATTGTGGCGGGGATCGAATGGATGCTTGCGGCCAGCGCAACCGATTGGCCGTGATTGCCACGCGTGGCGGTAATCACGCCGTCGTGTGTGCGCTCTTGCGCGAAATGGCTCATGAAATTCAATCCGCCGCGAATCTTGAATGCGCCGGTCACCTGATGGTTTTCGTGCTTGAGGAAGACGCGGGCGCCGATCTCTCGTGTGAGCAGCGGATATTCGATCAACGCCGTCGGTTTCACCGTGCGATAAACGACCTCGCGCGCGGCGCGGATGTTTTCAACTGAAACCTGAGATTGCAGAATGGAAACCGGTTGCATAAACGAGTCCTTCTCCGAAAGGAAGAGTCGAGCCGGAAAGTTTAAGACGATGGATTATTTCCATCTTGCTCTTTGGCTTTGTGATCTTAGCATTGTGTCGGGTAGAATGCCCATCGCAACCCCAAAAGATGATTGCGGATTGCGGATTGCGGATTTCAGCCGCAGACGCCGCCGCGTATCAATCCGTGATTCACAAGGCTGAGAATCAGTAACCCCAATTATGATTACCATCGGAATTCATTACGTCGGGACTATCGCCTCGCTGGATATGCGCGGCAAGTTCATCAAAGGACAGGGCGGTTTTCAATTGCAGATGCTCGTTGACAAGGTTTTGCAGGCGGGCACGAGTAAGGTTCTGCTCAACCTGACCGAAGTGCCGATCATTGACAGCATGGGCATTGGTGAAATCGTCCGCGCTTTCAAACGGGTTCAGGAGGCCGGAGGGACTCTCAAACTCGTCGGCGTGACCGACCGCGTATACGGAGCGTTGAAAATCACGCAACTGCTCGAGCTGATCGAAAGCTTCAATAACGAAGAAGAAGCCATCGCAAGTTTCGGGAAGGGAAAGGGCAGGAAGAAGAAATCAGGTGATGAGGCTGAAGAATCGGGCGATGACGAGAGCGGCGCCGAGGAGTGAGACCGGCTATTCAGTCTCACTCCCATCTGGATTACCGCTCAGCTTTGTTGGCAACCGCGTAATAACCTTCCTTATGCTGCACCCTCAGATTGGATAATCCTTTCGGGCCTTTAACGCTGACCTTGATCTTATGCCATTGGCCGTCGCGCTTAATGTTGGTCGGGTTATAGCCGATGCTGTATTGATGACGGAGTTCGAGCGCAATGCGAGTCGTGGCGTCTTCCAACTCGGCGGATGAACGCGGGAAGAATGCCTTGCCGCCAGTGACCTGCGAAATCTCTTCCAGAATCGCCTGTCCCTGCATATCGAGCGTGCCACCCGCGCCGCCACCCATTTCGACAATTCCGATGCAGTAAATCTGCACGCCGGCTTCCTTGAGCAGCTTGCGCAGTTCGCCGTAAGTGTAGCGCGAAGAGTTATCCTGCCCGTCGGAGATCAAAAGCAGCGCGTGGCGGTTGTGGCGGCCCTGTTTGACTTTCTCGATGCCCAGGTAAGCGGCGTCGTAGAGGGCCGTCTGGCCCTTCGTATCAACCAGCGTGAGTTTATTGATCAGCGTATCGCCATCAGTGAATTCGGCCAGCAGGTTGGCGCGTTGATTGAACCCGATGAGGAAGAAATCGTCGTCGTTGTGCGAGGTTTGAGTGAAAGCTTTCAGCGCATCCCTGGCGCGGTCAATCTTGCCTTTCATGCTGCCCGACACGTCGAAGATGATTCCCAGGCTGACCGGCGCGTCATCGTCACTGAAAAAAGAAATGTCCTGTTTAACCTTGTCTTCGAAGACCTCGAAGTGTTGTTTGTCCAGCCCGGTCACCAGACGATTGTAAGCGTCAGTCACCGTGACAGGCAGCGAAACCAGATCCGTGCCGATTCTGACGCGGTCCTGATCTCCCTGGTCGCTCAATTGAGAGCGTATTTGTTGCAGCGGGTTTTGTTTTCCCGGCGTCGGAGTCGGCTTCGATACCTGTTTCTGCTCAGGCGATTGACTATTCGATGCCTTGTCGGCGGATTTATCCGATTGCGGATTTTGTTGCGCGGCCTGCTCGACGCGAACTGCGACGAAGCACAGGAACAGCGCGAGCACGGTAATGATTGTCGGACTAGAAATTCTGTTCTTAAACATCGTGTCCTCCCTTCAAAATATCCCAGCATGCGAGGGGAGTTGAACGATTCGGGAAATCAGGCCTGAGCCTGCTACAGTGGCAAAGAGATCATCGCTCAATTCCGGTAACTCGACTTCCCGGCGCCAAACCTTGCTGCCAAATTGTTAAAGTCAAAAGGTTGGTTGATGGACGACGGGCGCATTTTAACACACCGGGCGTCACGCGCAATCACTCTATCTCTGATATGCGATATTTCATCTGAGACTTGAAATAGTGGCGGCGGTTACGGGCGGCGCTTTGCATCCTTCACAGGGATTTCGCGTTCGCCGGAATCGGACATCAACCCCGTTCCGTTGTCGTAAATCTTGAACTCGAAGATGACCGGGGCGGTCAACTCGCGCGCCAGTGTGAGAACGAATGCCTGTGTGTTGATCGGGTTGTTCGGGCCGCTCTGAATCTGATCCTGGAAGATAATGTTACCGTCGCCGTCTCTGGCCTGCGCTTCAAGGCGGAAACCGTTTGGCGATTTGCCTTCGAGCAGAACTGTGAGTTGGACCTGGTCTCCGGATTCATACGACGCTTTGTCGGTTCTGATTTCCGTGACGGTGACGACGTCTTCGGCCATCAATTTTTCGATGTCCAGTTCGCCTTTGGCGATCACGCGGCCATTCTTTGCAGTCAGTTCGTAGCTGATGCGCTCGCTGTCCAATTGATCCGGCAGCTTAAATTCGACCGTCAGATTCTGTTTTATACTGACCGGTTTTTGATCTTTGAACTTGCCTGACGAGACGGAGAGCGTCGCCGCCTGAATCGGGCGAGGCGCGGTCATTTCAAAGGCGAGGATGAACGGATCGGTCTCCGACTGGCCCGCGAGCAGGCGGCTATTGATCGTCACTTCGGCGATGACAGGCGCCGCATCGTCCCGATTGATCACCGGCGTTGCGCTGATTGCGGAAGATTGGCCTGATAAAGCCGTCGCGGTTTTCCTCTTTGAAGTTGGGACAGGATTGAGAGTGACAACGACGCCCGGAGTCGGGTCGGAGACGTTTTTGATCGGAGCTATTTTGTAAAAGACCAGCGCGCCGTTCAGATCGAATATCCTGATCGAGAATTGATTGCCGGACGCGGCGACGCCGCTGAATTGCAACAGTCTGGTTTCATGTGACGAGAGCGAGAGTTCCAACTGGCCGATCTCTCTCTGCTCCGAATCATTGCCGATCCCGATGATCGCCGCGCCGCGAAATTCGCGCGATGAATTGTTGGTCAGATTCAAACGAAGCCGCCCGTTGTTGTTCTCGATTGCGCCCGACAGCGCGATGTGGGTTTGGGTTTTAGCTAGGGCGGACTGCGATCCCGTTGCGAGAGCAATCAGGAAGAGCAGAAGAATATGGAATCGCTTGTTCACGAAAAGTCGCCGGTAAAAAGATAAATCGGCAGCCAGCGTTGATGATTGGCGGGATTCGCGGATCAACTAATGAGCGCTGACACCGCCGATCAATAAACTGCTGACTGCCTTATACAGTTTCTTCAGGTTTTACGGAAGAAGCCGGAAAACGGATTCTTCAAATTCGCCGTAGAATTCCTGGCGGTTTAGTTGTCGTCTTCACCGGCGATCCGGCGGTTCATCGCCGCGATGACGCCTCGGCGCGAGCGGCCATTGAGAATCTGCCGCGCCCAGACCGTGAAGAGGGCTTCCATCTCGTCGTTCGAGAATTTCGCGCCGCCGTCTTTAGCGGAGACGTCCAGCACGATGCGGTTGAAATGCACCTTCGCGCCGACGATGTCAACATCCATCGGGCTGATCTCCAGATTGATGATCGGAGGAGCGGTTGCTTTCTGGAAACCGGCGACCACATCCTTGCGAGTGATTGAGGACGGAACGCTGTTGAGCGGCTTGCCGGTCACCGCCGCGATTTTCTGCCGCGCGTCGTCCGGAATCGTGTAATTGATCGTGCCCGCGATGGTGTCATCGGAGTTGGCGGCGGTGACGGTGAAAGTGATTTTGCCGCGCACGTCATAGGTTTCGGTCTCGCTGGTTTTCAGCTTCGCGACGGTGAGTTTCGCTCCGGTGGTGTAAACGACCGGCTTGGGCGTCACATTCTGCGCGAAAGCCGCAACGGCGCCGCCGAGCAGGAAGATTGTGGTCAAAACGATTCGTGTAAGTTTGGTGTTCATGTCGGATCTTCTACCTCCAAAAAGAATTTGGTTTTTGGTTCAAGGGTTGGTTAATGATCAATACTGATCGGATGATAGCTTGCGGCAGCGTGCGATAACTTGCGGATTCGGCGCCGCGATTCAAATCCGCGAAAAACGATTGCCAATGATTGCCGGGTATATTGTTCATTGCTCTCCGGTGATCAAGCGATTGAGCGACGCGATGATGCCCCGGCGCTGGCGTTTCGCGTTGATCTGCCGGGTCCAGGCGCAGAAATGTTGCGGAACTTCGTCCGGTGTTTCGATGACATCGGCCACCACGCGATTGAAACTCAACTTCACTCCGGCCACGTCCAGTTCCATTGCGCCGATCACGATGCTGATCACCGGGCAGGCCGCGCCGTCCTCGAAACCGGCGGCCACATCTTTTTTAGTCACGGTCGCCGGAATTGAATTCAAAGGCTTGCCCGAAACCCGCGCGATTTTTTGCCGCGCCTCGTCGGGAATCGTGTAAACCAGAATTCCCTCCACGGTGTCATTATTGTTGGCCGCTGTAAGCGTGAATGTGACTTTGCCCCGAACTTCGTAAACTTTCGACTCGTCCAATTTCAGTTTAGCGACAGAAACCTTTGGCGGGGTCGTGTAGACAATCTGATTGGGCTGCTGTGTGTTCGCCATCTGTGCGCCCGGCTGTTGCGCAGGCGATTGCGCAAAAGTCGTGGCGCCAGCGACCAATAGGGCGAAAACAGGGATTACGCTTGAAAGTTTCCAGTTCATCTCGCAATGTGAAGTCCGCTCGTGGGTCGGGATGCCGGAAACGGCCAGGGGCGGAATGACGAGCGTGGATAGATTCTCCGAAGCGATTCAGCCTATAAGCTCATACGGTGTTTTGAGACGGGGTATGCGATAAAAACTTATCTGATGTCCTGATCTCTAACGAATCGAACCGAAATACGTCAACTGTGAAGTTGAGGAATGACGCTTTCAGTATTACCGGATAATTTGATAAATGTCTGGGCCGAAGTTCGCAATCTGGCCACGTTTTCAATATCCTGCGCGATGCGCTCGCCGAAAATTCCCCAGTGAGTTCAACTTTCGCGCCGAGCGCATCACGTAAATCCAAGCGTCCTAAACGCCTGAACCAGTCTTTGGTTTCATTATTTCTCAGGAATTTTCCTGACGCCGAATTGAACAGAATCGAATGGGCAGAAATCACAGTAAATCGCGGTCACGCGCTAATTCTCATTTACGCATCGGGGTGGACACGGGCGGCACTTTCACTGACTTCATCGTCATATTCAAAGATCGCCTGAGCGCATTCAAAATTCCTTCAACGCCACACGCGCCGGAGCAGGCCATCCTGACCGGGTTGGCCCGCGCGTTCGGCGAGCTTTCCGATGAGCTTGATCTGGCAAAAGATGTATCATCGAATCCGGCGCTCGAAATAGTTCACGGCACGACCGTCGCTACAAACGCATTGCTGGAACGCAAAGGCGCCCGCACGGCGCTTGTTACAACCGCAGGCTTTGAAGACGTGATCGAAATCGGGCGGCAGGCGCGGCCCGATCTTTACAACCTGTCGGTCACGCGGCCCGCTCCGCTCATCCCCCGCGAATTGCGGTTCGGATTGAAAGAGCGCATCGCGCCCGGCCCGGACAGCGCCGCCACTGTGATCGAGCCTCTGCGCCAGCGTGAACTCGCGGCCCTGGCGCGAAAGCTGAAACGCGCGGAGGTCGAATCAATCGCGGTTTCGCTGCTCTTTTCTTTCGCCAACCCGGCGCACGAGCGAGCTGTCGCGGAGGCGTTGGAGCCGTTGGGCGTTCCAATCTCGATCTCCAGCCAGATTCTTCCCGAATATCGCGAATACGAGCGGACTTCAACCGTAGTCATTAATGCGTATCTGGCGCCACTCGTCAGCCGATACTTGAATGAACTGACCGACGGCCTTTCGCGCAAGCTGGCGAAGCAGGGGACGAATCAATTGCGGATCATGCAATCGTCGGGAGGTTCGATCTCGGCTGAAACCGCCGCGCGCGAACCTGTCAGAACGATTCTCTCAGGGCCGGCGGGCGGAGTCGTCGCCGCGACCCGCATCGCGGAACTGGCTGGCGCGAGCGACATCGTTACCTTCGACATGGGCGGAACTTCGACTGACGTTGCCTTATGCAAAGGCGGGGCGCGGACGACGAACGAGGCTCAGATCACGGGGCTGCCGGTGGCCGTGCCCGTGCTGGATATTCACACGGTGGGCGCCGGCGGCGGGTCAATCGCATACGTTGACGCGGGCGGAGCGTTGCGCGTGGGGCCTGAATCGGCAGGCGCCGATCCAGGCCCGGCCTGTTACGGATTCGGAACGCGCCCAACTGTGACTGACGCCAACCTGGTTCTGGGCCGTTTCGCGGGAGCCGGATTGCTGGGTGGCGAGATGAAGCTGGATGAAGCTCGCGCGGCGAAAGTTTTAGACGAGCTTGCTGATGAAATGACGCGCGCATCATCTCGCACGGTGACGCGTGAAGAGGCGGCGCTGGGAGTGATCCGCGTGGCCAATGCGAATATGGAGCAGGCTCTGCGATTGGTTTCGGTCGAACGCGGGCACGACCCCCGACGATTTACGCTGGTCAGTTTCGGCGGCGCAGGCGGGTTGCACGCGGCGGCGCTGGCCGGTTCTTTGAGAATCCCGCAAGTGATAATTCCGAATTACCCCGGCGCGTTTTCCGCGCTTGGCGTGTTGCTGGCCGACGTGGTGAAAGATTATTCGCGCACGGTGATGACCTCGGTCGAACCTTCCAGACAAATTCCGCGCGGGATCGAAAAAGAGTTCGCCGCGCTGGAACGGCAGGCCAAAAGCGATCTTCGCGGCGAAGGCTTCGCGCCCGCGCAGATCAAACTGGTTCGCTCTCTGGCGATGCGTTATCGCGGGCAATCTTTCGAGCTTGAAATCGAAGCCCCGGCCGGAAATATGGACGGCGTGATCGCAAAATTTCATCAAGCCCACCGCGAACGTTACGGCCACGCCGACGAGAACCGCGCAGTCGAAATTGTCAGCGTGCGGTTGCGCGGCGTGGGCGTCGCCGAAAAACCCAAACTCAAACGCGCGGCGAGATTCGCCCGGTATCAGCCGAAGCCGCAACGAACGGCGCAAGTCTGGCTCGGCGAAAAGCGCAAACAGATTCCGGTTTACGACCGTGCGGAGTTGCGTCCGGGCGCGGCGATCAAAGGCCCGGCGATCATCGTCGAATACGGCTCGACCACGCTTGCGCCCGCAGGGTGGAAAGTCAGAGTTGACGGATGGGAAAATCTCGTGCTTGACAGCGTCACGGCTGTGGCTTAAGTTCACAGCCGGTTCGATCCTCGCTGCCCCTGACCAATTCCGAATGTCGCAAAATTCATGAGCAAGAAGAAGATTAGCCAGAAGCCCGGCAGTCAAAAGCGGAAACGAGCCGAGGCCCAACCAGACGCCGGACGAAGAAAGTTCATCTGGATCGGAGCCGGAGCGCTGGCCGCCGCCGGACTCGGAGCCACAGGCGCTTACAAAGCCGGATGGTTTGGGACGGCGCAATCCACAAAGCAATCGGGCGGGGCGATAGCCGATTATCAAACTGCGCTTGTCGCGGTGAACGAAATGCTGCAACAACACGCGCGTGAAATCGGCAACGCGTCTGTCTTGATTCACGCCGTGCGCGGGTTCGGCAAAAACTTCACGCTGGCCGACGGCTCGAAGGCTGTGGATCATCTCTGCTCGCGTTACGCCACAGACAAAGAAATCAGCGGCAAACGCTACGTCTATTTCTTGCGCAGCGCCGAAGTCCACGAGAACAGTTTTCTGAAGACCTTCCTCGAAGCCGGAGTCAGCTTCGATCAGCCAGTCACTGCCGGTGGCCGCAAATACACGCTGCGCGACCTGGCCGAGAGCGGGAAGGCGCTGTTCCGGTGCGACCCGAAAGACCTCTTCAAATACGACGACATCCAGTTCCGCTACGACCCGACTTTCAAAGAGAATCGGCAGACCGTGACCGGGCAGGCTGCGGACTCGCGCGGGGAACTCCTTCACGAACATTTGCCCTGGGGTTTGATCGCGTTTTCGACTCTCGCTCCGGCAGGCAAATCGTCGTGGACGAACGCCTACGGCGAAACGATCAATCTCGAAGCCGTGATTGACCGCGCGATGGCCGAATACGAAAGCACGTGCGCGCTGGGCGAGCAGAGTTTGATGAGCGGCGAGCCGGCGCCGAAGAACTTCCGCGACGAGATCAAAAAGTACAGTTGTTTTGGACTGCATTCGGTCTACGGCTTTCTGTCTTGCGTGAAGAACGGTTACACCGGCGATGGTATGCCCGACCGAGTGAAGCAGATGATGGATCTGTTGAGCTATCGCCTGAAAGGTGATGCTGAGGCGATTGATCAGGAATACGCGCAAGCCGCGGCGCAGGATCGAGCAACGCCTCCTCATCTGGTCGAAGCGTTCAAGCTGCGCGCGCGCGTGAAGCTCTTCGGTCACGCTTTCGAGGCGATCAATTACGCCAGGTTGCACAAACTCGTGACGTTCACGCCCGCAGAGGAACACCGCATCCGGGCCGGTGAGCAGGCGTTTTACGACAGCCTGGTCAAAATGCGCGCGGCGGATTGGGAGATGTTGCGCAAGACGCTGGGCGAAAAATTCGTCAGCGACATCGTCATCGCGCTCGGCCACGCGGCGCGCGCGATGAAACTGCTCACTACGCAAAACCCGGACACCATCGCCTGACCCTCGTTTATTGCCCGCCCGCAACGTTCGCGGTATGCTGCCGGTCTGACGGACTGATCTGTCCAGTAGCGAAGAGGTAAAAATTATGAACACCGCACTTGACCATATTGCGCCGGAAGTTGCGCAGGCCATCATCGCTCAGGCCACAGCGCGTGGCTTGTCGGTCAACGACTATTTGCAGGAGTTGATCGGATTGAGCAATGGCATAAGTGAAGAAACGCAACAACCTGACGAAGAGAAACCACAACGCAATGAAGCAATGCTCGCCGCTCTCAAAAGAAGCGCTGAGCGGTTGAAAGACGCGCCGATCAGCGGTTCGACCGAGCAGACATTGCAAATAATAAGAGAAGGTAGAGCGGGAGCCATGTACGGCTATGAACCAACCGACCCCGAATAATCCGGGCGCTGTCGTCATTGACGCAAACATTCTCATTTCCATTTGCTCCAAAGAACCGAGCGAAGCCACCGCCAGGGGCGCGCTTGCTGACTACGCCACAAGGAATTGGGTCTTCTTTGCGCCAAGCGTGATCCTCACGGAAGTTTTGTTTGCCCTCTGCCGAAAGCTTCAGGACGGCAGCATAGACGCCGCCACTCATCAGAAAGCCGTCGAAGATTTCAAATTTAGTTACTTGCCTGCGATTTCTCCACCGCCTAACGGCGATGCCGCTTTGCTGGCGCGCGCTGAAGAGATTCGCAGCGGATACAGTTGCCTTCATTCCGCCGATAGCTTCTACCTCGCTCTGACAGAAGACCTGGGCAGGAGTGTGACGGCTGAGTTTTTGACATTCGATAAACGCGCAGTCAACGTGGCGGCAAACAATGCGCCGTCGGTGAAAATCAATCTTCTTCGGAGCTAGCCCAGCTTAAACTGGTTGCGAAGAGGCTGTGCCCGCATTATTGCAATTGGGTCTACGGAAAATTTATGCAGCGCCGAAATTCTCAAAAATTCTTCAATTGTCTATTTGCCCTGGTTATCGGGCCGGTTGTTTACACGCAGGGCTTCGCTCAATCAGAAGCGCCCGCGATTCGCGCCGAGCCGCTTTACGAGCAATGCTCATCGCTGCAAAGCGCATCGGAGGCCGCTACGAGCGCCATCGCTGGGCTAAAGAACGAAGACGCGCAGAAGCGCGTCAAAGCCGCCGAAACGCTGGCCAAAAGTTGCGACTCGCGCGCCATCGAGCCATTGGTCGCCGCGCTGAAGGACCCGGAAGTCACGGTTCGCATGGCGGCTGTGAAGGCTCTGGGTCAACTGGGGGACCGCAGCGCGATCGAGCCGCTGACCGAAGCTCTAAGCGACCAGGATTGGCGTGTGCGGGCCGCGCTGGCGCGCACGCTCTGCTCTTTTCAGGTTTACGCTTCGAGCAACGCGGCGCTCAACGTGCTGGTCAATCCCACCGAGAAAAAAGTCAGCGATGAAGGCGACATGCGCGCGCGATGCCAGGGCATTCTGATGATCAATCAACTGCGCGACGTGCGGTTTTCGCGCAAAGCCATCGGCTTCCTGTTTACTTTTATGGATCACCAGAACGAGAAACTTCGCGCGGTCGCTCAGGAGACCGCGATGGAATTGAAGAATACGCGCAATGGCTACCGCGAACTGATCGGCATTCTCAAACAACACACCTTCACCGACTTCCGCCGCAAAGCCGCTTATTACCTGGGCAAATATAACATCGAAGAGGCGCGCCCCGCGCTGACCGAAGCCTCAATCGCAGACCGCGACGCAAGCGTGCAGAAAGCGGCGAAAGAAGCGCTGGAAGGGATGAAGAGGGAGTAGGGAGTAGGGAGTGGGGAGTGGAGAGCGGATTGCTCTACCCTACTTCCTATTCCCCACTCCCAGCCATTTATGGACTCCATCAAGCTCGAAATCTATCGCTCGCTTTACACCTCGGTCGCCGAAGAGATGGGCGTGAGTCTGCGCCGCACGGCCTTTTCACCGAACATCAAAGAGCGCCGCGACTATTCCTGCGCGGTGTTTGATCGCCGGGGACGATTGATCGCGCAGGGCGATCACATGCCGGTTCACCTCGGTTCGATGCCGATGTCTGTTCGCGCCGCGATTGAGCGTTGCGAGATGAGGCCGGGTGACGTTGTGATCCTCAACGATCCATACGCAGGCGGGACGCATCTGCCGGATGTGACGGTGGTCGCGCCTGTTTACGGAATGACAAGTGGACAAGTGGACAAGTGGACAAAGGGACAGGAGGGCCTTCAGCGAAGAGTCTCTTTGTCTCCTCCTCTCCTTGTCCCCACTTCTCCCCCTCTCCCTCTCTTCTTCGTCGCCAACCGCGCGCATCACGCCGACATCGGCGGCGCGACGCCGGGTTCGATGGGATCGGCTACGGAAATTTATCAGGAGGGAATTCGCATTCCGCCGATTCGGATCGTGCGCGGCGGCGAACTTGATCGAGACGTGTTCAACCTGCTGCTGGCGAACGTGCGCGGGCGCGAGGAGCGCGAGGGAGATTTCGCTGCTCAACTCGGAGCGCTGCGCGTGGGCGGCGAGCGGTTGATGGAGATTGTCGAGCGTTACGGTTTCAAAGAGGCTGATGAATACGCTTCGCATCTGGTTGATTACGCCTCGCGGTTGATGCGGCGCACGCTGGCCGCGATCCCGGACGGCGTCTACGAGGCGGAAGATTTTCTGGATGACGATGGTGAATCCAATAATCCTGTGCGAATCGCCGTGAGAATCGAAATTCGCGGCGAGCAGGCGAAAGTTGATTTCACTGGCAGCGCGCCGCAGGTCAACGGCCCGATCAACGCGGTCGAGGCGATCACGGTCTCAGCCGTCTATTATGTTTTTCGCTGTCTGATCGCAGGCGATGTCCCCGCGAGCGCAGGCATCATCGAACCCATTCGAGTGATCGCGCCTTCGGGGACGATTGTCAACGCGTTGCCGCCCGCGCCCGTCGCCGGTGGTAACGTCGAAACCTCTCAACGCATCGTTGATACGCTTCTGAAAGCTCTGGCCCAGGCTGTTCCCGATCTAATTCCGGCGGCGTCGCAGGGCACAATGAACAATCTGACCATCGGCGGATGGGATAACCGGCGGGGCAGGGAATTCGCCTACTACGAGACAATCGCCGGCGGGATGGGCGCGCGTCCCTCAGCCGATGGGCTTTCAGCGGCGCACACACATATGACGAATTCGCTCAACACGCCGGTCGAGGCGCTCGAATACGCCTATCCGCTGCGCATTCGCCGGTACGCCATTCGCAGAGGCTCAGGCGGGAAGGGGAGGCATCGCGGCGGAGATGGTGTGATCAGGGAAATCGAACTTCTGACGGACGCGCGCGTGTCATTGCTTGCCGACCGACGCAAATTTGCGCCTTATGGATTGAACGGCGGCGGCCCGGCGAAAAAAGGTCAGGCCGAACTGATCGAAGCCGGAGGCAGGAAAAGAAAACTGCCGGGGAAATTTTCGATCCGCGCGAAACGCGGCGCCCGCGTGGTGATCGAAACTCCCGGAGGAGGCGGTTGTGGATCGGAAGATTGAAACGTAATGGCCGGAAACCAGGCGCCAGGCCGCGCGAATCCTCAAGGAGGAAAAAAATGAGACGCAAGTTGATGTTGGGTCCTGTCGCTTTATTGGCTGCTTTGTCGCTCGTTGGAGCCTTGGGATTTCTGGTCGGATCGCACGGCAAATTGGCGCAAGGCGTCGGGTCGGCCTTTGACCCCGAATTGGGTTTGATCAGGCACGTGCGGGCGCAATCGCAACTCGATCATCCGACGCGCGGGCGCGAATGCACATCGGCGCTGCTGCAAGGCCCGTATGCGTTCTCCCTCGAAGGAACGATAACAGCCGTGCCCCCAAACTCTCCGTTCCCGCCGGGGCCTTACTCGACCGCAGGCATTATCAATTTCGACGGGCAGGGCGGCCTGTTGCTTTCCAACACGCAATCCTACAGCGGCCTGATCATTCAGCCGACGAACATCACTGGCAATTATGTCATCGGCAGCGATTGCGCCGGCCGAGTGGCGCTCAACACCGGCGCGGTCTTTAACGTCGTCGCCGCCGACGGCGGCAAAGAGGTTCATTTCATCCAGATCAATAACAGCACAGTGATTCACGGAATCTCGAAGAAGATTTAATGGGCGCCAAAGATTATTTCCGTGCGTTGCAAAACCTGATGCAGACCGCCAACCAACTTTCAGCTTGAAAAGATTTTGTAGCGTGTGCTAGCTTAGCCCGTCGCTGAAGAGATAGTTGGCTCTGCGATCTTCCGCGATGGCATTTCTACCTGATCCAGAGTAAAGGCGGTTGTTATTTCATAAAAGGAATCATCCCGCCTCAGGCCCCGGCCGTTGAATCAGTAGTTTCGCCTTCCCCCGTAAAAACCGTTTACACCTTTCTACTGGCGCGGTGGTTTCCCCCGGCTTGGTAATTCATCAAAGCCGCATGGAATATTTACCTCTGCGTCATCTCTGCAAAGCTGTCTCAAATAACTTCTGGAGGTACACAGTGGTTAAGAATTTATCGCTCACACACTTCGTCAAGGATGAACAGGGTCAGGATATCGTCGAGTATTCGTTGTTGCTGGTTCTGATCGGCGCGGCGGCTGTTTTCGTTTTGACCGCGATGGGGGCCAGCATCAGTGAGATTTTCAGCAAGATCAATGTCAGGCTGACGTCTGCAAACAGCGCCATTTCGTAGTTCAGTTTGCAGGTCGAAATTGGACAATCGTTCGACGCCGGAGACGTCACCACCTATATCGCCGATTTCAGTTGAATTGAACTCATTACGCCAGACCGCGCTTTAACGACCGCGATTTAACTCTGGGTGCATTGTTGAGTTCTCCTTCCCTCACGGACTGAAACGGCTTCGGTTTCGAATGCGCCTACGCGGGTTCTTTCCACAAGATGATTCGATTCTCAGCCGGGGTGGGATTTGAGTAGCGAAGCGGAAAGGCCTTCCATAGTGTTGGGAATGGGCATTGGGGATGCGAAATACCGTTGAAAAGCCGCGAATGGCAAATTTCATAGCGGCTTTTCAGCGTGAATTTTCCCAATCGCTTCATTTAGCGTTCTTTTTGCGATATGCTCTGGCCAGCAGCGCGGCGACAGATCAAACACGCGATCACAAACGCAATGTTGGGTGTCTGTAAGGCGCAGTTCAGGACTGTAAGTTTGCAAGTCTGCGCACAGGCTGACGCCTGAAGATCGCAGGACGCCGCGAGCGCCAACCGTGCGACGCGCTATCGCAACACGGATTTTCCGCAGGAGTGAGAACCGATCCCGAAAGGTTCTAAGGTCAGTTTGATGAATCTACGTTCAATATTCAGTCTTTTTTCCAGTGATTTAGCGATTGACCTCGGCACAGCGAACACACTCGTTTTCGCTCGTGGCCGGGGCATTGTTGTTTCTGAGCCTTCGATTGTCGCAATCAACAAAGTCACTCACAAAGTTGAAGCCGTCGGCAACAAAGCCAAAGAGATGCTGGGGCGCACGCCGGGCAACATCGTCGCGATTCGTCCGATGAAGGACGGCGTGATCGCCGATTTTGAAGTCACCGAGAAGATGCTTCAGTACTTCATCCAGCAGGCTCACGGCGGCAAACAATGGGTCAGCCCGCGCATCGTCATCGGCATCCCATCCGAGATCACGCAGGTCGAACGTCGCGCGGTCGAAGACAGCGCCTATCGCGCCAAAGCTTCCGAAGTCTATCTGGTCGAGGAAGCGATGGCGGCGGCGATTGGCGCGGGGCTTCCCATCACCGAGCCGCACGGCAATATGATTGTTGACATCGGCGGCGGAACGACCGACATCGCGGTCATCTCGCTCTCCGGCATCGTCTATTCGAAGAGCGTCCGCGTCGCCGGTAACGAGATGGACGAGTCCATCATTCAATACATCAAGCGTAAATATAATCTTCTGATCGGCGAGCGCACGGCAGAACAGATCAAGATGGAGATCGGGTCCGCCGCGCCGCTCGACGAATCGAAGAGTATGGAAATCAAGGGGCGCAACCTGATCGAAGGCATCCCGAAGACCATCGTCGTGACCGACGAAGAAGTCCGCGAGGCGCTGGCCGATTCGGTTGCGACCATTGTCAACGCTGTGCGCGTTGCGCTCGAACGCACTCCGCCTGAGCTTTCAGCCGACATCGTTGATCGCGGAATCGTGATGACGGGCGGCGGAGCGTTGCTCAAGAAGCTCGACGTGCGATTGATGCAGGAGACGGGGCTGCCGGTTTCGATGGCCGAAGACCCGCTCTCATCGGTCGTGCTTGGCGCGGGCGCGATGTTGTCTGATTTCGATTTGCTGCGCCGTGTGCGCTGGGACGGCACGACGCTGCCATCGTAAGTGGGTGACAGGGAATAGGGAGTGGGGAGTGGGGACAAAAGCCGCTCCCCATTCCCTGCTCCCCGCTCCCTACTCCCTACTGTTCCATGTCGCTGACTGACAAAGCCAAAGACAGGGCGAAGAAGAACCCCAGACTGTTGCTTGTGGTTCTGGTAATCCTTCACCTGATACTGATCTCGCTCAACCGCGTTCCCGGGCAACCGAACGTGCGATATTTGCAGATCGTGATGATGGCCGGCGCAACTCCGCTGCAATGGGTGGCGTCGCACGGCGTTTCGTCAATCAAGTCGGTATGGACTGGCTATTTCGATTTGCGCGGGGCAAAGCGCGAAAACGAATGGCTGAAAACCCGTAATTCGCAACTCGAAACGCAGTTGATCGAATTGCGCGAGAAGGCCAGGCTCTTTGAACAACTCAACGCCTTGAATCAATCGCCGGCGCTATCGTCTTATCGGCGAGTGAACGCGATGGTCATCGCTCGTGACGCCGATCAATGGTTCGATACGGTAGTCATTGATCGCGGATCGTTGTCGGGCATCATGAAAGATCAGCCTGTGGTGACGGCGGATGGATTGGTGGGCCGTGTAATCAATGTCTCGCCGATTTCGTCCCGCGTGTTGCTGGTCACTGATGAACGACACGGCGCGGGCGCGGTGGTTGCTCAGACCGCCGACAATCGCCTGCTCGGTTTTTTGAAGGGCAAAAATCAGGAGCTTTGCGAATTGCGGTTCGTCGCCACGCCGGGCAAACTGGAAAACGGCGAGCAGGTGATCACCTCCGGGCAAGACCAAATCTACCCGAAGGGGTTGTTGATCGGACGGATCAAAAACCTGAACCCTTCAGGCGCGATTCCTCAGGCGGTTGATGTCGAGCCGGCGGCCACGCTTCAAAAGCTCGAAACGGTCGCCGTGCTGCTGATTCCGCCCGAAGAAGTCCGCCGCCAGTATGACGAGTTGATCAAGGCTGAGAAGGAAAAAGAGAAAGAAAGACAGGACAAGACGCCTGATCGTAAAAGGCGTTAAATTGAAAATATGAGCAGGCCGATGGCGCGACAGCGTGTTCGCCGCCTGATGGTCGTGACGATCAATCGAGGCAGTCAATGATTACTCGATGATTCGTCAAAGACTGCGGCTTGAGGTTGAAAACTAAAAGTTTGAACTATACGGTAAAAGAGCGTTGGAGAAAGTATCCCGCGGTTCGACGCTGAAAATAGCGGCTTGCCTGTTTATAGCCGCTTATTTACAAACCACACTTGTGCAGCAGGTCCCGGTTTCGGCGGGGCGGTGGTTAGGACACATCAACTGGCTATTGCTGGTGGTGGTCTACATTGGGCTGCAACGTGATCCTGTAAAAGCTCTGCTGACGGCCGTCTTCGCCGGAATTTTTTATGACGCTTTTTCGTTGGGTCGGGTGATCGGCGTGAACGGATTGGCTCTGGTGCTTGCGGCGTATGTGGCCGACCGAATCGCCGCCATGATCATGGTTGATAACCTGATCTTCAGGTTCCTGGCGGTCGCCGCCGGAAGCGTCATCAACACCGTCGTTCGCCTATTCTTCTACGGCTTACTCAAACTTGAACTCCCAGCCCTGGCCAGCGGCAGAGACATCGCCGCGACCATCATCTTCGATCTGTTCGCCAATCTCTTCGCGTCCGTCCTGCTTTACATCGCGCTGGATCGCGTCTTTAATAAAGACGAGGGCCAGAAAGTGCGCCGAATGGAGGCGCGCCGATTAAGGCCGAGATTATAGTAATCTCCGAAAGGCGGTGGTTATGGCTTCTGGTAATAGACAAAACTTCGATTCGACAGAAGACCTGCGCCTGGCTGGAATGCGGTTGCAGGTCATCTACTATCTTGCGATAGGGATATTCGGAATTCTGATCACGCGCCTCTGGTTCCTGCAGGTGATGAACAGCGCGGTTTTCGCGGACCGCGCCGAAGCGAATCGCATTCGGATTCTTCCCATTCCGGCGCGGCGCGGCACCATCTTCGACCGCAAAGGCAACGTCCTGGTTACCAGTAAATCGTCATACAACATCGTCCTGAGCCGCAGAGACGTGAGGCCGAACGAATTCCCGCAAATGGCCGCCCTGCTCGCCGAAAACCTGGACATTGATCCCAAATGGCTGGCCAATCGCTTCGATGCGGCGAAATACGAGGCGCAATATGAATCCATCGTAGTCAAAGAGCTTGCTTCACCCGCCGACGTTTCCTGGGTCGAGGCTCATCAATACGAGTATCCGATGATCCGCGCCGAAGAAGCGCCGCAGCGCGTTTACCGATACGGGCAGATGGCCGCGCACGCAATCGGCTACGTCGGCGAGGTCAGCCCCGAAGAATTGAAAAGACCGAACGGCCAGTTCAGCAAGGAAGAAGGCTATCGTCTCGGAGACATCATCGGGAAATTCGGTATTGAACGCACCTACAACGACATCCTGATGGGCAAAGATGGCGAGCGCCGGGTGCTGGTTGACAGTCGCGGGCGCATCCAGCGTGAGATCGAGGTCATTCCGCCGATCCCCGGACGAGATTTTTATTCGACGCTCGATCTGGACATTCAGAAAGCAGCCGAAGAGCAGGCTGACACGATGCCGGCGGGACGCGGCGCGATTGCGGTGATGGATCCGAACAACGGCGAGATACTGGCGATGGTCAGCCGCCCCTCGTTCGATCCCAACATCTTCTCGCAACGCGCCAAAACGCCTGAGGGCAAGGAAGAGATTCGAGAGTTGTACGAGGACCCCGACAAACCGCTCTACAACCGCGTCATTCAGGGCGCGTTCCCGCCCGGTTCGACCTGGAAGCTGATGACGGCGGTCGCCGCGCTCAACGAAGGCACGATCACGCCGGAGAAATCGCGCGTGCAGGACGGCGATCTTCAGGTCGGCAACTACCTGATGCACTCGATGTCGCATCTCGGCCAACCGCCGATCCACGACGCCATCGTGCATTCGTGCGACGGTTATTTCTATCGCCTCGGCATCAAACTGGGCGTCGAGAAATTCGAGAAATGGGTGAGCGCCTTCCATTTCGGCCAGCGCACGGGCATTGATCTGCCTCACGAACTCGCGGGAATTGCGCCCACGCGCCAGACGAAACAAAAGGAATACGGGTGGCAGATCAAAAAAGTCGAGAAGCAATTGGAGGAAGCCACCGACAAGACCTTCAGGGGGCAACTCGAATTCAGGATCAAACAGTTGCAGCACGAGGCCGAGTGGACTGATTACGACATGGCTGCGTCGGCTTTCGGTCAGGGGCGCAACGCCTCGACGCCGGTTCAACTCCTGCGATACGTCGGCGCGCTGGCCAATGGCGGCCACCTGCATACGCCGCATCTGTTGTTCAAGGCGGTTCCCGGAGTTGATCGCAAGGGCGTCGAGCACGGTGAGATTCGCTACGAAGACAAGAACGCGTTCGACGTGCCGATGAGCGACGAGATTCATAAGATCGTCGTGGACGGCATGTACGGCGTGGTCAACGAAGGCGGCGGCACCGGCGGGGGCGCGCGCGTCGAAGGTTTCGATGTTTGCGGCAAGACTGGAACCGCCCAGGTGGCGTCGAGAGACAAAGCCGGAAGCAAGACCAAAGATCACGCCTGGTTCATCGGTTTTGCGCCGCGCGACAAGCCCGAAATCTGCTCGGTGATTCTGACCGAGAACGCCGGATTCGGCGGCACGCACTCGGCGCCCCGCACGAAGGCTATTTACGAAGATTATTACCGCCGCACTCGCGGCCTTCCCGATTTGGCTGAAGGGACAAAATCCGAAGGCGCGAAGACCGGCGAAGCGAAGAAGATCGGAAATGCGACGACCGGCAACGCTGAGAAGGTGAAGGCCACTCAGTGACAGGGCGCGCAACCGGTGGTTGAGTTTTATGTTCAACGTCAACCGCAGATACATAGCCGATTTCGACTGGGCGCTGTTCGCCCTGGCTCTGGGCGTGGCGGCTTTCGGCGTGCTCGAAATTTCCAGCGTCGAGCCGTCGCCGGGGCTGTGGCGCAAGCAGTTGGTGGGCCTCGGCATTGGTCTGGTGTTGATGTTCGTGACGACGCTCTACGATTACCGCCGCGTCGTGAACGCCTCGCCTTATTTGTACGGCATCGGCATCGTGCTTCTGGCGCTGGTTCTGACGCCGCTCGGCAAAACGGTGAACGGCAATCGTAGCTGGCTTTATTTTGGCTCGTTCGGGTTTCAACCCTCGGAGATGGCCAAGATATTCACGCTTCTTTTTCTTTCATATTATCTCGCCGGAGTGAAGAAACGCCCGCTCGATCTGCAAACGATTGTGATCGCGGCGGGTATCTGGGCTGTGCCGACCGCGCTTGTTTTCCTGGAGAACGATACGGGAAGCGCGCTCAGTTTCACTTCGTTTTTCGCCGCCACGCTCTTCCTCGCCGGTGTGCGTTGGAGTTGGGTAGCGGCGGCCCTCGGCGCGCTCGTAATTGGATTGGTGGTTTCTGCGCCAATGATCAAGAACTGCAAAAGTTACAAATGCGAGCGCATCAAGGCTGTTTACTGGCCTGATCTGGCGGAAAAACGATTCCGCTATCAAAACGATCAGGCTGAGATCGCCGTCGGTTCCGGAGCGATTATCGGAAAGGGGCCAGGCGGCAGCACACAGGGCACGCTCGGTTTCGTGCCCGAGGTTCACAACGATTTTATTTTCGCCGTAGCCAGCGAGGAGTGGGGATTCGTCGGCAGTTCCATTTCATTGACCATCTACCTGCTGATTATCGCGCGGCTGATTCAGATCGCGCGCCGTTCGCGCGAACGCGTCGGCTTGCTGCTGGTCGCGGGTTTGGCGGCTCTGCTGCTTTACCATGTGACGGTCAATGTGGGAATGGTTGTCAGACTTTTGCCGATTATGGGAATCCCGCTGCCCTTGATGAGTCACGGTTCAACGTCAGTCGTGGCCACGTGTTTCGGGCTTGGACTGGCTATTAGCGTGCGCCTGAGGCGCTATGTGAATTAGGTTTGAGCGATGCGTCGGTAGCCCGACTGTGAGGGAGGGCCTGACCTTGAAAGCCGAACCATTAACACCGCTCGACGCGCGCGAAGAAGGTTCCCCTGACAACAAGTTCAACGCCGCCGCAGGCAGCGCGCCAGTCCCAGCAGCGCGCCGCGCGGCCTGGTGGAGACACAACGCTTCGGCTTGCGATGCGAAAGTGTAGCCGGACGTCCATCTCTATTTCGGAGACGAAAAGGCCGCTGCCCACGCAGTGGCCGCCGAGCGGCGATGAATTTGTCGAAGGGATTTACCGGATGGTTTCGGCAAGTTTTGAGCGCGCGCTACTTTTGCGACGCGGCTCTCGCCGACTCCCCGTCAGACAGGAGATTTTTAGATGTCGAAAGAAATGATCATCAGCGTCAACGGGCGCGAAAAGAAAATCGCCATCGTCGAAGACGACGTGGTGACCGAGTTTTATGTTGAAAGGGGCGACGAAAATCAGGGCATCGTCGGCAACATTTACAAAGGCCGAGTGATGAAGGTGCTGCCCGGTATGCAGTCGGCGTTCGTGGACATTGGACTCGAACGCGATTCATTCCTTTACGTCTCCGACTTTTTCGACGAAGAAGAAGAAGAGGAAGAGGTTGAGGAGAAGAGAGAGACTCATCGCCAGCCTCAACGGCCTCAGCGGCCTCAGCGGGAGAGCCTGCGTGTTGCCGCTCCGGCTGAATCCGAGCCTGAAGAGGAGAAGGAGTTCGATCCGCGCGTGGCCGCGCTCGGCCACATCGAAGAGATTTCGGCAGAGCCGGAGATCGAGCCTGCCGCTGACGACGAAAAACTCGAAGCGGCGGATGAAGCTGAGAGAGGCGCCGCATTAAGCCCGCGCCAGCGCCGCCAGCGCAGATTGCGTTATGCGGATCAGGAAGCGAAGGCCGATGAGGCGTACGCCGCAGGCAAAGCCGAAGAGCAGGAATCCGAAGTCGCAGCCGAAGGCGAGGCTACGGAGCCTGAAGAGGAATATTCGGGACGCCGCCGCCGCCGCCCGCGCCGCCGCCGAGGCCCCGAACCGCACGAAGCCGGAGAAGTTTCTGAAGAGTCCACGACGGAGCGCGCGCCCTACGTCCTGGTTCATCACGAACCGATGGAGCGCGTCACGGATGACGATAATTCCATGGATGAAGGCGAAATGCTCAAGGACGCGATGGTGCAGGAGCGTATCGTGGATCGCATTCACAAGGACGAGCGCCGCACTTCGTTGATTGAGGTCGAGCCGACTCCCGAAGTCACTGTCGGATCGTTGAGCCACTCGATCACGTATGGATCGGGCTTCGAGCGTATCAGCGACGATTCGGAATCCCGCGCGGATGTCGAGATCGCGCAGATCGAACCGGCTTCCGATGAACCGGTTTCCGGCGAACGCAATTCCGACCAGCGTGTTGAGGACCAGCGTGTTGTGGAATGGGCGCCTCCCAGTTATCAAACGTTCAGCGAAACATCCGATGACATATTGGGTGAAACTTTCGGCGAAACGCGTGGCGAAGCGGAATCCGGTTCCACGCGTCCCGATTTCGCGTGGCCTGAATTCCCGCGAGAGGATTCGCCGCGTAACCGGTGGCAGGATGCCGAGCCGGAAGATTACACCGGACATCGGGTTGTCGAGATTGATGAACACGTTCAGATGGTTCATCTCGACGCGCCACAGAATGATCGTCCGGATGCGCCGTCGCGTGAAACTCTGATCGAATCCTCGGAAGAGAACGCCGATGACGAAGAAGGCGCGATTGACGAATTGAGAGACGCGTTCGCGCGGATTCGCCAACGCCCGCGCCGCGGTGAAATGGCCACGCGCCGAGGCGGGCGAGGCCGCCGCCGCACTTATCGCCCGCGCACGGACGCCGCGTCTGAGCCTTCAGTCAGTGTCGAAGAGCGCCACAATGAAAATGGTTACGAGCAGGACGAACAGGCGCCGCCCGTCCGTCCGACTTCGCCGCTGCCTGCCCGTCCGGCGCCGGCGCCCGCTCGAACCGGCGACCGCTTTGCGCGCCCGGTGATCACCGATCTTCTGCGCGAAGGCCAGGAGATCATTGTCCAGATCGCCAAAGAACCGATTGGCCAAAAAGGCGCGCGCATCACTTCACACGTAGCCCTGCCGGGCCGCTACATCGTTTACATGCCGACGGTCGAACACATCGGCGTCTCGCGCAAGATCGGCACCGACGAAGAACGCCAGCGGCTGAAACGCACGCTGCACCAGTTGCGCGCCGAATCCGGCGCTGGTGGCGGCTTCATCGTCCGCACCGCCGCCAACGGCTGCACGCTCGAAGAATTGCGCGAAGACATGAACTACCTGATCCGCACGTGGACCGACATCCGCCGCCGTTCGGATCGCGTCAAGGCGCCGTCCATCGCTCACCGCGACCTCGACCTGGTGCAACGCATCCTGCGCGACCAGCTCTCGTCCGATTTCAACGCCATCCGCGTGGACAACGAATTCGAGTACGAGCGGATAGTTGATTTCGTCAACCGCTTCGCGCCGAAGCTGGTCAACCGCGTCAAGCTTTACACCAAAGAAACGCCGATTCTGGAAAATTACGGCGTCCAGCAGGAAATTGACAAAGCCGTCAAGCCGCGCTGTTGGCTGCGCTCCGGCGGATACATCGTCATCAATCAGACCGAAGCGCTGGTCGCGATTGACGTCAACACCGGCAAATTCGTCGGCAAGTCGAACCGCCTGGAAGACACCATCGTCAAGACCAATCTGGAAGCTGCTAAAGAGATCGTCCGCCAGATTCGGTTGCGCGACCTCGGCGGCATCATCGTGCTCGATTTCATTGACATGGAAGAGCGCAAGAACCGCCAGAAGGTGATGGCCGCGCTCGAAGCCGAACTGCGCAGCGACCGTTCGCCGTCGAAGATTCTTCAGTTCAACGATTTCGGTCTGGTGGCGATCACGCGCAAACGCGTCAAACAATCGCTCGAACGCACGCTCTGCACGCCGTGCTCGTATTGCGCCGGCGCCGGCATGGTCAAAAGCCCGCAAACGGTCAGCTACGAAATCCTGGCCGAAGCGCGCCGCATCTCCAAAGACATTGACCACCACAACGAGGTTATCCTGCGCGTCAACCCCGAAGTGGCCAAAGCGCTGCGCGGCCCCGAACGCGACGTGCTGGCGGAGATCGAGGCCTACCTGGGCGGCGTGGTCACGATCAAGAGCGACCCGACCGTGCATCAGGAACAGTTCGACATCGCGTTGGCTTAACGCAGCGGGGCGAATGCCGACAAACTGATTCGACGGCCATAACAATTCAGGTGAGAATGAAGCGAATACGCCGGGCTGGTTTCAACGCCCGGCGTATTCGCTTTTGAGTGGTCAATCTGCCGCGTTTTGTTTTTCCAGCGCGCTGGAAGGGGAAAGTATCCGCTCAGCGCGCGCCACGTTTCATCCACTTACCATTCGCGTCAGAGCCTCTCGATCAAATCCGATCACGATCTGCTTATCTTTGCGTGTGACGGGGCGGCGAATCAGGTTCGGCTCGGAGATGATCAGCCTGATCAATTCTTCGCGCGAAGGAAGTCGCTCGGCGAAGCCCCGCTCTTTGTAAACGGCGTGGCGGGTGTTGAGGAATTGAGGGATGTCATCCTTGCCGAAGATGGCTTCGATTTCTTCGGCGGTCAGCGGCTTTTTCGAGTAGTCGCGTTCGATCAGACGGTCGGCGGCTTTATCGCCCAACAGGTCGCGCAGGAAACTCCGCGCGTTGCGGCAGGTGGTTCAGGTGTTCTTATACCAGAAATGAATCTTGCTCATTTGACGATCAACCTTCCGTCTTGCCGATGACGACCAGACCGATGGCCAGCGGGCCGGATTTGGTCGAAATTTTGGTTTCCAGAATTACGTGCTCGTGCTCGTTTCTGGCAATCTTCGGCAGGTCTTTGTCCGAAGTCGCAGGCACAACGCACCAGACAGTAGGATGGCCCGTGCCTGAAGCGTTGCGGCTCAGCTTCAACAAGTCTTCAGTTTTCAATTGCGTGTTCGGGTCTTTGTCTTCGCCGACGGGGCAGAGCAGGAAGAAATCGCGCGCGGGCGAAACGCCCAGATGATTGCCGTCCTGCAATATCAGCGCGAAACGCAGAGTGTAAAAACCGGCCTTGATGCCCTGCCCGCGATAATCGGATGTGTTGGCGGGGAAGTTGATCACTCCGATGAACGAGCCTTCGGGAATTTGACCGAACATGGCTCCGGGGATTTCGTCTTTGGTCGTGGGAATCTCTTTGCGAAACCAGACTTCGCAAACCGCATTGCCTTTGTCGTCGAGCACGCGAACGCCTTTCGGTTCGAGCGCGCCGCGAACCGCTTCGGCGACTGCCGCCTCTTTCAATTCGCCGATGGATTCGACGTTGTAATTGTTGTTGTCGGCGAAAACGGCGGGAACAAAAACGAAGGAAAGAAGAAAGGCTAACAACTGTTTGAACATCGTTCTCCTACAAGCATGAAGAGTTTTAGCCACAGAGCGCACAGAGAACACAGAGGTAACTGATGATTTCTCCGTGCTCTCTGCGCGCTCTATGGCTTTTCAAACTGATCCAGCGGCAATGACGATTAACGGGCGAAATAGCCGACGAACGCGCTGCGTTTTTCGCGCAGCGACCAGGAAACGCCCAGGCCTTCGCCTTTGAACTGGTCGAGCGACGCGGCGGCGGGCATCGCGTGTCTGGTGGCGGTCAGCGGCGGATAGTAAGTCTGCTCGTGGCCGCAGATTTTATCTCTCTCCGTGAAGCTGCGGGCGATGATGGTGGCCAGCTCTCCGGCTTGCAGCTTTCCGCCGCTCGGATGCTCGTCGTGGAATTCCAGCGAGAGACTGATCGGCGCCGCTTCGGTGCGAACGACGTTCCTGAGCAATTCGCCGCCCATCTCCTGCGCGAAAGCCTTCAAAGCCTCGCGTTGCTCCGGCGTAGCTTTCTCGTCAACGATCAGCATGGCTTTGGCCGGATACGGATTTTCGTACGGGCTGCCGAGCGTGCCTGAAGCTTTGGCGACGCCGACGACGCTCAGCCCGTCGAGTTTGACGCCCTGCCATTCGCCCTTCGACACGCGCCAACCGACAATCGCCTGATCGCCCATCAGGTTGATTTCAGCCATCGCGAAGCAGTGGCCGGTGTAAACGTCGGCGTTGCGCGATTCGATGTAATCGCCTTGAATCTGCTGCGCGCTGACCGACGCCGCCATCAAGGCCGCAAAACAAATTGAAAGAACCAGAGTGATTTTGCGCATGGTTACTGCCCTCCATCTAGAAACTTGTCATCAGGTGGCGTGACAGTAGCCCGACCGTGAGGGAGGGCTTGA
>WBZR01000588.1_pt1 | contig 55848 bp, 45 predicted proteins | sample 5204231 | NCBI WGS metagenome assembly WBZR01 (sample SAMN12412403, study PRJNA552823) | activated sludge metagenome | isolation source: activated sludge from anammox sidestream of wastewater treatment plant... | place: USA: Virginia | collected 2017-08 | reverse complement strand
ATCTGGGACATCGACGTTGTGACGTCAATCACACATCTGCGACCGACAGACCTTGATATCACTCTGACGTCTCCCTTCGGAAACGTCATGACGTTGACCACCGACAACGGCGGCGGTTTTGACAATGTTTACAGTCTTACCGTTTGGGACGAACAGGCCAATCCGGGGGGGCAGGTTCCCTATGCGACGGGCTTCAACGACGGAATGGTTACCGACCATCAATACATGAATAACGTCATCGCTTCGCCATTGACCCCCGAAGAGGGATTCTCACTCGCGGCGCTGTTTTCTTCGCTCTACTTCGGCGGCGCAGACGGAACGTGGACGCTCACAATCTCCGATGACACCGCCGGCGAGGGCGGCACACTGAATAACTGGGCCCTGCGTTTTACCCTTCTCGATGCGCTTCCCGATTTCAATCTCATGCCGCAATCGACAAACAACTCCACTTCCCAGGTGATTCAAATGGCCGGCACGCCGACGATTAGTTCGGCCATCGCCGTCCCCTCGTTCAGTCCAGGAGTAGTATTGCTCCTGTTCGTAAACCTGGACATCACACATACAGCATGCGGCAATCTGGATATCACGCTGCAGTCTCCCGCTGGAACTGTGGTCACTCTGACGACCGACAACGGCGGCTCCCTGGACAACCTCTTCCACGGCACCAGCTTCTCAGACACGGCCGATTTCGAGGGCGCGGTGCCATACGTGAGCAACGACGAACTGGTTACCGACCATCCTTATGTCAACAATGTGACGCCGTCCTCTCTTGTGCCGGAGGAGCCGTTGGCTGCGTTCAAGGGTGAACCCCCGGGCGGCACCTGGGTGCTCACGATTCACGACGACACAAACGGCGACGGGGGGATATTGAATTCGTGGGGTTTAGAGATAACGACATTTCAGTACACCGACGCTGACGCGGATGGTGTTGCGGATGATTGCGACAATTGCCCGCAATTCGCCAACCCAGGCCAGGAAGATAGCGACGGCGATGGTCTTGGCGACGCCTGCGATAGCCTTCCCGAATTCAGCCATCACGATTCGTTCGGCTACCGGGTTATTGATTCCAACACGGCCCACGGCCCGCCATTTCAGTGGATTGAAATCGGCCCGACCGGTGCCGTCGCCACCTTCGCCTCCGGCGTTGCAGGTCCGTTGCCGATTGGTTTTCCATTCTCGTTCTACGGCACGACAGAGACGAACGCCTGGATAGTCGATGACGGTTGGCTCCACCTCAGCGACCTGGGTCCGGTGTCGGCAGGTGGCCTTCCGTTGCCGAGTTGTCCGTTCCCCAGCACCTTGAGCGAGGGCAGCCTGGTCGCAGTTTACTGGGGCAGGCTGGATCCTGTTGCGTTCATGCCCAACGGCGTGGCGTATTCGCAGTCATTTCCGGCCGGCCAATGTCCCTATGGTGGATACCCCGGCGCCTGCTTCATCGCCGAATGGAAAGGGTTTTACGAAAACGGCCTGCTCGGTCCCACCACCAGCGATCACACCTTTGAGGTCATCCTCTTCGATAACGGCGACATCCTGGTGCAGATTCTCGATGCCGGAAACACATTCGGCGCAAGTAGTGCCATCGGAATCGAAAAGGAAAATGAGCTCGACGGTCTGAACTACGCCTGCAACGGCGATCGCGTCATCTCTGACAACCTCGCCGTACTGTTCTTTCTCGATCCACAGGATCAGGACGGCATTCCCGCCCGCTTCGATAACTGCCCGGCGGTCTTCAACCCCGATCAACTCGACAGCGACGGCAATGGCGTCGGCGACGTCTGTCCTGCCGCACCGCCGCCCGGCGGTCAGGCTGTTCCCGGCTGCTGCGGCGCCGGTTTCCCCACGGTGGCCCTGTCCATGTTCCCGCTCTGGCTGGCCTATCGAGGGGTCCGGCAGCGGCGCAACTCAAGATAAGCTAGCCCGCTCGGCTGCTTGTAGCGCTCCTTCACATTCCCTATCATGGTTGATCTTGCAATGTCGGTCGCGCGGGTGCCCGCTATGAGGCGAGTCCGCCGCCCTTTGCACCGTCCAAGAGTCATCCCGTTTTCGCGTCGTTGAGGAGTTTGCTCTCATGGCTGATCTGGTTCCTGTTCACGGTGGTCTTGCCGCACCAGTCGATCGCACCGTTCCCGCCGATCGGATCGACGTCTTGAGAAAGGCCGTCGCGGCCATGCCGGTCCTTCGCATCGACGACGCTGATCTATCCAGCCTGTACCGTTTCGGTGACGGCGCGCTCTCGCCGCTTACCGGTCCCATGAACAGTGAGCAGTGGAACCGAAGCCTCGATCACGGCGTCGTCCAGCGCGATGGCAAGAATTACGCCTGGACCATCCCGATTTCCTTCCCGATTACCAAGGAAGAGGCAACCTCGATCAAGTCCGGCGTCAAGGCCCAGCTTCAAAACGCGCGCGGCGAGTTCGTCGGCATGATCGCCGTCAACGACGTATTTCCCTACGACAAGGCAAAGTACATCAAGGGCGTCTACCAGACCGAGCGGACCGACCATCCCGGCGGCAAGATGGTGATGAGCGATTCACGTGAGTTGCTCGTCGGCGGCGATGTGGACGTCCTGCCGCAGCCGGTTCACCCGGACTACGGTCAGTTTGTCCTCCGGCCGACCGAGACGCGAAAGCTCTTCGCCCAAAAGGGCTGGACGCGCGTCGTCGCGTTTCAGACGCGAAACCCGCTGCACCGGGCCCACGAATACGCCCTAGTCTATGGTTTGGAGCAGCTCGTCCGCCGGTGCGACACGGCCGGGGCTGTGCTGAATCCGCTCATCGGCGAAACCAAAAGCGACGACGTCGACGCGGCCACGCGCATGCGAACCTATCGCGCCCTCATCGAGAATAAGGCCCTCGGCCAGGGCGACAGCGACGAAAAGCTCTGGGCCACCAAGTCCTACAAATTGACCGACCGCGTCATCCTGCTCGGTCTGGATATCAAGATGTTCTACGCAGGCCCCAAGGAAGCGGTCATGCACGGCGTTTATCGCCAGAACTACGGCTTCACCGACATCGTCATCGGCCGCAAGCACGCCGACGCCCCCTACGACGACGGCAAGGACATCTGGGACGGCCTCGCCGCCCAGCGCATCTTCGACAACCTACCGGGCGAGCTGCACATCAAGCCGGTCAAGGTCGGCTTTGCCGCTTACTACGAGTCAGTCGGCCGCGTTGACCTCGTGGAAAACCACGCCGACGAAAAGCCCGTCTCCATCAGCGGCCGCGAAGTCCGCGAGCAGCTCATCGCCGGCAAAATGCCCGACCCGCGCATCATGCGCCCGGAAACGGCGAAGATTCTGATTGAGAAGATGCATAAGTAGCCTGGCGCAACGAAACGCGAAAAGCATTTTGAGAATCAATCTGGCGCACCGAAATCGAAGGTGTCCTGTTTGTCAGGCTTCTTTTTAGCCACGCGTCGCCAAATATCGGCCCCCAATCTATGCTCGGAACAGAAGATTAGCTGATAGATCGGCTTCCTCTTTGAGTAGATGCGCTCGTATTCAAAGTGCTGGTATCCGAGTTTCTTGAGCTGTGACACATAGAGCTGTCGTAACACTTCTGGATGCTGCTGGTGGGGGGCCGACTCAAGAATTGATCGCCAGTTCGTACCTTTTCCAAGCACGCGATCAAGGTTTGAGTTCGGATTGTCATAGTAATTCAGCTTCCAGTTTCTAAGCACATCAACTCGGTCAGGGAAAAAGATAATCAAGTCGCATCTTCGGCGTGATATAGCGGTGACAGTCGAGTAATCGAGATGCAAACCGTATGGATCAAGGAACGCTAGCGACAATGACTTGGCCGGGATTTGAGCAATGAGTTCATTGGCGAGTTCATTTGCGTCGCCATGGCATGATTGTGCGAACGAGATGCCAAGTCGCCCCAATCTTTGAACGAGCGCTTCGTATTTTTCCGCAGTCTTTTCACACAAGTAGAGGCCATCAAATCGAGGCCTCGTCTGTGCAGCAATTAACGGAGATCCCCAACACAATCGGCTAGATTCCTTCAATCGCTCAATTCCTGCGCCCGCGAAGAGATCTATATAGTAGAGTCCTGACCATTTCTTCGGCTTCATTGCCGTTGTAAAGGCGTGGATATATCTCGCAAGAAACCAGTGTTTGTCCTTAGAGTGCTCGCCTACCAACGGAGTATTTAGACCATCATCTTGCGGCGCAGGCAACTCGACTTCTTTCACGCTCATCCTCCTTTGAGCTCGACTCGATTGGCAAACTGTCCCACGTACAGCCGTCAAGGAGTCTTCCAGTCCTCTTCTTGTTCACACCACCCCACTGCTTAAAGAAAAACGGCACATCTTGAGCGACGCAGCGGTCGCGGATTTGTCTGACCCATTCTGCCTCCATGGGCCGTGCCCCCGGCCCGCTCTCGCCGCCAACAATGACCCAGTGAATCCCCTGAAGCGGCAGTCTCGGGATCGGTCCCAACAACGGCTCGACAGAAAGAAACCGAATCTTCGCCGGTATGGCCTTCAGCGTGCGAATGCGATGAACGTAGAGGGCGCTTTCCACGCTCGTTCCCAGCCAGACATTCTCAGGCCATGGCAAATGCTCGGCGTGTGCTAATGCAATCTCTGGTCGCTTGGTTAATACCTGGAACTGATGCTGCGAAGCACGCTCCATGACCGCGAACACGCGCTGTATGAACTCCAGCGGCACATCCTTATGGAAAAGGTCGCTCATCGAATTGACGAAAATCATCCGCGAGCGCCTCCATCGCAGCGGGATATCAAGAGCATCTGGCTGTAATGTGAGCTTGAACCCGTCTCGATACTGCGGGACGCCCATTGCCTTGAGCCGTTTGGCCATTCGTTCCGCGTAGCAATTCTTGCAGCCCGGGCTGATCTTGGTGCAGCCGGTGACCGGGTTCCAAGTCGCTTCGGTCCACTCGATGGTTGATCCGATGGCCATGTCAGTACCCTAACTGTAACCGAATGTCTAAGATTCACAACCTCAAAATAAGAACGCGCAAGTTCGCTCCAACCAATGTAGGGGCATCAGCTTGGACGTTCTGAGGCGGATTGAATTCGAATTCCTGAAATCCGCAAGAAATGGCGCCTGCCGACGCAGTTGACAGCCCGCGATGACCTTCGCTAGACTCGCCGATCCGGCAGGGCTCGACCCATACCGGAATGTAGCGGCGGAAGCGATTTCGCCCTTTTTTTGTCCCAGACTTCGTACCTTTTGGCACAAAGTCCGATGGAGGATCCCCCACAGTCGCCGAACCCGAACAACGAAATGGGGCTCTTGGCGAAGGGGATGAAATACGCCGGAGTGGCCACGCAGTTCGCGGTCACACTCGGCGTCTTCGGATACATCGGACTCAGCGCGGACCAGAAGTACGGGAGCGATCCCTGGGGCGTGCTGACCGGTATCCTCCTCGGCATGGGACTGGGTATCTGGTCCATGCTGAAGCAGTTGGAAAAGCTGGACAAGATGAAGTAGTTCGGAGCAAACCGACCCCGTGAAACTCGTGGCCGCCTGTATCCTTTGCCTGCTCGCTGCGACCGCCGGCGCATACCTGATCGGTTACGGACCGACCATGTCGCGCTGGGGCGAAGAGGGAATCCGCAGCATGAACGCCGTCGGCACGATCTGTCTCGCTGCCGCCATCGTGGCATTCATGCCGCTCGTCGTCGTCTCGATTCATCGTCCGGCCTACATCGGCCAGGTCGCCCTCGCTGGCACCGTCCTTCGCCTCCTACTTACCATGGCCGCCGGCGGCATCTATCAGACGATGGCTAAGCCCCAGATGGAATCGTTCCTCCTGTGGGCCGTCATCTTCTATTGCTTACTACTCACCGTTGAGACGGGCTTCGGCGTGTTGCTCGTGAAGAAATACTACCGCTCGTCGGCCGATTATCGAGGTACCCCCGCGTGAATTCGCTTCTCCTCGCATCCCACGACGCCCTGGACCACGTCCTGCCGCACCGTTTCGGCAAGCCGCTATTTCATTGGAACGTGAACTGGACGTCCCCGCTCGATATCGTCTCCTTCACGCCGCACAACACCTATTTCACCAACCAGATTTTGATGACGATCGTCGCGGCGGTCATCATGCTGCTCATCTTTCCAGTGATCGGCCGACGCTACACGGCAATGATCGCCGGCGGACCCGAGCGCAGCGTACCGACAGGATTCACCAATCTGATCGAAGCAACGATGCAGTTCATCAGGAACGACGTCGTTCGCCCGGTGCTCGCGGACAAAACCGATCGCTTCCTGCCGTTCCTCTGGACGGTCTTTTTCTACATCCTCATCTGCAATCTTCTCGGCATGATCCCGCTGGACTCGATCGTTTATCTGATCACCAACGGCAAGTTTCAGCACATCGGCGGCACCGCCACCGGCAACATCATGATCACCGCCGGCCTCGCCCTGTGCGCCTTCCTGATGATCCACTTCTCCGGCGCGAAGGAGGTCTATACCGCCCTCGTCGACGGAACCTACGGCCATCATCACCACGAAGAACACGGCCACGACGAGGGGCACGGTCACAGCCATCACGATCATCATCGCACCCACGGCGGCATGAGCCCGCCCGCCGCGGCGATCGCGGCCCCGTTCCTTTATGTCTGGAACTTCGCCCCGCACGTATTCAAGCCAGACCATATGCAGGGGGTCGGCGATCTGTTCCTGTGGCTGCTCGATATCGTTATGTGGGCGATTCTGCTGGCCCTTGAGGCCATCGGCGCCGTCATCAAGCCCTTCGCCCTCGCCATTCGTCTCTTCGCCAACATGGTCGCCGGGCACGTCGTCCTCGCGTCCATCCTTGGTTTGATCTTCGCGTTCGAAGGCTCCGTCAGCATGAACTACGGGATGGGCATCGTCAGTTCGCTCGGCGCCGCTGCCTTGAGCTGTCTGGAGTTGTTCGTCTGCTTCCTTCAGGCGTATGTGTTCGTCTTTCTGACCACGCTCTTCATCGGTGCGTCGGTCTCGCCGGAGCACTAGGCGCCGCCGTCTGAAATGACATCGTTCGCCGTCCCGCGAACGTTCAACAAACTGAGGTTGGGGCAGCCGACGCCCTGGCCGTTAATTGACCCATGTCGGCGAAAGTTTTGCAGCGGTCCCTCGGGGCCGCAAACGTAAGGAGTTTGGATCATGATGGACTTGATTGCACAGGGAACCCAACTCATGGGTGACAAGGGCCTCGTCGCCCTCGGCGCCGGGCTCGGCGCCGGCATCGTCACGCTGGGCGCAGCCAAGGGGATCGGCCACCTCGCCGGTGAGGCGATGGGCGGCATCGCTCGACAGCCCGAGGCCGGCGGCCGCATCTTCACCTCGCTCATCATCGCGGCGGCGTTGATCGAAGGCTTTACCTTCTTCGCGCTCGTCGTCTGCAACGGAATCATGGGCAAGATTTAAGTATCGCGAATTAACGGGAATCAGGACACGATCATGCGACCAAGAATGACTTTGAGCCTGCTCTGTCTGCTGCCGGCGTTTGCCTTCTCAGCCGTCAGCGCGATGGGCAGCGATACGGCCCCCGCCCACGGCGACGCACCCGCGGCCGCCTCTCACGAGGATGCCGGTCACGGTGACGACGCCCACGGCGCGGACAAGCCCACTCTGCTTCAATGGGATTTTGGCTCGGCCTTCTGGTCGGTGATCGTGTTCGTGATTCTCCTTGTGATCCTCCGCGCCACGGCGTGGAAGCCGATCCTCATCGGCCTTCAGCAGCGGGAAAGCTTCATCACCGAGTCGCTCGCCAAGGCAAAGCACGAACGACAGGAAAGCGAGAAACTCCTCGCCGACTACAACAAGAAGTTGAGCGATGCCCGGCACGAAGCCTCGGCAATCGTTGACGAAGGTCGCCGCGATGCCGAGGAAGTCCGCAAGCGCGTCCATGCCGAGGCGAAGACCGAGGCCGAAGCAATTGTTGCCCGTGCCCGGCGCGATATCCAGATGGCCACCGACGACGCCATCAAGCGGCTTCAGGATCAGTCGATCATACTCGCGTCGAGCATGGCCTCGAAGATCGTGCGGAAGGAATTGACCGCCGACGACCATCAGCGTCTTCTCCAGGAATCGCTCGCGGAACTGGGGCAGACAAATAACTGACAAACAGGAATTCGCCCGGAAGGTTGATCGACGGCGTCCGCCATCGAACCCGGCCTGAGACACGAATATGGCATCAGAGTTTGATATCTCCCAGGCAGCCGCTTCGATCTACGCCGACAGTCTGCTGCAATTGGCCGACGAGGCCAAGCAGGCCGAGGCCATTGGCGAGGAATTGGCCGATCTGGCGTCCCTTTGGAAGAGCGAGCCGGCCTTCGCGTCGATGATGCGCTCCGCGGCGATCGACGACGACGCCCGGCGTGAGAGCCTCCGAAAGATCTTCACCGGCAAGCTGAACCCGCTCACGTTGAATCTGCTGCTGGTCCTCAACGAGCGGGGGCGCTCGATGATCCTGCCCTCCGTCTGCGACGCCTATCGTCGCAGGCTCGCCGCGAAGATGAATCAGCAGACGGTCAATGTGACGACCGCCGTCGCGCTGGATGATGCCCAGCGCAAACAACTCGCGGCCGAGGTTCGGCGGCTCAGCGGCAAAGAGGCCGTCTTTTTCGAGAAAGTCGAGCCCGATCTCCTCGGCGGCATGACCGTCCAGATCGGCGATCGGTTGTACGACACCTCGGTTCGCCGGCGCCTCCGCAGGCTGCGCGGCGATCTCTTGGCATCCGTGGAAAGAACACTGCTTCAGGGAACTGCACGTTTCGTGACGGAAGGATAGACCAGATGAGAATCCAGGTTGACGAGATCACGTCAGTCATCAAACAGGAGATCGCCCAGTATCAGGGCGCTCTCGAGGCCTCCGAGGTCGGTCGCGTCATCGCCATCGGCGACGGCGTCACTCAGATCTACGGCCTCTCCAACGTGATGGCCGGAGAGATGATCGAGTACGAAAACGGCGCCATCGGCCAGGTCATGAACCTGGAAGAAAACTCGGTCGGCGCCGTCGTCCTCGGCGACTATCTCGGCGTCAAGGAGGGCGACACCGTCCGCGGCACCGGAAACCTCCTCTCCGTGCCCGTCGGCGACATGATGATCGGCCGCGTCGTCGACCCGCTCGGCCGGGCCATCGACGGCAAGGGCGAGATCGTCAGCGACGTCCGCTGGCCCCTCGAATACGCCGCGCCGGGCATCGCCGCTCGTCAGCCGGTGAACCAGCCCTTGCAGACCGGCATCAAGGCCATCGACAGCATGATCCCCATCGGTCGCGGTCAGCGCGAACTCATCATCGGCGATCGCAAGACCGGCAAGACCGCCATCGCCATCGACACCATCATCAACCAGAAGGAAAGCGGCGTCATCTGTGTCTATGTGGCCGTCGGTCAGAAGGAATCGACCGTCGCCAGCACCGTCGAACGACTCCGGCAATACGGCGCGATGGATTACACCATCGTCGTCTCCGCCGGCAGCAGCGATCCCGCGCCGCTTCAGTACATCGCCCCGTACTCCGGTTGTGCGATGGCCGAATTCTTCATGTACAACAAGGGCAAGCACACCCTCTGCATCTACGACGACTTGTCCAAGCAGGCCCAGGCCTATCGCCAGCTTTCGCTGCTGCTGCGGCGTCCGCCGGGTCGCGAGGCCTATCCCGGCGACGTGTTCTATTTGCACAGCCGCCTGCTGGAGCGCTCCTGCAAGCTCGCCGAGCGCCGCGCCGTGGTCCCCGCCGGCCAGTCCTACAAAGAGGGCGGCGCCAACGGCAAGACGTATATCGGCGTCCCCGGTAAGCACGAAGCAGAGCACGATGCCAAGGCCATGGCAGGTCACGAAGTCGCGGTGGATCCGACCTCCGGCGGTTCGCTCACGGCCCTGCCGGTCATCGAGACCCTCGAAGGCGAAGTCTCCGCCTACATCCCGACCAACGTGATTTCCATTACCGATGGCCAGATTTATCTGGAGCCTGACCTGTTCTTCGCCGGCGTCCGGCCCGCGATTAACGTCGGTATCTCGGTCAGTCGCGTCGGTGGTAATGCCCAGATCAAGGCCATGAAGAAGATCGCCGGCTCGCTGCGACTCGACCTCGCCTCTTTTCGCGAGTTGGAGGCATTCGCCCAGCTCGGTACCGAACTCGACGCGGCCACTCAGCGCCAGCTCGATCGCGGCGCGCGAATGGTCGAGCTCCTCAAGCAGGGGCAGTTCAAGCCGTTCCACGTGACAGATCAGGTCATCAGCATTTTTGCCGGCAGCCGCGGCTTCCTCGATGACCTACCCATTACCCGCGTTGCGGAATTCGAGGAGAAGCTCCTGAAGCACATCCTTGACGAGTTCCCTGAAGTGCGAAAAACGCTGAACGAAAAGATGGAATTGACCAGCGACATAGAGGCTCGCCTGAAAGACATTATCGCCAACTTCAAGGCCCGGTTTGCTCCGGCTACGGCGAAGGAGACGACCGCGGCGCAATGATGATAGAGAGTCGTCAAGTTGACGCGGGTCATGGACGACTCGTGGAGGTCTCGAGCGATTACGTTGAGAAGCGAATCACTCTTTCGGCGACGCATGTCGATGGCCGTCGTATTGATCGGCGCCCTCGGCCTGCACGTTTGGGCCGCCTGTTGCCGCTCGCAAGCCCTGCTCGAGCACGACGAGTCGATCAGTCTGCTCGCCGCCGCGGGCAAGTCTCAAAAACTGAACGAGCTGGAGGCCGCTTCCAGGTCGATTGCAATTGTTCCGGCGACCGAGATCAAGCAATGGCTGACGCCGTCCGGCGCGAAGGCCACCGATGTTCGCTATTCGCTCGCCGCCCACGATCGGCATCCGCCGCTCTACTTTCTGACTCTTCACGCCCTCGAGCGGCTCGGCGTCGAATCGAGAACCTGGCTGCGCCTCGTCGGAACACTCGCGATCTTCCTCGCCGCATGGTTTGCCGCCCGGTACATCTGGCCGGACGCCTCCATCGGCCTTCAATGTCTCGCGCTCGTCTGGCTGGTCGCGTCGCCGGTCTCTTTGTGGATTGCGACGGAGCTGCGGCAATACGGCTTTGTCTATCTGGGCATCGTGATTTCAGTCGCGGCAATCATCCGCCATTGGCAGGCCGCGATCGGCTCACGCGAAACCATCTTCCTGCTCACCGCCGCGCCGGCCATTCTCCTCTGGTCGCAAGTCGCCTCGGTGATTTGGGTCGGCATCTGCCTCGTGCTCATCATCGCGCCGTGCTTTTCGAAGACGCCCGGCGCCGTGCGGCGAGTCGTCTGGTCGCTGACCATCTCGTTTGTCGTACTCTTGCCCCTTGGCATCAGGTGGCTTGCCTATCCGACGGGGCTCATGCTGGCCACGCCCATCCCGCTGAGCCAGCTTCCCGGCCGCTTGCTGGAGCCGCTCTTTCGGGCGATCGGCGCGGCATGGTTCAACCATCCGGGCCGGTTCGAGTTTACGCTCGTCCCATCGATTCTCGGCGCCCTGAGTTTCGCGACCCTCGTAGTCATGGGTCTGATGAGTCGAACAGTGGTTCACCGCCGCTTAACCGCCGCAGTCTTAGGATGGCTTGTGATCTGGTGTCTCCTCGTGGCCGTCGGCCGACTCCCGCCGCAGGCGCTGATGTCAAAGCAGCTTCTGGCGGTCATCGTGTGCATGTTTGCGGTTCTCGTCCGCGAGGCGCAGGCAGGGTGGAAGGATCGACGAGGTCGATTCGCCATCGCGTTCTTGTCGCTTTCACTCGCGACGCATCCGCTCGGAATCATTCAGCTCATTCACGGAAAGACCTCGCAAGCCTTACTGGTGGCCGAGTTGAACCATGCGGACGCACTGTTGGTGACTGCCCCGCAGCGAGGTCATTTTCTTCCGCTGGTCGACGCCCTAAGGCCCGACGCCACGATCATCGTGGGTGGCTCCGCCCGGCTCATTCAGGACTGGAAGAAAGTCGAGCCCGTTCTGCCGGCCGGCGGGCTCATTCTGGCGCACATTCGCTCGGGCAACAGCGGCGATGCCCTGGAGGAATTGCAATCGAGACTCAGCGAGGAATATGCCGAAGCGGCGACGCTTCGAGATGAAAAATCGAGGACTCTGACCGCCTACCGATACCGTCGGTCGGCGATGACGAAACCCTGAAAGAACGCAGCGATGGCCAAAGCAAGACAGATCGTCAAGCGCCGCAAGGCGGTGACCAACATCCGCAAGATCACCAAGACGATGCAGCTCATCGCCACCGCGCGATACCAGCAGGCCTACCAGCGCGCCACCGCCACCAAGCCCTACACCCAGAAAATCACCAAGCTCGTCGAAGAGCTCTCCGCCGCCGCCGCCGGCCAGGTCGATCACCCGCTGCTCAAAGAGAATCCCGACGCGCCCAAGGATGTGCTCCTGGTTCTCACCTCGAATCGCGGCCTCTGCGGCGGATACAACGCCGGCGTCGTCCGCAAGGCCCTCGCCCATCTGGATGTCGAAACCGACAAGCAGAACGAGTTGCACGTCGTCGGCAAAAAGGGCATCGCCTATTTCAAATTCATCAAGCGCCCGCTATCGCAGGCCATCACCACGATCGACGATCGCCCGCGTTTTGATCAGGTCGAGCCCCTGGCCGCCGAGTTCATGAGGCGCTTCGAGGCCGGCGAGATTCGAAGCGTCAACGTCGCCTACATGAGATTCATCTCGACGGGCCGTCAGGTCCCCGAAGTGATGCGGCTCCTGCCGCTCAGCAGCGACACCGTCGTTGCCGCCGATGCGACCGCCGCTCCGGCCGGCCCGGAGGTGCAGTACGAGTTTTCGCCTGAGCCGAAGGAGCTGCTCAAGGTTTTGCTTCCGCAGACCGTGAAAGTGCGGCTATATCAGTGTTTCACCGACATGGCGGTGAGCGAGCAGGTGGCGCGTATGGTGGCCATGAAGGCCGCGACCGACGCCGCCGGTGACATGATTAAGAATCTGTCGCGGCAGTTCAACCGCGCCCGGCAGTCTCAAATCACCATGGAGTTGCTGGATATTGTCGGTTGTGCCGAGGCCCTCAAGTAATTCACCCGGAGACGGAGACTTAGATAATGGTTGCAGCTGCGACGAAAAACATCGGAAAGATCACGCAAATCATCGGCTCAACCCTCGACGCCGAGTTCCCCGAAGACGCCATGCCGAACATCTACAACGCACTGACCTGCGAAGTCGAGCGCATCCTCGGCACGCGCAAGGTCAAAGAGACCCTGACCTGCGAGGTCGCCAGCCATCTCGGCGGCGGACGCATTCGCGCGGTCGCCCTCGGCAGCACCGATGGTCTTCGCCGCGGAATCGACATTATCGATCAGGGAAGCCCGGTCGCCGTGCCCGTCGGCATGGACACCCTCGGCCGCGTTTTTAACCTGCTCGGCGACCCCATCGACGGCCGCGGCCCCGTCGCGACCAAAGATCGTCGCCCCATCCACCATGAGCCGCCGGCCTTTGCCGAGCTGACCCCCAAGACCGAGCAGCTCGTCACCGGCATTAAGGTCATCGATCTTCTCGCCCCATTCGTCCGCGGTGGAAAGACCGGCCTCTTCGGCGGCGCCGGTCTTGGTAAGACCGTCATCATCCAGGAGATGATCGCCCGCATCGCCCGCGAGCACAGCGGTTATTCCGTCTTCGCCGGCGTCGGCGAGCGGACCCGCGAAGGCAACGACCTTTGGCTGGAAATGCAGGAGGCCGAGTTCAAGACCTCCTCAGGTCAGGTGAAGAAGGTCATCGAGCACACCGCGATGGTCTTCGGCCAGATGAACGAGCCGCCGGGCGCGCGTCTCCGCGTCGCCCTCTCGGCGCTGACCATGGCCGAGTACTTCCGCGACGAGTCCGGTGCCGACACCATGCTCTTCATCGATAACATCTTCCGCTTCAGTCAGGCTGGCTCGGAAGTGTCCGCTCTCCTCGGCCGCATGCCCAGCGCCGTCGGTTATCAGCCGACGCTCTCCACCGAGATGGGCGAGCTTCAGGAGCGGATCACCTCGACCAGTGGCGGCGCCGTCACGTCGGTACAGGCGGTCTACGTCCCTGCCGACGACTTGACCGACCCGGCCCCCGCGACGGCCTTTACCCACCTCGACGCGTTCATCGTGTTGGCCCGCTCGATTTCCGAAAAGGGCATTTACCCCGCGATCGATCCGCTGGCCTCTTCGAGCCGCATTCTCGACGCCCAGTTCATCGGCGAGCGCCATTACAACTGTGCCAAGCGCGTCCAGCAGATTCTCCAGCGCTACCGCGACCTGCAGGACATCATCGCCATTCTCGGTGTCGATGAACTGTCCCAGGAGGACAAGCTCCTCGTCGCCCGCGCACGAAAGATAGAGCGCTTCTTCAGCCAGCCGTTCTACGTGGCCGAGACCTTTACCGGTTTCGCCGGAAACTACACCCAACTCGACGACACCATCCGCAGCTTCGAGGAGATATGCGACGGCAAGCACGACGCCCTCCCCGAGCAGGCCTTTATGTACGTCGGCACCGTAGAAGAGGCGATTGACAAGGCGAAGAAGCTCCAGGGCTGATTCTCATTCTTCGATTGCTCTGGTCCAAAATAAAATCGCCGCGTCGACGTCACTCGTCGGCGCGGCGTTTCTTTGTGCGCCGGGCATGGCGCGATGACTTGGAGGTGTGAGTCCTCTGGGAGCCCCGGTTGCGGGGATCCCTGGCTGAACGGCAACTGCAACGTCGCGAGGCGTCGTGGGAAGGAAGCTGCAGGCAAAGCTTCGGCCCGAGGAACACGAAGCGCATACGAGGCGGTCGTTCGACGGACGAGCGGGCAAAGAGACGCGAAGTCCGAAGCATCACGAGCAGAGATGTGGGTGATGAGTCGTCAGAAATCAGCAGAGGCCGTAGTAGTGCCGTCGCACTGGCATGAAGGGCCGAACACAGGAAGCTGCACCGGACCGGACGTTCGATGTCAGACGAAGGCGCAGACAAGCAGGCTGGGATGCCTGGGCGATCCTGGAGAGCAGGCGACGAAATCGCCGAGGGTAAGGGGACCGCGCGTCAAGCAGACACGGCACGAATCGGGCAGACCGGGGACGAAGTTTCGACGCTCATGGACCATGTAGTGCGACGCGAGAACCTGCTTGCGGCGTACAGGCGTGCCGCGGCATCGGCGTGCAACGGATGTGGCCATTGGTGGAATGCCGGGGCCGAATGGAACCCGCCTACCCGATTGTCACTCGCGGCATGGATGGATCGGCTCCCGTTCCGCCGCCGTCTGACGGTTCGGATTGTTGTTCTCGTGGCAGGCAATGAAGGCGCATTTTCGATCGAGCTGAATGACGAGGACCGGATCGCCCACTCATCCGTTTTCATCAAACTGGAAATAACCGCCTTCGTCGGCTGCGATGTCAAAGCGATCTACGAGCTGCCGGATTGAAGGGGGGGCCGAAGAACTATTTCTTGGCGATGCTGAGCTGTGTCTTCGCGCGGGCGATGGCCTTCTGGCGGGCGACGACGGATGCCTCATCGTGGGCGGGAAGAGCCTCGGCGTCGGAGAGTGCCATATTTGCGTCACTTTGGCTGATGTTTTCGGCGAGTTCGGCTCGCTCGGTGAGGATGGTGACCTCATTGTTGAGCACCTGGGCGAAGCCGGCGTCGATGAAGACTTCCTTCATGTCGCCTTCGGTTGAATACACGCGGAGAACGCCCGTCCCTAGCTCGCAGAGCAAAGGGGCACGGCCGTTCAGAATGCCGATCAGACCGTCGTGAGCCGGAAAGACGACTGAATTCGCACTCGTGGACAGCACTTGCCGCTCGGGAGTGATGACCGAGCACTCGATGGGGCCTTTGGTTGCCATGGAGATTATTTAGCGGCGCCGCAGTGGAGCGTCAAGGACGCCGTCCGGAACAAGCCGGGTCGAATCGAGGAATGAAAAAATAAGGCCGCCAGTCGCGGGCTGTTTGGCCGCAGGACTCCTGTTTGCAGGATTCCTGCGAAATCGGGGGGCCCGCCGTGGCCCGGCCGATCTCAGGCGCCAGGAAGCCCGTGACTTGCAGATCCGTCTGCCTTCACGGCCTTGTCAGCGGGTATCGGCACTTTGTGGTTAAACTCTTCGGCGCGTTATTCAAGATCGCCGGCAGATCGGCAAGCGGATGCTTTTGGCGGTAAGGAATTGCTGTAAGCCACTGCCAATAAGTATGTTAAGGCCGTTGGAGGGCTTGTTCGTCCCTAACAGGTTCGCTTCAGCCGGGAGCCGCGTTTTCAATGTTGGCGAGGGCCGGCCCTTCGAAAACTTTTACCTCTGGCGTATCTGGCGATCGCTGCTATACTTACTGGCTTCTCCGCCGTGGGGGCGGAACTCCTCTGATCGGGTGTGGGACTGATCGCAGGAACAGATGGCCCCCAGCGCGCGGGCAGTCCCTTGGGCAATCAAACTCGTACAAGAACGGACTTGCCGTCTGGATGACGCTGCCCGCCTTATCGATACATCCCGCTTGCACGGATGCACATCAGGGTGGCAGTTGTTCCGCGCGCAAAGATCACGGTTCATATCGACGGCTCGACTTGGGGCATAGGTTGAAAGGTTCAACATGATCGTCACGAACACGATTCGTAATTTCGGGAAAGTCGGCGACGCGATGCCGATTCCCAACCTGATCGCGATTCAGGTGGACTCGTACAAGAGATTTCTTCAGGCGGAGATTCCGCCGGAGCAGCGCACGCCAACAGGCCTCGAGGGTCTGCTGCGCGAGGTATTCCCGATTACGAGCTACGACGAGAACATCCACCTCGAGTATTTGGACTATTCTCTGGGCAAGCCGCGCTACACGCCGGACGAGTGCCGCCAGCTTCGGCTGACCTACGGCATGCCGCTGCGCGTCCATGTCAAGCTGCATCGCCGCGACAAGGACGAGATGTTCGAGGATCGCATTTACCTCGGCGACATCCCGATCATGATCGGCGGCGGCGAATTCATCATTAACGGCGCCGAGCGCGTCATCGTCTCCCAGTTGCACCGCTCGCCTGGCGTCGACTTTATCAAGGAGACGCTTGAGGCCGATCGCCCGCTGCATGCCTGCCGCATCATTCCCGAGCGCGGCAGCTGGATCGAAATCAACATCACCCGCAAGGACGTGATGGCGGTTCGAATTGACCAGTCGAGCAAGATTCCGGCAACCTGTTTCCTGCGTGCGATGGATTCCAAGTACGGGACCGACGAGGCCATCATCAAGCTCTTCTACCAAACCAAGACGGTGCGGACGGGCAGCCTGAAGGCCGACATGTTCGTCGTCTCGGACGTCTGGCCGGATGACATGGCCGACGTGACGGAGCCGCTGGTTCGAGCCGGCTGTCAGATCGGTGACGCCCTTGGAAAGATCCAGGGCGGCAGCCTCAAGCAATTGGAGGTTGTCGAAAAGGTCGGCGACCCCCTCATCCTGAATACGCTCACCGAAGACAACTGCCATTCGCACGAGGACGCCCTCATGCGAATTTACAAGAGCCTGCGGCCGGGGAATCCGGCACAGCTCGACAAGGCGGTCAAGCTCTTCCACGAAAAGTTCTACGATCAGAACCGATACCGGCTCGGTCGCGTCGGCCGTTTCCGCATCAACCGGAAATTCGGCCTCGCACTGCCGACATCGCTCAATACGCTGACTGCGGCCGATTTCATTGCCTGCCTGCGCTACCTGCTTGACCTGCGAAGTCAGGAGCGCGTCGGCTTCTCGGTTCCGCAGCGTCTGCCGTTTGAGCTGTGCCTGCTGCGATGGACGCGCGAGCTTGGCGAGCAGCTCAATGGGTATCAGAGCAAGGGTCAACATGTAAAGGATCCCAAGGAGGGCGTGGTCCTCGGCCAGTTGGATTCCATCCGCGACGGACGAAAGAAGCTCCAGCCGTCCGACGTCGTCACCGAAATGGCCCGACAGCTTCGAAGCCTTTCAGATGCCCCGACTGAATGGATCCCGGTGGCTTCGCTGGACATGGAGAAAATGCGGGGTGTCCTGGGACGAACCAAGACCGACCGCGATTCCGAAGTCAACAAGCTTTCTCGCGATTTCATCGTGGCGACGATTCGCACGCGCGCTTCGCGCCTGCTGGAGGGCATTGATGCCTACCAGTCTCACGAGAAGCTGACGCATCCCGATTTGGCTCAGATCGACTTCCTGAATTACTATCTGCATCCCGGCGCCCTTTACACCTTTAGCGAGGCCGAATCCAAGAAAAAGTCGGAAGCAGCCGATGCCACGATTGAGGCCGAGTGGAAGGAGCTCTTCGGCGCAGGCTGCAAGCATGTCGCCTTTGACACCTTCGAGAATACCTCCGGCATTCTGACCAAGCACGGCCAGGCCGATCTACTTTCAGTCGGAAATGTTCATGAGTACGGCTGGCGATCCACGCGGGTCATCGTCCAGGAAGACGACATTGATCACCTGGGTAATCGCCGGTTGAGGACGATCGACGAACTGGCCTGCGATGAGATTCGCAAGGGCTTTTTGAAACTGCGACGGACCGTCCAGGAGCGCATGAGCATGCGCGATCCCGATCAGCTCGGAAAAATCGCCGAACTGATCAACTCCAAGGCGATTTCCGGCGCGATTGAGTTCTTCTTCGGCCGCGGTGAATTGTCACAGGTCGTCGATCAGACCAATCCGCTCAGCCAGCTCACGCACGAGCGCCGTTTGTCGGCCCTCGGTCCCGGCGGTCTGAACCGCAAGCGTGCCGGCTTTGAAGTGCGCGACGTGCACATCAGCCACTATGGACGCATCTGCCCGATCGAAACGCCGGAAGGCACGAACATCGGTCTGATTGCGTCGCTCAGCATTTACTCAACCGTCGACGAGTACGGCTTCCTCATCACGCCTTATCGCAAGGTGGACAAGGGCGGCTCCGTCAACGGCGGCTACGAGTTCCTTCGCGCGGATGAAGAGATGAAGACAGTTCTCGCGCCGCCTGAGGCCGTCGACCCTAAGACGAGCAAGGTGACCGGCGTTCACATCATGGCGCGCATCCGCGGCGATCTGGCGATGGTTGAGAACAAGGACATTGAGTACATCGACATCTCTCCGAAGCAGACCGTCGGTGTCTCCGCCTCCTTGATTCCGTTCCTCGAGCACGACGACGCCAACCGCGCATTGATGGGTTCCAACATGCAGCGGCAGGCCGTGCCGCTCCTGCTCACCGAGCCGCCGGTCGTTGCGACGGGCATGGAAAAGATCGTCGCCGGCAACAGCGGCATGGTCGTCCGCGCTGAGCGAGATGGAAAGGTCAGTTTCGTCGATGCTTCGCGCATCGTTCTTGATAATACGGATGAGTACATCCTTCGAAAGTTCCAAGGCCTGAACGAGCGAACCTGCCTCAATCAGACGCCGCTCGTCAAGCTCGGTGATAAGGTCAAGGCCGGCCAGAACATCGCGGACGGCCCGGCCTGCAAGGAGGGCGAGCTCGCCCTGGGTCGCAATGTGCTCGTCGCATTCATGACCTACGACGGTTACAACTTTGAGGACGCCATCCTCATTTCCGAGCGCCTGCTCCACAATGACACCTTCACCAGCATCCACATCGAGGAGCACGACATTGAGATCCGCGAGACCAAGCTCGGTCGCGAGGAGTTCACGCGGGATATTCCCAACGTCTCCGAACGGGCCCTGCGGAATCTTGACGAGGCCGGCGTCATCAGCGTCGGCACCGAGGTCAAGCCCGGCGACATTCTCGTTGGCAAGGTCTCGCCGAAGAGCAAGAGCGAACTCTCGCCGGAGGAAAAGCTGCTTCATGCGATCTTCGGCCGCGCCGGCGAAGACGTGAAAAACGACTCGCTCGAAGTGCCCGCCGGCATCTACGGAATCGTCATTGATACGAAGCGATTCAGTCGCCGCACTCAGATGACCGACGACCAGAAGAAGCAGCTTCAGAAGCGCATCAAAGATTTCAAGACTTCCTCCAACACTCGAACGATCGCCATCTTCGGCAAAATGATCGAGGAGATGGAGGCGATCACCGAGACGCCGATCGTCGACCCCAATACCAAGCAACTGGTCGGACGAAGCGAGATCCCCGACGTCGTCATGGAACAAATCGGCGAGCCGGGTAACTGGTCGTTCGATTTGAAGTGGATCAAACCCGCTTCGAAGCGTGATGAGTGCCAGGCGATCTACGATCGCTTCTGGCCGGTCATCGCCGAGCAGATCGAGGAGCGCGAGCGCAAGATCGCCCAGATCAAGCGCGGCGATGAGCTGCCTTCCGGCGTTCTTGAGATGGTGAAGGTCTACATCGCCACCAAGCGCCGCCTCTCCGTCGGCGACAAGATGGCCGGGCGACACGGTAACAAGGGCGTCATCGCCAAGATTCTCCCGGTCGAAGACATGCCGTTCCTTGAGGACGGTACGCCGGTCGACATCATGTTGAATCCGCTCGGCGTGCCTTCTCGTATGAACGTCGGCCAGATTCTCGAAACCCACCTCGCATGGGCCGCGAAGATTCTCGGGTTCCAGGCAGTGACGCCGGTCTTCGACGGCTGCAAGGAAGAGGAATTGCACAAGGCCGTCGCCGAGGCGAATGCGCGGGTCGAAGTACTCCAGAAGGATCAAACGGCGATTCAAAACGCCGCCAGGGACAACTTGCTTCTGGCAAAGATGCCCTACGGCGGAAAGGTGCGCCTGGCGGACGGCCGAACGGGCGAGGTCTTCGATCAGCCCGTGACGGTCGGCTACATCTACATGATGAAGCTGCACCACCTTGTCGACGACAAGATTCACGCCCGCGCGACAGGTCCCTACTCCCTCATCACGCAGCAGCCTCTGGGCGGCAAGGCCCGTACCGGCGGTCAGCGATTTGGAGAGATGGAAGTCTGGGGTCTCGAGGCTTACGGCGCAGCCTACATCCTTCAGGAACTCCTGACCGTCAAGAGCGACGACGTCGAGGGTCGCACGAAGATTTACGAGGCGATGGTCAAGGGCGAAAACACGCTTGAAGCCGGAACGCCTGTTTCGTTCGACGTGCTTTGCAATGAAATCCGCGGGCTGGGTATGAACATCCAGCTCGAGAAGGGCAAATTGATTTAGTGCGTCATTGCGCGGCCGGCAGGTGCGCCGATCCGAGGGCGCAATGCGGCGTGCAGTTAGTCGTGTCGCGGTGAAAGTCGAGGTGTTTTATGGACAACATCACGTGCGAAGTGGTTTCGAAAATGGACCTCGCCGAGTTGAAGGCCTTCTATGACGCTCAGGGATGCGTCATGCCGCAGGCCGTCGACAAGCTGTCCAGGATGATCGACAACTCGGCGTGCTTCGTGGTGGCCCGCGATCCTGACTCGCGTATCGTCGGCATCGCCCGAGGCGTGGCGGACGGTGTTCGAGGCTACCTGACCGAGTGCAAGCTTGATCCCGCTCGGCAGGGGCCGGGCGCCGTCACGCACATCGACGGTCGCATCGAACACGACCAGTACGGCATTGCCAAGCGGATGGCTGAAATGGTGCTTGCGGCCCTTTCCGAAATGGGCTGCGAGCGCGTCGACGCTGCCGCTTACGGCACCGAGGTGGATTTCTGCGAAGAGCTCGGCTTCAAGCGAGCGGCCGGTGTCGTGCCGATGTCGCTCGACATCCGATCGCTTCAGGCGGCTCGGCGGCCGGGCGTTCTGGCTGGGCAGGGGGCCACGGCATAGTCCGTCGGCGAAAAGCGCGGCGGCACAGACTTGGTATTTTCCCGTTCGCGATACGGCGAACGGTGTAAACGGTTTTCGAAGTATCGACCGGCCTGCGAGATGCAAGCCGGATACATCAGCGAGGATAGAGACACTCATGGCTGAAAGCATTTACGATCGCGTGAACGACTACGGGGCAGTGCGGATTTCGCTGGCATCGCCGAATGACATCCGCTCCTGGTCCTACGGCGAGGTCCGCAAGCCCGAAACGATCAACTACCGCACCTACCGCGCCGAGAAGGACGGCCTCTTCTGCGAGCGCATCTTCGGCCCGGAGCGCGACTGGGAGTGCTTCTGCGGTAAGTACAAAGGCACCAAGCATAAGGGCATGATCTGCGACCGTTGCGGCGTGAAAGTCACGCACAGTCGCGTGCGCCGAAAACGCATGGGTCATATCAACCTCGCCGCGCCCATCGTTCACATTTGGTTCTTCAAGGCCATGCCCTCGCGGCTTGGCGCCTTGCTCGACATGAAGACCTCGGACCTGGAGAAGGTCGTCTATTTCCAGGACTACGTCGTGACCGATCCCAAGGACACGCCGCTTAAGCCCTGCCAGATTCTCTCCGAGGAGGAATATCGCAGCGCCATCGAGAAGTACGGCGACAGCTTTGAGTCGCTGATCGGCGCCGAGGCGGTCAAGACGCTCCTGTCGCGCATCGACCTGCTGCGCCTGAGTGGAGAATTGCGTGAAGCGATCACCAACACCAACAGCAAGCAGAAGATCAAGGACCTCTCCAAGCGACTAAAGATCGTCGAAAGTCTGCGCGGCAGCACCAATGACCCCACCTGGATGGTCATGGATGTGATCCCGGTCATCCCGCCGGACCTGCGGCCACTCGTCCTTCTCGACAGCGGCAACTTCGCCACCAGCGATCTGAACGATCTCTATCGCCGCATCATCAACCGCAACAACCGCCTGAAGAAGCTGATCGACCTCAACGCCCCCGAGGTCATCATCCGCAACGAAAAGCGCATGCTCCAGCAGGCCGTCGACGCCCTCTTCGACAACGGCCGATGCCGCCGCCCGGTCCTCGGCTCGTCGAATCGCCCGCTCAAGAGTCTGACCGACATGATCAAGGGCAAGCAGGGTCGCTTCCGCGAAAACCTGCTCGGCAAGCGCGTCGATTACTCCGCGCGAAGCGTCATCGTCGTCGGTCCCGAGCTCAAGCTGCACCAGTGCGGCTTGCCCAAGAAGATCGCCCTTGAGCTCTATCAGCCTTTCATTATCCGCAAGCTCAAGGAGCGCGGTTTCGCCGACACCATCAAGAGCGCCAAGAAGATGCTCGAACGGCGCGACCAGGAAATCTGGGACATCCTCGAAGAAGTCATCTACCAGCATCCGGTGCTTCTGAATCGCGCGCCGACGCTCCACCGCATGGGTATTCAGGCCTTTGAACCCGTCCTCGTGGAAGGCAACGCCATCAAGATTCACCCGCTGGTCTGCAAGGGCTTCAACGCCGACTTCGACGGCGACCAGATGGCCGTCCACCTGCCGCTTTCGATCGAGGCCCAGGTAGAGGCCCACACCTTGATGATGTCGACCAACAACATCTTCAGCCCGGCGAGCGGCTCCCCGATCATGTCGCCGAGCCAGGACATCGTCATGGGCATCTTCTACCTGACTTGCGACCACGCCCACGGCGCGCTGGACGAGCCCAAGCGATCCTTCTCGACTGCCGCCGAGGCGATGCTGGCTCACGAATTGCACAGCATCGGGATCCACGAGCCGATTCGCGTTCGCATCGCCCAGAGCAAGGTGGTAACCGGCCAAAAGAAGCGACCCACGGCCGCGCCTGCCAACGGCCTGATCGCCACCACGGTCGGTCGCCTGATCTTCAATGACATTCTTCCCCCGGAAATGCCCTTCTATAACTACCCTCTCAGCCAGAAGGGCGCAGCTCGCGTGATCGCGGACTGCCATACCCTGCTGGGCCGAGCCGAGACGATCGACCTCCTCGATCGCATCAAGGAGATCGGCTTCAAGCGAAGTACCCTTGCAGGTCTGTCGTTCGGCCTGACTGACATGCGCATTCCCGAGCGAAAGAAGGGCATCATCGACGAGGCTCAGAAGAAGGTGGATCGCATCACCCGCGCCTTCCAGGGCGGTGCGATTACGGACATGGAGCGCTACAACGCCCTGATCGACATCTGGGTCCACGTTCGTGAAGGCGTGACCGATGCCATGATGCTCGAGCTGAAGAGCGACTATCGCGATGCCGAAATGCGCTACACCCAGCCGGGCCAGCCGGGCGCGACCAAGTATCTGAACCCGATCTATCTGATGACCGATTCCGGCGCTCGCGGAAGCGTCGATCAGATCCGGCAGCTCGCCGGTATGCGAGCCCTCATGGCCAAGCCCTCGGGCGAGATCATTGAGACGCCGATCAAGGCGAATTTCCGCGAAGGTCTGAGCGTGCTTGAGTACTTCAGCTCGACCCACGGTGCGCGAAAGGGTCTTGCGGATACCGCCCTCAAGACCGCCGACTCGGGCTATCTGACTCGCAAGCTCGCCGACGTCGCCCAGAACGTCATCATCACCGACCGCGACTGCGGCACGATCGCCGGTATTACCAAGGGCGTGCTCTACAAGGGCGAGGAAGTGGATATCTCCCTCTCCGAGTCGATCAAGGGCCGCATCGCACGCGACACGATTCGTCACCCGGTCACCGACGAGATCATCGTCAAGGAAAACTCCATCATCACCGAGGACATCGCCCGGCGCATCGAAAGTCCGCCGGCCGAAGGTGGTCTCGGTCTTGAGACCATTCGTGTCCGCAGCCCGCTCACCTGCGAAAGCGCCTTGGGCGTGTGTTCACTGTGTTACGGCGTGGACATGTCCAACGGTCGAATCGTCGAGGACGGTATGGCCGTCGGCATCATCGCGGCCCAGTCGATCGGCGAGCCCGGCACCCAGTTGACCATGCGTACCTTCCACACCGGAGGTGTCGCCAGCCGTGCCGTCATTGAAAGCGAAATCAAGTGCATCAACGGCGGAAAGATAAAGTACCACGACCTCAACGCCGTCAAGTTTGAAGACCCTGAAACAAATGAGTCGTCGCTCGTCGTGCTCAAGCGCAACGGCGAACTGTCCATCAACGACGACAAGGATCGCGAACTCGAGCGGTACAAGATTCCTTACGGTGGTCGCGTCCTCGTCGCCGATGGCGATATCGTCAAGGCACGCACCGTCGTCTGCATGTGGGACCCGCATCTGACGCCGATTCTGGCCGAGGCGGCCGGTTCCATCCGCTTCCAGGATATTGTCGAAGGAGAGACCGTTCGTCTCGAGAGCGAGGGCAAGGCGTCCAAGTACGTGGTCGTCGAGCATCGCGGAGACAAGAATCCGCAGATTATTATCGAAGACAAGAACGGCAAGATCATTGAGTACCATTACCTCCCGGCCAAGGCCCGTATTGAGGTCACCGAGGGCCAGCCGGTGAAGGCTGGTTGGCTGCTCGCACGTCGCCCGCGCGAACTCGCGGGTACGCAGGACATTACCGGTGGTCTGCCGCGCGTCACGGAAATCTTCGAGGCTCGCAAGCCGAAGGAGCCCGCCGTCATGGCGGAGATCTCCGGCACCGTCGAGATTCGTTCCGATCGCCGCCGCGGCAAGATGACGATTGTCGTTCACCCCGACAGCAAGGACCTGGAGCCGCGCGAGCATCATGTCCCGCAGGACAAGCACCTCCTCGTTCACGCGACCGATCGCGTGGAGGCGGGTGATCCGCTTTGCGACGGGCCGCTGGTCCCGCACGACATCCTCGCCATCAAGGGAGAAGAATCGCTTTACACCTATCTCCTCCATGAGGTACAGGCGGTCTATCGATCGCAAAACGTCGGTATCAACGACAAGCACATCGAGATCATCATCAACCAGATGCTCCGCAAGGTGAAAGTCGATCAGCCCGGCGATTCCGATCTGCTGCCCGGAGAAGTCTGCGACAAGTTCCGCTTCCGCTTCGAGAACGATCGCCTGTCGAAGAGCCTGCGTATTTCCGATCCCGGCGACTCCAAGTACACCGAAGGCCAGGTTGTCCTCAAGGAGGAACTCAGCGCGACCAATGATGAGCTGGAAGAGGCCGGAAAGGCGCCTGCCAAGGGCAAGAGGCCCAAGCCTGCCACGGGCGCATCGGTCCTTCTTGGAATCACCAAGGCGGCCTTGCAGTGCGAGTCGTTCCTGTCGGCGGCCAGCTTCCAGGAGACGACCAAGGTTCTGACCGAGGCTGCGTTGAGTAGCGCCGTCGACCGGCTCGTCGGCCTGAAGGAAAACGTCATTCTCGGCCACCTGATTCCGGCCGGCACGGGCTTTAGGGGGTATCAGAGCTTTACGATCAATCATTTGGGTGAGCCCATTTACGAAGAGCCGACCGAGGTGCGTATGCCGGAGATCGCCGGACAGCCCGATCAGGAGGCCCTGGAGGAGCTTCGCCGCGCGACGGATGGCGGTTCGGAGTCAAGTATGGAGGGGTCTGCTGACTCGGTCGAGCAGGCGGCCTCCAAGGCGACGATGACCCTGGAGCCCCCGGCGGAGAATGAGCCGTCCGTCTCGTGAGGTTGACGCTGCTGGTCACCGCCTTTTACAATCTGGGATTCTTTGCCCGGCCCCGCGGGGTCGGTCGGTAACAGGATATTTGAGGTTTGAATGCCAACGATTAATCAGCTTTGCTCGAAACCGCGGCGGAACGAATTGCGGAAATCAAAGTCAAAGGACTTGGATGTCTGTCCGCAGAAACGCGGAGTCTGTCTCATCGTCAAGACGATGACGCCGAAGAAGCCGAACTCCGCTCTACGAAAGGTCGCCCGCGTTCGATTGTCCAACGGTCGCGAAGTCACGGCCTATATTCCGGGCATCGGTCACAATTTGCAGGAGCACTCAATTGTGCTCATCCGCGGCGGTCGTGTGCGCGATCTGCCGGGCATTCGATACCACATCGTTCGCGGTGTATTGGACTGCGCCAGCGTCGAAGATCAGGACAAGTTCGGCGTCCGTCGCGGCAAGAGCCGCAGCAAGTACGGTACGAAGCGTAAGAAGGCATAGTCGCCTTTATTTTTTCTTGTCTCGTCGGCCGGCAATGTGTCCGGTCGAGTATGGGGAGTGGTGCCATAAATGCACCCTCGATCGTATCGGTCATCTGGCCGATGCCCCAGAACATGAGAGGATCATCAGATGGCGTTTAAGAAGTGGACCAAGTCGGCCGAACAGCTTCGGCCCGACCCCAGGCACGGCAGCCGGATGGCGGCCAAGTTCATCAACTGCATGATGTGGAACGGTAAGAAGACCGTCGCCCAGCACATTTTCTACGACGCGCTCGAATTGATCGCGAAGAAGATTCCCGACGTACCGCCGATCGAGGTGTTCGAGCGTGCAGTGGACAACGTTCGCCCCAACATTCAGATTCGCAGCAAGCGCGTCGGCGGCAGCAACTATCAGGTGCCCATGGCCGTCAATTCCCGGCGAAGTCAGTCGCTGGCCATCCGCTGGATTCTCGACGCCTCCCGCGCCAAGAAGGGCAGGCCGATGCACATGCGATTGGCCTCCGAGCTGATGGATGCCTACAACCGACAGGGTGCCGCCATGACGGCCCGGGACAACGTCCACCGCATGGCCGACGCCAACAAGGCCTTCGCCCACTTTGCCTGGTAGCTTTCGGGCGACGGATTCAAACAGTCAAAAGAGCCCATGGATTCCGCTCCATGGGCTTTTTTCATGCCCCGGTTTTCCGGGCCCTTTCTTGTATCAGTGACACTTCGGCAGGATGGGTCGAAGTCGGCTGCCGGAGTGGCAGGTACGGCCGGCCTGTGACTTAGCCAATCCTCGTCATAACTGCCTGTCGCAGCGTATCTTAAAGTATTCCAAGACGATCTCCCTCTGCGGCACAGGCATTGCTCTAACCCTTAAAAGAGACGTTTCGCCCGGCGCGCCGGGTGCGTACTGAGAGATTTCGTAAAACCCGACTGATTCGCACTGCCACAGGAGGCGTACATCGATGGGTGCAAAGCAACTGACGTTTAATGAAGATGCCCGGACAGCACTTTTGGCGGGCGTGGAGAAGTTGGCCGCGGCGGTGAAATCCACCCTGGGCCCGCGCGGTCGCACGGCGATCCTCGACAAGGGCTGGGGCGCACCGACGGTGACCAAGGACGGCGTCTCGGTCGCCGAGGAGATCGAGCTTACCGACAAGTATGAGAATCTCGGGGCGCAGCTGGTGAAGGAGGCTTCGACGAAGACCTCCGATGCCGCGGGCGATGGCACGACGACGGCCACGGTTCTCGCCGAGGCCATCTTCAAGGAAGGGCTCCGCTGCGTGGCGGCCGGCAATGACGCGATGGCGGTCTGCCGGGGCATCGAGAAGGCAATCACGAAGATCACGGAGGAGTTGAAGGAACTCTCCCGCCCGGTCAAGGCCGACGAGAAGAACGTCGAGGACATCATTCGCGTCGCTTCCATCTCCGCGAACAACGATCGCGAAGTCGGTGAAATGCTCGCCGACTGCTTCAAGCGAGTCGGCAAGGACGGCGTTATCACCATCGAAGAGGGCAAGAGCCTTGAAACGACCGTCGAAGTGGTCGAAGGCATGCAGTTCGACCGCGGCTATCTCTCGCCGCATTTCGTGACGAATCCAGATGAGATGGAGTGCGTGCTGGACAAGGCATTCGTACTCGTCTTCGAGGAAAAGATCAGCAACGTAACCAAATTGGTCCCGCTCCTTGAAAAGGTCGCCAAGACCAAGCGGCCGCTTCTCATCATCGCCGAGGATGTCGAGAGCGAGGCGCTCGCCACGCTCGTCGTGAACAAGCTGCGCGGCATTCTCCAGGTCGCCGCCGTCAAGGCGCCGGGCTACGGAGATCGTCGCAAGGCCATGCTCGAGGACATCGCCGTTCTCACCGGCGCGAAGGCCATCTTCAAGGATCTCGGCGTTGAGCTCGAAAACGTCGCCATCACCGATCTCGGCCAGGCCAAGAAGCTCCACATTGATGCCGACAACACCACGGTCATCGAAGGGGCGGGTTCCTCGAAGGACATTCAGGGCCGCATCAGCCTGATTCGCAAGGAAATCGAAGGCACGACCAGCGACTACGATCGCGAGAAACTCCAGGAGCGTCTGGCGAAGCTCGCGGGCGGTGTTGCCCAGATTCATGTCGGCGCGGCCACTGAGTCAGAGTTGAAGGAGAAGAAGTCACGCTACGAAGACGCCCTGCACGCGACCCGCGCGGCCATTGAAGAGGGCATTGTCCCCGGCGGCGGCGTGGCACTCGTTCGTGCCCGATCCGCTTTGGACAAGCTCAAACTCAAGAGCGAAGGCGAGCAATTCGGCGTTAACGTCGTCCGAAAGGCCGTCACCGCGCCGTTAATGGCAATCGCGAAGAACGCCGGACTGGAACCGGGCGTGGTTCTTCACAAGGTCGAAGCCAAGACCGGCAATTTCGGGTTCAACGCCCTGACCGAAGAATACACCGACCTGGTGAAGGACGGCGTGATCGACCCGACCAAGGTCGTTCGCACCGCTCTGCAAAACGCCGGAAGCGTGGCGAGGATTCTGCTCTCAACCAACTGCTGCATCACGGAGAAGCCCAAGTCGAAGGACGACGCGGGCGCCGGCGGCCACGATCACGGCATGGAAGACGAGATGGGTGGCATGGGCGGCATGGGTGGCATGGGCATGGGAGGAATGGGCGGCATGGGTGGCATGGGCGGAATGATGTAACGTCTGCCGTTGAGTGTCAGAAAACGACGAGTGCAACGCATTCTTGAATAAGCAAACATATGGAGTAGACCAAGTCATGGCACGCTTGAATTTGAAACCGTTGGATGATCGGATCGTCGTCGAGCAGAACGTCGCGGAGGAGCGAACAGCGGGCGGCATTCTTCTGCCCGACAATGTCAAGGAGAAGCCGACGCGCGGCAAGGTCATGGCGACCGGCCCCGGCAAAATGCTGGACAGCGGCAATCGGGCGCCGATCTGCGTCCGGGTCGGCGACGAAGTGATCTACGGCAAGTATTCCGGCACCGAAGTGGAAGTGACCGGCAAGAAGTACACCGTCCTCCGCGAGAGCGACGTGCTGGCGGTAGTCGAGAAGTAAGCGAAGCGGAGTCGACAGAGGAGTCGCCTGCCGCTTCGGTCGTGCGCTCCCAAGACAACAGATCGAGGAAAAAATATGGCTGTCAAGCAAATGCTATTTGATCAGCGCGCCGCCGAAAGCGTCGTATCGGGGCTTTCGAAGCTGGCCGCGGCGGTCAAGGTGACCCTGGGGCCGACAGGTCGAAACGTGCTCCTGCAGAAATCCTGGGGCTCGCCGCGCGTGACCAAGGACGGCGTAAGCGTCTCCAAGGAGATCGAGCTTCCGCAACCGTTCGAGAACATGGGCGCCAAGATGGTCAACGAAGTCGCCAGTAAGACGAGCGACGTCGCCGGTGATGGTACGACCACCGCCGTCGTTTTGGCCGAAGCCATTTTCAAGGAAGGCCTCAGGAACGTGGCCTCCGGGGCGAACCCCATGCTCCTCAAACGGGGCATCGACAAGGCCGTTGAAATCGCCGTCGATCAGATCGCCAAGATGTCCATCAAGGTCAAGGGTTCAGACGACATCACCAAGGTGGGCACGGTCAGCGCCAACGGCGATGAGGCCATCGGCAAGATGCTCGCCGACGCCATGGAACAGGTCGGCAAGGAAGGCGTCATCACCATCGAGGAAGGCAAGAGCCTCGAAACCGAGAAGCGCGTCGTCGAGGGGATGCAGTTCGACAAGGGCTACATCTCCCCGTACTTCATTACCAACGCCGCGGAAATGGAATGTGTCCTTGAGGACGCCTACATTCTTATCTGCGAAAAGAAAATCAGTTCGCTGCGGGATTTCGTCCCGCTACTTGAGAAAATCGTCACGGCCGGCAAGCCGCTGCTCGTCATCACCGAAGACCTCGAGGGCGAGGCCCTCGCGGCGCTCGTGGTCAATCGACTCCGCGGCATCCTCAAGTGCTGTGCCGTCAAGGCCCCGGGCTTCGGCGATCGCCGCAAGGCGATGCTGGGCGATCTGGCCGTCGTGACCGGCGGCGAGTTCATCAGCGAGGATCGCGGCCTCAAGCTCGAGTCCCTGGAACTCAATCAGCTCGGTCGTGCCGAGAAGATTATCATCGACAAAGACACGACGACGATCATCGAGGGCGCCGGAAAGCAGAGCGATGTCAAGGCCCGAGCCGATCAGATTCGCGCCCAGATCGAGAAGACCACCAGCGACTACGATCGCGAGAAGCTCCAGGAGCGCCTTGCCAAGCTGACCGGCGGCGTCGCGGTGATTCGCGTCGGCGGTGCAACCGAGACCGAGGTCAAGGAACGCAAGGACCTCGTCGACGATGCCTTCCACGCCACGAAGGCCGCCATGGAAGAGGGCGTTGTTCCCGGCGGCGGCGTAGCGCTGCTTCGCTGCATCGAGCCGATCAAGAGCGCCGCCAAGCATGCTGAAGGCGACGAGCGAACGGGCATGTTGCTCGTGACACGCGCTCTGGAGGGGCCGACGCGGCAGATCGCTGACAACAGCGGCAAGGACGGCGCGGTCATCGTCGCGGAGATTCTCGAAAACAAGGGCAGCTACGGTTACGACGCCAGGCGCGGCGAGTTCTGCGACATGATCAAGCAGGGTGTCATCGATCCGGCCAAGGTCGTTCGGTGTGCCTTGCAGAACGCCGCGAGCGTCGCCGGCGTGCTTTTGATGACCAATGTCATGATCACCGAGTTGAAGGACAAAGACCAGGAGAACGAAATCCCCGGTTCTGTCCGATAGAACCTTTAGTGAGCCCAAGCGTTAATGGATTCGGGACGGGGCTAACGGGCTCCGTCCCGAACCTCGTTTAGGCGGGAACTCGGCGTCACTTCACGCTGAGTCTATTGAGCAAAAATGCCGGTGGCTTCAAAAAGAGACTACTACGAAGTGCTCGGCGTCTCGAAGAACGCGACGCCCGACGAGGTCAAGCGCGCTTATCGCCAGGCCGCGATGAATTACCATCCCGATCGCGGCGGCGACGCGGAGAATGAAGGAAAGTTCAAAGAGGCCGCCGAGGCCTACGAAGTCCTCTCCGATCCGGATAAGCGCGGGCGATACGATCGCTACGGTCATGCCGGCCTGGGCGGCGCGGCGATGCACGACTTCTCGCACATGCGCGCCGATGACATCTTCAGCGTCTTCGGAGACATCTTCGGAGATTTCTTCGGCGGCGGCGGTGCGGGGCGGGCCTCGCGCGGCGTGGACCTTCAGACCGAGTTGTTCATCACCCTGTCCGATGTCGCCCGCGAGACAGAGAAGCAGATCGAATTCACCCGCCGGGACTATTGCGACACCTGCGGCGGAAAAGGCGCTGAGCCGGGCACCGAAGTTAACACGTGCTCGACCTGCGGCGGATATGGGCAGGTGGAGCGAACCAGCGGGATGGGGCTCTTTTCCTCCCGTGTGGTGACGGCTTGCCCGGACTGCCGCGGCAAAGGCTCAACCTTCACCAAGGCATGCTCGGATTGCAAAGGGTCCGGCCGCGTTGCCAAGCACCGAATCGTCACCGTCAAGGTGCCGGCGGGCATCCACGACGGCCAGGCGATACGTCTTCGAGGCGAGGGAGAGCCGGGCGAGCAGGGCGGGTCGCGCGGCGACCTTCATTGCTACATTCGGGTGCAGGACCATCCGTTCCTGCAGCGGCATGGGCATGACCTCTTGTGTGACGTTCCACTCAGCTTCACCCAGGCTGCGCTGGGTACGAAGATCGAAGTCCCCACGCTCACCGGCAAGGTGGAGGTCTCCATCCCCGCCGGTACGCAGCATGGCGAGATGCTGCGGCTCTCAAAAATCGGCCTGCCGGACATGCGCTCACGGCGAGTTGGGGACCAGATTATTCGCGTCCTCGTCGAGATCCCTCAGCGGCTGAGCAAGAAGCAGGAAGAGCTGCTCCGCGAGTTTGCCAAGACCGAAGACATCCGCGTTATGCCGGAGAGTAAGGGCTTTCTCGATCGACTAAAGGAGTTTCTCGGGACCATCGCCGATTAAAAGGGGGCAGGTCGACTCGGGCGCTTATAGAATACCGAATGATGCTCAAGGCGGAAGAGAAGAAGAAAATTGTAATGCCGACTGACGATGAGATGATGAGAGACTCCCCATACGGGGCTGAGTCCAGTTCCGAAGCAGGGAGCGGCGCCTCAGCAGCCAGGATGTCGACCGAGGCAGGGGAGACGGAAGCGTCTTTGAGAGCTCAGCGCGACGAGCTTCAGGACAAACTGCTGCGTGCCCAGGCGGAATGCGCAAACATTTCCAAGCGCATGCATCAGCAGAACGTAGAGGCCGTGAAGTACGCCGGAATGAGTCTGGCACGGGAGGTTCTCCACGTCGTTGATAGTCTTGATCGTTCCCTGGCGGGCTTTCAATCGGGCGCAGCGGACGGTTCGGTGCTGGACGGCATCAGGCTGATTGCCGATCAACTGGCGAAGGTCCTCAGCGACCATGGCATCAAGCCGATCGAATCGGTCGGGCACCCGTTCGATCCGATGCGCCATGAAGCGATGATGTCTGATTATGAGTCCGACATGCCCGTCGGAACCGTGACGGCCGAGTACCAGCGCGGTTACATGATGCACGATCGAGTGCTTCGGCCGGCCAAGGTCGTGGTCGCTACGAAGAAGGCGGACGAGGAACCGGACAGCGCATAAGATGCTGGCGGAGAATCCGCATCGGGAGTCCTTTTCATGCCGACATATGACTATGAGTGTAAAAAGTGCGGCGCCAAGATGGAAGTCTTCCAGTCCATCAAGGCGCGCCCGCTTTCCAAGAGCCACTGTCCGGTTTGTGACGCAGCGCGCCCGGTACGAAGGCTGATAGGCACCGGCGGCGCCGTCCTCTTCAAAGGCTCCGGCTTCTACCAGACCGATTACCGCAGCGCCGGCTACAAGGAAAAGGCGAAGTCAGAGACCGAATCCGCGAAACCGGCGCCGGCCAAGTCCGAGACGAAAAGTTCAGCCCCCGAGTCCCCCAAGCCGGCCAAAGCCGATTCGCCGAAGAAGCCCAAGACTTCCTGACGGCGCGCTCGCTCAGTCGTTGGCCGCGCTGTCGCTCTGTTGCCTTCGGCGATCCAATTCCTGCCTTAATGTTTCGATTGCATCGGCCGCCGCCTCATTGGCGGAATTCGTCGCCAGCGCATGTTGAAACTGAACCATCGCCGCATCCTTCTCACCGATGGCCAGCATGGAGAAGCCCTGTTCGAGGTACTGCGCATCGTAGGGCGGTCCCAACTGCGCTTCCCGCGGCACCGGCGTAAAGCGCCTGCTCGAGTCCAGCGCACTCCCGTCAAGAGTGCTTGCCGGTATCAGGTTGAGCCCCGGAAATCGCGATGCGATCTCCTTCGCCGGTCTGATCGGCTGCACCAGCAGGTATTGTCCGTCACCCAGGTCGGCCGCAAGCGTCGTGATGCCTCTTCTCGCCATGAGGATTGCCGCGCATTCCAGGGCCGGGTGTCCGGCCGGCACAATAGGGTGAACGATATCAAACGACCAGAAGTCCACACCCGCCCGGGCCACGTATTCGCGGTCTGCCATTTTTTGATGGGCCATGATCTTCCAATCGGTCTCGCGCGCCTGCGTCCGGGCTACGACGCGATCGGTCAGCCCCAGTCGATCCAGCACCCGCAAGTCGCTGTAGTAGGGAATCGCCCCGACACAACTGATCGCAAGATATGTGTTGCGCGGGAGTCGTCCATCGCTTACGAGCTCCGCCAGCCGCCGGCCCTGTCGCTCGACCGTCTGAAAGAACGCCGCGTGTTCCTCCTGGCGCAGTCCGACGAAGTGGCTGCTCAGTTCGATGTACAGATCGTTGTAGGCCGACAGGTAGTCGCCCAAAAGCGGAACACGGAAGAACCCCGGGAACTTCCCGCGCGAGATCAGATCGCGCGATTGATCGGTCCGCGGTGTCAGTCCGGGGAAGCCGGGGCGGTAGTCCTTCGGAAAAGACAGGTGCGAAAGTGTCGGGATCAGCGTTCCAAGGAGGATGGTCGCCGCGCAGTAGAGGGCCGTAAGAGCCCGTACGGCGATCGGGCCCTTTATCGCGACGGCGCCGAAGTACAGAAGCACGGCAATGAGCGGGATGTAGAGATCCACCGGGCGATACTCGAAGTGATCTCCCCCGATCGCGGCGACGTACACCCCGTGCGGGACGATCGCCGCGAGAAGCAGCAGCGCGATCTCGCTGCGGCCCCTTCCGGCAAGATGCCACGCGCCGATCACGATCAGCGGTAGCCAGAGAAATGCCGCATACTCAAAGGCAAACGTGGCGAGATAAATGGCCCCTTCAAACCACCAGGTTTGTCCGTCCACCTTTGCGTAGTAGGTATTCGGCAGCCAGTCTCCATAGTAAAACCTGCGAAACAGATAGTGCCCGCCGACGATTCCAATGTAAACGAGCAGCCAGATCAGGATCGGCCGAAGCCGAATCAGTCGCCGCCTGACCTGCACAAGGAGTCGCACACCAATGATCGCGCAGGAAATCAGAAGCCCGTCAGGTCGAGTTAAGGTGCCCAGCGCAAGGAGAAGGGCGCTTGATGGTAATCGCCGATTCTCGGTCGCGGCATTCATCTCCCGGACGGTGGCGATCAGTCCCGCGACGATGAACACCTCGAACAATCGCGTCTCAAGACCGCCGGTTGCCCATACCGCGAAGCTTCGGTTCAAGGCCAAGAATCCAGCCGGCACGGCTAGCCATGCGGGATGGACGCCCGCCGACGACGTGTCCCGGCAGAACCGAAGAACGAGGTACAAGAGCACGATCGTCGCTGCGATGGAGAGCGGACGAGCGGCAATCTCCGGAACCGCGCCGATCACTTTCCCCGCCGCAAGAATCAAGACCCACAGAAAATTGGTATAGCCTTCAACGCGCTCATGGCCGGGGTTGAACACGAGCCCGTCGCCGTTCGCCAGATTCCGGGCATAACGAAACGATATGAACGCGTCGTCGCACAGGAAATTGTAAACGGCGACATGACCCAGCAGGACGAGGCCCGCAACGATGAAGATCGCCCAGAATCCGAATCGACCATTTCCCAGTGGGCCGTTGCTTGCGTTCGGCAAGTCATCGGATCGAGTTGCATGAGTCTTGGCCATGTTCGCTTGAGAGTCCTCGGTCTCCATTTGCCGGCGCAATGCGTTCAAAAAAGGATTCTAACGGGGAAGTTCCTGCTTGAAACGCGGCGCAGTTCGCCTATGTTGATTCCGACCCGGCGACTTTGGCGTGACGCCCAGGAGTCGTGCCGGGTTGCGTTTGATTCGAGGCCGCCCTGAATTGCAGCAACCCGAACGCTTGTCCCTCTTCGCCCTTCGCATGAGGCAGCGCGCCGTCGCTCGACGGGTGCGCGCCGTGTGGATCACTCTGTGCATCGGACTACCACCGTCGCTCGCAGTCGAATCATCGCACGCGATGGATGGCTTGGACCGCATTCGCGATCGCGGCGAACTTGTCTGGGGCGCGGATCAGGAAGGCGGCGGGCCGTTTGTCTTCCCCGACCCGGACCATCCCAGGGTGCTCCGGGGCTTTGAGGTTGATTTGGCCGCGTTGCTCGCCGCGGAGCTGGGCGTGCGTCCAAAGTTCTACCAGGCGGACTGGACCACGCTTCCTGAGTTTCTCGAAAACCGCGCGATCGACGTCGTCCTCAACGGATACGAGTGGACGCCCGGCCGCGCCGAGCGGATGACATCCACGCGGCCGTACTACATCTATCAGTTGCAGCTCATGGGTCGCGAGAGCGAGACGCGGTTTCGTTCGGTTGACGACTTGTGCGGTGCGGGGGCCGGCAGGCGATACAACGTCAGTGTGCTCGGCGGATCGGCCCCGGCCCTGTACCTGCGCGAGCATTGTTCCGACCGGGTGAAACTCGTTGAATACGACGGCAATACCAATGCGATGATGCAGGTCGCCGCAGGCGTGCATGACGCCACGTTTCAGGATTTGCCCATTGCCGTCTTCTATCGAACCCTTCCGCAAGCCCGCGGGCTCAAGTTCATCGGTGAACCGGTCGGTCGCGGTTACTACGTCATGTACGTTCGAAAGGGCGAGGTCCGGCTGGCCGAAGCGCTCAATGGCGCGCTGGCTGATCTCATAACAGACGGCAGGCTCGAGCAGGTCTATGATAAGTACGGCCTGTGGAACAACACCCAGGCAGGGCTGGCGACGGCAACGCTCGACACGACCGAGCATCGCGGCCATCGTGGTCTCGCCGCGGTGCGTCAATACGGGCCGATTCTCGGGAAAGCTGCGGGCATGACTTTGCTCCTTTCCGTGGCATCCATGCCCATTGCCATCGTGATCGGCCTGCTCGTTGCCCTCGGCCGCCTCTATGGGCCGGCGATTCTGCGAGCCCCGCTCGCGATTTACGTCGAAGTCCTGCGCGGCACGCCCGTTATACTGCAGTTGTACGTCATCTATTTTCTGCTGCCCAAGTTCTTGCACATCAGCTTCAATCCGGTCATGGCCGCGATCGCTGGTTTGGCGATTAATTACTCGGCCTACGAGGCGGAAATATATCGAGCCGGCCTGCAGGCCATCCCGCGCGGGCAGATGGAAGCGGCACTGGCACTGGGATTGACGCGCGGCACGGCCCTTCGCCGCATTATCGTTCCGCAGGCCGTGCGGATCGTCATCCCGCCGGTGACCAACGATTTCATCGCCCTGTTCAAGGATACGTCAATCTGCTCGGTGATCGCGGTCGTCGAATTGACCAAGCAGTACAACATGCTCGCAAACAACACGACGGCGATTCTCGAAGTCGCCGCCATGACGGCCCTGCTCTATTTGGCGATGAGCTACCCGCTCTCGCTCGTGGCGCGGCGCGCCGAGGCGGCCCTGAGTGGCGAGAGAAAGCACGTTTCCGTCGGTTAAGCGACGGTTGGCGACGCGGAATAATCCCGATCCGATCGGCCTTGCGCTTTGAGGTTGTCGATGATTCACATAGAAGGCGTCCACAAGCGATTCGGGCAGTCGCCGATTCTTCGCGGTGTCACGCTCACCGTAGAGCGCGGTCAGACCGCGGTTATCATTGGTGAATCGGGTGGCGGCAAGAGTACGTTATTGCGTTGCATCAACGCGCTGGAAAAGTTCGATCAGGGCCATATCAAGGTCGGCGACCTGACCCTGCGGCCCGGCCTTTCAAATGGCGACGATCACAAGTTGCACCTGCAACTCCGTCGTCGCGTCGGAATGGTGTTCCAGCAGTTCAACCTGTTCCCGCATTATTCCGCCCTGCAAAACGTCATGACCGGCCCCATCCACGCACTGGGCTTGTCGCGCGATGAGGCCGCGGCTCGGGCCCGCGCACTCCTGGAGCGCGTGGGGTTGAAGGACAAGCTCGACGCCCGGCCGGCAACGCTCTCTGGCGGTCAGCAGCAGCGCGTCGCCATTGCCCGAGCGCTGGCGAATGAACCGGCGGCGATTCTCTTTGACGAGCCGACCAGCTCCCTCGATCCGCGAATGACGGCCGAAGTGCTCTCCGTCATGACTGATCTCTCCCAGGCAGGCCAGACGATGATTGTTGTCAGCCACGCCATGGGATTTGCCCGCCGGACCGCGCATGTGGTTCACGTCTTGGTTGGCGGTCGGGTGATCGAGAGCGGCCCGCCCGGCGAGGTGTTTGACTCGCCCCGCCATGCCAGCACCCGAGAGTTGCTCGCGGAGGCGGAGTCTTGAGCAGGCGCCGAAGAATCGAGGCGACTGCTCCGAAGCCAGCGCCGCCGCAGGCGCCGCCATCGCCTGATCGCGCCCCAATCCTGATCGCCGCCGCCGTTGCCCTGATCACGTTTGTCGTCTTCCTTCCATCCCTCGACAACGACTTCAACTACGACGACGACGAGATGATCCTCCGCAACGATCACTATCGCGGCTTCGGTGCCGAGAATCTGCGATGGATGTTCACGACCTTTCACATGGGCCACTACCAGCCGCTTACCTGGGTGTCGCTGGCCGCGGACCATGCCCTGTGGGGAATGAACCCGCGCGGCTACCACACGACGAATCTCATCCTGCACAGCCTGAGCGCCGCGCTCGTGTTTCTAATTGCGAGGATGATTTTCAAAGGCCTTACATCTCCAACGACCGGCGGCATGGCAATCAGCATCGGAGCTGCCGCCGCCGGCCTGCTCTTCGCCCTGCACCCGCTGCGGGTGGAGTCCGTGGCCTGGATCACCGAGCGCCGCGACGTGCTGAGCTCGTGCCTGCTCCTGGCCTGCTTGTGGATGTATCTGCGAGCCCGGCAATGCGAAGCCACTGATCGACGTCGCGCGTGGCTCGCCGGCGCCTTCGTGGTCTATGTGGCGTCACTGCTGAGTCGCGCCATGGGCGTCACGCTTCCCATCATATTGCTCGTCATCGACTGGTACCCACTTCGGCGAATCGGCTGGGACCGCGGCTGGTCCAGCCCTAACGCACGGCGCGTGATCCTTGAGAAACTGCCGTACTTCGCGGCGGCCCTCGTCACGGGCGTCGTCGCGATTGAAGCGCAGCGCGACGTCGGAGCTGCGATCGACCTCGTCTATCTCAATGTCGCAGAGCGCGCGGCAGTCGCCTGCTACGGACTGGTGTTCTATCTCTACAAGTCGCTCTGGCCGCTGCAACTTGCGCCGTTCTACGAATTGAGGTTGCCCGTCGATCTCGCGTCGCTCAAGTACGTCTTGAGTGCATCCATCGTTGTCGTCATCGCGGCACTGGTGATCAGTTTTCGAAAAAAGTACCCGGGCCTGCTGGCTGTTGCCATTTGCTACACCGTGCTTCTGCTTCCCGTTCTGGGCATCTTCCAGAGCGGCCGACAGGAGGTCGCCGACCGCTACAGCTATCTCCCCGGTCTTGTCCTCGCCCTGGGCCTCGTCGGCGGTGTCTGGAAGTTCCTAATTGGCAAGCGGTTACAGCTCAGGCAGGCGGCAATGGCCCTTCCAATCGCCGTCCTACTCGCCTGGTGGTCGACGCTCACCTGGCAACAATGTGAAGTCTGGCGTGACCGGGTGACACTCTGGCGGCACGGCACTCGCGTCGTCCCCACATCCTACCTCGCTCACTACAACCTGGGCTGCTCCGAGGGCCTCGTGGGCAATCACGCGGAGGCAATCGAAGCCTTCCGAACCTGTCTCGAGTTGAACCCCGCGTACACCAAGGCGCTCTTCAACATGGGGAACTCCTTCCAGATGCTTCAGCGTGACGCGGATGCGCTCGATGTCTACACCAGGGCGATCGCCGTCAACCCGAACGACGCCTTGTCCTACTATGAAATGGGAAACGTTTACCTGAGAGCCGGCCGTTCCGATGATGCGCTCGCGGCATTCCGCAAAGTGACGGAGCTGCGCCAGGACTATCCCCGGGCAAACGTCAATCTTGGTGCGGTCCTCGCCCGTCGTGGCGACCACGCCGCCGCAATCGAGCAGTTTCGAACGGCAATCAGATTGAACCCCGACCTGCGCGACGCACACTACAATCTCGCCATATCCCTCGAGGCGACGCGCAAGGACGATGAGGCCGCAATTGAATACCGCACGGCGATTCGAATCGATCCAGATTTCCCCGATGCCCGGGTCAATCTCGCGAATATTCTCGTCCGCACCGGCCTGGTGGATGAGGCCATCGAACAGTATCGGGCAGCCCTGCGAACGAACCCATCCCACCCCGAAGCGAAGGCAAATCTGAATCGCCTGTTAATGAGGCTCGGCGGCGTCAATAAGCCATCCGGTCAGTCTCGCTGAATCAATCGCAAGAGACCCATGAGATCCTCGAATTCGTTGTCGGGCTGGTGCGTGCCGATGTCGTGGATGCGATGCGCCCGATTCAGCCAGCCGTTTCGGATGCCTGCGATAATCGCGCCGCCGATGTCGCTGTGCAGCGAGTCGCCGACATGGATAACACGGTCGCGCCGCCAACCGGTCTCAGAAAGGGCCAGTTCGAAAATCTCCCGGTTCGGCTTGTAAGATCGCGCATCCTCCGACGTGACAACACAATCGACGCGGACGCCGTGCCTGCCCAGCGCCTCGATGATGTCCTCGCGATCGGCATTGGACACGATGCAGACGGGGTACCGCACCGCGTCAAGAAACTGTCGCACCTCCGGCTGAAGCGGGGGGTTCTCCCAATAATCCTTGAGTTGACGGGCATAGGTTGGCGCGTGGACCTCTGTCCCCAGTGCCTGCATGGTGTCGCTCAGCGTTTGAATCTCCAGATCGAAGAGCGTCTTGAAGTTCTTACCCGAGGCGAAGTCCAGCGAATTGAGAAACCGCTCGCCCCATGTAACGCTCAATTCATAGGCGCTGATGGAGAGCCCGGCGTCCTGCACGATGTTCGCACAGACGGACTCGACCGCATGCCGGTCGCCGGCGGTCAGCGTACCGTAGAAATCCAAAAAAATCCCGTCGAGTTCCATGCGCCTCACCTCTTCGCCCGGCATGATAGCGGATATGTCATGCGTTCACTTCCCCACGCAAAACCGGGCGAACACGCGACCCAGCAGCGATTCCGTGTCCTCTTGGCCCACAAGCGCCGCGAGGGCATTGGCCGAAATGTGAAGCTCGGCCGCGACAAGGTCTGCGTTGCCCAGCGAGCCCCGCGATTGTCCGGCAAGCTCGATCGCCCGTCGAGCGGATTCGAGGGCCTGCTCCAGGGCCTCACGATGCTGAGCCATCAGGGCGATGGCGTCCTCATGGGTGTCCACCTCACGGTCGCTTAGTGTCGCGCTGATTCGCTGACATAAGGCGCGACAACCATCGCCCGTCAGCGCACTGATCAGCAGGACGTCGGCGGCCGCCGCGGCATCGCGAATCTCATGCTTATGAGCCAGTAGATCGGACTTATTGATGACGCGAATGCACGGCGTCGATCCCACTTCCGTAGGCTTAGCAAGAGCGAACAGCCCTGCCAAGCTCTCAGGGCTCACATTCTCGTCAAGCGCGGAGCCGTCCAGGACCATCAGCACAAGATCGGCGGATGCCATGGCCTTCCGCGCCGCAAGCTGCGCCGTCATATCCAATCCATCGCGCGGAACGCCCAGCCCTGCGGTGTCAACCAGAAGACACTCCAAATCATCGATCGTCATCGGCGCGCTGACCACGTCCCGGGTCGTCCCGGCGGTTGGCGTACAGATGACGCGGTCAATACCGGTCAGTTGATTCAATAGGCTCGACTTGCCCGCGTTGGGCGGTCCGGCGAGGCACACAAGCGGAAGGCGATCCCACCGCTCCATGCGCAGCCCGGAAGCGGCGGTGGCCTCCAGCCTCGCAACGACCCCGTTGAGCCGTTCGCAAAGGGCCTCGGCGGTGATGAACTCGATGGGTTCCTCCGCAAAATCAAGTGCCCCTTCAACAAGCGAGAGAAGATCGGCGATCTCCTCGCGCGCCTGCGCCGCCGTGCGGGCCAGTTCACCGTGCAGCAGTCGCGACGCCGCGCGCAACTGCCGATCCGAACGTGCCGCGATCATTCCCGCGACGCCGTGAACCTGCGACAAGTCCATCGCTCCTGCGAGGAAAGCTCGCGCGGTGAACTCACCCGGCTCCGCAAGGCGGGCTCCATCGCGAAGGCACGATTCGACCAACATTCCCAGGACAGATGGAGCGCCAAGTAAATGAAACTCCGCCATATCCTGACAGGTGTAGCTGCGAGGTGCGCGGAAGACATGAACGTGGCCGGGCAACTCCGATCCGTCGACGAGGATACGGCCGCACAGCACCTCGCCGCCCTCCGCCGCCGCGATCAGCCTTCGATCGGCAGATGAGAAATGCTCGGATGCGATCTCAAGAGCCCGATCGCCCGATAGCCGGACAATCCCCCTCCAACCCGCTCCCGGCGGCGAACTGATGGCCACAATCGTGTCGTCGAGGTTCATGCTGACCGCGTCAGTTGCGGGCGGATACGACTTCCTGGGCGGCGGCCGTCCATCGAGCGTTCTTCGCGGCCGACTGATCCTTCAAAGCCGGCAGCCCGTGCGGTATTGCCTTGCCGTCTTCGTCGACTGTGCAGAAAAGAAACGTGCCGGTGGCGACCGGCTTCTGGTCTTCTTTGGGTTGCACCTTGTAAGCGTCGATGCGAATGCCGATCGTGGACTCACCAACATAATCGACGCGGCCCACAAACTGGACCATGTCACCGATTCGGGCGGACGACCTCATCGAGAGGCTGCGAATCGACATAAAGACAAGAGATCGCGACTCCGCGAAGCAGTTCTGCGCCGTCAGGTAAGCCATGTGGACGCACCATTCAACACATCGCCCGCCATAGAGCGTCTTGTGATGATTCAGGTCCTCGCCCTTGACGAGGTGCGTGTTGGTCAGCGTCTCGTAAGGATGGTCCGGTGAGGGCATGCGTCTATCCTGAGTCTTGGCCGCAATGGCTGGTGCGCCGTTGGAATCGAGTATAACGTCCGGACCCTGCTCCGTCATCGCGTCGATTTGTACAGTTGATGCCACTGGGAAACGCTGAGTTGTTCCGGACGGGCGCGAGGGTCAATGCCCGCCGCTTCCAAAGCCCCTTCGCCATTCGCCAGCTCAGGCCGCCGCTTGATTAAATGCGACATGGTCTTGCGCCGGTGCTGGAAAAAGCCGCGGACGAACTGGGCGAATTCTGACGGTGGTCCCGCCGGTCGGGCGTCCGCGGAGCAGGGGTCCAGTCGGATCATGGCGGACTCAACCTTTGGACGTGGCCAAAAAGCCTCCGCCGGCACACGCGCAATCCGGGTTACCCGCGAAAGGGTCTGGGCGATGATCGCCACCGCGCCGTAATCGGACGTATCAGGCGCGGCCGTGAAGCGATCGCCCACTTCCTTCTGAACAGTAAAACAAAGCCGCGCGAGGGGGAGGTCCGACAGCAGCAGGTTGATCACGAGTGGCGTGGCAATGTCATACGGCAAATTGGCGACGAGCTTCAGGGTCTTGTGCCCATCGAGCATCGCGCCACGTACTCCGGCCAGCAGTTCCTCGCTCAGCGTGGATTTGCTCCGCAGGGCGTCCGCGTTGATCAGCGTGACATTGGTCCGATGGGCGAGGGCCTCTTCCGCGACGCGCAGGATATTGGTATCAATCTCGATCCCCAGTACCCGACCGCACCGGGCAGCGAGCAGATTCGTCAGACTTCCGGTGCCGACGCCGACCTCGATAACGCAGTCGTTTCGCGACAGTTCCGCGGCATCTACGAGCACTTGCATGAGATTCGCGTCAATCAGAAAATGCTGACCGTGACGCTTTCGCGGTGACAGGCCGGCCTCATCGAGGAGCTTCCTGATGTTCGTAAGCGATTGGGCTGTAGGAATGGGGCCGTCGTTTGGCAATGCGTGTGCTCCCGCGAAGTTGGGATTATAGTGCGCACACTGAATTAATTGGAGCCCGACCGTGGGCATGGCTGAGCGGACAGGCGTGTTCATTGTTCGCCGCATTGGGGTGAGGGCGGTAGGCGGAGAGCGAAATGGAATCACACGAAGTGCTCAAGGAAGCCGCCGAAAAGGTCGGCGTCAAGGCGTTGGCCGCCGAGTTGCGACTCAGTCCGGCGCTCGTCTACAAATGGTGCGAAGAGTCGGAAAGCGATGACCCCGATGCCAGCGGCGCGCGCAATCCTCTCGATCGCATCAGAGAGATCGTCCGCGTCACTTCGCACATTCCCGTGGTCAGTTGGCTGTGCCACGAGGCGGGTGGTTTCTTTGTTCACAATCCTGAGGAGCAAAGCGCGAACATCAACACAGACCTGCTCCAGTCGACCCAGCAACTGGTGCGCGCCTTCAGCGAGCTCCTCAATGAGGTGAGCGACGCCGTGGCCAATGACGGCCACATCGAGGCGGACGAAGCGGACCGAATCCGTCACGATTGGGAGCTGCTCAAGACAAACGCAGAGACTTTCGTCGTCGCCTGCGAACGCGGCGTATATCGCGAATCCAGAATGAAATAGAGTTCGAGGGGAGCAGATGCGGTCACGCTCGAAATCTTTTCCCATTCGCCTCGCCGCCTATCTTGGGTTACCGCTGCTGTTTCTGTGCTGCGGGGCGATGCTGTTCGGGCTTGCGCTTCCCGGTTGCGAGGACGGCATGAGCACCGGCGAGGCTCGAACCATCAAGTATTCGGGCGGCGAATACAATCGTGGCTACCGCGATGGCATGAGGGAGGCCAAGGAATCCTGGATGGATGATCATGCCGGCTGGGCGTGGCTGTGGATCATGGATAAGGAATACGGCCAGGGATATGATCGCGGCTGGAAGGATGGGCGAGCGAGCATTGATCTGGAGCGCAAGCAGCAGACTAGCGATGACCGCGCCGACCGTGACGCCCTGAGCAATGATGGCAATTGAACTCGGCCCGATTCTGGCCGATCGAAAGGCATTCATGAAAGTGCACGAAGAACAACGAGGATCGGCCAAGGTCGTCTTTCTAAATGGTTCGATGACCGGGGGAGACGATCGCGACTGGGTCGAACCGGTCACCAAATTACTGGATGAAGGCAAAGGCGGCGTCATTCTTGAAATGTCCCAGGTCAGCTACATCAGCTCCGCAGGCCTCGGCGACCTGGTGCGCATCACCGCCCTTGCGAATTCACAGGGCGTCAAGTTCATGCTTGCGGCGGTCAGTCCTTTCGTTGAGGCTGTGCTCAAGACGACCCATCTGGACAAGTTCTTCGACGTGTCCAGGGATCTTGATTCAGCATTGGCGAAGATTGATTAGAACAGCAGTTCGTGCTTGGGTCCGGCAAGAGGCACAGGACACGAACATCGTCGCGAGGCCTGCCTGAATGGAAGCCGCATCGATTGATGGACCGGGGCGAGTCGGCCGATTACCAATTGCCTGTTCCATCATCCTGCTGCTCTTAATGCGCGGCGTTGCGCTCGCCCAGTCGGAGTCGTCCGACGAATCATTGCCACAACACAATGCCGACAGCAATCTCCCAGTAACAAGTCAGCCTGCGGAAAGCTCCGCAAGTCAGCCCAGCGATCAGAAACCACCAAAGTACTATTATCACGCCAAGGCGATGTCCACGAGCCGCAGCGAGGAACCGGCGTCCTACGCCAGGCCCATTAGCGAGTGGGGTTACGACCCGCTCGAACCGGTCGATTGGTTGCTCTTCGGTGTGGAACAGCGAACAAGATATGACTACTTCGACGACGACTACACCAAGGACCTGACACGCAGCCAGCCATTCCTGATGCGATCTCGGTCTTTCCTGGGGATTCAGGACATCCTCGATCCCTTTCGATTCGGAGTTGAGTTCCAGGATTCTCGCGCGTTTAACACCAAGTTTCCCGACTCGACGCAGGATGTGAACGAGAACGATTTTCTTCAGGCGTACGCCGAGCTGTACTTTAAGGACGCCGCCGGCCAGGGACAGCCGCTGAGCTTTCAAGTGGGCCGGCTGGCAAATGATTATGTCGATCGCCGCCTGCGTAGTCGAAATGGCTACCGTAATACGACGAATGCCTTTGATGGTTTTCGCCTGCGCGCCGGCGACCAGGAATCACTTTGGGAGCTGGAATTCTTCGCGGCCCAGCCCGTGGCCATTCGGCCGCGGCGATTTGACCATGGTGACGAGCAGCGATGGCTATACGGTCTCGTTGGTGCATGGCGCGGCTGGGCGCCAGTGACCACCCTTGAACCGTACTACCTGATTCTGGACAACGACCGCCGCGGTTGGGATCAAAAGGACATCGAACTTCATACATTCGGCCTGCGGGCTTACGGCGATATACCCAAGACCCGGTTCGATTACGACGTCGATGCCGCCTTTCAATATGGTCGCAATCTTGGACTATCTCATCGGGCCCTGGCAACTCACACCGAGTTGGGCTACACCTTTGCCCACAAATGGAAGCCACGGCTCGCGGCCTGGCTCAATTACGCCTCCGGGGATCGATCGCCGAACGATGGCGTTCAACAACAATTCAACCGGTTGTTCGGCTCGTCGAACGGCCATTACGGCAGCACCGATTTCTTCGAGTGGTCAAACATGCTTTCGCCGGCGATGGAGATTCGCATTGAGCCGGATTCCAAAACGCAGCTCTCATGCGTCTATCGAGCCAATTGGCTGGCGAGCAAGCGGGATGCCTGGATTCGTGCGGGAAGAGTCGATCCCGAGGGCCACAGCGGGCGGTTCATCGGCCACGAGATCGACCTCTTGGCGAGACGGAAGATCACGAATCTGCTGACCGTCGAGATCGGGTACGCCCATTTCATACCCGGCAATTTCGTGGAGCAAACCGGTGAGGCGCCGGACAGCGATCGATTCTTCGTAAGCACCGTACTTCGATTCTGAAGATGTCGGGCGCGATAGAGTACTCCGCTCCACGGTGAAACGCGGCGCCGAGTCCAGATTTATCGATCGGTCGGTCCGGCGACTTAAGCGGCCATGTACAGGCTGCCGCGTTCGCCCTTGAGTTTCTTCTTGCGCACTTTGCCAGCTTTGAGCAGCATATTGATGATGTTGTAGCTGCTTCCCGCTCGATTTTCTGACTTCCAATGCTTGGCGATTTCCGCGCCGGAGGCGCCGTTGCGGTTGCCCTTGGAGATGAAGCTCAGGATGGACTGAGTACCGCTCGTTGGATACTTTCGTCGTTTGCGTCGGCCGCCGATCTTTGCGGAGGCTTTGCCCGGCGGTCGTCCGCGGCGCTTCCCGCGCGTGACGCCACTCTTGCCTGGGTCTATACCCAGTTCGCTCAGGGTGGCGTCGATTTCCTGGATGGCGGCCAGATGGGACTGTCGCTCGGCTTGGAGCTTGCGGAGAAGTGATTGCAGTTCGGTCAGTACTTTTCGAGCCATTCTGTCAACTCCAGTAACATAGTATTGCCTCCTGTATCTCTGCGCATACCCTACACGATCCGGTGGAAGTTGTCATCACTCATAAGCACGACATTGGTATAAAATCGATACCAATTAGCCCGCGCAACATCGGGCGGGCTTAGTCGTTGGGAGTTTCTCGGCTCAGTACGTCTTTCTTGTAGATTCGCGTCTCCAGCGGTTTTACCCATTCGGTCCAGTCGCTCTCGGCATTGCGCGCATCGCGGATCGCCGAAAAGGCCATGTTCAGCTTCGCGTCGATGTTGTCCAGGTAGTGAATGAGGATCGCCTCGGGGCAGGCGGGCAGCTTCGGACTGCCGAACTCATATTGGCCATGATGGGAAAGAACAATATGTGTCAATAAATTCTGCAAGTCCGCCGGGAACGGTTGGCCGGTCTCGTCTTCCACCTCGGCGGCTTTTCGGTCAATCCAGATCGAGGCCTGCACGATGTGCCCCACCAGTTGCCCGGGCGAGGTGTAGGTGAAATTGGTGTCATAGGTCAACTCCACCGTCTTTCCGATGTCGTGAAGGAAGAGTCCGGCGAGGACCAGGTCGCGGCTGACCTGCGGATAGTGACTGTCCTTTTCGTCAGTCGCGCCGAGAATCCGCGTGGCCATTTCCATCAGGCTGAGGGTGTGCTCGAGGAGGCCGCCGACGAAGGCGTGGTGATTGGCGACGGCGGCGGGGGCCTTTTTGTAGCCCGACACGATGCCCTCGTCTTTCACGAACTGTTTGATCAGGGCCAGCAGGCTGGGATGCTTGATGGTTCGCAGGATCTCCAGCATCCGGGCCCACATCTTGTCGACGTCGTAGGCGGAGCTGGGGATGAAGTCGCCGACCTCGACCTCGTTCTTCTGGGCGGGCTTCATGCCGTCGACGATGAACTGCAATGCGCCTTTGTAGCTCTCGGTCCGGCCGCGAATGCGCAGAAAGCCGCCCTCGGGGATGGTGTCGTACTGGGCCTGGGTGGCGCTCCAGATTCGGCCGAGGAGCTGGCCGGTTCGATCGGCGAGGACCAGGTGGATGTAGAGGCCGCCGTTGGTGGTGGTGCGGAGGTCCTTCTTCGCGATGAGAAAGACCTGATCGGCGACCTGTTCACCGGGCTGCAACTGGTCAATGAATCGTCTTGGCGACGGTTCGGTGGTCTTGCCGATGGCCATTTTTTTCTCCCTGTGGCGCTCGTGGTATCGTCCGCGCGGGCAATATAAGGGGAACGTCGTCGAGTCGCCATGCGGTCTGAAGGCAGGATCGGCGTCGTGGGACGGGCAAAACGCAAGGTGACATAAGGTGACACAAGGGCTTCGGGGATTGTGCCAACGCTTGTGGCGGTCGTGGGTTGGGGTGGTTCGCGATTTGGGTGGTTTTTGGGCGGAAACGTCGAAAAGTCGAAACGTCGAAACGTCGAAATTTTGAGCGGCGGCGATGCGCGGGGGCATTCGAGAGGGTCCAGGAAAATGTAGAGGCGGCGGTACTGATTGGGCCGGCGGTTGGTGTTGATTGCGATTGGGGGTCCGGATTTTCTGGTACCGCTTGCTGACGCGCGCGGCTCGGATCGGGGGCGGCGACGTTTGCGTAAATCCTGCAAAATCGAAGGTGACATAAGGTGACACAAGGGCTTCGGGGATTGTGCCAACGCTTGTGGCGGTCGTGGGTTGGGGCGTTTCGCTTTTTGGGTGATTTATCTGCTCGCATTCGAATGACTCCTCCACCCCTGCCGGGGTGGAATTCCTTCTATGACGCTGACCACTGGTTGCGCTCGGCTTGCTTCGCGGCGCCTTGCTCCACCAGTGGCTACAACCCGGCGCCCCATTCGGGGCTCGAGCGGGGGCGATGCATTCGAGGGTATGTGCACGCGCCCTGCCTGGGCTGATTTTTGGCGCGGCGATGCGACGACTTGAAGGTGACATAAGGTGACACAAGGGCTTTGGGAATTGTGCCAACACTTGTGGCGGGCGAGGGTTGGGGCGCTTCGAGTTTTTGGTGGTTTTTGGTGAAAAACGGCAAGGTGAAACAGGACCGGTGTATGCGCGAATGAGCACGGAAAGTTTCGGGAAAGTTCGTTTGTAAGTCATTGAAAAACGAGTCGGGAAGGTGACACAGAGTGGCAGAGGGGTTGCGGGTTGGGGTATGAGGGCGGCGGGCGCGGGAGTGGGATTGATGGTGGACATCTCATAGTAGATATTTGCTCCGTGTGCGCGCGGATTCCCTGGGTGTTGGGCGAGGTTGGTGGGTGGAGAAGAGCCCCCGGTCATTGACGCGGGGGGTGAATATTTTGGGGGGTGCGGTTGCGCGGGGGGTGACGGCGGCGAGGGTATCGAGCGCTACGTCGTCACCCACAAGGGGTGACGCTACGGATGGGGCGTGGGGGCGCACGTGAGCGGGCGGCGCTAGTTTTTTTCTTCCGGTTTCGCGGGCTCCTGGCGGTAGGGCAGCTTCAGTTCAAACAACTTCAGGCGTCGTTTGAAGCCGTCGGTGCCGGCGGTCTTGCCGCTTTCGGCGGCGAGGCGGATGGCGGTGCCTTCACACTCGAATGCGCGGTCGAAGTTTCCGTTGGCCGCGTGGGCCGTGGCGAGGGTGTCCCAATAGGAGGGCACGTCGGTCGGCTCCTGCTTGCAGACGCGCTCGGCCAATTCGACGGCCTCTTTCTTCGCCTTCTCGTCGGACGCCGGATTCGTGGCGAGGCCCCAGGCCAATGCGTTGGCGATCGCCACCGAATCGGGAATTGTCTTGAGGCCCGAGCGGAGGACCGACTCGGCCTTGGCGAATTCGCCTGCCTGAAGATGGCTCGACGCCAGGAAAATCACGGCGGGCTCGAACCTGGGATCGTCCTTGATGATGCTCTGCCAGGCGTCGTTGGCCTGCGACACATCACCGGCGGCGGAGAGTACCCGGGCAAGGACATGACGCAGGGGCGAGCTATCACCGGCGCTTGCCAGAATTTTGCGATACTCGGAGACGGCGGGCGCATCGGCCTTGACTTCGGGATCGCCGGCGCCGGTGCGCAGGACGAGGGCCGCCTCATCAAAGGAACCCTGCCCGGCGAGGTATGCGGCGCGTTGGGCGAAGAAGACGGGATAGTCGATGAGCACCTTGCCGTCGGCGGGCAGGTCGCCGGCGTCCATCGCTTCGCCCATCATTCGGAGTCGGCCGGCAACGACGGGCGCGAAACCGGAGAATACGGCGGCCGATGACTTTCGCTGGTCGACAAAGACCTGAGCCAGGTTGGAGAGGAGTGACCGGGCAGTGTCACCGGGGGCGGGCTCGCCGGACTTGGCGACCTTGAAGTGTTCGATGGCAGGGCCGATGCGGTCGAGGCAAAGACAGGTCATGGAGAGTGCGAGGCGAATGGAGCCGTCATTGGGATGGAGCTTGGCGGCCTTCTCCAGAAAGGGCATCGCGTCTTCGGGCCTGCGCAGGCGAAGCATGAGGCCGGAGTAGAGGCGCAGGGCGGCGAGGTTGTCCGGCTCCTGCTGAACGACTTCCTTGACGAGTGCGCCGGCGGAGATGAAGTCGTCGGTGTGGGTCAGGGCCTGCGCGAGGTAAAGGACGGTCTCCAATTGAGCGGGGGCCAGTTCGAGGACACGGCGGAAGCGCGTGACGGCCTCGCGATAGCGACCGGCCTTATCGAGCAGGACCGCGGCGGCGTGGAGCAGGGCGACGTCATCGTTGTTGCGCGAAATCGCACCTTCAAGGAGGCCGATGGCTTTCTCAAGTCTGCCTTCGCCGGCCAGGCCCTCGGCGAATTCGAGCAACTCGGTTCCGCTCGAACATTCGGCGTACAAATCGAAGAGGAGCGGGTCGTTGCCCGGTGGGGCGGCGGTGCCGGACTCCGAGAGTTGGCGATGCATCTTCGCGTCCTTGAAGCGCTCGGCCTTGTCGAAGAGTTCAGCGAGGGCGGCGTGGGCGGCCGAGTATTGCGGCGCGAGCTTGACGGCCTCCTGAAGGTGCTTGATCGCGTCGGCACTGCGATCCTGGGCCATGCAGGCGCGCCCCAGACCGAAATGGGCGCGGGCAAGCCTGGGATCGGCAGCCACGGCGGACTTGTATTTCTCCTCGGCGGCTGACGGGTCTGAAGTGAGAAGGGTGTCTGCCCAGGCGACGAAGAGCGGCGCGAACTTCGGATCGAGCTTGGCGCCGCGCTCGAAGGCCTTCTGGGCGTCTTCCCGGCGATAGGCCGCCATGTCCGCAAGACCTTCGTAGTAGCACCATCGGGCGTCGTTCGGCGCCAACTGCGATGCCCTCTTGAAGCAGTCGGCGGCGATGGCGGGCGCGGGGATGAGATACCGCATCGCGAGTCGCCCGAGCTTGTCTGCGTGATCGCGGTGGGCGTCTGCCTCGGCGTAGGCCTCTTCGATGTGTTTGCGGATGCCATCGGGAATGCCGATGAGGTTGACCTCTGGTGGCTTGTCACCTGCCTTCGCGTCGTCCTCGAAGCCGATTGCCGGGCGAGGCGCTGATGCGAGCGCGGCCGTGAGGATCGCCGCGATGGGGAGCAGGCGGCGGAGGCGTGCAGCCCCGGAAACAGAATCTTTTTGGTTTCTCAATGCATGGCTCATGGACGGACTCCGGGCGTTTGTTTTGGGAGATTATCTCCGAGATGGGCGGTCAGCGAAATCTCCCCCGATTGGCCGAAGGAATGATGCCCTATTGTCGCGGGCTCCACATCAGAATCGGCAGCAAGTGGGGACCCTGTTCTATCATTCCGGCGGGCGAACGGGATGGCCGCGGGGAGGCCGGGCAAACGTCGTCGGTGGACCGCCGAGGACATTGGCAAGGAAAGGGACATCGTGATAAGCTTCACATCCCCTGGGACGGGGCCGCATTTCGGCGGTACCGCCCGATAAATATCCAGCGCAAGCGCCCGGGAAATCGCATGGTCAGCATCATCGTAGACGGAAAGACCCTCAAGTGCCGAGAAAAGATCCCTGTTCTCCAGGCGGTGCTTGAGGCCGGTTGGGACGTACCTCATTACTGCTATCACCCGGACCTCAGCATTGTGGCCTCGTGCCGCCTTTGTCTGATGGAAATGAAGATGCCCAATCCCAAGACCAAGGAGATGGGTTGGGCCCCGAAGCTCTTTCCAAGTTGTCAGACACCGGTGAAGGACGGTATGGAGGTGCGGTTTGATTGCGAGTCAGTTCGCAACAATCAGAAGCACTGCATGGAGTACTTCCTGCTGAATCATCCGCTGGACTGCCCGGTGTGCGACCAGGCCGGCGAGTGCTACCTGCAGGACTACAGCCAGAAGTTCGGTCATGCGACCAGCCGCATGGTCGAGGCGAAGTACAAGAATCCCAAGAAGGACGTCGGCAGCAAGACTCTCTTGTATCAGGATCGCTGCGTCATGTGCTCGCGGTGCGTTCGCTTCTGCGATGAGGTCGCCGGTACGAGCGAACTTTGTTTCGTAGACCGCGGCAGCCGCGTCGAAATCGACATCTTTCCCGGTGTTCCGCTGGAGAACGCGCTCCAAGGCAACGTGGTTGACCTCTGCCCGGTGGGATCGCTTCTGGATAAAGACTTTCTGATGGAGCAGCGGGTCTGGTACCTGAAGGAAGCCAGCAGCGTCTGTGCCGGTTGCTCGCAGGGCTGCGCCATTCACATCGACCACAACCAGGGCCAAATCTGGCGGCTCAGGCCGCGCTGGAACCCGGGTGTGAACGAGTACTGGATGTGCGATCCCGGACGATTCGGCTGGAAGTACGTGCATGACGAGAAGCGGCTGAATCGGCTGATGGTTCGCCGGGGCGCGAAAGTGAATTATCCCGATTGGAGCGAACTGCCGGACATCGCGCGGGTGCGGCTGGAGCAGGCCGTTGCGGCGAATGGGGATGAGAAGGTGGGCTGCGTGCTCTCGCCGTTCATGTCGTGCGAGGAGGCGTGGCTGGTGGCGCGGTTCATTCGCGATGTCGCTCCGAAGGCGGTTTTGGTGATGGGGCCGGTGCCGGTTTCCGGCGAGGACGAGACATTTCCGAAGGGCAACGGGGCGCCGGTTCGCTTTACGATCCGCGCGGAGAAGTGTCCAAACCGGCAGGGCGTGGAGATGATTCTCAGTGACGCCGGCGGAACGGTTGTCTCATTTGATGAATGGGTTACGAAGGCGGGCGAGGGCGTATTTGCGGCAGCGTGGATCAGCGGGGGCTATCCGACGGATTGGGTCACGCCGGCGCTGGAGAAGTCGCTGGCGAAGATTCCGCTGCTATTTGCACATGATATTTTCCCAAGCAAGCTGACCGAGGCGGCGACGGTGGTTGTGCCCGGTTGCTCGTGGGCCGAGCGGTCCGGCAGTTTTGTCAACGTGGACGGGAAGATTCAGCCGTTTGAGGGGTCGATCCCGCCGATCGAGGGCTGTCAGCGAGACGGTAACTACCTCGCCGCCCTCAACGGAATCGAAGGGCTCTATCAACCGGCGAAGATCCGCCAGATGATGGCGGAGAAGATGCCGAAGTTCCTTGAATTGCACGTCGCGCCGCCACTCGCCGCGCACGCCCACTAAAGGAGTCGAAGCGTGGCCTTTATCAAGGCGCATCCGATCATCACCGGGCTGCTCGCACTGACGATCGTCGGCAGTGGGGGGCTGACGCTGGCGATCTATGCATGGATCCACTGGCGCGCGCCGGTGCAGGCTATTCTGGCTGACCAGTTTTACTTTAGTCTGATACTGGCCCTCGTGGTCTTCGGCCTGATTATGACCGCCGTGGCGTATTCCATTTTGCTGGAGCGCAAGATCTCCGCGTGGATGCAGGATCGCTACGGTCCCAATCGCGTCGGGCCGATGGGTCTGTTTCAGCCGATCGCCGACGGCGTGAAGTTTCTCCTGAAGGAAGACGTGATCCCGGCGAACGTGGATCGTGCGCTCTTTCTGCTTGCCCCGTGGCTGATTTTTATCGTCGGGTTGATCGGCTTCGCGGTCATTCCCTGGGGCGGAGAGTTTCGCTGGCCGTGGATGGATGCGGACGCCGCGCCGCTGGTCGCTCAGGTGGCCACCGTCGATATCGGCTTGCTTTACATCATCGCCGTTTCGTCGATGAGCGTGTACGGGGTGGTCCTTGGCGGCTGGGCCAGCAATAACAAGTATTCTTTCTATGGGGCGATGCGTGCCGCGGCCCAGATGCTTTCTTACGAGATTCCGTTGGGCATGGCGGTGCTGATCGCCATCCTGGCGACCGGCTCGCTGCGGCTGGAAGAGATGGTGGATTATCAGCTTCATCACGGCTGGATCGTGATGTACCACCCCATTGCCGCGATGATTCTGTTCGTCACCGCCCTGGCCGAGGCGAATCGAATGCCCTTCGACCTGGCCGAGTCGGAGCAGGAGCTCGTCGGCGGGTATCACACCGAATACAGCGCGATGAAGCTGGCCATGTTTTTCCTGGCCGAGTATGCCCACATGATCACCGCCAGCGCGTTTATCGTGTGCCTTTATTTCGGCGGGTCGCTGATTCCCGGGTGGGACTGGCTCAATACGAGCCAGACGGCGGGGGCCATGCTTGCAAGAATGGGCGTCCTGATGGGCAAGGTGTTTCTGTTCATCTGCCTGTACATGTTCATCCGCTGGACGCTGCCGCGGTTTCGGTTCGATCAATTGATGCGGCTGGCGTGGAAGTCTCTTGTTCCGCTGACGATGGCCCTTGTGGTCGTTCAGGTGCTCATTATTTATTTCGACGCGTCGGCCTGGTGGGCACTGCCGGCGAACGTGGGGTTGCTTGTGTTCGGCGGGTTCGTGGGGCGGTTCAGCGGCCGCGTCATCACCGGCCGGCAGCACAGCTTGAGACGGTCGGGCGGCGGAGCATTCGCCTACCGATGAGGATTCGGAAGTGAGCAATCATCCATCCATTCAGGAATTCGGCGACGCGGAGCAGTCGTCCGCGCCCGCGACATCCGTACCGCCCGGTAGTTGGCGCGATCGCGACGTCATCCAGGTCGACCAGCCGGAACTGTCCATGTCGGAGCGGACCTATCTGCCGCAGATCTTCGGCGGCATGAGGACGACGCTTCGGCACATGTTCAAGAAGAAACTGCGCGACCAGACCGTCGTCCAGTATCCGGAGCAGAAGCGCGCCCTTCGGCGAGAGAACTACCGCGGCGTTCATCGACTCAACCGGGACGATCAGGGCCGGGTGGCCTGCGTGGCCTGTTTCATGTGCGAGACGGCCTGTCCGGCGCATTGCATTCACATCGAGGGCACGGAAAGCCCCTGGCCGGATCGGGAGAAGTACCCGATCAAGTTCGATATTGACGAGCTGCGCTGCATCTATTGCGGGATGTGCGAGGAAGCGTGCCCGGTGGATGCCATTGAGCTGACACCAGAATTCCAACTCGTCGGATGGACCCGCGAGGAGATGATCTTCGACAAGGAGAAGCTCCTCATGGTTTTTGACCGCACCCAGGGGGATAAGCCGCGCAAGAACCCGGCCGTCACGGGGTATTAGGCGTTGGGCGTGTCGGTGTGCCCGGTCGAATCGGCGAGCGGCGGCGCGGCTTTGCGGTGCAGGGGGAGG
>WBZR01000585.1_pt1 | contig 56088 bp, 30 predicted proteins | sample 5204231 | NCBI WGS metagenome assembly WBZR01 (sample SAMN12412403, study PRJNA552823) | activated sludge metagenome | isolation source: activated sludge from anammox sidestream of wastewater treatment plant... | place: USA: Virginia | collected 2017-08 | reverse complement strand
CGCGCGCCGCGCGCGTACCCGAGATCCGCATCGACGAGGCCCTGCCGATCGCCACGCGCAGCGAGGAGATCATCGCGGCGATCCGCGCCTCGCAGGTGGTCGTGCTCGCGGGCGAGACCGGCTCGGGCAAGACCACCCAGTTGCCCAAGCTGTGCCTGGCGGCGGGCCGCGGCCGTGCCGGCCTGATCGGCTGCACCCAGCCGCGGCGCATCGCCGCGCGCACGGTCGCGCGGCGCGTGGCCGGCGAACTGGGCACCACCATCGGCGACCTCGTGGGTTTCCAGGTGCGCTTTGCCGACCACAGCGGCGAGGACGCCCTCATCAAGTTCATGACCGACGGCATCCTGCTGGCCGAGACCCAGGGCGATGCATGGCTGTCGGCCTACGACACCCTGATCCTCGACGAGGCCCACGAGCGCAGCCTCAATATCGATTTCCTGCTCGGCTACCTCAAGCGCCTGCTTGCGCGGCGGCGCGACCTCAAGCTGATCGTGACCTCGGCGACGATCGACACCGCGCGCTTTGCCGCGCACTTCGGCAATGCGCCCGTGATCGAGGTGGCCGGGCGTGGCTGGCCGGTGGAATTGCGCTGGCATCCACCCGAGCCCGGCCGCGATGCGGGCATGGTCGAGCAGATCGTCACGGTCGCCGACGAGATCACGCGCGGCGATCCGCGCGGCGACATCCTCGTGTTCCTGCCCGGCGAGCGCGAGATCCGCGACGCGCACCTGGCGCTGTCGCGGCGCAACTATCGCGAAACCGAGGTGCTGGCACTGTATGCGCGCTTGTCGGCGCAGGAGCAGGATCGCGTGTTCAAGCCCGGTCCGCGCCGGCGCATCGTGCTCGCGACCAACGTCGCCGAGACCTCGCTCACGGTGCCGCGCATCCGCCACGTGATCGACACCGGCAGCGCGCGGGTCAAGCGCTACAACCCGCGCAACCAGCTCGAACGCCTGCACATCGAGCCGATCTCGCAGGCCGCCGCCGACCAGCGCGCCGGCCGCTGCGGCCGGGTCGGCCCGGGCGTGTGCCATCGGCTCTACGCCGAGGACGACTACGCGCAGCGGCCACGCTACACCGACCCGGAGATCCTGCGCAGCTCGCTGGCCGGCGTGATCCTGCGCATGCTCGCGCTCAAGCTCGGCGCGCCCGGGGACTTCCCGTTCGTGGAGCCGCCCAACGAGCGCGCGATCGGCGACGGCTACCGCCGCCTGGGCGAGTTGCAGGCCATCGACGGCGCGCCCGGCGAGCCTGGCGGCGTGCGCATCAATGCGCTCGGCCGGCGCCTGGCCAACCTGCCGATCGATGTCGCGCTCGGTCGCATGTTGGTGGAGGCGCAGGCGCAGGGCGTGCTGCGCGAACTGCTGGTGCTGGTGGCGTTCCTCAGCGTGCAGGACCCGCGCGAGCGACCGGCCGACGCGCGTGCGGCGGCCGATGCCGCGCATGCGCAGTTTGCCGACCCGCGCTCGGACTTCATGAGCGTGCTCAAGCTGTGGCAGGCGCATGCCGCGGCCCACGAGGAGCTCACCCAGTCGCAGCTGCGCGAGTGGTGCCACGCCCGCTTCCTCGCGTTCCTGCGCATGCGCGAATGGCGTGAGCTGCACCGCCAGTTGCTCGTGCTCGCGCGCGAGCAGGGCCTGGCCGACGGCGACGGCGACGCCAGGCCCGCGCAGGCCGGCGAGCGCGACGAGGCCGCACGCTACGCGGCGATCCACCGCTGCCTGCTCGCGGGCTGGCCGACCCAGGTCGGCCGCAAGGACGAGCGCGGCCAGTATCGCGGCACGCGCGAGCGGCGCTTCGCAATCTTCCCCGGCTCGGCCGTGGCCAAGGCGCCGCCGCAGTGGCTGTTGGCCGGACAGGTCCTCGACCTGGCCAAGGTGTACGCGCTGCTGTGCGCGCGCATCGAGCCGCAGTGGATCGAGCAGCAGGCCGCGCACCTCGTGCGCCGCAGCTGGAGCGACCCGCATTGGTCGCGCCGGCGCGGTGCGGTGGTGGCCAACGAACACGTCAGCCTGTTCGGGCTCGCGCTGGCCGAGCAGCGCGTGGTGCAGTTCGGCAAGCAGGACCCCGCACTCGCGCATGCGATCTTCCTGCGCGAGGCGCTGGCGCGCTGCGAGCTCGATGCCAAGCTCGATTTCGTCAGCGCCAATGCGCGCGTGCTCGCGCAAGCCCGCGATGTCGAGGCGCAGCGCCGCCGCAGCGGGCTGCTGCGCGACGAGCAGGAACTGGCCGCGTTCTTTGCCGGCAAAGTGCCCGCGGACATCAGCACGAGCGCGGGGCTGGCGGCTTGGTACCGGCGCGCCAGCCCCGGCGCGCAGGCGGCGCTGCACTGGTCGCTGTCCGACGTGCTGGCCGCGGGCGCGGGTGCCAGCGCAGACGATTTCCCCGCGCAACTGGAGGTGGCCGGCCATGCCCTGCGGCTGTCCTACCGCTTCGTGCCGGGCGATGCGGCCGACGGGGTGACGCTGCAGGTGCCGCTGGCCTTCGTCAACGCGGTGGCGCCAGCACGCTGCCAGTGGCTGGTGCCGGGGCTGCTGGAGGAAAAGGTCGCCAGCGCGATCCGCGGCCTGCCGCGCGCGTTGCGCCGGAATTTCGTGCCGGCGCCCGACTTCGCCCGCGCCTTCGCGCAGGCCGAACCCGCGCGCGATGAGCCGCTGCTGGAGGTGCTCGCGCGCTACCTGCAGCGCGTGACCGGCGTGGCGGTCAGCGCCGCCGATTTCACCGCGGTGGAACTGCCACCGCACCTGCACATGCGCTTCCGCGTCTGCGACGAGCACGGCCAGGTGCTGGTCGAGAGCCGCGACCTCGCGGCGATCCAGGCGCAGTGGACCGGTGCCGCGCGCATCGCGTTCTCGCGTCGCGCCGATGTCGAGCTCACGCGCGAGGACGTGTCGGGTTTCGAGTTCGAGCAGATCCCCGACCAAGTGGTGTCTGCGGGCGGTCTGACCGCGTTTCCGGCCCTGGTCGACCTTGGCCAGAGCGTGGCGCTGCGCGTGTTCGAGCAGCGCGGCGAGGCGCTGGCCGAGCACCGCCGCGGCGTCGAGCGGCTGTTGCGGCGCGCGCTGGCCGACAAGCTCAGGCATGTCGCGCGCCAGTTGCCGCTGGATCGCGCGCTGTCGCTGCACTGGGTCGCCTTGGGCAGCACCGCGGCGCTGCGCGAGGATGTGGCCGAGGGGGCGTTGCGCGAGTGCCTTGCTGCGCATGCGCTGGACGTGCGCGAGCGCGCCACGTTCGAGCAGCTGCGCGATGCGCTCGCGCGCGAGTTGTTTGCGGCCGCGATGGAGCGGCTCCAGCGGGTCGAGGCGATCAGCACGGCGCATGCGCGCCTGCGCCCGCTGTTGCAGCCGCCGCTCATGGGCTTTGCCAAGGCCAACTACGACGATTTGCACGAACAGCTCGAGGCCTTGCTGGAGCCCGGCTTCGTGCGTGACCTCGACCGTGCACGACTGGCCGAACTGCCGCGTTACCTCAACGCGATGAGCCTGCGCGCGCAGCGCCTGCAGCAGGATCCCGCGCGCGACCAGGCGCGCATGCTCGGCGTGCAGCTGTACTGGCGCGAGGTGCTCAAGCGGCGTGACCGCGTGGCCAGCGACGCGCGCGTGCGCGAATTGCGCTGGCTGGTCGAGGAACTGCGCGTGTCGCTGTTCGCGCAGGAACTGGGCACCGCCGAACCGGTGTCAGCCAAGCGCCTGGGCAAGCTGCTCGATGCGCTGCGCGCGCACGAGGCCGGGACGCGCTGACGGCAGGCGCTTCAGCGGATGCGGCGCACGCGCACGCTGCAGCCGCAGCCTTCGACCACCATGAGCCAGCTGCCCAGGATCATCGGCTTGATGCGCACGTTGGGGCTGTTGTACTTGCCCGCGTCGTAGTGCCCCGACTCGGACTGCGCCCATTCCTGGCCATTCTTGAGCTTGAACGTGGTCTGGCCGTTCCAGCCCAGGAACGTGCCGTCGATCGCGCTTTCGATCGTGGTGCGTTCACCCTGGTCGGTGTCGAAGGCGGGCGCACCGGCCGAGTTGACGTAACGCACCGAGCCGCCATGCGCCGCAAGCCATGCATTGAGCCGGGCGAGTTCGTCCGCGGACAGCTTGTCCAGTCCGGCGGCCTGGAACTCGGCCTGCGACATGCGCTCCTCGAGCGTCGGTGCGGGGCTCTGGGCGTTGGCACCTGCGGCGATGGCCAGCAACAAGGTCAATGTCAGGCACGTGCTCGGGCGCATGAAGTTCTTCGCAAAAGATGGGGACAATGCAGGGTGCGTCACGGAAATTCCTTTCTTTTACGGGAACTTAACGTGTGCAATCGCACAACCAAACCGCTACACTACGAACCGCCGAAGTGTAGCATGCGGTTGGGAGGCTTCCCGTCGCAAGCGGCGCTTCCGACGGCTTGGGTGCCGTCGTGCGACTAGCGGTGCGCGAGGTGTCGCGCTCTGCCTGGATCATGAACTTCAGGAATTTTGAATGGCCGTACTCAAGAATCGTACACGCCTGCGCCTGTGCGCGGCTCCGTTGATGGCACTGGCCGGCACCGCAGCCGCTGGCGTGCCGACGCTGGTCATCAACGATGTACTGTCCGTGCCGCTGCAGTCACCCAGTCAATACGTGGGTCTGGGTGCCGGCCAAAGCCAGTTGTCGGTGAGCGCGGACGGGTTCGTTTTGTGCGCCAATGTCGATGCCGGCGGCGGAATCGTTCCGGGCGCGATCACGCTTGCGCCGCTGCTGGGTCCGTGGGCGCTGCCCACGGCCGTCGACGTGCGCGCACTCGCCTTCGTGGGCGGGACGCTGAGCATCAACGCAGGCGCGTCGCTGGGCCTGCTGCCGACGACGTTGACCTGCCAGGTGAGGGATGTCGACGGCCGGGTGGCATCGCCGTTCAGCACCACGGGGAACTTCATCTTCGTGGACGGCTTCGATGTGGGACTGGACATCCTGCAGCGCACCTACCTCGTCAACTGGGTGCCTGACACCAGCCTCGGGTTTGACTGGCCCGGGGTGAACTCGCCCGACTGGAAGCAGGCGCCCAACGATTCGTGCACCTGGGGAACCAACCCCAATACCGCACTGACGGACGTACCGCAGGTGAGTGAGGCGTCGCTGTGCGCCGCCGCGACTGGCGTGCGTCCGGTGGGCACCACCTCCCAGAACGATACGCGCTACGGCGATCGATCGCTCACGATGTGGACCTCGTCGACCACGGTCGGCAACCAGTTCGTCTACATCGCGCGCATCGACACGCGCCTGGGCGCGCAGCCGCCGGGCGACCTGCCCAATTCCCACTTCCTCAACATGGGGCCCAATGCTCCGCTGGCGAGCGTGGTGGACGTGGCGATCCGCGATGCCTACGACGGCAACTACCTCATGGCGGGTGGCACCTACTGCCTGCGCAATGAGCTGCCGACGCCGGTGTCCGGCCAGCCACTGCAGATTCCCGACAACGTTTGCGCCGCGGGTGACCCGCACGTGTACTACACCGGGACTTTGCCGGCTGCCGATGGCGGAATCCTGAGCGAGCGTGTATCGCTGATCCCGGCAGCCAAGGCGCAATCGTTGTTCGTGGTGGTGATGCGGCAGAAGAAGCCGGGTGGCGTGATCGGCAGCTGCCGTCCCGCGGCGGCGATCGCGGTGTTGCCGTCGCCCGACGTGAGCATCAATGAGGCCGGCGACAGCTTCATCGGCGACGACGTCGTCTACGGCTTCCGCAACACCGACAGCTTCGAGTGGATGGGTTGCACGCCCTGATTGCGAACTGCCCGGAAGCCTGCTTCGAACATCGGCGCCCGCGGGCGCCGATGTTGTTTGTGGACATGCCATTGCCCGCCATCGCCGACTACCATTCCTGCCGTGACCGAGCACGCGAGCAGTCCAGTGACATTGCCTGAGTGGCTGGCGCAACTGCCGGACGCTGCGCGTTCGCCGTTGCTGGCCGACGCGGTGCGATCGGCCACCACGGCGTCCGCCGGTACGGACGCGGCGTGGCAGGCGGCGCAACCCCAGCTCGTGGCGAGCCTGGGCGTGCTGCGGGGACTGGGCGTGGACGACGAGGCCCAGGCCGCGTTGATCCTGCATGTGCAGCGTTCACTGGCTGCGGCGGGCACGCAGGTGCAGCTCGCGGGTTTTCCGCCGTCGGTGCGCGCGCTGGTCGAGGGCCAGGAGGCGGCCGAACGGGTGTGGGCGCTGCATGCGGCGCATGGTGCGGCCAGTGGCAGCGAGGGCCTGCGCCGCCTGCTGCTGGCGATCATCCGCGACCTGCGCGTGGTGTTCATCCTGCTCGCGCGCCAGCTCGTGCGCATGCGCGCGCTCGCGGATGCGCCGTCGGCCGAGCGCATCGCGCAGGCGCGCCTCACCGCCGACATGCATGCGCCGCTCGCCAACCGGCTCGGCATCTGGCAGCTCAAGTGGGAGCTGGAGGACCTCGCCTTCCGCTACCTGCAGCCCGAGGTGTACCGGCGCATCGCGCGCCTGCTCGACGAGCGGCGCGGCGATCGCGAGGCGTGGATCGCCACCGCGCGCGCACAGCTGGCCGCTGCGTTGGCCAAGGCCGGCCTGCGCGCCGAGATCGATGGCCGCCCCAAGCACATCTATTCGATCTGGCGCAAGATGCAGCGCAAGGGGCTGGAGTTTTCCGAGCTGTACGACGTGCGCGCGCTGCGCGTGCTCGTGGATGACGTCGCCGCGTGCTACGCCGCGCTCGGCGTGGTGCACTCGTTGTGGCCGTACATCCCCGGCGAGTTCGACGACTACATCGCCAACCCCAAGGGCAACCACTACCAGTCGCTGCACACCGCGGTGATCGGACCCGAGGGCAGGACGCTCGAGGTGCAGATCCGCAGCCATGACATGCACCAGCATGCCGAGTTGGGCGTGGCAGCGCACTGGCGTTACAAGGAAGGCGGCGGCAGCGATGCGAGTTTCGAGCGCAAGATCGCCTGGATGCGGCAGTTGCTCGAACGCGGTGATGGCGACGACGATGCGGCGCTGCTGGCCGGATTCCGCACCGAGGTGGTGGAAGACCGCGTCTACCTGCTCACGCCCAAGGGCAACGTGATCGACCTGCCGCAGGGTGCGAGCGTGCTCGACTTCGCCTACGCGATCCACACCGACGTCGGCCATCGCTGCCGCGGCGCCAAGGTCAATGGCCGCATCGTGCCGCTCGGTTTCCAGCCGACCAGCGGCGACCGCATCGAGATCCTCACCGGCAAGGTGGCCGAGCCGCGGCGCGACTGGCTGTCGCCGCAACTGGGCTTCCTGCACACCCACCGCGCGCGCAACAAGGTGCGCGCCTGGTTCAACCGCATCGACCTGGCGCAGAACCTGGCGGCAGGACGCGCGGTGCTCGAGCGCGAGCTCAAGCGCCTCGCGCTCGCGCCCGACCATCTCGAACGCCTGCCCGAGCAGCTGCGCCTCAAGAGCCACGACGAGCTGCTGCACGCGCTCGCGCTGGGCGACGTGTCGCCCGGCCAGCTCGCCCGCGCGCTGCACGAGCTCAGCGCGCCGGTCGCGGCGAGTGCGCCGCCCGCGCCCGCACCGGCACCCGTGCCTGCCGCGCGTGGCGCCGATGGCGGCGGCGCGATCGTGATCGAGGGCGTGGGCAACCTGCTCAGTCAGCTCGCGCGCTGCTGCCAGCCGCTGCCCGGGGATGCGATCGTCGGCTACATCACGCGCGGGCGCGGCATCTCGGTGCACCGCGCCGACTGCGCGCAGGTGGCCAGCCTGCGCGAGCGCGACGCCGACCGCGTGGTCGAGGTGGCATGGGGCAAGCGCAGCGCCACCAGCTACGAGGTCGACATCGTGGTGCGCGGCTTCGACCGCAAATGGCTGCACAAGGACGTGAGCAACGTGATCGCGGCGGCCAACGTGCAGGTCATCGCGCTCAATGCGCGCGTCGATGCGCAGCGCGGCGTGGCCGAGATGAAGTACACGCTCAAGGTGGCCGATTTCGGCCAGCTCAGCGGCTTGCTCGCGCAGTTGCTCGCGGTACCCAACGTGACCGAGGCGCGCCGCCTTGCCTGACGGCTCATGAGCGCCAGCTGCATGCTATGCTGCGCGGCGCTTCCGGCCGCTGCCGTGCCCGCGCGCCGCCACGCCCGCGCAAGGCCCATCCCGTGATCGAGATCCCCGCCTATCGCATCGTCCGCCAGCTCGGCCGTGGGGGCATGGCCACGGTCTATCTGGCGATCCAGCAGTCGGTCGACCGCGAGGTCGCGCTCAAGGTGATGGCGCCGGCGTTGCTGGTCGATCCGGACTTCGGCGAGCGCTTCCTGCGCGAGGCGCGCATCGCGGCCAAGCTGCACCACCGCCACGTGGTCGGCATCCACGATGTCGGCCATGCCGGCAACCTGCATTACATCGCGATGGAGCATGTCGCGGGCGGGCCGCTGCACTGCGGCCACGGTGTCGCGCTGCCACCCGCGTTCGCGCTGCGCGTCGCGCGCGAGATCGCCGGCGCGCTCGCCTACGCCCACGAGCGTGGGATCGTCCACCGCGACGTCAAGCCCGACAACATCCTGTTGCGCGAGGACGGCTCGGCCGTGCTCACCGACTTCGGCATCGCGCGGGTGCAGGAAGCCGCGCTGCGCATGACACGCACCGGCGCGATCGTGGGCACGCCGCACTACATGAGTCCCGAGCAGGCACGCGGCCGCGGCGTGGACGGCCGTGCCGACCTGTACAGCCTGGGCATCGTGCTGCACGAAATGCTGGTCGGCGAGGTGCCGTATCGCGCCGAGGACTCGCTCGCGGTCGGCATCATGCACATCAGCGAGCCACTGCCGAAACTGCCGCCGGCACTGGCGCCGCTGCAGGGGCTGCTCGACCGCCTGCTGGCCAAGGAACCCGCGCAGCGTTTCCAGGACGGCAACGAAGTGGTGGCCGCGATCACCGCGCTGGAGCAGGCCCATGCGTGGGACACGGCGCCGGTGGCCCCGCTCAGCGCGCGCCGTACCACGCCGCTGGACGGTCTGGCGCCGATGTATGCGCACGATCGCGCCGACGCGGATGCGCCCACACGCTCCAGCGACGGCCGCAGCGAGCCGCGCCTGGGAGCGCTCGACGACATCAGCGCGGAAGTCAACGCACCGGTGCTGCGCGCGCAGCGCGAGCGCACCACGCCACCGTCCCGGCGCGGGCGCGGCGGCCGCTGGCTGGCGGTCGCGGGCGTGCTGGCGCTGACCGGGCTTGCGTGGTGGCAGCAGGACGCCCTGCGCCACCTGTTGCCGCGCACCCACTTCAACGACACCCTGTCGCGCGCGCAGCAGGCACTGGATGCGGGTCGGCTCAGCGGCAACCAGGGTGACAGCGCGCGTGAGCTGTTCCTCGCCGCACGCGCGCAGGATCCCGACAACGACATCGCGCGCCATGGCCTGGACCAAGTCGCGCGGCGCCTGCTCGAGCGCGCGCGCGGGGCGCTCGCGCGCGATGACCTTGCCGGTGCGCGCAGCGACCTCGACAGCGCCCGCGAACTGCTCGGTGGCGGCATCGAGGTCGACCAGCTGGCGCAGGCGCTGCGCCAGCGCGACAGTGCGCGCAGCGCCCAGGACGCCACCGCCGGCGAACTCGACGCGGCCGCGGCCGCGCTCGCCGCCGGCCGCATCACCGGCGCCGACGGCGCCGCGGCGCTGTACCAGCGCGTGCTCGATCGCGAGGCCGGCAACGCGCTGGCGCAGGCCGGCCTGCGCAAGTGCGCCGATGCGCTGGCGGTGCAGGCACGCGCCGCGCTCGCCGCGGGCGACATCGATGGCGCGGTCGCGCGCAGCGACGACATCGCGCGCGTCCTGCCCAGCTATCCGGGCCAGACCGAGCTGCTCGCCGACATCTCACGCACGCGCGAGGCCGCCCAGGCCGCGCGCGCCGCGCAGTTGCAGGCGCTGCTCGAGCGCGCCGATGCGAGCGCGCGCGAGGGCCGGCTCAGCGGCGGCGCCGATGCCGCGCTCGAGCTGTACCGCGAGGCGGCGCGACTGGACCCGGCCAATGCGCATGCGCGCCAGGGCATGCAGCGGGTGGCGCAGGCGCTGCTGGTGCGCGCGGCCGCGGCGCTCGACGAGGACAATGCCGATGCGGCGGCGCGCCTCATCGACGAGGCCGCGCAGATCGCCCCGGACCTGCCCGACCTGCGCGCGGTACGCGGCGACCTGCGTGAACTGCGCGAGCGGCTCGCGATCGCGAGCCAGCGCACGCCGCTCACGCCTGCACAAAGTGCGCAGGTGCAACGCCTGGTCGCCGCCGGTGCGCGTGCGGCACAGGCCGGGCGCCTGCTGGAGCCGCCCGGCGACAGCGCCTACGACCATTATCGCGCCGCGCTGGCGATCGATCCGCACAACGCACCCGCGCAGCAGGGCCTGGCCGGGCTGCCACGGATCGCGCGCGAGGCGTTCGCGCGCGCGCTCAGTGATGGCGCGCCGCAGCGCGCGCGCAGCCTGCTCGAGGCGCTGCGCGAGCTCGCGCCCGATGACGCGGAACTGCCCGCGCTGTCGGCCCGCCTCGCCAATGCGTTTCTCGACCAGGCCGACCAGCGCATCGGCGAGGGCCGACGCGAGGACGCGTTGCGCCTGCTCGACGCCGCGCGCAGCCTCGACCAGGCCAATCCGCGCCTGGCGCCGTTGCAGCAGCGCCTCGACGCGCTGCGCGGTGCCCATGGCTGACGCATCGCGCCGGCCTTGCCTGCGCGCGCGGCGCGAGGCGCGGTGCGCGTCCCACATCGCGTGGCGCTTGCCGCGATGTGCCTGATCCTCGTCGCCGTGGGCGTGGTGCCGCAGCAGCCATTGCTGCTGCTGGGCAACCGCGACGAGTTCCACGGCCGCGCCAGCGCGAGCGCGCAGCCGTGGCCGGAAGACGCGCGCGTCGTGGGCGGACGCGATCTCGTGGCCGGCGGCAGTTGGCTGGCGGCGCGCAGCGACGGGCGTTTCGCCGCGGTCACCAACGTGCGCAGCGGCCTGCCGGCCACCGCGCCGCGCTCGCGCGGCGCCCTGGTGCGCGAGTTCGTGCTCGGCATGGCCGAGCCGGTCGCCTGGCTCGCTGCGCTGGCGCGCGATCTGGACGAATTCGGCCCGTTCAACCTCATCGTCGGCAGTGCCGGCGCGGTACACCTGCTCAGCAGCACCGGTGGTGGCGTGATCAGGCTCGCGCCGGGCGTGCATGTGGTGAGCAACGGCGCGCCCGGCGTGCACTGGCCCAAGACCGAACGCCTGCAGCGCGGCTTCGGCCGGTGGCTCGCGCAGGCCGCACCCACGCCCGCGGGCGCACTCGACCTGTTGCTCGACCGCAGTCAGCCCGATGATGCGCAGTTGCCCGACACCGGCGTGGGCCGCGAACTGGAACGCACACTCGCGCCGATCTTCGTGTGCGGTGGCCACTACGGCACGCGCGCGAGCACCCTGCTCGCGTACCGCGACGATGGCAGCGTGCTGCTGCGCGAGCGCTGCTTCGGCGCGGGCGGCGTGCGCAGCGGCGAGAGCGCGTGGCTGGCCGCGCGCAACGCGCCCTTCGGCGCACAGGCGTAGGCCCGGCGCTTCAGTGCGCGAGCAGGCGCTGCAGCGCCGCGCGCGCGGCGGCGAAGGAGAAATGGCGTTCGACGTTGGCGAGCCCATGGCGTGACAGGCGTTGCCACAGTGCCTCGTCGCGGTACAGCTCAACGATCGCGGCGGCGAAGGCCGACGCCTCGGCCGCCACCAGCACCTCCTCGCCCGCGGTCACGTGCATGCCTTCGACCGCGATCGGCGTGGCCACCACCGGCAGGCCGCAGCTCATCGCCATGTTGACCTTGCCCTTGACCCCCGCGCCGTAGCGCAGCGGCGCCACCGACACGCGGCAGCCGTTCATGAACGGCATGATGTCCTCGACATAGCCGTGCACGACCACGCCGTCGTCGGCGAGCGCGCGGATCGAGGCCGGCACGCGACTGCCGATCACGTGCAGCTTGACCTGCGGCAGCTGCGCGCGCACCGCGGGCAGCACCTCGCGCACGCACCATTCCACCGCATCGACGTTGGGCGGATGCTGGAAGCCGCCCACGAACACGAGGTCGCTGCGCGCGGCGAAGTCACGCTTGCAGCCGTGCACCTCGTGCACGTTGGACAGGATCTCCACGCGCGCGCCGGGCGCGTCGCGCGCGAGCAGCTCGCGCTCGATCGGGCTCACCACCAGCGTGACGTCGGACGCGCCGATCACCTTGAGTTCCTGCGCGCGAGTGGCCGCCGCGCTGCGCGCGAGCGCGGCATCGCCGGCCAGTTCGGCCGCGCGCTGCTCGCGCAGGTAGTGCAGGTCGACGGTGTCGAACACCAGCCGCGCCTGGGGCGCGTACAGGCGCACGAGGCCGACCAGCGGCGCGGCCACGTAGTGGCGCGACAGCAGCACGAGGTCGAATTCGCCGCCGCGCTGGCGCAGCAGCCGCAGCGGATCGGGTACGAACGGCGCATACAGCACTTCCACGCCCAGTTGCTGCAGCGCCTCGGTGTAGCGCTCCACGTACAGGCGGTTTTCCGCCATGAAGCTGACCTGGCAACCGAGGTCGCCGAGCACGCGCATGAGGTTGACCATGCGCAGCGAGCCCGAGTCGTGGTCGGGCATCGGCGTGGTGGCGTCGATGATGAGCACGCGCGCCTGGGCGCGATGGGTGGCGGCCAGCGCGATCGGCGTGCCCGGCGCCGGCTGCCGTTGCAGCGCCTCGTGCCACTTGGCGAGGAACTTGTCGCGGTTGACGACCTGGTAGCGCTTGGTGCCGGTGGCGGTGTCGGTGCCCGAGGTGATGCCTTCGAAGTGGACCACGGTCGCGGCCGGCTCGACGTAGACCTTGAGGTCGGCCGCGCGCACCGCGAAGGCGAGGTCGGTGTCCTCGTAGTAGGCGGGCGTGTAGCGCGTGTCGAAGCGGCCGAGCCGCTCGAACAGCGCGCGCGGCAGCAGGATCGCCGCGCCCGAGCAGTAGTCGACCTCGCGGCGGAAGCCGTAGCGCGGGTCGGTCGGGTCGTCGAAGCGGCCGTAGTTCCAGCCCGAGCCGTCGCTGAACACGATGCCGCCGGCTTCCTGCAGGCGGCCATCGGGATACACCAGGCGCGCGCCGACCAGACCCGCCTGCGGCGCCTCGTCGAGGCAGCGCAGCAGCGCTTCCAGCCAGCCCGCGGTGACCACGGTGTCGTTGTTGAGGAACAGCAGGCACTGGCCGCGCGCGAGTGCGGCGCCGGCGTTGCACGAACCGATGAAGCCGAGGTTGCTGGCATTGCGCTCGACGCGGATGCCGCCGATCGCGGCCAGCCGCTGCGCGGTGGCGTCGCTGGAGGCATCGTCGACCACGATCACCTCGAACGGCGTGCTGCCCGCGTGCGCGGCCAGCGAGCGCAGGCAGGCCAGCGTGTACTCGACCTTGTTGTAGACCGGGATCACGATCGACACGCGCGGCGTGGCGCTGGTCGGCAGCGTGAACGGCACGGGGTCGTCGACCGGGATGGCGAACTGGCGCAGCGGAGTGCGCGCGCCGCCACCGCGCCATTCCTGCGCGATGCGCGCGAGCGTGCCGCGCAGGCCGCGCTGGGCCAGGCTCGAGCGCGTGCGCGCGAGCAGGCTGCGCACGCGCCCGCTGCGGAACGCCAGCGCCGCGCGCGCGCCGCGCAGGCGCGCCTTGGCGCTGCGCAGCGGCGCGGTGATGCGCCAGGATGCGCTCGCGAGCATCTGCTCGTAGCGGGGCTTGACGTCCTGCAGTTCACGGTCGAGCGCGAGCGCCCAGCGCGTGCGCTCCTCGAACGCCTCGCGCAGCTTGCGCAGTTCGCGCGCGAGCCCGTGGCCCCAGTCGCCACGGCGTGTGCTCTCGGTCTGCAGTTGCGCATGGGCCTGTTGCAGCCGCGCCAGCCGCGCCTGCAGTTCGACCCGCGCCGCGCTCGCGACGGCCAGCCGCAAGGCGTCGCCAGCGGCCGGCGCCAGTGGATGGCGCAGCGCGGCGGACGCCGGCAGCGCGAGCACGGCGCGGTGCGCGAGCGCCATCGCCTCGATGCCTGCGACGTCGGATGCGGCCAGTCGGCCGCGGATCCGCTCCAGCACTTGGCGATCGGCCGCAAGCGCGGCCACGCGCGCCACCAGCGCATCGGGCTGCGGTGCGACGAGCAGGCCATCGACGCCGTCCTCGATGCGCTCGGCCAGCGCCCCGACCCGGGTCGCGATCACCGGCAAGCCGAGGCTGCGCAGTTCCGACAGCGTGTAGCTGAAGGTCTCGGCCACCGTCGACAGCAGCAGCGCGGCATCGGGTTGCAGCCGTGCGAGCAGCGTGGGCAGTTCGTCGCGGCGATAGTCGAGCAACACATGCACATCGGACTGGCCGAACAGGTCGTGGGCGTCGGCGCCCGCGCCGAGCAGGAACAGCTCGGCATGCGCGCGCAGGTGCGGCAGCGCCGCCAGCAGCAATCGCGCGCCCTTGCCCGCGCGCACGCGCCCGATCATCACCAGCCGCAGCCGCGCGCGTGCGGCCGGCGGCCGCCACTGCGGCAGCGGCTGCGGCCATGGCGCCAGCCCGTGCGGGATCACCACGCTGCGCAGCGCCGCGAGTTCGGGGGCGAGCCGCAACTGGCTGGCGAGTGCGCTGTGACTGGGCGCCACCAGCGTGGCCGCGGCCGCGAGCAGCGCCTGCACGAAGGCATCGCGCAACGCGAGCCAGTGCGCGGCGCTGCGATTGGCGAACATGCCTTCGCCCGCGAGCGCGGCCAGATCGTGCTCGCGCTGGGCGGCATCGAAGGCCAGCCGCGCGTCGCCGAAGTCGCGATGCAGCAGCGGCCACAGCGGGTAGTGGTCGTGCACCACGCACACAGTCGGCAGGCCGCTGCGCAGCGCATCGAGGCTGTGGCCGATGAGCGAGGACACCACGATCGCGTCGACGCACTGCTCGCGCACGATCGCCTGCAGCAGTTCGCGGTAGCCCGCATCGCCCAGCGCGGTGTCGGCGATCGCGCGCGGCAGCGGCCAGCGCCGCAGCAGCATGCGCGGCTCGCGCGCGTCGGCCAGTTCCAGCCACTCGCCGTGGCACTGGCGGCGATGGCTGCCGCGGGCGCTGAGCACGAGGTGGTGGGCGCCGCTGTCGGCGCATGCGTAGTCGCGCACCCAGCGTTCGGCACCGCCGCCCCAGCCGTGCAGGATGTGCAGGATCACCGGCCGCGCATCCAGCCCCGGCGTGGCGGGCACGAGGTCGAATGCGCGCAGCACATCGATGCGTTCGCGCAGCGTGGCCAGCGGCGAGGCGGGCGCGGGATCGCGCGGATCGTCGGGGCCGGCGGCGTCGGCCGCATCACCGGTCACGTACAGGTGGTCGAGCAGCACCACGCGCAGCCCCGCGGCATCGAGCGCGTCGCGCTCGGCCACGCGCGCGGCGCCGAGCCGGGCGAGCCGCGCGCCATGCCAGGCCGACAGCGCGGGCAGCCGCTGCGGAAAGCGCGCATCGTCGACGAAGCTGCGCGCGGAGCCGGCAAAGCACAGCGCATCCAGGCGCGCGGGCGCGATCGCGGCAGCGTCGGCGTGCGCAGCCAGGCGCAGGCTGGCCGGATCCAGTGGCAGCGCGCCGAGCACGGCGGGCTGGTCCAGTGCACGCTGCAGGCGTTCGAGCGCGAGCGGCGGCAGTTCCAGGTCGGCGCGCAGCAGCACCAGATCGGCACCGGGCCAGCGCTGCGCGCACTGCGCCAGCACGGCGAGCGGATCGGTCGCGCCGCATTCGGGCCAGTGCTCGGCCGCGGCCCACGCGGCACCCGCGCTGGCGCCCAGCAGCGCCACGCGCGCATGCGCGGGGATGCGTTCGCGCAACGAATCCAGTCCGGCCGCGGTGACGGCCGCGCCGTGCACGCACACGCGCAGCTCGCGTGCGGCGTGCGGCGGGACGGCGTCGCTGGACGGGTCGGGCAGGGGCATGCGGGGCAGGATGAACCGCGGCGGAGGATGGCCGATTATCACCGATCGCCGCGCTGGCGCGGCGCGCTACACTGCGCACCGGTTTCATCGTGCTGGGTACCGGCTTGGCATTTTTCTCCCGCGTCCTGGCCGCGCTGCGCATGCTGTGGCGGTGGCTGCGGATCCCGTCGCTGCTGGGCCTGGGCATCGCGATCGGCTTCCTCGCGCCGTATCTGCTGTACCTCGACCGCGAGGTGCGCAGCCGCTTCGACGACCTGTCGTGGCAGTTTCCCAGCCGCGTGTACGCGCGGCCGCTGGAACTCGCCCGCGACCTGCCGATGAACGCGGCGGCACTTGCGGCCGAACTGGAGGCGGCGCGCTACGTGGCCGATCCGGCCGCGCGCACCCCCGGCACGTTCCACCGCGACGGCGAACGCTACACGCTCGCGCGGCGCGAGTTCATCTATCTCGACGGCCGCGAGCGCGCGCGCCGCATCCGCTTCACGCTCGCGCAGGGACGCATCAGCGGGCTCGGCGACGCCGACAGCGGCGCGCCGCTCGAGCGCGTGCGGCTGGACCCGGCGCGCATCGCCACGCTGTATGGCCAGTCGCAGGAGGACCGCCGCGTGGTCGCGCTGGGCGAGGTGCCGCCGCTGTTGATCGCGGGGCTGCAGGCGGTGGAGGATCGCGAGTTCAAGCACCACCACGGCATCAATCTCGCCGCGATCGCGCGCGCGGCCTGGGCCAACCTGGCCGCTGGCCGGCTCGTGCAGGGTGGCTCGACGCTGACCCAGCAACTGGTCAAGAACCTGTTCCTCGACCGCAGCCAGACCCTCACGCGCAAGTTCAACGAGGCGCTCATCGCGCTCATCATCGAGGCGCGCTACGACAAGCGGCGCATCCTCGATGCCTATGTCAACGAGGTCTTCCTCGGCCAGCAGGGCGCGCAGGCGGTGCATGGCTTTGCCGCGGCCAGCGAGTTCTACTTCGGGCGCGAACTGCGCACGCTCGGCACCAGCGAGATCGCGTTGCTGGTCGGGCTGGTGCAGGGGCCGAGCCTGTACGATCCGCGCCGCAATCCCTCCGGCGCGCTGGCACGGCGCAACGTGGTGCTCGGCGTGCTGCGCGATACCGGGCTCATCGATGCCGCGGAATGGACGCGCGCGCGCGCCCAGCCGATCGGCGTCGCCGCGCGCGCGGTGTTGCCGCGCGATCGCTACCCGGCCTTCCTCGACCTCGTGCGCCGCCAGCTCACGCGTGACTATCCGGCCACGGCACTGGCCGGGGCCGGGCTCGCGGTGCACACCACGCTGGCGCCGTCGGCGCAGCTGCTGGGCGAGCAGGCGGTCACCCAGGTGCTGGACGGTCTCGGCGCGCGCGGCGAGGGCATCGAGGCCGCACTGGTCGTGACCGGAGCGCGCGATGGCGAGGTGCGCGCGCTGATCGGCGGCCGCGACGTCGACGCGCCGGGCTTCAACCGCGCGCTCGATGCGGTGCGCCCGATCGGCTCGCTGGTCAAGCCGTTCGTGAACCTGGTCGCGCTGGCGCAGCCGCAGCGCTATTCGCTCGCGAGCGTGCTCGACGACGGCCCGATCGACCTGCCGCAAGCGGGCGGCGGACGCTGGCAGCCGCGCAACGACGACGGCCGGTCGCACGGGCAGGTGCTTGCGGTCGATGCGCTCGTGCACAGCTGGAACCTCGCCACCATCGACCTCGGCCAGCGCATCGGGGTGGAGCGCGTACGCGGTTTCCTCGAATCCTTCGGGCTGGGCCGCAGCATCAATCCCAATCCGTCGCTGCTGCTCGGCGCAACCGGGCTGAGCCCGTTCGAAGTGGCGCGGCTGTACCAGTACCTGGCCGCCGATGGCCACGCCTTGCCGCTGCGCGCGGTGCGCGGCGTGCTCGATGCGCAGGGGCGCCCGCTCACGCGCTACACGCTGCGCGGCGGCGCGGGCGACTACACCACCGCGGCGCGGCTGGTGACCTGGGCGATGCAGCAGGTCGCGCTGGTCGGCACCGCGCGCGCGATCAACGACGCGGGCCTGGGCTGGCTGCACGCGGCCGGCAAGACCGGCACCAGCGACAGCCAGCGCGATGCGTGGTTCGCGGGCTTCACCGGCGACACGCTCGCGGTGGCCTGGCTCGGCCGCGACGACAACCGGCCGACCACGCTGTTTGGCGCGACCGGCGGGCTGCGCGTGTGGATCGAACTCATGCGCCGCCTGCCGACCGTGCCGCTGGTGGTGCCCGACGAGGGCATCGAGCGCGTGGTGGTCAATGCCAGCACCGGCGTGCGCAGCAGCGCCGTCTGCAGCGGCACGCGCGAGCTGCCGTTCGCGCTCGGCCATGCGCCGTTGGCCGAGGAATCCTGCCCGCTCGACCGGCTCAAGGACCTGCTCGGCGTCGGCGAACGCTGACCGCGACGCGCGCTGCGAACGCGTGGCCGAGGCCCGCACGTCGGGTATGGCCCGATGCGTGCGCAACGCGGCGCAGGCGATCGCGTGTGCATGCGACAATGCGCATCCGGTACGGGATGGCTTGCAGGAGTGGCGTGATGAGGGTCGCTGGCGTCGGTGTTGTGGTGATGGTGTCGGTGCTCACTGCGTGCGCGCACACGCACGATCCGCGCACGGCGCAGCCACCGGCAGTGGACCGCGGCGCTGCGCTGCGCGCGATCCGCGATGCGGGCCATGGCGTGGATTCGGCGGTGCAGGTGCAGCCGCTGCGCGATGCCGCGATCGACGGCTATGTCGAGCAGTCGCGCGCGGCCGAGGCGCGCAACGACTACGCGGCATCGGCGAGCGCGCTCGACAAGGCCTTGCGCCTGGCGCCCGATGCGCCCGACCTGCTGCAGGCGCGCGCCGAGGTCGACATCGCGCAGGGCGACTGGCTGGCCGCCGAGAAGAACGCGATCCGCAGCTACACGCTTGGCCCGCGCTCGGGCAGCCTGTGCGCGCGCAACTGGCAGACCGTGGTCGAGGCGCGGACCGGCATGGGCGACGCCGCCACCGCGCAGCAGGCCGCGCAACGGCTCAAGGAGTGCCGCATTCCGCCGCCGGTGCGCATGTGAGGATCGCAGCGCCACGGCCGCTGCCGCGCCGGTGCTGAGCACCATGCCGGGCGCCGCGGAACTGCTCGGTGCGGACGGCCCGTTCGCGCGCGAGGTGCCCGGCTTCGTGCCGCGCGCGGCACAGCAGGCGATGGCGGCCGCGGTCGAGCAAGCCATCGCCGCGCAACAGATGCTCGTGGCCGAGGCCGGCACCGGCACCGGCAAGACCTTCGCCTACCTCGTGCCCGCGCTGCTCGCGGGCCAGCGCGTGATCGTGTCCACTGGCACCAAGACGCTGCAGGACCAGCTGTTCCATCGCGACCTGCCGCGCGTGCGCAGCGTGCTCGGCGTGCGCATGACCAGCGCGCTGCTCAAGGGCCGTGCCAACTACCTGTGCCTGCACCGCCTGGAGCAGACCCACAAGGAGGGGCGCCTGGGTTCGCGCGAGCAGGTCGCGCAGCTGCAGGCGATCCAGGCCTGGTCCAGACGCACCACCAGCGGCGATCGCGCCGAGCTCGACGCGGTGCCCGAGGATTCGCCGCTGTGGCCGCGCGTGACCTCGACCACCGAGAACTGCCTCGGCGCCGAATGCCCGCTGTTCCACGACTGCTTCGTGGTCAAGGCGCGGCGCGCGGCGCAGGAGGCCGACCTCGTGGTGGTCAACCACCACCTGCTGTTCGCCGACCTCGCGATCAAGCAGGAAGGCTTTGGCGAAATCCTGCCCGGCGCCCACGCGTTCATCCTCGACGAGGCGCACCAGATTCCCGACCTTGCGGGGCAGTTCTTCTCGGTCAACCTGTCGGCGCGGCAACTGGCCGAGCTGGCGGGCGATGCGCTGGCCGAATGCGCGAGCGTGAGCGGTGCGGCCGCGCTGCTGCGCGAGCCGCTGGCCCAGCTCAACGACACGCTCAAGCGCCTGCGCCTGGCGCTGGATCGTTTCCCGGCCAAGGGCGCATTCATGCAGATCGAGCGCGATGCGGCGGTCGAGGCCGAACTGGCTGCGCTCTGCGCCGCGCTCGATGCACTGGCGACGGTGCTGGAGCAGCAGGGTGGGCGCAGCCGCGGCCTCGACAGCGTGCACGAGCGCACACTCGAACACGCGGCGCGGCTTGCGCACCTGCTCGATGCGCACGCGCGCGACACCGTGTACTGGTACGAGCTGAGCGCGCACGGCTTCACCTTCCACGCCACCCCGCTCGACATCGCCCAGCCGCTGCGCGAACTGCGCGAACACAGCCAGGCCGCGTGGATCTTCACTTCGGCCACGCTCACGGTCGCTGGGCGCTTCGAGCATTTCTCGCGCCAGCTCGGCCTCGTCGATCCGGTCGAGCTCGCGGTCGACAGCCCGTTCGACTACGCGCGGCAGGCGCTCGCCTGGCTGCCCGAAGGCCTGCCCGATCCGGGGGCCGAGGACTACAGCGAACGCATGCTGGCGACGGTGCTGCCGGTGCTGGAGGCGTCGCGCGGACGCGCGTTCCTGCTGTTCACCTCGCATCGGGCTCTGCGCCGCGCGGCGGAGTGGCTGGCGCAGCACAGCGCGTTTCCGCTGTTCGTGCAGGGCAGCGCGCCGCGCAGCCTGCTGCTGGAGCAATTCCGCACTTCGGGCAACGGCCTGCTGCTCGGCGCGGCGAGCTTCTGGGAAGGCGTCGATGTGGCGGGCGATGCGCTCAGCGTGGTGGTGATCGACAAACTGCCCTTCGCCTCGCCCGACGATCCGGTGCTGCTGGCGCGGCTGGAGGCGCTGCGCGAAGCCGGTGCCAATCCATTCTTCGACTGGCAGGTGCCCAATGCGGTGATCGCGCTGCGTCAGGGCGCGGGCCGCCTCATCCGCGACATCCACGACCGCGGCGTGATCGTGCTGTGCGATCCGCGCCTGTGCACGCGCGCCTACGGCAAGCTGTTCCTCGCCAGCCTGCCGCCGATGCCGCGCACGCGCGCGCTGGCCGAGGTGGTCGCGTTCCTGCGCGAGGCGGCGCACGACTGACCAGTCGCGCGCGATGTGCGACCGCATCGCCCTGGCGCCGGGCGCGCGGCTTGAGGAGCAACTCGTGCGCGCCGTGGCGGTGCGCTGTGCCGGCCATGGCGCGCGCGAAAGGTCCGGCGACGGCTTGGCGCGCATGCAGGGCGATGCTATAACGCGGCTACGCGAGCGTTCACTTCCGGGACCGGACACCAGCGCCACTGTTGCAGTGGTGCGTGACTCCGGTCTTGGTGCATTTGACCTTCGAGGAACGCCATGAAACCAGTTCGTTTGAAGAGCCTGTCGCTCGCGACAGGGCTCGCGCTCGCCAGTGTCGCCATGCAGGGAATCGCCGCCTTCGCCGCGCCCGCCCACGCAGGCGCGACCGCCGCCGCCACGCCGGCCGCGGCCAGCGAGGTCTACATCATCACGTTTGCCGAAGCCGGCCTGCTGAACTACGAGGGTGGCGTCAGCGGCTTCGCGCGCACCGCGCCCGATGCCGCGCGCGGTCAGCGGCTGGACCGCGACACGCTCGCCGCACGCAGCTACGAGGCGTACCTCGCGGCGCAGCGCGAACTGCATCGCGGCGCGATCGAGGTCCGCATCGGCCGCAGGCTCGCCACCAGCCACAGTTACGGCATCACCTTCAACGGCATCGCCGCCGCGCTCGATGCCGCCGAGGTCGCCGCGATCGCCACGCTGCCCGGCGTGGAATCGGTACGGCCGGCCGGTGTCTACCACCTGGATACCTATCGCGGCCCGGCCTTCATCGGTGCCGACCAGGTGTGGAACGGCCACAGCACGCCGAACCTCGTGGGCAATCGCGGCGAGGGCATCAAGGTCGGCATCATCGACAGCGGCAGCAACGCGACTCATCCCTCGTTCGCCAACGACCCCACCTGCGGCTTCAGCGTGCTCGCGCCCAAGCTCGTCGCGGTCGATTGCAGCGGCAGTTCGGGCGGCCTGTGCAACGGGTCCGTGCCGGAAGCCAATCCGGGCAACGGCCATGGCGTGCACACCGCGGGCACGGTTGCCGGCAACACCATCGACAACACGGCCACGCCGCCGCCGGCGCTGCTCGCGGGCACCACGATGTCGGGCGTGGCGCCGTGCGCGAAGATCTACTCCTACAAGGTATGTGAAACCAACAGCTGCAGCGGCGCCGCGATCGCGGCCGCGACCGAGAACGCGATTGCCGACGGCGTCGACGTGATCAATTTCTCGATCTCGGGCGGCACTTCGCCGTGGATCGACAATGACCGTGCGTTCCTCGATGCGGTGGGTGCGGGCACGTTCGTGGCGGCTTCGGCCGGCAACACCAGCGTGGGCGTTCCCGACCCGGTGGCCCAGGTCAACCATCGTGGTCCGTGGGTGTTGACGGTGGCTGCTTCGACCCATGACCAGATCGTCGGCCCCGGGTTCTCGCTCAGCGGCCCGGGCACGCCGCCGCCGCTCACCCGGCAGGTCGCGCTCAGTCCCGGCAGCACCACGCAGGCATCGTCGACGCCGACCTGGGCCGGCAAGCCGGTGAAGACCTATCCGGCCAACATCGAGGGCTGCACCGCCGCCGGCGGCATCCCGGCTGGCACGTTCAGCGGTTCGGTCGCGGTACTGCGCCGCGGCACCTGCACCTTTGTCGAGAAGATCAGCAATGCGTTTGGTGCGGGTGCGGACATGGTCGTGATCGGCAACAACCAGTTCGGGTCGCTCAACATGGACACGACCGATGCGCCGGCGGTGCCGGCCTACGGCATGAGCCAGGCCAACGGCGATGCGATCATCGCGTTCGTCGGCGCCCACTCCGCCGATTCCACCGCCGATGTGGTGCCGATCCTTGCGACCGAACGCCAAGGCGACGTGCTGGCCAGTTTCAGCTTCCGTGGCCCGACGCCCGCGCCGCTGGCCGACCTCACCAAGCCCGACGTCACCGCGCCGGGCGTGGACATCTATGCGGCCTCCGACGCCGACAGCGGCCAGTATGAGCGCATGAGCGGCACCTCGATGTCGGGCCCGCACGTGGCTGGCGCGGCGGCGCTGGTGAAGGCGGTGCATCCGGACTGGACCCCGGTCGAGATCCGTTCGGCACTCATGATGAGCGCCAAGCTGGCCGGATTCCGCGAGGATGGCACCAGCGCATGGAGCATCGACGACACCGGCAGTGGTCGCGTGCAGGTCGACCAGGCGGTGCTCGCGGGCCTGACCATGGACGAAACCAAGGCCAATTTCATCGCCGCCAACCCCGCGGGCGGCTCGCTCGACGTCAAGCAGCTCAACCTGCCCTCGCTGCGCAACATGGCGTGCCACGCAGCGTGCACTTGGACGCGCACGGTCAGGAACCGTCTCGCCACGAACGGCAGCTGGGCCATCACCGGCATCACCGATCCGGCCTTCACCGTGGGTGCGTCACCGGCGAGCTTCACGCTCGCGCCAGGCGCCGAGCAGACGATCACGTTCAGCGCGACACCGCTGACGGCGATCGGCGCGGTCGCGTTCGGCAATGTGTTCCTGACCGAAACGGGCAATGCCTCGCCGCCGCAGCACATCACGGTAGCGATCAAGGGTGACACCGGTGCCACGTACACGGTGGGCGGCACGGTGGGTGGCCTGGTTGGCAGCGGCCTCGTGCTCAGCCTCAATGGCGGCGCGCAGAGCCTGGCGGTGGCGGCCAATGGCAGCTTCGTCTTCCCCAACGGCCTGCCCGGCGGTGCGACCTACGCGGTCACGGTCGACGCCCAACCCGAGGGCCAGGTGTGCAGCGTGGCCAATGGCAGTGGCACGATCGCCGGCGCCAACGTGGACAATGTCAGCGTGACCTGTGTCGTGGCGCTGAACTACACGGTGGGCGGCACGGTCAGCAACCTGATCGGCAATGGCCTCGTGCTGTCGCTCAACGACGGTGCGCAGCTACTGCCGATCGCGGCCAATGGCGCGTTCACCTTTCCTGTCGCACTGATCGATGGGTCGAGCTATTTCGTGAGCATCGACACCCAGCCCAGCGTCTCCACCTGCTTCGTGGCCAATGCCATGGGCATGATTGCCGGAGCCGACGTCGACAACGTCATGGTGTTTTGTCACGACCGCATCTTTGCCGACGACTTCGAGGCGTTGGGGCGTCACGCCGGCCACTGACGTCGGCACCTGCGGTTCGCACCAGGCCGCGGGCATCCAGCCTGCGGCCTGGTGGACGCGCGCCTACGCCGTGTACTGCGGCACGGTTGCCGCTGGATTGGCGTGCCGTCATCGGGTGCATGTCGATCCCAAGGTCCCTGCGTCGCGGATGACGGGGACGCTGCAACGATCTGCAGCAGCAGCAGCCACGCTGCAACCTCGGGCGCGGCGGTGTGCGCCGCCACGGGGGCAGGGCCAAGGTGCGGAACAGTGCGGGCGAGGATGGGCTGGACCACGCTTTGGTGCGTCGCACAATCATGGATGTGAACCACGCGTGTATGCTGCGCAGGCGGGGGTTGTCCGGACGCATGCGCGCCGTTGGGTGTGTCGTGTCGCTGGCGTGCCGCGGCGTCCGCAGAATTCCTTTCCTTACGGATTCCCGATCCTGTGCAGGCGCCAGGGGCGGGATGCTTGTAGTTGCCCACGTATCGGAGATTCAGCATGCGCAAGTCGCTTCGCCTCAATTCCCTTGCATCTGCCGTGAGCCTCGTGCTCATCGGCGGCATGGCCGCACTCCCCGCCCACGATGCCTTGGCATCGGGCCCCTCGCCGGCGCTGGTCGCGGGCCAGGCCACCAGCGGGTCGCAGACCTACATCATTCGCTTCTCCGAGCCGGGCCTGCTGCACTACCACGGTGGCGTCGCCGGACTGGCCGCGACCGCGCCCAGCCGCGCGGCACGCAAGCTCGACGCGAAGTCACCCCAGGCCGTGGCCTATCTCGGTTATCTGGAGGCGCAGCGCAACCAGCACATCGGCGACATCAACGCAGCGCTGGGCCGCACGATCGACGTGCCCAACGCCTATGGCGTGACCATGAGCGGCATTGCCACCGACCTCACCGAGAGTGAAGCCGCCGCCATCGCGGGGCTGCCGGGTGTGGAGAGCGTGCGTCCGGCTGGCACCTACCACACTGACACCTATCGCGGTCCCGAATTCATCGGCGCCGACCAGATCTGGAACGGTACCGCGGTACCGGGCGGCACGGGGACCCGGGGACAGGGCATCGTGGTGGGCGTGATCGACACCGGCTCGTTCGCGGCGCATCCGGCCTTTGCCGACGATCCCAGCTGTGGCGTGTTCAATTCGGGCAACCACAAGCTGTTGAGCACCGCCGACTGCCTCACCAACACCCCGACCAGCTGCACCGGCACCAGCCCCGAGGCCAACGCGAACAATGGCCATGGCGTGCACGTGGCGGGCACCGCCGTCGGCAACACCCTCACCAGCACGGCCACGCCGCCGCCGACGATTCCGGCGCCGTTCACCTCGATGTCGGGCGTGGCGCCTTGCGCCAGCCTGCGCAGCTACAAGGTCTGCGCCACCAACACCTGCAGCGGCTCGGCGATCGTCGCCGCCATCGAGCAGGCCATCACCGATGGCGTGGACGTGATCAATTTCTCGATCTCGGGTGGCCAGAATCCCTGGAGCGACAACGACCGCGTGTTCCTGGATGCGGTGGGCGCCGACATCTTCGTGGCCGCATCGGCCGGCAATACCAGCGATTCGATTCCCGACCCGGTCGGCAACGTCAACCACCTCGGGCCGTGGATGACCACGGTGGCGGCGTCGACCCATGACAACAACATCGCAGGCGTTGGTGCGTTGACGCTGACCGGCGGTCCCGGCACGCCGCCGCCGGCGATCCAGAACCTCGTGCTCAATCCGGGCAACGGCCCCAACCTGGGCGCGGCCGCGACCGGGCTCGAGATCCGCTGGAACGCCGCGAATCCGATCGGCTGTACTTCCACGGGCGGATTCCCGGCGGGTTATTTCACCGGGGCGATCGCGCTCATTTCGCGCGGAACCTGCTCATTCCAGGAAAAGGCCAACAACGCCCAGGCGGCCGGCGCGACCATGGCCATCATCTACAACAACGCCGCCGGCGTGCTCAACATGAACGTCAATGGCGCGCCCTTGCCCGCCTACAGCATCCTGCAGAGCGAGGGCCTGGCGCTGGTCGACTACATCAATGGAGTCAATCCCGACCGCATCTTTGCCGATGGCTTCGACGGGCCGGCGGTATTGCCCGTGACCACGGGCGATTTCTCGCCTGCGACGCGACAGGGTGACGTGCTGGCGGACTTCAGCCTGCGCGGCCCGAGCAACTTGACGACCGTGACCAAGCCGGACGTCACCGGTCCGGGTGTGAGCATCTACGCACCGGTGGATGCGGCGGCCGGCAACTACGGCATCATGAGCGGCACTTCGATGTCCTCGCCGCACATCGCCGGTGCCGCGGCGCTGATTCGCGCCGCGCAGCCGGGCTGGACGCCTGCGGAGGTCAAGTCCGCGCTCATGCTGACGGCGTTCACCAACGGCACCAAGGAGGACTTGACCACGGCTTGGGACCCGGACGATGTCGGCAGTGGCCGCGTCGACCTGAGCAAGGCGGCCAAGGCCGGTTTCGTGCTGGACGAGACCTTTGCCAACTTCTTGGCCGCGAATCCTGCCGCCTCGCCGACCCCGGGTGATCCCAAGACGCTCAACATCGCCAGCATGCGCAATCTCGACTGCGTCAATTCGTGTTCGTGGACGCGCACGCTGCGCAACACCCTGGGCACGGCGAGCAACTGGACCGTCACCTTCAATGCCCCGCCGGAGCTGGGCCTGGCAGCCGACGTGACCAACTTCGGGTTCGACGGCACGCTCACCGACACCCAGGCGATCACGATCACGGCCAGCCCGCACGGCACGCTCGCCGGCGTGACCTTCGCCGAAGTGGTGTTCCATGAAAACGGTGGTCTTGCTCCCGACGCCCACATGTACGTGGCGGTGAGCGGCTCGGGTCCCAACACCATCACCGTGGTCGAAGGCTTCGACGACATCACCGCGCTGGCGGGCTGGGTCCAGACCAACCACAGCAATCCGATCGGCGTGACGAACTGGTTCCAGGGCAACTCCACGGTGTTCCCGTCCTTCGACGGCGCGCCCACCGCCTACATCGGAGCCAACTTCAACAACACGGCCGGTACGGGAACCATCAGCAACTGGCTGATCACGCCGGAGATCACGTTCACCGCGGGTTCGTCGTTCAGCTTCTACACGCGCACCGTGGCCAACCCCATCTTTCCAGATCGCCTGCAGGTGCGATTGAGCACCAATGGCGGCAGCACCGATGTGGGTAGCTCGGCCACCGACGTGGGTGACTTCGGCACCCTGCTGCTCGATATCGCTCCCACCTATGTCGCTACCGACTATCCCTCTGTATGGACGCAATTCACGATCCCGAGTGCGTCCTTGCCGACCTCGGGCAGCGGGCGTATCGCGCTGCGCTACTTCGTCGAGAATGGCGGACCATCGGGCAGCAATTCCAACTACATCGGTATCGACAACGTCGCGATCACGGCCCAGTCCGTCGCGGGCGGACCGGTGGCACCGATGGCGGCGGGTTCACAGGCCGATCGGGGCGCACGCAAGCGCTGATGGATGCAGCGTGCGCCTGCATGTGCAGGCGCACGTCCGGATGACTTGGAGGCGGGGGCAACCCCGCCTCTTTTTTTTGTCGGGGGGTTGCCGGCACGCAGGGCGCGCCCGGCAGCGTGGAAGCTCCACGCGTTGGTGGGGCACGCGTGCAGGTGTGCGCCGGCGCACGGCGCAGCGCGTGGGCTTGGTCGCGGCGGACGTGAGCCGGCCGGCGTGGTGAGCGGAAACCCGCGCTTGCGCCCGCCTCAGCACTCGATCACATTGACCGCGAGCCCGCCGCGGCTGGTTTCCTTGTACTTGTCCTTCATGTCGCGACCGGTCTCGCGCATGGTCTTGATGACCTTGTCGAGCGAGACGTGGTGCTTGCCGTCGCTTTTCATCGCCATGCGCTGCGCGTTGATGGCCTTGACCGAACCCATCGCATTGCGCTCGATGCACGGGATCTGCACCAGCCCGCCGATCGGGTCGCAGGTGAGGCCGAGGTTGTGCTCCATGCCGATCTCGGCCGCCATCTCGACCTGCGCCATGCTGCCGCCGAGCGCGGCGACGAGGCCGCCCGCGGCCATCGAGCAGGCCACCCCGACCTCGCCCTGGCAGCCGACCTCGGCGCCCGAGATCGACGCATTCTCCTTGTACAGGATGCCGATCGCGCCGGCCGTGAGCAGGAAATCGATGATGCCCTGTTCATTCGAGCCCGGGCAGAAACGCTCGTAGTAGTGCAGCACCGCCGGAATGATGCCGGCCGCGCCGTTGGTCGGCGCGGTCACCACCCGGCCGCCGACCGCGTTTTCCTCGTTGACCGCGAGCGCATACAGGTTGACCCAGTCGAGGATCGTGAGCGGATCGCGCAGTGCCGCCTCCGGCCGGTCGCGAAGTTCGGCATACAGTTCGGGCGCGCGTCGGCGCACATGCAGGCCGCCGGGCAGCGTGCCGCCCTCGCGCACGCCGCGCGCGACACCACCCTGCATCGCGCGCCAGATCGCGAGCAGGCCGTCGCGGACCTCGGCCGGGCTGCGCCAGGCCTGTTCGTTGGCGAGCATGAGCTGGGCGATGGTGAGGCCATGCTCGCGGCACAGCTGCAGCAGCTCGTCGCCGCTGCGGAACGGGTAGGCGAGCGGCGTGGTGTCGGCGACGATGCGGTCGCTGGCGGCCTCGTCGGCATTGACCACGAATCCGCCGCCCACCGAGTAGTAGTCGCGTTCGGCCAGCGGCGCGCCGGCGGCGTCGAACGCGGCAAAGCGCATGCCGTTGGAGTGGAACGGCAGTTTCTGGCGCTTGTTGAACACCAGGTCCTGCTTCTCGTCGAACCCGATCTCGTGGTGGCCGCCGAGGCGGATGCGCTGGTTGCCGCGGATGCGGTCGAGCATGGTCGGGATCGCGTCGGGGTCGATGGTGTCGGGCTGCGCGCCCTCGAGTCCGCACAGCACGGCCTTGTCGGTGCCGTGGCCACGACCGGTCAACGCGAGCGAACCGAACAGCTCGCAGCGCACCCGCACGACCCGATCGAGCACGCCGGCCTCGTCCAGCCAGCGCGCCACGAAGCGCGCGGCCGCGCGCATCGGCCCCACGGTGTGGGACGAGGACGGACCGATCCCGATCTTGAAGATGTCGAACACGCTGACGGCCATGGTGCACGCTGTTGGATGGAACCGCCGCGCATTCTACGCTGCCGCGTGGCGGCTGGCCGGCTGCCACGCGTTATGCTGGCGGCCCGCACGGGCACGCGCCGGTGCCCGCCAGGACCGCCAACGATGCGCCTCATCCTGCTGCAACGCGACGACTGCAAGCTGTGCGACGAGGCACTCGCGCTGCTCGCCGCCGCGCGCGCGCCCGGGTTCGACAGCCTGTGGATCGATGACGACCCCGCGCTGGAGCAGCGCTATGGCACGCGCGTGCCGGTGCTGCGCGATGCCGACAGCGGACGTGAACTGGACTGGCCGTTCGCGCCCGAGGCGCTGCGCGTGTTCCTTGCCGCCGACTGATCCGCGGCGCCGGTCGGGGCGGCGGCAGCGCGCCCCGACCGTGGCAGTCACGTCGCCTGCGGCCCGCTCACAGCCAGTCGAAATCGTCCTGGAAGATGCGGTCGCCGGTCATGCGCAATGGGTGTGGGTAGGTGTAGGGCGTGTAGCCGGGCTTGGGCGCCTGGGTGTATTCCCAGGTGTCGGGCGGGTCGTTGGGCTCGCCTTCGCGCAGGAAGTAGCTGCAGTCGTAGGAGCCGCTCGAAGTCATGAAATATTGCAGCGGCGGCGGATTGCCCGGAAACAGGTCGCGCGACTCGGGCGCATGGACGTTGTCCCAGAACCATGCCTCGGTGGTCTGGTCGGTAACGAACTGGCGCGGGCTTGGCGGATGCACCACGTCGGGATCGCAGTCTTCCTGGTAGCTTTCGATCAACATGCGCGCGGTGGTGAAGATGCGGCCCTGGATGTGGTTGTTGAAGAACACGCCATCACCGCCGCGCGGCACGAAGCCGTTGGCCTTGCGCGAGCCGCTGGCCTCGCTGCCGAGCGTGTTGTGGTAGATCTCCCAGCTGCGCGTGCCGCGCACGTTGCCGTTGGCTTCCTCACGGTTGCCGTGTGCATCGATCATGCCCCACGGCGCGGTGCGCTCGCTGCCGAGGATGCGGTTGTAGCGCACCACGTAGCGCACGCCCATGTGCGCGGCGACCGCATGGCGGTTGTCATAGAACTTGTTGTTCTCGATGAAAACCGCATTGGCGCTGCCCAGTTGCAGGTCGGGCCAGTTGTTGGCGCCCCACAGCGCCACGCCGTAACCCAGGCAGCGGTAGTTGTTGTCGGGCTGGTCCAGCGGGTAGCACTTGTAGTTGGAGATGAACTTGTTGTCGTAGACCACGCCGTCCTGCTCTGCGGTGCGGCCGGTGAGCATGATGCCGGCATTGGAGAACTTCTCGAACACCATGTCGTGCAGCTTGATGTTCTGGCAGCGTCCCTGCAGCTGGATGGCGGAGTCCTGGTCGGCTTCGCGCATGACCGGATCGCCTTCCTGCTCGTCATCGTTGCCGACGAAATGGATGTGCGACATCTCGATCGTGGCGCCCGAGCCGCAGCCGAAGTACAGCAGCGGCTCGTCGCCGCCGCGGATCGGCGAGGTGCGATGGATCACGGTCTGGTCGACCCCGGCGCCGCGCACCTTGATGTTCTTGCCCTGGATGCTGGCCACCACCCAGTGCGGTTGGGCGCCCGGATGCGCGGGATCATCCTCGCCCCAGTCGCAATGCCCGGCGCCGATCTCGACGGTGCCGCCGTTGCTCACGTTCAGCAGCGCACTCTTGACCGCAGGATAGTCGCAGCCGACCACGCGCAGGGTGTTGGTGCGCGCGTCGAAGTGCACGTCCGGATGCAGCTGGCCGGATGCGGCCTGGGCCGTGGACTGGAGCATGGCGGCAAGCAATGCGAGCGACAGGGCATGACCGGTACGCGGTGACTGGGGCATGGTGGGTCCGTTCGGTGGTGGGTCGCGCGATGATGCCGGCGGCCGCGCACACGGGCATCCCCAATTTTGGGGAGGCGCGGTTCGCGCATCTGGCCCTGGCAGGCCGGCCGCAGGGGCGCCTGCGTCACAGGCGCGCGAGGATTTCCTTGCGCGCCTCGCGCAGGATCGAGTCGCGGTCGAGGCTCGCCACGATGTCGGCGACCACGCGCTTGGGGCCGAGTTCGCCCCAGGACTTGCCCGCCACGAGGTACTTCTCGGCGGCGCGCGCGACCAGTTCGGTGGCATACCAGGCCAGCGCGCCCTGCGCGCCCGCGGTGACCAGCGTCGACAGGCCGGCGCTGAGTCCCTTGAACGCCGCGGCGGCCAGGTGCACGCCCCAGATCGCGCTCATGAGCGCGACCAGTTGCGCGCTGATCACCGCGAGCAGGGCGCCCGCCTCGCGGCGCGTGAGCGGCAGGCCGTAGACGCGGCCCAGGTGCATGACCAGGGCCGCGTCGAGCGCGCCGGCCGCGAGCAGGTCGGCCACCGGGATCGGGTTGAGGGCAACCGCGACGGCCTTGGCGATGCAGTACTGGCGGATCACCCGGTCGGCCAGCTCGCGCCGCGCCTGGGCGATGCGGGCGCCGACCGCATCGGTGACGCGTCCGGCGAACAGGCCCGCGTTGAGCGCGGCCAGCGTCTTGCCCTCGCGTTCGATGATCGCGGTCAGGCGCGCGCGCAGCGCCTCGATCGCGGGTGCGCGCTCGTCCCACTGCACCTGCTCGCGGCCTTGCGCATCCACGCGCACGCGCTTGAGCGGAGCGGGCTGGGCCGCGATCGCGACCACATCCTCGGCCTGCACCAGCCCGGCGCTGCGCTCGCGCAGGCGCGCCAGCAGGGCCGCGCACTCGGCCTCGTCGTAGCGGTCGGACTTGTTGAGCGCCAGCAGCAGCGGGCGCTGCGTGCGCGCGAGCGTGGTGAGCGCGGCGTGCTCGTTGTGGGTGAGGTCGCCATCGACCACGAACACCACGAGGTCGGCCACCTCGGCCACCTCGAAGGCGAGCCGTTCGCGCGCCTCGCCATCGAGTTCGTCGATGCCGGGCGTGTCGATCAGGTGCACGCCGCTGCCGGCGACCGCGTGCCAGCGGCGCTGCGCCGCCTCGCGGGTCGTGCCATGCAGCACGCCCACCGCGAACGCGGCTTCGCCGAGCAGCGCGTTGGCCAGCGCGGACTTGCCCACGCTCACACGCCCGAACACCGCGATGTGCAGTTCCTCGCGTTCGAGCTTGGCCAGCATCGATTCCAGGCGTGCGAACTCGGCGGACAGGCTGTTGCGCACCGCGGCCGGGATCTGGCGGTCGTCGAGCAGCGCGCGCAGGCTCGCGCTGGCCTGGGCGTGGTGGACGCTGCCGTCGGCGACAGGCGCAGCCGGCGCGCCGCCGCCGCGCAGGCGCTGCCACCAGTGGCGCACGCGCTTCACTCAGCGCGCACTGAGCTTGAGCTGGCCGTGCACCGGGATCTCGGCACTGATGTCGTCCCAGTCGCTGCCGCTGCCCACGCCGAAATCGGCACGCTTGAGCACCGTGTCCACGCTGAGCGTGGCGTGGTCGCCGTCGGCAGCGAACTTGACCTTGAGCGTGACCGGACGGGTGTGGTCGCGCAGCGTGAGCTGGCCCTGCGCGGTCACGCTGCCATCGCTGCCCGCGCTGAAAGCGCTGGTGACGAAGTGCGCGCTCGGGAACTTGGCCACCGCGAAGAAATCGCTGCCCTTGAGCGTGTCGTCGCGTTCGCTGCTGGTGGTGTCGACGCTGGCGAGGTCGACCTTGACGTCGAAGCGGGCCGTGGCCAGGTCGGCCGCGTCGTAGCGGATCTGCGCCTCGAACGACTTGAAGCGGCCCGTGAACGCCTCGCCCTGGTAACTGCCCGTGAAACCGAGCGTGCTCGCGGCGGCATCGACCTGCCAGTCGCGCGCGAACGCAACGGCGGGCAACAGCAAGGTGCACATGAGGAGGGTACGCAACATCGGAAGTCTCCCTGCAGGAATGGATTCAGGTGCCACGCCGGCCCGGCAGCATGCGCCGCAGCACGTCGTCGCGGTTGACGAAATGGTGCACGAGAGCGGCGGCGGCGTGACCGGCGGCCACCAGCACCAGTGCCACGAACAGCCACTGGTGGCTGGCCTGGAAGATCGGCTTGAGGGCCTCGCTCGGGCCGCCCATGAGATTGGGCAGCTTGACCAGTCCCCACCAGAACAGCGGCCGCAGCGAGGCGGCCGAGTCGAACAGCCAGCCGCTCACCGGCAGCGCGAACAGCAGGCCGTAGAGCAGGGCGTGGCCCGCGCGCGCGCCCAATACCTGCCATTGCGGCATGCCCGCGGGCGGCTGCGGGTGGCGGTCGAAGGCGCGCCACAGCAGGCGCAACAGCGCCAGCAGCAGGATCGTGAGGCCGAGCGACTTGTGCAGGTTGAACAGCGGAATCACGCTCGGCCGCTTGGGCAGGTCGACCATGACCAGTCCGAGCGTGCCCTGCACCAGCAGCAGCACGACCACGCTCCAGTGGAAGAACTTGGCGAGGCTGCCCCAGCGCAGCGCATCACTCTTGAGTGCCATCGGTGGTCTCCAGCGGTGGTGCGCCGGTGGCGCGGAAGCCCTCCACCTCGATGCGCAGCGCCACGTCGGCGCCGATCGCATCCGGGTAGCGGGTGATGCCGAACTCCTGTCGCGCGAGCGTGGCCGTGGCCGAAAAGCCGATCTTGCGGCGCATCGAATATGGGTCCGGCGCGAGGCGATTCAACGTGACCGCGAGCGCGAGCGGACGCGTGTGGCCACGCCACTGCAACTGGCCGTGCACCACGCCATGGCGGCCGTCGCGTGACTCGACGCGGCGGCTGGTGAAGCGCGCGCTCGGCCAGCGCGCGGTGTCGAGCAGCGCCGCCGCGCGCACCGCGGCATCGAGCCGCGTATCGCCGAGCGACACCGACGTCATGTCGATCTCGACCTCGAGCCGCGCGCTCGACCAGTCGTGTGGATCGAAGTCGAGCAGGCCATCCTTGATCCGCAGGTGGCCGAACGTGGTCGAGTAGCCCTGGTGGTCGACGCCGAACTGCACCTGCGAATGGCGGGCATCCAGGCGCCACTGCACGTTCGCCGCGCGCGCGCACGGCAGCAGCGCGGCAGCCGCCAGTGCGGATACGAGCCAGGCATGCGGCAGCGGCATCGGGCCTCCGGTGGGTGGCAAGGGCAGCCAGCTTGGCAAGAAACGCGCGGCGCTGCCAGCGTGCGCGCGTGAACGCTGCGTTGCACCGGGCGCCGCGGCCAGGCCGCAGCGCCTCAGTCGGCCGCGCCGCCGGCGCCGCGATCGCGCAGCGCATCGAACGCGAGCTGCGCGACGCGCTCGACGCGCTCGCGCCGTGGCTGCGCCAGCAACGCGCGCAGGCGCGTCTCGACATCGGCCGCATCCAGCGCCGCATGCTGCGCCAGCGTGTCGGCCAGCGCGTGGCCGAGGCTGTCGAACACCAGTCCGTAGGCGATCGCGTGCAGCACGCCACCGCCGAGCGTGCCCAGCCCCGGGAACGCCTTGAGCGCGTTGCCCGCGATCGCGAGCACGATCGCGCTGCTGCTGCGCACGGTCAGGCCCACGCGCGACAACATCGCCTCGATGTCGAGTTCGCGCACGGCCACGCCGTGGATGCGCGCGAGTTCGCGCACGAGGCCGGTGGCGAGCGCGCCCTGGATCAGCAGGTCGCTGCCCGGCGCCACCGCGGCCAGCGCGCCGATCACCGCGCGACGCGTGTAGCGCGCGACCGCGGCGGCAGCATCGCGTGCGGCGGCCTCGCGCGCGAGTTCGTCGCTGCGCTGGCCGACGCGGGCCAGCACCGCGGCCTGGCGGCCGGCTTCGAGCGCGCCGGCACCGTGCGCGGCGATGTGCTCCAGCGCCGCCAGCAGTGCCTCGATGTCGGGCATGCGCTCGCGCTCGATCCGTTCGCGCCGGCCGTCGGCCAAGAGCCGCTCCCAGCGTTCGCTGCCGCCCGCGCTCACCGCGACGATGGCCCGGGTGCAGTCGCCGTAGCGCTCGCGCCAGCGCGCGAGCAGCGCGTCGCGTTCGGCCGGACTGTACTGGTCGGCCTTGTTGAGCACGAGCAGCAGCGGCTTGCCGAATTGCACCAGCCAGCGCAGCTCGCCGTCCTGGCTGCGGCCGAGGTCCGCGTCAGCCAGGTACAGCACCGCATGCGCACGCAGCGCTTCCTCGCGTGCGAGCTGCTCGTGCAGCGCGCCATCGACCTCGCCGCTGCCGGGCACGTCGGCCAGCGTGAGTGCGCTCCCGCCCGGCAGCGTGCCGCGATGCAGGCTGACCGCGCGCGTGGTGCCGCCGCGCACGTCGACCGCGACCGCGGCCTGCGGCGCGAGCGCGCGGATCAGGCTCGACTTGCCGGTCGCGATTTCGCCGAACAGCGCCACGTACAGCTCGCCACTGTGGTGGCGGCGATCCAGTTCGGCCAGCTCGGCTTGCAGGGCGCCGGTATCGACCGCGCGCTCGTGCAGCGCGTCGAGCCGCGCCTGGATCGCATCGCGCGAGGGCGGTGCGCCGGCGCCCGGCGCCGCACCGCCGCGCGCCGGGCGCGCGAGGCGCCACAGCAGGTAGGCGAGGCCCGCGAGCAGCAGCGCACCCAGCGCGAGCAGCGGCGCACGCAGCCACAGCGGCAGCGCAGCCACGCGCTCATGGAACTCGAGCAAGCTGTTGAGCGTGGTCAGCACCAAGCCCAACACGAGCGCGGCGGCGAGCGCGAGCGCGGCCAGCAGCAACAGGCGCAGGGGCAGGCGGGGAGCGGGCATGCGCCGATTCTATGCGAGCGCCGGCGTCGCCGCGGCAGGCGCGCCACCTGACCGCACGCTCGCGCCGTGGCAACATCGCGCCCAGGGAGGGCCCATGCGCGCAGTGCTGCTCGTGCCGCTGCTGTTGTCGGGACTGCTGGCGCAGGGCGCGGTGCCGCCGGCACCGCCGCAGTTCGTGTCGATGCGCGTCAACGACGGCCTGCCCTCGAGCGTGGTGTACAAGGCGCTGCAGGACCACGACGGCTTCGTCTGGATCGGCACCCAGGACGGACTGGCGCGCTACGACGGCGTGGATTTCCGCGTGTATCGCCACGATCCGGCCGATCCGGCCTCGCTGTCGTCCAATGACGTGTCGGCGCTGCTGGTCGATCGCGATGGTCGGCTGTGGTGTGGTGGCGAGGCCTCGGGCCTGAACCGGCTCGAGGCCGACGGCACGAGCTTCCGCCAATGGCGCCATCGCGCGGGTGACCTGCGCACGCTCGCGAGCGACGACCTCAGCACCATCGTGCAGGATCGCGACGGCGCGATCTGGGTGGGCACCTACGACGGCGGTGTCAACCGGCTTGAGGCCGACGGCAGCTTCAGCCATGTCGACCATGACGAGGAAGACCCGGCCACGCTGCGCTCGAGCAGCGTGTATGCGCTGCTTGCGCATGCGTCCGGGCGACTGTGGATCGGCACCGACGCGGGGCTGGACGTGCGCGAGGCCGACGGGCGCATCGTGCACGTGCCGATCGCGCCGCTGCAGGAGCGTCCCGGACCTGCCACCGTGCTCAGTCTCATCGCCGACGGCGATGGCGCGCTGGTGGGCACGCGCAAGGGCGTGTTCCGCGTCGGCGCCGACCTGCGCGTGGAGCGCGAGGTCGGCAGTGCCACGCCTGCGCTCGCGGCGACCTCGTTCGCGCGCGCGGCGGACGGCGACCTGTGGATCGGCCTGCTCACCGGCGTCGCGCGCATCGACGCGGCCGGGCGGCTCACGCGTTACGGCGGCGACGAGGCGATCACGGGTGCCTATCCGGGCACCAACACCATGGACGTGATGAGCGACCGCGAGGGTGGCGTGTGGTTTTCGCTGTTCGACGGCGGCCTCGCGCGGCTGCCGCCGCACTGGCGCAACTTTGCGGTGTTCCGCCACGTGCCCGGCGACAGCGCCAGCCTCAGCCACGCCCGCGCCCGCGCGATCGCGCTCGACGGCGAACGCGCGGTCTGGGTCGGCACCGGCAACGATGGCGTCGACCGCATCGATCGCGGCAGCGGCCTGATCGAGCGCTACGGCGCCCGCCTGCAGATCGGGCGCCAGCGTCTGACCGCGCTGCTCGCCGCCGATGCCGACACGCTGTGGCTCGGCTTCCAGCGCGGCCTGCGCCGGCAGTCGCTGGCCAGCGGTGCGCGCATCGACATCGAGGTCGACCTCGCGCGCGAGGACGCGCTGCCGCCCGGCTTCGTCGATCGCATGGCGCTGGCGCGCGATGGCACGCTGTGGGTGAGCGCGCATGGCGGCGGCATCGCGCGCATCGGCGACGAGCCGCCGCGCGTGCAGCATCGCTACCTGCCCTCGGCGCAGACGCTGGGCAGCGCCGACGTGATGGCGCTGGTGCTCGATGCGGAGGATCGGCCGTGGCTGGCGACCAGCGCCGGCATCGAGCGCCACGACGCCGCGCGCGACGCCTTCGTGCCCGCGGCCGGTGCCCGTGCGGGGGCGGTCGATGCGCTCGCCTTCGCGGCCGATGGCACCTTGTGGGCGCACCACTGGCTGGGCGCGTTGCAGGCTTATCGGGTCGAGCCCGGGCGCCTCGTGCCGCTGGCCACGATCGCGGTGCACGGCGACTGGCCGGCACTCAAGGCCGCGGCGATGGTGGTGGGGCGCGACGGCGCGCTGTGGCTGACCTCGCTGCGCGGCCTGTTTCGCATCGATCCGCGCAGCGGCAGCGTGCGCAAGTTCGACCTGCACGAGGGCCTGCCCAGCCAGGAGTTCCTCGCCGGCGCACTGGCCCAGGCCGGTGACGGCAGCATTTTTGCCGGCACGCTCGGCGGTGCGCTCGCGTTCGATCCGGTCGCCTTGCGCAGCGACGTGCCCGCGCCGCTGTTGCGCATCACCGCGCTCGACGTGCAGCGCGCGGGGCGCCGCGTCGCGCTCGATGCGAATGCACCGCTGCGGCTGCGCCATGACGATGGCAACCTGCGCATCCAGGCGCGCGCGCTCAGCTACGTCGACCCGACCTCGACCCGCTACGACTACCGGCTGGCCGGCCTCGAGGAGGAGTGGACGCGTGCCGACAACGGCGAGCGCGTGTGGTCACGCCTGCCACCGGGCAGCTATCGCCTGCAGCTGCGCGCGCGCAGTGGCAACGGCGTGACGATCGAGCTGCCCGCGCCGCTGGCGCTGGAGGTGGCGCGGGCGCCGTGGGACACGCCGCTCGCCTACCTGCTCTACGCGCTGGCGGGCGCCGCGCTGCTGTTGCTCATGCTGCGCGCGTGGCGCGAGCGCGTGCGCCGCGAGCACGCCCTGGGCCTGGCCGAGGAACTGCGGCGCGCGAGCGAGCAGGTCAGCGAGGCCAAGTCGACCTTCCTCGCCAACATGGGCCACGAGATCCGCACGCCGATGACCGGCGTGCTCGGCATGAGCGAACTGCTGCTGGCGACGCCGCTCGACCCGCGCCAGCGCGACTACGCGAGCGCGATCCACCAGTCGGGCGAGCTGTTGCTGCGCATCGTCAACGACAGCCTCGACCTGGCGCGCATCGAGGCCGGCAAGCTGCTGCTGGAGCAGCAGGCGCTGGATCCGGCCGCGCTGCTGCAGGCGGTGGCGCAGTTGCAGCGGCCGCTCGCGCTGCGCAAGGGACTCACGCTGGAATTGCGCATCGACACCGCGGTGCCGAAGCGGATCGAGGGCGATGCGCTGCGCATCGAGCAGATCCTGCTCAACCTCGTCGGCAACGCGCTCAAGTTCACCGAACGCGGCGGCGTCGAGCTGGCGCTGGAGCGTGCCGGCGAACGCCTGCATTTCGTGGTGGCCGACAGCGGCCCGGGCATGGGCCGGGCGCAGGTCGAGCGCCTGTTCAACCGCTTCGAGCAGGCCGCCGGCACCGCGCGGCGGCATGGCGGCAGCGGCCTGGGCCTGGCCATCAGCCGCGACCTGGCCGCGCTCATGCAAGGCGCGCTGCGCGTGGACAGCACGCCGGGGCAGGGCAGCCGCTTCGTGCTCGAGTTGCCGATCCGCGAAGTCGCGCCGGCCGCTGCCACGCCGGTGGCGGAGCCGGCTGCGCCCACGCACGCGCTGGCGGTGCTGCTGGTCGAGGACGATGCCACCGTCGGCCAGGTGATCGCGGGCCTGCTCGGCGCGCTCGGCCACCGCGTCTGCCACGTCGGCGACGGCCTGGCCGCACTCGCCCAGCTCAAGGCCGCGCACCACGACCTCGCGCTGCTCGACCTCGACCTGCCGGGCATCGACGGCTTGCAACTGGCGCGCATGATCCGCGCCGGCGTCGCGCCCGGCCTGCCGCTCATCGCGGTGACCGCGCGTTCGGTCGGCGACGAGGAGGCACGCATCCGCGCCGTGGGCATGAATGCGCTGCTGCGCAAGCCGCTCACCGGCGCGTTGCTCGCCGCGGCGATCGCCGAGGTGATGCGCGAGCACCGCGGCTGAGGCGGCGCCCTCAGCCGCGCCGGCTCAGCTCGTGCACCGCATCCACCAGTGCGGCCACATGGGCGGGGTCGATGTCGGGCGTGATGCCATGGCCGAGGTTGAACACGTGGCCCGGATGCGGGCCGAACGCGTCGAGCACCGCGGCGGCCTGGGCGCGGATCGTGGCCGGCGTGGCGGCCAGCACGGCCGGGTCGAGATTGCCCTGCAGCGCGACGCGCGTACCCACGCGGGCGCGCGCGTCGCCGATGTCGATGGTCCAGTCCAGTCCGAGCGCATCGCAGCCGGTGTCGGCCAGCCCCTCCAGGTGCGCATTGGCGCCCTTGGAGAACAGGATAAGGGGTACCTCCGGAGCCTGCGCCCGCACCTGCGCCACCACCGCGCCGAGCCAGCGCAACGAGAACTCGGTGAACATCGTGGGCGTGAGCAGGCCGCCCCAGGTGTCGAACAGCATGAGTGCCTGCGCCCCGGCCGCGGCCTGCGCGGCGAGATAGGTGGCCACGCTGCGCGCAAGCACATCGAGCAGGTGGTGCATGAGCGCGGGGTCCTGCAGCGCCAGCGCCTTGGCGCGCGCGAAGCTGGCCGAGCCCTCGCCTTCGATCATGTAGCAGGCCAGCGTCCAGGGGCTGCCGGCGAAGCCGATCAACGGCACGCGCCCGTGCAGTTCGTGGCGGATCAGGCGCACCGCATCAGTGACGTAGCGCAGGCTCGTGGCCGGATCGGGCACGCCCAGCGCGCGGATCGAGGCGGCATCGCGCAGCGGCCGCGCGAACTTGGGCCCCTCGCCCTCGACGAAATGCAGGCCCAGGCCCATCGCATCGGGCACGGTGAGGATGTCCGAGAACAGGATCGCCGCATCGAGCGCGAAGCGCCGGATCGGTTGCAGGGTGACCTCGCAGGCCAGTTCGGGCGTCTGCGCCAGCGCCAAGAAGCTGCCCGCGCGCGCGCGTGTGGCGCGGTATTCGGGCAGGTAGCGCCCGGCCTGGCGCATGATCCAGATCGGCGTGGCGTCGACGGGCTCGCGCCGCAGGGCGCGCAGGAAGCGATGGTCGGGCGGGGTCATGCAAGGGGCCTTGGAGACGTTGGAATGGGGTGCGCTGTGGCGGTGCCGGCGCCCGTGGCACGGCCTGCCGCGGCTGGCGATCTGCGCGGCGGCTGCGGGCACGAGACGGGCATTGGCATGCCTGCGTCGCGTCCGACCGTCCCTGGTCGGGCTTGGGGCATCGGTGTCACGGGTTTTCAGCGCGGGCCGTCGAAGCCCTGGCTGAACATGATGCGAAAACCGCGCCCGAGCTGGGCGTCGCGGGCACGCTCGAACGCGGCCAGCGCGGCGTCGCGCTCGAGGTATTGCTCGCGCTTGCTGCTCGCGCGGTGGGCGCCCTGCTGGCCCCATTCGCGGAACAGCGTCCAGCCACCGAGCAGGTCCTGCTCCAGCACGAGCTGGTAGTAGCGCGGGCTGTCGGCGCCGGCGGTCTGGGTTTGCATGAATACGCGCATGGTGAGCGCCCGATTGTAGCGGGCGCTCGTGGCAGGCGTCAGGTGGTGCGGCGCGTCGACGCGGGCAGCAATCGTTCACATGGGTGCGAGTTGGGGTAAGCTGCAAACCTTAAGAATTCGTTGGAGGTCGCATGACACGGTCACGCATCCATGTGGCGCTCGGCGCCGCGCTGTTGGGTCTGGGCAGCAGCTTCGGCGGCCTGCCGCTGCACGCGCAGACGGCCACGGCGCAGGGTCCGCAGGAGGAATCCACCACCCAGCTCGAAGGCATCGTGGTGCTGGGTTCGCGCCGCTACGACCGTTCCTCGGATACCGAGACGCCGGTGCCGGTGGACGTGCTGCCGATGACCAAGGCGGCCGAGCAGGGTGCCTCCTTCGACCTCGCGCAGACGCTCGAGTACGCCGCGCCATCGTTCATCTCCGGCCGCCAGACCGGTGCCGACAATGCCGATTCGGTCGACTCGGCGGCGCTGCGCGGGCTCGGCTCGGACCAGACCCTCGTGCTGGTCAACGGCAAGCGCCTGCATTCGACCGCGCTGGTCAACCTGTTCGGCGCGCGCAACCGCGGCAACACCGGCACCGACCTCAACACGATCCCGCTGCTGGCGATCGAGAACGTGTCGATCCTGCGTGATGGCGCGGCCGCCCAGTACGGCTCGGATGCGATCGCGGGCGTGATCAACGTCGCGCTCAAGCGCCGGCAAGGCTGCGAGGCGGTGGCCGGCTATGGCCAGTACACGCGCGGCGACGGCAAGAACTACCTCGGCTCGGCCTATTGCGGCTTCGCGGTCGGCAATGACGGCGTGGTCGCGCTGACCGCCGAGTACCTCGACCGCGGCCGCTCCAACCGCACCACTTCAGCCGATCCGCTGCGCATCATCGGCGACACCGCGGTCGAGAACGGCACGTTCTACGTCAATGGCGACATCCCCTTCGGCGATGGCGCGCACTTCTACTTCGACGGCGGCATGCAGAACCGCGATGCCTCCTCGGCCGCGTTCGCGCGTGGCGGCATCGGCTCGGACGACATCCCCTCGCGCAACTCGGCGGCGATGTACCCGGACGGCTTCGTGCCGTTCATCGATCCCTACATCCAGGATCGCCACGGCTCGTTCGGGGTGTGGTGGACCTGGAACGACTGGCGCGTGGATGCGTCGCAGACCTTTGGCTACAACAAGCTGCTCGACACCATCCGCCACACGATCAACGCCTCGATCGCCAACCACGACCTGCAGCAGGGCGGCGCCGGCATCAGTCCGAGCGAGTTCTACGCGGGTGGCTTCTCGTTCTCGCAGGCCACCACCAACCTCGACTTCTCGCGCTTCTTCGACGGCTTCATGCGGGGTGCAAACGTCGCCTTCGGCGGCGAGTTCCGCCGCGAGAACTACCAGATCTTCGCCGGTGAACCCGGGTCGTACATCGACATGGACGGCCCCGGCGGCGGCAACGCGGGCAGCCAGGGCTTTCCGGGCTTCCAGCCCGGTGATGCCACCGACAAGAGCCGCAACAGCTGGGCCGTGTACGGCGACGTCGAAATCGACTGGACCGACCGCTTCATGACCGACCAGGCGCTGCGCCACGAGCGCTACAGCGATTTCGGCTCGACCACGATCGGCAAGCTGGCCGGATCGTTCCGCGTCACCGACGCGTTCCTGCTGCGCGGCTCGTTCAGCACCGGCTTCCGTGCGCCGTCGCTGCAGCAGCGTTACTTCTCCTCGACCTTCACCGACTTCATCAGCGGCGAGCCGGTCGACGTCGTGCTCGCGCCCAATGGTGGCACCATCGCGCGCGCGGCGGGCATCCCCGACCTGACCGAGGAAAAGTCGCGCAGCCTCACGCTCGGCTTCACCTGGCGTCCGCTCGACGAACTGTCGGTTACGCTCGACGGCTATCGCATCGACATCGACGACCGCATCGTGCTCAGCGGCCGCTTCGGGGCCGACGATCCGAGCATCGGCGCGATCCTCGAACAGCTCGGCGTGGGCGAGGCGCAGTTCTTCGTCAACTCGGTCGACACGCGCACCCAGGGCCTGGACCTCACGATCAGCCACGCGATGGATCTGGGCGATGGCCGGCTCGAGAGCTTCCTCGGCTTCAACCGCTCGCTCACCGAGGTCAAGCGCGTGCACACGCCGCCGTCGCTGGTCGGGCGCGAGGATTCGCTGCTGGGCGAGCGCGACCGCCTGTTCATCGAGAACGGCGCGCCGCATTCGAAGGCGGTGCTCGGTTTCGACTACAGCGTGGGCGCGTGGGAGGCCGACCTCAAGTTCATCTACTTCGGGCCGATGACGCTGGGCACGTTCTCGGGTCCGCCGGTGCCGAACGCGCACTATCGCGCCAAGACGTCGGCCGACGTGAGCCTGACCTGGAGCTTCACCGACAATGCCAAGTTCACGATCGGCGGCCAGAACATCTTCGACCAGTTCCCGACCCGCCAGGATCCGAACGAAACCGACAACGGCTTCATCTACGACGCGGTCCAGTTCGGCCTCAATGGCGCGGCGTGGTTCGCGCGCTTCTCCTACAAGTTCTGATCGCGCGGCGATCCCGCGACGCAGGCTCGCCTGCGTCGCGGCCGCCCATCCGCCTGGCCTGATACTGGCGCGGCAGGTCCCCATGCCGGGTATCGCCGCCGCGTTCGCACTCGCGTGCGGCACGGCCTGGCCAAGAGTTGCGCATCCCGACCGCCTACGGCGCAGCCGCGCCGACCCGCAGCCAGGAGGCTCCGGGTCGGTATCCCGCGCCATGGCGCGGTGATCCGGGCGAGATCGCGGGGCCCGCGAAACACCGCTAAGATGCGCCGCACTGGGGCAGTCGGGGGATGGACATGCATCGGCGACTCGTATGGATGTTGGCGGCCTGCGGAATCACGCTGGCCTCGGCCCAGTACCCACCCCAGGACCCCGACCGCATCCCCTCGGTCACCGATCCGTCGATTCCGCTCAGCTACGTCGGCAATGACGGCGCCATCTCGCTGGGCGTCAATGCCGAAGGCGAGACCGAAGGTCAGCTCATGGGCGTGTTCGCGCGCAACGATGCGCGCGCGGTGGTCGGCCAGCTGTGGTGGGACCGCGCCGGCGCGGGTGGTGCGCAGTTCGATTTCAATTGGCTGTGGGGTGGCGATCCGATCGCTGCACGCGAGCACCCGGACAAGGCCACCGTGAGCCGCCTGAGCTTTGCGCTGGACCAGAGCGCGCAGCATGCGCGCAAGGCCACCCTCGGCTTTGGCATCGAGCGGCGTGATTTCTCCGTCGAAGGCTGGCTCGCCCATGGTGTGGGCGGCGCACGGGATGCCGGCCGCACCCTGCAGGACGAGGTGGTGCGCAGCAGCGGACGCGATGAGCTGGGCGACTACACCGTGCTCGAAACCACCACGATCGATACCCTGTTCGAGAGCAAGCCCTTCGGGACCGAAGTGGGTCTGCAGTTCAGCCATGTGTTCGAGCCGTGGGCCACGCGCGTGTATGGCGCGGGCAGCACGCAGGATGGCGACGGTGCGCGCGCGACCACGCTCTCGCTCGGGGTCGACACGCCGCTGGGGCGCAATGGCTGGGGGCTGGCGGCTCGCGCCGACCATGTACAGCGCAGCGGACTGGCCGGCGGCGACGACAACCGGCTGGCGGTGTTCCTGCGCTACGAATTCGGTCGCCACGGCTCGTTCGTGCCGACCGCGCAGCTCGACAGTCCGGCATGGATCGCGCGCTCGCTCGCGCGCCCGTCGAGCGCCCATCCGCGCACGGTGGAAACCTATCGTCGCGTACGCTCGCGCAACGTGACGGTGACGCGCGGCCCGCGCCAGTACAGCAACCTGTTCCCGTTGGCCCAGGCCGACAGCGCGGGTGCGGTCGCGGGCGTGCCGCTCACGATCGACGTGCTGGCCAACGACTCCGACCCCGATGGCGACAGCCTCACCGTGGTCGCGGTCGGCACGCCGGGCCACGGCAGCGCGCTGATCGTTGGCAACGCGGTCGTGTACACGCCCGACCCGGGATACAGCGGCGCCGACAGTTTCACCTACACGATCAGCGATGGCCGTGGCGGCAGCGCCAGCGCGAGTGTCGGCGTGAATGTGAGTGCGCAGGCCAACCGCGCACCGATCGCGCGCAATGACAACGCGGCCACGCAGGTCGCGCAGCCGGTGACAATAGCGGTGCTGGCCAACGACACCGATCCCGACGGCGACGATCTCGCGGTCGTGGCCGTGGGCACGCCTGCCAACGGCAGCACTGCGATCAGTGGCGGCAGCGTCGTCTACACGCCGGCAGCCGGTTACATCGGCGGCGACAGCTTCAGCTACACGGTCAGTGACGGCCACGGCGGCGATGCGAGCGCGACCGTAACCATACAGGTCCAGCCCAGTGCCAACACGCCGCCCGTGGCCGCGGCCGACAGCATGGCGATCGCACCCGGTGCGACGGTGACGATCAACGTGTTGGCCAACGACTATGACGCCGACGGTGATCCGCTCACCATCACCTGGCTGGGCATACCTTCGCGCGGCGTCGCTTCGATCGCAGGCAATTCGATCGTCTACACCGCAGCTACCACCGCGCTGGGCACGGACACCTTCAGTTACCGCATCAGCGACGGGCGTGGCGGGAGCGCCAGTGCACGCATCACCATCAACATCGCAACCATGGCCAACCAGGCGCCGGTCGCGATCGACGACACGGCCACCACACCTGCCGGCACCACGGTGACCGTGGCCGTGCTCAACAACGATTCCGACCCCGACGGCGATCCGCTCACGATCACCGCGGTCGGCACACCCATCGCCGGCACGGCCGCGATCGTCGGCAACACCATCGTCTACACCCCCACCAATCCCACCTTCGTCGGCATCGACCGCTTCAGCTACACGATCAGCGACGGCCGGGGTGGCACCGCGACCGCATTCGTCACGATCACCGTGACCACGCTCGTGAACAACCCGCCGGTCGCGGTCGACGACCTGGCCACCGCGCCGGTGGGCACGCCTTCGTTGACGATCAACGTGCTTGCCAACGATTCCGATCCCGATGGCGACCCGCTCACCATCAGCGCGATCGGCGTGCCCAGTGCCGGCACTGCGGTGATCTCGGGCAACCAGGTCATCTACACGCCTGCAGTCGTGACCGGCACCACGATCGATCGCTTCGCCTACCAGATCAGCGACGGCCGCGGTGGTACCGCAACCGCGCTCGTCACGATCAACATCACGCTGCCGTTCAACCAGCCGCCCGTGGCGGTCGACGATCCGGTCAATGTGCAGACCGGCAACAGCGTGACCGTGTATGCGCTCGGCAACGACTTCGATCCCGACGGGGATCCGCTCACGATCACTGCGGTGGGGACACCGTCGGCTGGTGCCGCCACGATCGTCGGCAACACGATCGTGTACACGTCCTTCGCCACGGGCATTGGCGCCGACAGCTTCACCTACACGATCAGCGACGGCCGTGGCGGCACCGCGACCGCCGTGGTGCAGGTCACCATCACCCCGACGACCAACACGCCACCGATTGCAGTCGATGACAGCACGAGCGTGCAGCGCGGCGCCACGGTGACCATCGCCGTCCTCGGCAATGACAGTGATGCCGATGGCGACCCGCTCACGATCGTATCGGTGACCACGCCCTTGGCTGGCGCGGTCACGATCAGCGGCAACGCCATCGTGTACACCTCGCTCGATCCAACGTTCACGGGCACCGACCAGTTCAGCTACACGATCAGCGACGGCCGTGGTGGCACCGCCACCGCCAACGTGGCGGTGCTGGTGATTCCGTGAGCCAGGCGCCGGCGCGCATGGCGCGCGCCGGCGCAGCCGGAGGCATCGGCTCGGCTATGATCAGGCGCCTTGCAGCACCGTGAATGCGCCATGCCGAGCCTGCGTCTTGCCCTTGCCCAGTTCGATTTCCCGGTGGGCGCACTCGCGCGCAACGAGGCACGCATCGGCGAACTCATCGCGCAGGCACGCGACCACCACCATGCCGACGTGGTGCTGTTTCCGGAACTGGCGCTGTCGGGCTACCCGCCCGAGGACCTGCTGCTGCGCCCCGGGTTCCTTGCCGAGTGCGCCGCGGCGATCGCACGCATCGCCGCCAGGGTGCAGGGCATCGTCGCGGTGGTGGGTTGGCCGCAGGCCGACGGCGCGGTGGTGTTCAACGCCGCCAGCGTGCTGCGCGACGGCACGATCGCCGCGACCTGCCGCAAGCGCGAACTGCCCAACTATGCGGTGTTCGACGAGCGGCGCTACTTCGAGGTCGATCGCGACGCCGAGCCGTGCGTGTTCGAGGTGGCGGGCGTGCCATGCGGCGTGGTGATCTGCGAGGACGTGTGGTACCCGGAACCGGCCGCACGCAGCGTGCGTGCGGGCGCGCGCCTGCTGCTGGTGCCCAACGCCTCGCCGTTCGAGCGTGACAAGCATGCCCAGCGCGACGCGTTGCTGGCCACGCGTGTGGCCGAGAGCCGCATCGGCATCGCCTATCTCAACACGGTCGGCGGCCAGGACGCACTGGTGTTCGACGGGGCCTCGCTGCTGGCCGATGGCGATGGCCTGATCCATCCGAGCGCGCGCGCATTCGAGTCGCACTGGCTGGTGGCCGACTACGACGCCGCCACGTGCAGGTTCAGCAAGGTGGCCTGGCCGGTCGAGACCGATGCGGGCGCGACCTCGCTCGCGTGGCGCGCGCTGGTGCTCGGCACGCGTGATTACTGCCACAAGAACGGCTTCGAGCGCGCATGGATCGGGTTGTCCGGCGGCATCGATTCGGCGCTCGTGCTCGCGCTCGCGGTCGACGCGCTGGGCGCGGCCAACGTGACCGGCGTGCGCCTGCCCTCGCGCTACACCTCGGACCTGTCCAACGACCTGGCCCAGGAGCAGGCGCGCGCGCTGGGCGTGTCGCTCATGACCGTGCCGATCGAGGCGCCGTTCCGCGGGTTCCTCGATGCCTTGGCCCCGGCCTTCGCCGGGCGCGCGGTCGATGTCACCGAGGAGAACCTGCAGTCGCGCTGCCGCGGCGCCTTGCTCATGGCACTGGCCAACAAGTTCGGCGGGCTCGTGCTCACTACCGGCAACAAGAGCGAGTACGCGGTCGGCTACGCGACCATCTACGGCGACATGTGCGGCGGCTACGCGCCGCTCAAGGACCTGTACAAGACCGAGGTGTTCGCGCTCGCGCGCTGGCGCAATGCGGCGGCCGGCGCGCCGGTGATCCCGCCCGCGGTGATCGAGCGGCCGCCTTCGGCCGAACTGCGCGACAACCAGCGCGACGAGGATTCGCTGCCGCCCTACGACGTGCTCGATGCGATCCTCGTGCGCCACATCGACCAGGAGCAGTCGCGCGAGGACATCGTCGGCGCCGGTTTCGATGCAGCCACCGTCGATCGCGTGCTGCGCCTCGTGCGCATCTCGGAGTGGAAGCGCCAGCAGGCCGCACCCGGGCCCAAGGTGTCGCGCCGCGCATTCGGGCGCGAGCGGCGCTATCCGATCACTTCGGGTTGGCGCTGAAGCCGCGGCCGCGCGGGTGGCGGCTATGCCGCAGCCATCGGGCGGCGCGGGCGCCGGGCCGTCCATGGCCAGGCCCGCGCCGGCTCAGCGGCCGCGCGGCAGTTCGCGCCTGCGCAAGAGGTAGTAGGCGGCGGGAATCACCAGCATCGACAGCAGCGGCGCGGTGAGCATGCCGCCGAGCATCGGTGCGGCGATGCGCTGCATCACCTCGGAGCCGGCGCCGTCACCGATGAACAGCGGCAGCAGGCCGGCCAGGATCACCGCCACCGTCATCGCCTTGGGTCGCACGCGCTGCACCGCGCCTTCGCGGATCGCGGCCTGCAGCAGCGCCAGCGTGGGCGTGGCGCCGCTGGCCAGCTGCTTTTCCCAGGCGTGGCGCAGGTACAGCAGCATGATCACGCCGAACTCGGCGGCGACGCCGCCGAGCGCGATGAAGCCGATCATGCTCGCCACCGACAGCGCATGGCCGAGCAGCCAGATCAGCCACAGGCCGCCGACCAGCGCGAGCGGCAGGCTGAGCATGATCACCAGTGCCTCGTCGACGCGGCGGAACACCAGGTGGATGATGCCGAAGATGAGCACGAGCGCGGCCGGCACCACCCAGCGCAGGCGCGCCTGGGCGCGTGCGAGGTATTCGTACTGGCCCGACCAGGTCAGGCTGTAGCCGGCGGGCAACGGCACCTCGCGCGCGATCGCCCGCTGCAGCTCGTCCACCACCGAGCCGAGGTCGCGGCCTTCAACGTCGATGTAGACGTGGCCGACCAGGCGCGCATTCTCGCTGCGGTACATCGGCGGATCGGCGCTGGGCGTGATGTCGGCCACCTGCTGCAGGCTGAGCTGCGCGCCGCCGGGCGCGAGCAGCGGCAGGTTGCGCAGCGCCTCGATCGAATCGCGCTGCGCGCGCGGATAGCGCAGCACGATCGGATAGCGCTCGCGGCCTTCGATCGTTTCGCCGATCGGCGTGCCGCCGACCACGGTGGCGATCAGGCGCTGCAGCTCGGCCTGGCTCAGGCCGTAGCGGGCGGCCTCGACGCGGCGGATGCGCACGTCGACATAGCGGCCGTCGCCGACGCGCTCGGCCAGCGCCGAGCCCACCCCGCGCACGCCACGCGCGACCGCCTCGATGCGTTGGCCAAGCTGTTCGATCACGCGCGTGTCGGGGCCGGCGACCTTGATGCCGATCGGGCTCTTGATGCCGGTCGCGAGCATGTCGATGCGGTTGCGGATCGGCGGCACCCACAGGTTGGTGAGCCCCGGCACCCTGACCGCGGCGTCGAGTTCATCGCGCAGCTTCTGCGGCGTCATGCCGGGCCGCCACTGGCTGCGCGGCTTGAACGTGATCGTGGTCTCGAACATCTCCAGCGGCGCCGGATCGGTCGCGGTCTCGGCGCGACCGGCCTTGCCGAACACGTGCTCGACCTCGGGCACGTTCATGATCATGCGGTCGGTCTGCTGCAGCAGTTCGCTGGCCTTGCCCGCGGACAGCCCGGGCAGGGCGGTGGGCATGTACAGCAGGCTGCCTTCGTCGAGCGGCGGCATGAACTCGCTGCCGATGCGCAGCGCCGGCCACGCGGTGGCGAGCAGCAGCAGCGCGCCCGCCGCCAGCGTGAGGCGCGGCCGGCGCAGCACCGCCTCCAGCAGCGGGCGATACAGCGTGATGAGCACGCGGTTGAGCGGATTGGCGGCCTCGGCGCGCATGCGGCCGCGGATCAGGTAGCCCATGAGCACCGGGATCAGCGTCACCGACAGGCCCGCCGCGGCCGCCATCGCCCAGGTCTTGGTCCAGGCCAGCGGCGCGAACAGGCGTCCCTCCTGCTCCTGCAGCGCGAACACCGGCACGAACGACAGCGTGATCACGAGCAGGCTTGCGAACAGTGCGGGGCCGACCTCGCCCGCGGCGCGCGCGACCAGCGCCCAGCGCGCCTCGGCCAGGGGCTCATCGCCATGTTCGTCGCGCCAGTGTTCCAGGTGCTTGTGCGCGTTTTCGATCATCACCACCGCGGCATCGACCATCGCGCCGATCGCGATCGCGATGCCGCCCAGCGACAGCAGGTTGGCGGTGATGCCCTGGTAGTGCATCACGATGAACGCGGCGAGCACGCCCAACGGCAGCGTCACCACCGCCACCAGCGCCGAGCGCAGGTGCCACAGGAACAGCAGGCACACCAGCGCCACCACGAGGAACTCCTCGGCCAGCTTGCGGCTGAGGTTGCCGACCGCGGCCTTGATCAGCATCGAGCGGTCGTACACGGTCACGATCTCGACACCGGCCGGCAGGCTTGCCCGGAGCTGTGCGAGCCGCGCCTTGACCTGTTGGATCGCGGCCAGCGCATCCTTGCCACTGCGCAGCACGATCACACCGCCGGTCACTTCGCCCTCGCCATCGAGTTCGGCGATGCCACGGCGCAAGGCCGGCCCACGGCGCACGCTGGCGACCTCGCCGAGCAGCACCGGCACGCCTTCCACGCTGGCGACCGGCACCTGCTCGAAGGCCTGCGCGCCGTGCAGGTAGCCTTCGCTGCGCACCATGAGCTCGGCCTCGCCCTGCTCGATCACCGAGCCGCCGCTGGCGCCATTGGCCGCATCGATCGCGGCCACCAGCTGCGCCACCGTGACGCCGCGCGCGGCCAACGCCTGCGGATCGGGCACGATCTGCCACGCGTTGACCATGCCGCCGACCGTGGCCACTTCGGCCACGTCAGGAATGGTCTTGAGCTCGTAGCGCAGCAGCCAGTCCTGCAGGCTGCGCAGCTGGCCGGGGTCGTGGCGACCGCTGCGGTCGACCAGCGCATACTCGTAGATCCAGCCCACGCCGGTGGCGTCGGGCCCGAGCGCGGGCGTCACGCCCGCGGGCAGCCGCTCGCGCACTTGGCTGAGGTATTCGAGCACGCGCGAGCGCGCCCAGTACAGGTCGGTGTGGTCGTCGAACAGCACGTACACGAACGAGTCACCGAAGAACGAGTAGCCGCGCACCGCGCGCACGCCCGGCACCGACAGCATCGTGGTGGTGAGTGGGTAGGTGACCTGGTCCTCGACGATGCGTGGCGTCTGGCCCGGCCATTCGGTGCGGATGATGACCTGGGTGTCGGACAGGTCGGGCAACGCGTCCAGCGGCGTGTGGCGCAGTGCCCACAGACCCCACACCGCGAGGCCGGCGGCCAGCGCGAGCACGAGGCCACGGTTGGCCAGGCACAGGCGGATCAGCGCCGCGATCATGGCTGCGCGTCCGCGGCGGGCGCCGGCGCAGCCAGGCGCTGCAGTGCGCCGGTGAGGCTCGCCTCCGAATCGATGAGGAACTGGCCCGACACCACCACCTGTTCGCCGCCGGCGAGGCCCGCGAGCACCTCGGTCCGGCCCTCGCTGCTGCGTCCCGTGCGCACGCGCACCGGCACGAAGCTGCCGTCGGCCGCGCGCACGATCACGCGGCTGTCATCGCCGGTCGCGATGAGTGCCTCGTTGGGGACCAGCGGCAGCGGCCGCGTGCCGCGCGACTCGATGCGCACCTGCGCGAACATGCCCGGCGCGAGCCGCCCCTGCGGGTTGCGCAGCACGATGCGCGCGCGTTGCGTGCGGCTGGCCGGATCGACCTGCGGCAGCAGCGCATCGAGCGTGCCCTCGAAGCGTTCACCGGGCAGCGCATCGACGCTGGCCTGCACCGGCGTGCCGGCGACGAGCAGGCCCGCATCGGCCTGCGGGATGGCGGCCTCCAGCCACAGTACCGCCGGATCGTTGAGGCGCATGAGCGGCGTGCCCGCGCTCACGCTCTGGCCCTCGCGCACGAGGATCTCGCTGGCCACGCCCGCCTGCGGCGCGCTCAGCACCACGCCGCGCGCACCGCCGCCGCCGGCGGCGCCGAGCACGCGCAGGCGTTGCTGCGCGGCTGCGCGCAGTTCGCGAGCGGCCGCCGACTGCGCGCCGGCCAGTGCCTGCGCCTCGGCGCGCGCGCTGTTGAGTTCGGGCGACAGCAGTGCGAGCAAGCGCTCGCCGCGTGCGACCGCCTGGAATGGTGTCTTCACGTACAGCTCGCTCACGATGCCGTCCACGCGCGCGCTCACGATCGTCTCATCGCGCAGGCTCCAGCCCAGCGTGCCGGGCACGCGCAGGCTGCGCGTGAGCGTGCCCAGTTCGACGGCAGCGGTGCGGATGCCCAGGTTGTGCTGCACGCCCGGGTCGATGCGCACACCGCTGCCAGCGACCTCGTCGGCGTAGCGCGGCACCAGTTGCATGTCCATGAACGGCGACTTGCCGGGCCTGTCGAAATGCTGGTCCGGCACCATCGGGTCGTACCAGTACAGCACCTTGCGCTCGCCGCCAGCCGCGGAAGCGGGCGGCGGCGCGTGCGTACCGTGGCCCGCGTACGGATCGGCCGGCGTGGGCGCGGGCATCGCGTGTCCCGCGTGCGGATCGGCGGGCGCGGGCGCTGGCATCGCGTGTCCCGCGTGCGGATCGGCGGGCGCGGGCGCTGGCATCGCGTGTCCCGCGTGCGGATCGGCGGGCGTGGGCGCTGGCATCGCGTGTCCCGCGTGCGGATCGGCCGGCGCGGGCGCTGGCATCGCGTGTCCCGCGTGCGGATCGGCCGGCGCGGGCGCGGGCATCGCGTGTCCAGCGTGCGGGTCGGTGCTCGTGGGCGGCGCGTGCTGCGTGTGATCGTGCGTGGCCGGCTGCATGCTGGTGGCGCGGTCCGGTTGCGCCTGCAACCAACCCGCTGCGAGCGCGGCCAGCACGAGCGCGCCGTATGTGGCCAGGCGTGTGGAACTGAGGGACGGGAGATGCTTCATGGCTGGGCCTCCGCCGCGGGCAGCAGGAAGGCGAGCGCGGCCCAGGCACGGCCGAGTTCGCCCAGATGGGTGGCATGGTCGATGCGCAGGTCGAGTTCATCGCGGCGCGCGTCGAGCCACGGCTGCAGCGCGCCGCCACCGCGGTAGGCGGCCAGCGCGGTTTGGCTGCGGTCGTGCGCGAGCGGCAGCAGCTGTGCCTGCTTGCGCTCGACCAGCCGCTGCAGCGCGTGCCATTGCGCGAGCGCCTGGCGCAGCGCATCCAGCTGCGCGCGGCGTGCGTCCTCATGCTCGGCCTCGACCGCGGCGAGATCGGCGCGCCGCGCCGCGATGTCGCGGTCCTGCCGGTTGCGCGTGAACAGCGGCAGGCCGACCGCGACCTCGACCATGAGCATGTCCTCGCGCGGCATCCCGCGCGGGCTGCGCGAGCGCTGGCCGTAGCTTGCCTCGATGCTCCAGTCGGGGCGCTTTTCGGCGACCGCGGCATCGACCGCGGCCTGCGCGAGCTCGCTGCGCGCCTGCCATGGCAGCAGCGCGGCGTGCCGGTCCAGCTGCGCGAACAACTGCGCTTCGGCCACGGGCAGCGTGCCGAAGTCCGGCGGCTCGCCCGCGGCGTGCAGCGTGCCGGGCTCGACATCGAGCCAGCGCGCGAGCGCCGCGCGCGCGGCCTCGACCTGGCCTTGCGCGATGTCGCGACGGTTGTCCAGGTCGAGCATCGCGGCCTGCGCCGCGAGCGCATCGACTGCGCTGCCGCCGCCGCCGGCAAGGCGCGCCTTGGCCAGCTCGGCCGCGAGCTGCGCCTGCTCGCGCTGCGCGTCGAGCGCGTCGAGCATGGCCTGCGCCGCCCACAGTGCGATCCACGCCTGCGCGGTGGCCTCGCGCACGCGCAGCCGGGTCGCGGCCTGCTCGGCTTGCGCGGCGTCGATGCGGCTCGCGGCCAGCGCCGCCCGCGCCTCGCGCTTGGCGCGGGCGGGGATTTCCTGCATGAGACCGACCTGCTTCATGGTCATGTCGTCGACGCGCAGGTCGAACGCGTGCGCGCCCTCGACCGGCACGTTGGACAGGCCCAGCAGCAGGCGCGGGTCGGGCAGGGCCGTGGCCCGCGCGGCGTCCTCGTGGGCCGCCACCAGCTGCGCCGCGCGAGCCTGCAGGCCGGGCGCGACCTGCTGCGCGCGCTCGAGCGCGGCGTTGAAGGACAGTTCCTGCGCCCGCAGCGCCGGCGCCGCCAGCGTACCCATCACGAGCGCGCCGAGCGCGGCGCATGCCACGCGGCACGTGGATTGCAAACAAGACATCGACATGGGACCTCCGCACACGCAATACCGCACGCGCAGCCCTGCGGCGGCGCGCATTCACGACTTGCGGTCGGGGTCTAGATCTGCAGGCTGCAGAAGCGCCGTGCCGGCGGTGGATCGCTGCGGCACACGGGGATGTCCTGGTAGTCGCGCCGTGGCGTCTGCGGCAACAGCACGTGATCGAGTGCGAACGCGACCGGCGGCAGCGCCAGCGGCGGCACCTGCGGCAGTTTGAGGTCGGGCGCGGTGAGGTGGCTGCCCTGGCAATGCTGGCCGCACAGCGGATGGGCCTGTGGATCGGCCGCCGGCGCGGGTGCCTCGTGGCAGTGGCCGCCGGCCGGCGCGGGCGCGGCCGGCAGCTCCAGCGGCGGGCAGGCCAGCGCGCCGATCGCGACCTGCTGCAGCAACGCGAACAGCGCCAGGCAGGCCAGCCGCAGACGCCAGCGCCGCGTGCGCAGCAGGCGCAGCGGGCTCATCGCGCGCCTCGCATGGCCACGACCGCGACGCGCTGCGCGGGCAGCGTGCGGACGGCGGGCCTGGGCTGGACGGGCGGGCTGGGCATGGGCAGCGAGTCTAGCGGGGAGCGGGCTTGGATGCATCGGCGCGCCCACGGTTCCGCGCGGCGCGCGTTGCGCCGCGCGCGGCGTTTGCGCGACCCTTGCCACGGCGCCGCCGGATGGCGCCGGAACCCAGGCCATGGGCAACATCCTCGTCGGTACCGCGAGCTGGACCGACCAGACCCTGATCGACTGCAAGCGTTTCTATCCGCGCGGCTGCAACAGCGCCGAGGAGCGCCTGCGCCACTACGCGAGCCGTTTCGCGCTGGTCGAGGTCGATTCCTCGTACTACGCGCTGCCCAGCGCGCGCAACGCGGCCTTGTGGGCGCAGCGCACGCCGGCCGGCTTCACCTTCAACGTCAAGGCGTTCCGCGCGCTCACCCAGCACCAGACGCCGCGCCAGGCGCTGCCGCGCGACCTTGCGGCGCTGCTGCCCGCGGGTCGCAGCACGGTCTACTACAAGGACTTGCCGGGCGAGCTGCGCGAGGAATTGTGGACGCGCTTCGTCACCGCGTTGCAACCGCTGGCCGAGGCCGGCAAGCTCGGCGCGCTGCACTTCCAGTTCCCGCCGTGGTTCATCGCGCGGCGCGAGAACTACCAGTACCTGGAGCATCTGCGCGAGCGCCTGCCGCAGCACCTGCTCGCGGTGGAGTTTCGCCATGCCTCGTGGTTCGCGCCGGCGCAGCGCGACGCCACGCTCGAGTTCGAGCGTGCCCACGCGCTGGCCAACGTGACCGTGGACGAGCCGCAGGGCTTCCGCCAGAGCATCCCGGCGGTGTGGGAGATCACCACGCCCGCGCTGGCACTGCTGCGCCTGCATGGCCGCAACGCCGACACCTGGACCCGGCCCGGGCTGGCCGCGGCCAGCGACCGCTTCAACTACGACTACCCGAGCGCGGAGCTGGCGCAGTTCGTGCCCCGGCTGCGCTCGCTCGCGGCCTCGGCGGCGCTCGTGCACGTGGTGTTCAACAACAACTACGAGGACCAGGGCGTACGCAATGCGCGCGAACTCATCGACCTGCTCGGTGCCGATGCGGCTGGGCCGGCGCCGGCCTGAGGCGCCGTCCGCGGCCCGGATCCGACCGTCCGGCCCACACGCACGGCCGCAGCGCCGGCTCTG
>WBZR01000583.1_pt1 | contig 56135 bp, 34 predicted proteins | sample 5204231 | NCBI WGS metagenome assembly WBZR01 (sample SAMN12412403, study PRJNA552823) | activated sludge metagenome | isolation source: activated sludge from anammox sidestream of wastewater treatment plant... | place: USA: Virginia | collected 2017-08 | reverse complement strand
GCTCATCGGCGGCACGCATTACGCGGGTGAAATCAAGAAATCCATCTTTTCCGTGCTTAACCATATCCTGCCGGATAAGAGCGTGTTCCCGATGCATTGCTCGGCGAACGTCGGGCCCGGCGGGGATGTCGCCCTGTTCTTCGGGCTCTCCGGCACCGGCAAGACAACGCTGAGCGCAGACCCCGATCGGCGGCTGATCGGCGATGATGAACACGGCTGGTCGGATCGCGGGGTGTTCAATTTCGAGGGCGGGTGCTACGCGAAGTGCATCCGGCTTTCCAAGGAGCGCGAGCCGCAGATTTACCACGCCCTGCGCTTCGGCGCTGTACTGGAAAATGTCGTCGTCGATCCGAACACGCGGGCCGTCGATTTCGACAACGACAAGTACACGGAGAACACCCGCGCGGCGTACCCGGTGGAGTTCATAGACAATGCGATCCCTGAGGGGCTGGCGAACGCGCACCCGAAGGCTGTTGTGTTCCTGACATGCGATGCGTTCGGCGTGCTGCCGCCGATCTCGCGGCTGACGACGACGCAGGCGATGTATCACTTCCTGAGCGGCTATACCGCCAAGCTCGCAGGCACCGAGGCGGGCGTCGGCAGCGAGCCGCAGGCCACCTTCAGCACGGGGTTCGGCCAGCCGTTCCTGACGCGGAGCCCGATGGTGTATGCGAAGATGCTGGCTGAGAAGATCGCGAAGCATGGCTCGACCTGCTACCTCATCAACACGGGCTGGTCGGGCGGGGGATACGGCGTGGGTCAGCGGATCGCCCTGCCGGCGACGCGGGCCATGGTGTCGGCGGCCTTGCGCGGCGATCTGGAGAACGTCTCGACGACGACGGACCCGGTGTTCGGGCTGCACATTCCCGCGAAGGTGACGGGGGTTGATCCGGAGCTGCTCGTTCCGCGAAACCGCTGGCCGGACCAGGCGGCGTATGACGAGAAGGCGAAGGACCTCGCGCAGCTATTCATCAAGAACTTCGAGAAGTTCCCGGATGCGACGGCGGACGTGAAGGCGGCGGGGCCGAAGGGCTGATTGGTCAGGGAGCCCGGCATGCTATCTTGTTTGTAGTGCCGATTGATACCCTGAGGGCGCCAACATCAATTGGGGTGCGCAAATCAAGCGACATGCAATAATAGGAGGACCGCGGTGAGAAACACTTCCAAGAATCGTTTGCTTGCCTATCTTGCATCGGCATTCTTTGAGATCGTGCTTACGGGTTGCGTTGCAGATCCTTCGACCGTCAATGGCCGCCTTGGCTCGTTCATGAGTGCCGCAAATCCGGATTATTCTTCTGAGGGCCCAAAAGAATCACTCTTGCTTTGGGAAAGGCCGAATGTGGCTGATCGCCTTTACTGTCCCGCTGTAAAGGGGCTTTGTGCTTTCAGCAACGAGGCTGGCGAAGTTTGGGGTATTCAGGCGGCGTACTGGTCGGACAGTGAACGCAAGCTCCATTGCCTCATAGATGTTGATGTTCCAGAGACATTTCTCGAGCCGCCTGAAAAGCCGACAGAGGATTACTTAAGAGAAGGCGATATTGCATTGCAAGAGTACCACCGCGAGCCGAGGGAATGGTGGGGCGACTCTACTCCAACCTCGCTTCCTTTGTGGAGAGTCGTTGAGGGCAACGAGCGGCTAAAGAAAAATGAAGCGCATGCGATTCATGCAGCCATTCAGAGCTATGACGATTTTCCGATTGGAGATCGGCGCGGAATCTCTCGTGAGATCAAGCCTCTCCCGCCAGAAGATATGGAGTCTTACCTGTATTGGTTTGCGGGTCTCTTTCCTCACCCGTCGAGGTTTCCAACAGAAAAAGGCCGCCTGCAACCGGGCGATGACCTGGGCGTTCGAGGTACCTTCATTCGAGACGTCCTCGGTCGCTGCTTCGCGTCATTTGATCTAAGTGGACTCGACACTCCGGGTTTCCGCAAATCGCTCAAGTTTCGATTCATGTGGGATACGGAAGTTGAAGTGTCGCGGCTGGACGAGCGACGTGTGCGCATCGAGGCAAGCATCTATTTCAAGAAACTGCCCGCTGAAGACTCAATCCAAAAGCAAAGGGCTGCAACTGCCTTGGACGGTAACTCTGCGAAGTAGCAATAAGGTTTTCCGATCCACGGATAGGTCGCTACGGTCCAAGCATACTCATGAAATCATTTCGTAAAGAACTGTGGTTCGAACTCAAGACCCGGCGGGGGTATGTCAACATCACGCCGCAGGTGGAGACGGCGATCGAGGAGAGCGGCGTTCGCGAGGGGCTTTGCCTCGTCAACGCGATGCACATCTCCGCCAGCGTCTTCATCAACGACGACGAACGCGGGCTGCACGCCGACTTCGAGACGTGGCTCGAGGGCCTCGCCCCGCACGAGCCGGTGAACCAATACCGCCATAACGACACCGGCGAGGACAACGCCGACGCCCATCTCAAGCGGACGATCATGGGCCGCGAGGTCGTCGTGGCCATCACCGACGGTAAGCTCGACTTTGGCCCGTGGGAGCAGATTTTCTACGGCGAATTCGACGGTCGCCGGCGCAAGCGCGTGCTGGTGAAGTTCATCGGGGAATAAAAGGGGACTGCGGACCCCATCCTGATTTCCGGTTGCCGCTGCCCGCCAACGGACGGATAATGCCCCTCCGTAGTATCCGCGATCTCATCGCAGCCGAGGGCCGTATTAATATGATGATCAATGCTCACTCCGGAAAAAATCAAATTGCTGTTCCGCGAATGGCTCTTGTCCTGGCGGCGATCTGCCTCATCGCAGGTTGTTCCACTGTGGGTCGAAATGAAGACTTGAGAGCCAAATTCGCGGCGCGAAAGGCGGCCCAGCCGTCAGACCTCGATCGCGCCGCAGCTTCGAAAACGCCACCGCCCGCACCAGCCTCAGGGGTAGGCTGGATTCGCCCCGCGTCCGATCGCGAGCCCGCCTCGCAGGGCGACAAGCGCATCGTCATTTACACCGCGCAGTTTCGCATTGTCGTGCAGGAGATTGAGGCGGCGATCGATGCGATGGAGCGGCTGGCCGAGGCACAGGGCGGCTACGTGCAGTCCATCAGCGGGAATCAGATCGTCATTCGCGTGCCGGTGGCCAAGTATCAGGCTGCGGTCGCTGAGGTCGAGTCGCTGGGCAACGTCGCGCGGCGCGATCTCCAGGCGACCGACGTGACCGAGGAGTATGTCGACCTGCAGGCGCGCCTCAAGAATTCCATGGCCGTGCGCACTCGGCTGGAGGCGCTTCTGGCCAAGGCGGAAGATGTCGAAGCCGCGCTGGCGGTGGAGAAGGAGCTCAACCGCGTTGGTGAGGAGATCGAGCGTTTGCAGGCCAAGCTGGAAGTGCTCAAGAATCGCGTGGCCTACAGCACCATCACCGCGGACTTTGAACGAGTGTATCGCGCCGCCCCGCTGCCGCAGCAGTTCAAGCTGCCGTTCAACTGGCTGAAGGAACTGGACCCGTCGCGGCTGACGCGCGAGTACTAAGTGGAGCCGACCATGAAGCGAATCGCGACTATTTGCGTAACGATGTCGGCCGCCGCGCTCTTCGGCTGTATGCCGATCGAACCGCCGGAGGGGTACATCAAGGACTCATCCAGCCACGCGTACGACTTCAAGGCGGTCTCGGCGCGCGGGAATGTGATCGCCTGTAACGTCCGTGCGAATGAAAACAGCAAGGCCGACTTGAAGTACTGGTCCGACGCCGTCGAGTATCAGAAAGTGGACATCGACGGCATGCGACTGGCCGGGCGCGAGACGATCACCTCGAATGGGGGCACCAAGGGCGTGCTTTTCAACTTCGAGTCCGGCGAGGGGCAGGGCAAGACGGCCTATCTCGTCGCGCTCTATGTCACACCGATGCGCATCTACACCATCGAAGCCACGGGCCCGGCCGATTCGATCACCAGGGACATGGACAAACTAAAGGCGTCGATGCAGTCAATTCGATAGCGCGAACACCGCGGACGATTCGCCTCCCAATCGGGCAGGAGATCGTCGTCCTATTCCGGCAAAGAGTCGCAGGTGGGTGTCGCGCGTGGCGGGGAACTCCTGCCCCACTCAATCGATACCGAAATCACGAAGCTGATGAATTGCCCGGGCTAATTACGCGCGGCGAGCGAGGGCTTGGCGCCGTCGGGGGGCACTTTGAGAACCTGGCGGGAGGAGCTGATCACGCGGCCGTCCTCCCGGAGGTACTTGGCGACGATGGCGATCTGCTTGCCGGCCACGTCGACTTCATCACCCCAGTTGAGCCGGATGCCGTATCCCCAGCCAAGGGCGGTTTGCTTCTTCGATCGCCATGCGTAGGCCTCGTCGGCGGTCATGACCCATTCCTTGACCTGAGTCGCCACTTCCTTGCCGAGCGGATCGGTGTCGAGGCGGTACATGGCAATCGCGATGGTGCCGGTGCCGAAGACGCCCTTAGGGGCGGAGGGGCCTTCGAGATAAAGGCTGAAGCTGACGCCATCGACTTTTTTGCTGCCGTCGTTCTTGAAGGAGAGCCACGGCGTCTGGCTGAAGAACTTGTTGACGCGGACAATGTTGGTCTCGACCGGAGCCGAGTCGCGCGCGAGGAGCGGACGATTCGCCGCCTCCCACTTGGCGATTTCCTGCTCGGTGCAACCTGTCGACAGGGCGAGAACAAAAAGGCCCGCCGCGCAGATTGCGGCGCGGGTCGCGTTTTGCGTTAAATGCCGTGGTCGTCTGATCATCGGCCGACCTCCAACTCTTTCGTTGTGCGCCGCGCGACCATGTCCTCGCCGGATGGCGCCATGGGGCCATACTTGAGCGGCTCGGGGCCGTACTTGGGCTTGTCGCTGTCGGGCTGATCCTTCGTCTTGACCGGCTCGGCGGGAAGAACTTCGCTGTCCTCCATGTAAGTGCCTTCCGGCAACGGGGCGTCGGGGCTCAGCTCCGGCGGGGCTTCGAGCGAGTCGATCTCGTCGGCCGACTCGGCCTTGACCTGCAGCTTACCCATCAGGACGCTCTGTTTCATTTCGTCGGTGATGATGCCGGACTCGTCGCGCTTCTCGATGGAGATACGTCGGGCATCCTCCACCGTGCGGACGACCGTCGGTGTCATGGCGATGAGCAATTCGGTGCGATTCTTCGTCCGTGAGGTCGTGCGGAAAAGGACGCCAAGCCCGGGAATATCGCCCAGGAGAGGAACCTTGCTCTCGGACTCGTTCTCGGTCGTCGTGATGAGACCGCCGATGACCACCGTTTCGCCATCCTTGACCGCGACATTCGTTGAAGCGGTTCGGCGGTTGAAGATCGGGGCGAAGGCGCCGGGGGCGATCTGAATCGTGGAGTCCGTGATGGAGGACACTTCCGGCTCAACGAGCATGTACACAAAGCCATCAGGATTGATGTGCGGCTCGACGTTGAGGATCACGCCGACTTCCTGGTATTGCACCTGCGTGGAAGTCTGCCCGCCGAAGGTCTGTGCGCCGCTGGGCGTGGGCACGCTTTGACCGATCTGGATCGTGGCCTGCTGATTGTCCTGGCACATGATCATCGGTCGCTGAATGACTTCCAGGCGGCTGTCGGCCTGGAGGGCGCGGACGAGGAAGTTGAAGTCTTCACCGGTGATGGTGAATGAGAATCCGCCCAGTCCACTGCCGGAGGCGCCGAGATCGGTACCGCCGACGACGTCAAAGTGGCTGCTCTGGAGAATGCCATTGGGCCCGGCGACGGCGGTCTCGCTGAAGCGGAGTTCCTGAAGGGCAAACTCCAGCCCCATCTCGAAGCGATCATCAAGCGAGACTTCGGCGATCATCACCTGGATCATCACCTGCGGCGGGGCCATGTCGAGTTGTTCGATCAGCGAGATGACCTGCTGCTTGTAGCGCGGGCTCGCCGAGACAACGAGCTGGTTCGACTCCGGATGGGAGATGACGGAGACTTCCTGCTCCATGAGGCGCTGCGGCGAGACAGTCTCGCCGAGGCTTTCGAGGCGCTGCACCTCGGCATCGAAGTATTCCTGGAGCGCGCCCTGCATCTCGTCGGAGGTCTGATTGACCAGGGTGTAAACGAAGTTGTCGCGGTCCTGGATCGGCCGCGAGTCGAGCTGGTCGATCACGTCGGCGACGACGTCGATATCCTCGGGCCAGCCGGCGACGATCAGTGAATTGGTCCGCTCGTCCGGCACAAAGGTGGTCTTGGGGCGACCGAAGGTACCCTTGCGCGACGAGCCTTCCTGCGAGGCGGCGGTGGGCGCGCCTCCGGTGGAGGTGCTGCCGCCCTCGACTTCGACGGAACGATCACGCTGGAATTCGGCCTGGTCCTCGGCCCCTTCGTCCTGTGCGAACATGTCCGTAAGCAGTTCGACCATCTTGGTCGCGTCGGCGTTACGCAGCATGAACACCTTGACGAGCACCGAGCGCTTTTGAATCTGGTCCAGCTTGGTGACCAGTTGTTCGATGAGCCGAAGCGCCGGGGGCGGGGCTACGGCGACGATGGCGTTGGTCCGAACGTTGAATGTGATCTGCACGTTCTCGCGAATCGTGCGCAGGAAAATCTCGCGGCCCTGCGGATCCTTGTCTGCATAGGAGACAAGAATGGAGGAGAGGGTTCGCTTCGCATCATCGCCCGATGCGGACGAGCCGCCGCTGCCGCCTTCACCAGCCGCGCCGGTCATGATCTGATTGAGAACGTCGGCCATCTTCTCGGCGTCTTCGTTTTCGCAGAGATAGATGCCGATTTCGACCTGACCCTTGACCTCGGTCTGATCGAGCCGCTTGACGAGAGAAACGATGTTCTCCAATTCGCCCGGCGCGGCGGTGACGACGACGGAATTGGTCCGCTTGTCTTCCACGACGCCAATCGACTTGGCGGAGGAACCACCTTCGCCGCCGGACTCGCCGGACTTGTACAGCTCTTCGAGAATCTCTTTCACGCGCTCGGCCGGCGCCTTTTCAAGGGCAATCACACGGGCCATTTGCAGGATGGTCGAAGGCCGATCGAGACGGGTCACCAGGTCTCGGATGAGCAGATGATCTTCTCTTGAAGCATTGATGAGCAGGGCATTGCGGCCGTTATCCGGCTCGACCGTGACGGTCACGTTGGGCACCTGGACGCCGGTGTCGCCGCCGCCTTCGCGCGGCTTGTTGCGCTCTTCGAAGACCTTCTTAATCATCTCGCCGATTTTTGCGGCCGGTGCCTCCTGAAGGGTATAGACCTCCATGAGCTGGCCGGGCGTGCCGGGCGGAACGTCGAGACGCTTGATGAGTTCGACCGCGCCGTCGATGCCGTCCTTGGTGCCGCCGACGATGATGCGATTGCTTCGCTCATCGGCGAAGACGGTGATGCCGAAGCCGGACTTGCTGCTGCCGCCGCTGCTTCCGCTGGAACCGCCGGTGTCGCGGATTTCGTCGAGCTTCTTGAAATAGTCCGCGACCTGTGCGGCGATCTTCACCGAGTCGCCGTGCTCGACAATGACCATCTTGGTGATGGCCACGTCCCACGGCGTCGTGACGCTGTTCATCCGCTTGTAGACTTCGCGGATGAGGTTCATGTTCTCCGGGGAGGCCGAGACGAGGAGCATGTTCGACCGATCGTCGATGCTGACCGTCACCTTGTCGCGCTTCTTGGCGGTCTCGCTGTCGCTGCTGGCGCCCGGCTTGTAGATGCCGTTGTCCTTGAACAACTCGTCGATGGTGTCCTTGACGCGGTGGGCGCCGACGTTGTCACAGACGAAAAACTCGACCACGCCGGGGACGCCCAGTTCCTGATCCAGCTCCGTGACCTTCTGCATGAGCACGTCATAGTTCTCGCGCGAGCCGGCGAAGAGCATGGCGTTGGTCGTCTCATCGATCTCGATGGCCACCTTATCCTCGGGGCGGCTCTTGCCTTCGACCGTGCGCATCTCGGCGCGCTTGTCGAAGAGGGCCTGGAAGGCGGACTGAAGCTGCTTGGCGGAATTGAACTTCAGCCGGATGACGTAGATGTTCGCCATTGGGTTCAGCTCCAGCGCCTCGATCTTGTCGACCACGTTCTTGATCGCGTCGAAGTCGGCCTTGGCCGCGGCGACGATCAGCGAGTTGCTTCGCTCGTCGGCGACGATGGCGGGGGTCTCCAGCTTGAAGCCGTCGCCCTCATCCTGCTGCTTGGCCCGTTGATCCCAGAGGTCCTTCAGCTTGTCGGCCAGCTCGGTCGCGTTGGTGTTCTTGACGGTGATGGTGCGAATGTCATCCATCAGAAGCGTGGAGGGAATGTCGAGTTTCTTGATGAGGACCTTGAGCTCTTCGAGGCGGTTGGCCTTGGCGGCGATGATCAGAGACTTGGACTGCGGGTGACCCTTGATGATGACCGTTTCACTCTTGCCGGCATTGGCCGAGGTGCCCTTGGGAAGGGCCTCGGCGCGCTCTTTCATCATCTCCGAAAGGGCCTTCTCCAGTGCCGAGACGCTGGCATATTCCAGCCGGACCAACTCGAAGGGCATCACGTCCAGCCCCTTCTGGTCCAGCCGCGTCACCAGGTCGGACAGGACTTCAAGCGACTCGGGCCGGCCGACGAGCATGACCTGATTCGTCCGCGGATCGGCGGAGATGACTGCCCGATAGACGAGCGAGCCGGCTTCGCCGTCGGGCACGCCGGAGGCCTCGCTCTTGCCCGGCCGGGCGGTGAGCTTCTCGCCGTCGGTCAGGAGTTTGTTGATCTGCTCGGCGACCTCGGTGGCGTCGGCATTGGCGAGGGTGAAGACCTTGTAGGCGACTTCTGCGCGGGCAGGCTCCTTGTCGAAGGCGGCGACGACCTGCTTCATGATGAGGCAGTTCTGCCGGGTGCTGGCGATCATGAGCGAGTTCGAGTCCTTGTCGCCGAAGACGACGATGGGCCGATCGAGATTGACCGTGGCGAGCGGATTGCCCGCCTCGTCGAGCAGACGGAAGCGGCGGATAAAGTCCTTCATCGGCGTGTCGCCGGTGCCGGCCTTTTTGAGGAGTTCGTTAAGCAGGGTGCCGAGGGTGTCGGCCTGGGCGATGCGCAGGGGGATAATCATCACGTCTGCTTCGCCGATGGGCTGCTCTTTGCCTTCCTCCGCAGGGGGGAGAGCGGCGTCGAGGCCTTCGATGATCTGGGTGACGAAGGAGAGGTCCGTCTCGTTTGCGGTGACAAAGACACTGTTGGTCTGCGGGTCGATTTCAACGCCGATCAACTTCGGATCGAGCCCCTTTTGTGAGAGGTAGGTCGAGACCATCTTCTTAAGGACTTCGCCGACTTCGGAGACGCGACGATTTTTGAGGGCGAAGGTCTTGACCTGCTTGAGCATCGCGCCGGCGGCCTTTTCGTTCTGCTCGATCAGGTCCATGACCTTTTGCATCTTCGCTTCGGTCGCGGCGATGTAGAGGCCGTTGGTGCGCGGGTCGGCGATGATGTCGACCTTGTCTTCGGGCTTGACCTTGCGTTCGCCCTTCTGCTCGACCTTGCTGAATACGTCGGTCAGGGTCTTGGCGATGTCCTGCGCGCTGGCTTTCTGAAGCGCGACGTACTCGATGCGCTTGTCAGGAATCGCCGTATCGAGCATCTCAAGGATGGAAATAAGCACTTCCATGTCTTCATCGGAGGCCTCGACGACGATCGTCTCTGAGCCGGCCTCGGCGACGGAGATCGGCGCACCGGAGAGCTTGCGACCCAGGGCCTCTTTGGCGGAGTCGGACATTCTTGAGATATCGAGCTTGCCCTGCTCGGCGATGCGGCTCTCCAGGATTTTCTTCGGGTCGCTCTGACTCGCCGGCGTGGCTGGGCGCGGCTGGCTGGTGGCGGTGGCCTGCGGCTCCAGGGTGGGCTGCGTCGTGGCCACGCGCGGGCGGATCGTGCTGATCATCGGGCCGGTCGGCTTGGTCGTTGGCTTCTGCGAATCAGCTTGCGCCATCGCGCTACTAAGGGCGACTTGCATCATGAAGACAGGAATCGAACCTGCGACCATCGCGCGGCGCGGCGATTTCCTTTGAAGTGGGGCCTCGTAGCGCCGCTGATTGGTCCATGTCGCATCCGAGCGCGGGCCGGACGACTTACCCTTACCGCTCTGCTGGAACTGCTCGATCAATTGCTTCGCCTCCTGCGGGCTGAGAGATTTCAACGGGATGACACGGCGCTGGGTGTTGCCGGCCGGGGCCATGCTTACGAGGTCGATCACAAGCTGCTTGACCTCCTCGTACTTGCCCTTCGATCCGGCGACGACGAGCGCGCTGGAACGCAGGTCGGCGCCGATGCTCACCAGACTCGGCTTGTAATCCCTCTGCGTCTGGCGGCGATTGTTTTCGGCGTCGTTGATGCGCTTTTCGATGTTACGGGCAAGCTCTTCCAGGTCGCGGCCGGTGGGAACGGAGAGGACGCGAACGCCGGCGCCGGTGTCGCCTTCCATTTCCTTGTCCAGCCCCTCGGCCATCTTCTTGATGAGATTGAAGTCGCTGGGCTTGGCGCGGACGATCAGGCTCTTGGTGGCCTCTTCGGCGACGATGATCGGCGGGACGTAGTTCTTGCCTTTGGACTTCGCGAGGTTGGGATCGTTAAAGACCTTGTTGAGCGTGTCGGTCAGTTCGGTCGCGTTCGCGGAAGCAAGCTGAATGCGCTGCGGGGCATCGCCGCTTTCCGGCCGTTCGATGTCGAGTTCCTTGATCTTCGCCACGGCGTCGCGGACGCTGTCGGTCTTGCCGACGACGATGATCGCATTCATGGAGTCGATCGCCTTGAGGCGCATACCGCCGGCGAGGACGGTCTTCTCCTCGGTCTTTTCTTCGCGGTCGGCCCACCAGGGGACGAATTGCTTGTTCTCGCTGTCCGGCGAGCGCTGGGCGACCTTGAGGTATTCGGTGAGGATGTCGAGCATTTCGGTCGCGTCGACAAACTTCAGCGGCACCATTTCCATGATGCTGCCGGTGGACGGGTCGACATCGATCTCCTTGATGATGTCGTCGATCAGGGCCTTGGTTGCGTCCGTGCAATAGACAAGCAGCGTGTTGCTGGTCGGCTCGGCGATGATCGAGACCTGATTGTCCGCGGCCTTCGACGGGGGCTCATTGCCGCGCATCCACGGCGGCAGATTGCTCTGTCCGCCGGTCTTGAGGCCGGCCTTTTTATCGAAGAAGGTTTGCAGGGTCTTGGCGAGTTCGTCGGCGACGGCGTAGTGAAGTGCGATCTGGTAAATTTTCATTGCACCGATGGTCGGCACAGTGGAGATTTTGTCGATGATCTGCTCTTTAATCTTGTCGAACTCGGCCTGAGTGGCATAGACCATGATCGTGTTGGTCGGCTCGTGATACTCAGCCTTGATGTCCTTGGCACCCGGGCCGCCCTGGCCGCCGCCGTAGAGCAGCTTGATCGCCTCGGCGACGTTTTTGGCCGGAACGAGTTCCGGCAAAACCACGGTGTGCACTTCGCGGCCGCCCTCGGCACGGTCGATCTTCTCCACCAACGAAGAAATCTGCTCGAATTCCTCCTCGTTGGCGTAAGCGATGATCTTGGTCGTACCGGGGATGGCGCGAATCTGAGCCGGAGGCTTTTGTCTTTGGCCCATCTTTGACGCGTCGAGAATCTGCTGGAGCGACGTCGCCACGTCCTGCGGGTTAGTGTTCGTCAGTTCAATGACGTGCTCGGTCCGCAGCGCGTCGCCGGGCTGGTCCATCTTCAGGACGAGCGATTCAATCTCCGGCATGAGGTCTTTGGCCGCCGTCACCACGACGCTGTCGGTCGTCCAGTCGTCGGCGGTGGCGACCATGTCACGCGGGCTCGGCGTGCGGCCCACCGGCTGGAAGGCCTGGCGAATCGCATTCGAAACCGAGCCGGGATCGGCGTAGGTCAACTTGAAGAGTCGGCGCTCGCGCTCGCCCGCCGTGTCGCGGACGTCGAGCGACTTAACAAGCAACTCCACTTCCGGCCAGAGGTCGGTCTTGGCCGTGATAACGAGCGAATTGGAATTGACCTCGGCAATGACGGTGACCGGCCACTGACCCTTGGTGTTGGCCGTCGTCTTGCTCTGGAATGTCTGCATCATGGCCGGTGCGACCTGATCGGCACGGGCGAACTGAAGCTGAATCGTGCGCGTCTCCGGGATGCCACCGGCGATGTCCATTTCAACGAGCTGATTGTCGATGATCTGCTTCGTAGCCGGGGTGCAGTTGATGAGCAGAATGTTGCTGCCGGGATCGGCGGTGATGGCGAAGCGGTCCTGCAACTTTCCGCCGCGCGACTGCCACCACTGATCCATGAACTTCTTAAGCGTCGCCTCGGCATCCTCCGCGCGGATGAACTTCAGGTTGATGCGATAGTCCTCGAACGACGAGCCGACGGCGGTGATGATCGGGTCGATCACCGAGGTCTTGATCTGTTCGTGCTGTTTGCCATTGGCCGTAACAATGACCAGATTGCCGGCGACGTTTGCTGCGACGGTCGGCGGTTCCAAGCCGGTCTTCTGCGACGCGGCCGAGGCGAACAGCGACTGGATGTTCTGCACGACCTGATTGACGTCCACCGAGATCGGCAGTTCGTAGGTCCGCGTGTCGCGGGCGATGTCCGGCGGCGATGCCACGTCCACTTCCTTGAGAATGTCGCCGATCAGGAGAAACGTGATCGGCCCGCCGGTCACGATGAGTGAATTGGTGCGCGGGTCGGGCACGGCGCCGACGAAGTCGAGTTTGACGCCTTCAAGCCCACCTGACATCTTCGCCTTGGCGAGCATGTCGGTTAACTGGGTGTTCATCTCGACGGCGGATGCGTTCTGCATCGGGAAGCGACGAACCTGGATGCCGCTGGGAGCAAGGTCCATTCCCGTGGCGACTTCCTTGATCTGCTTCATGGTCTCTTCGTCTGCGCCGGTGACGTAGAGCATGCTGTTGTTCTTGTTGCCCTTGATGCTCACCGTCTGCTTGGCGCCGCCGGTGCGCGGGGCCTGGAAGATTTCCTGCAACTTGGGCGCGACCTGTTCGGCATCGGCGACGAGCAGCTTGATGGTCTTGATGTCCTTGGTGTCGGCGACCTTCTCGTCCATCTTGGCGATCTGGTCGGCGATCTCCTGCATCTGCGCCGGCGGGGCTTTCACCAGCAGCGTGCCGGTGGAATCGTCGCCGGTGATGACGATGTCGTTCTGGCTGCCGGACGAGAAGAGCGACTTGAGCGTGTTGGCCATCTGGCTGGGACTGCCCTTGACGGCGAACTGTTGAATAGCGCCGCCGTCGGCGGGGATATCCATGTCCTCCACGATCTTGGCAGCGCGGTCAACATCCTTGGACTGCCCGGCGATGATGACGCTATTCGTTCGGGCATCCGCGTTGACGGAGACGCCGCTGGAAGTCGTGCCGCCGCCGTTGCGACCGCCAAATCTTCCGCTGCCGCCACGTCGCGGGGTTACCTGAGTGGCGACTTCCTTCACGATCGTGGCCACATCGGTTGCACGGGCAAACTTGAGCGGCACTCGGCGCATCTCGGTCACGGTTGTGTTGTCCTGCGATTCGAGGTCTTTGATGAGGTCGCCGATCAACGTGAGCGTGTCCGGCGGGGCCTTGGCGATGATGCTGTTGGTCTGGGCCTCGGCGGAAAGCTCAATGGCATCGGCCGAGACGGCGACCGACTGACCCTGGGCATTCTGAAGCTGAAGCATCTGCTGCTGGTCCTGACCGGGTTGCGGTTGACCGGGCCGACCGCCACGCTGCGGAGCGCCGCGCGCAATTGCAGCACTCTGTACCCCGAGGACTTCCTTGAGGCTTTCGACCACCTGCGTGGCATCGAGATTCTCCAGTCGGAAGATTTTGATTGTCTTCTCGAAGACGTCGGTCGGGGCATCAATCTTGCGAAGCACGTCGACGATGAGCGGCACATCGGAAAGCAGCGCCGCGACGAACAGGCTCTTCGTGCGCGGATCGGCCACTACCTTGACGCGCGACGGCCCCTGCTGTTGGGCGGCCTGTTGCTGGGCCATCAACTGTTGAAGCTGCTGCTGCGGATTGGGCTGACCGCCTTTGCCCCCCTGGCCGGGCTGCGGCGGAGGCTGCGGGACCGGCATCGGCGCCGGCTGCTGCGCGCCGCGACCTCTGCGACTACCTGCGGCGACGGCTTGGCCCTGGTTGAACACTTGTTCGAGAAGCTGCGCCGCCGTAACGACATCGGCGTACTTGAGCGGGAATACGCGAAAGACCGTGGGCTGCTCTTCGTCTTCGATATCCTCAAGCATCAGCTCGATCTTCTCAAGCTCCTCCTCGGGACCCTTGAGAATGATCTTGCCGGTTTCGGCATCGTAGAGAATCTCGACTTGGTTGACCTCATCGGTTGAAGCCTCGGCATTCGGCTCAACCGGGTGATTGTGCTGCCGCTCGCCGGTGGAGAACTCGCGCTTGCCGCTCTGCTTTTCTTCTTCTGGCTGCGAGTCGAACCCGGCCATCGATACCGAATCAAGCGAGCGAAGCAACTGAGCGGGAAGGGTGCAGGGGCTCTGATGGCAGATCGGGCACACTGCCGGATCGAGCAGATCTGAGTCACCTGACTTCGCATCTGACTGCCCAAGCGAAAGCGACTGAAGCGAGTTGATCATGCTCATCGGGAGGACGCACGGGCTTACGCCGCTATCGTCCTCTTCGCCCTCGTGAATATCAATCACCTTCACCCGGCCGGTGGCATCGCCGAGCGGAATGAGCTTTATCGGCTTGTCATACTGCTGCTGGAGTCGACCCACCAGCATTTCCGGCGGCATCTTCTCGGAGGAGAACATGCGGAAGTTCTTCCGGGCGAAGCCGGGCTTCTCCGGCACGTCGAAGATCTTGATGACTTCGCGGACGCGTGCCTCTTGCGTCGACTTGCAGTTGCGGATGAGCAGGGTCTTTTCCGTCGGGCCTTCGTCGAATTTGAGACCACCGGATTTGTTGTCGGGGTTCAGGATGTCTTCGAGGTCGAAGGCGATGTCGAAGGCCTTGGTGTTTTCCAGCTTCACCAGCATGAAGCCGAGTTCGAGAGAGTTCACCTCGCGCCCGCCCTTCACTTCGCTGGCGTCGGCGAAAATGATTTCAAGAATGCGCTCGACCTCTTTGAGATCGGACTCAAGTCTCGCACCGACCAGCAGCGTGTTCTCGTCAACATCCGCGTAGATGAGGATGGACTCAGGAGCCGAGACTTTCGCCGCAGGAGTGGGTTGACGATTCATTCGCTGCGGGCGACCGGTGGGCGTCGTCTCCGTCTTGATGGTCGATTCGGCGCTTTGCGAGAGGAGCGTCCGAAGTTTTTTCTCATCGCCCTCGGCATCCACGACCGCATACTTGCGGAAGATCATCGGCTCGTGCGGGGAGTCAATCTCCTGGAAAAGCTGCACCGCCTTGGCGACCTGATCGCGCGGGCCGTCGATGATGACCTGCTGTCCACTGGCGACGATCTTCAGCCCTTCTGACTGGGCGGCCTCGACTTCCTTGCTGGCGGCGCGCGGCCCACCGGGAAGCTGCTGCGGCGTCTCGGCCAGGTAGCGCAGTGTCTCGACAATCTCCTCCGCCGGGCGCGACTGCGCCGTGAGCAGCACGCGCGTCGGTTCGACCTTGTCCTTCTGGACGCGAGCTTCTTCCTCAATCTGCTTGACGAGGTCGCGAATCTGGACGAGTTCCTTGTCCGGCGCGGTCACCAAAAGCGTGTTGGTGATCGGCTCGGGGACGATGCGGATCGAGCCGCCAGTCGGGTCGATCGCCTGCGCCTGCTGCGCCGCAACGGGCTGGCCCGGCTGAGGGCGTCCGCGGCGAATCGGCACCGCGCGCGAGGGGGCTCCCGTGGAGACGGACGTCCCTCCGACGCTCTCCGCGAGGATCGGTGCAATGGTCTCGGCATCGGAGTATTCGAGCTTGATGATGGTCAGCGGGCCGGTCGTCTCGATGTCGAGGCGCTTGATGAACGGCGTGATGCGCTGAATGAACTCGTCCGGGGCGAAGACCTGCACGCCGTTGTTGTACAAGTCGGTGAAGAAACTCTGCTGGACCTGGGCAACGGGCTGACCCGCGACGACCGGCTCGGGCGGGAACATCTGCTGAAGCAGATTCACCACATCCTGAGCGCGTGCTTTCTCAAGAATAAACGTCTCGAATCGCGGCTCTTTCGACGCGGCCTTACCGTCGAGCGTATTGAGCAATGGCTCAATGCGCTCCCAGTCGGCGTCGGTGCTGTAGATAATCAGATAACCGGTGCTGTCATCGGGAATGAATCGCGGGCCCGCCCCGCCGCCGGCGAGCGAAGTCACTTGCATCGGCTGACCGGGTCGCTTGCCGGCCATCTGCTGCGCAGGGCGCGGAGAACCGGTGCCGGAGATCGCCTGTTGAAGGATTGCCGCCAATGCGCTGGGCGCCGCGGCCTTCGGCTGGACAAGGTGTTCCTTCTCCTCATCGCCCGACGGCACGTCGAGCTTTTCGATGAGCGCGAGTGCCTTTTCAAAGGTCTGCTTGGAAACCGACAAGAGCAAGGTGTCCGCGGAGCGAACGGTAATCCGGTCGGGCATCTTGCCGGGCTTGGCCTGCGGCGGGAACACCTGCGAGAGAATGCCGGCGATCTCGTTCGCATCGGTATGCTTGAGCTTGACGATTTCGTCAAGGGAGTTCTCGCCGGGCTTGTCCCATTCCTTGACGAGCTTCTCCGCGGCGGCAACGCCCTCCTCTCCGCCGATGAGAACGACGGAGTTACTGGTTGCATCCGGGAAGATGTCGCGCTCCAGCGCTGCGCGCTGATCCACCGAGACGAACGAGCCATCCGGCTTCAAGAGCGCCTGCTGCTCCTTCATGAAGATGGGCTTGAGCATGCCGGTCAGCGAATTTGCATCGGCGTATTCCAGCGCGACGACCTTCATCACCGGGAGCATCGGGCCGCTGCCGATGTCGAGCCGGGCTGACATCTGCTCGATCTCCGAGAGCAACCGCGCCGGCGCCTTCACGAAGAGCCGGTTGTTCTTCACGTCGGCGATGATGTCGACCTTCTTGGCCGTCTCAGCGGTCGGGTCGAGGCCCGGTCCGCGCTGCGGCGCAGTAGGGGCGGCGATCGGGTAAAGCTGGCGGAGCATCGTCTGTACGTCGGCGCATCGGGCATTCTTCAACTCGATGGTCAATGTCGGCCGCGGATCACCCTCGGGCGGCCCGGGCTTCATGCCGGAGAGCTTGAAGACGACATCACGGAAGCGGCGGTGCTCCCAGACCATGCCGGTCAGTTCGAGGCGTTCGCCGTTGACCTGCGTGCCGTAGGTGTCGCTGAACATCGGCCGGAATGTCTCGATGATCTCGTAAGGCGACCAGCCTTCCGGACAATCCAAATTCACCAGGACGATGTCGTATGGATCGGGATTCGTCGCCTCCATCTCTTCAAAGGAGTTGAACATCAGGCTGGGCGGAATCTCGCGCATCCAGTCGGGAAGCCGCTTGATGACGAGGAAGTTCTCCTGTCGCTTGATGAGGTACTTGTTGAGCGGACGCCCGACAAGCAATTCGTTGAGCTGTTGGAGCGCCTCGGCATAAGTCATCTCGCCTTTGCTGCGAAACGTGAGCGTCTCGCTGATCGGCGGATCGGGCTCGCTGATAAACGGCAGGCCGCTCATGCGGGCGAAGTCCGTCAGCACGTCGGCCCACGGCGTCTTGTCATAGTCAAAGCGATAGGAGCGCGCGGCGGGGTCCGGTGACAGCATGGTGAAGGTCAGCGTGGTCAATTCGGCTTTGACCGGCTCCCCGGGCGTCGTCAATTCTTCTTTCGTCTCGGCAGCGGGCTGTGTCGTCGCTGGTGCGGCCGCCTCGGGAGGCTGAGTAGGGGACGGCTTTTGTTCAACGACCGGCGCCACGGGCGGCTTTTCGACCGGCGGCGTGGGCTTCATCGGCTGCACGGCAGGCTTCGCGGTTGAGGGCGCCGCTTGCTGTTTGCCGAGCGACTTGAGGGCCTCGCGCCGAGCGCGAGCCAGCGCGTCTTCCTGCTCATTGGCCTTGTCGTTGGGTTGGGTCGTTGCCGGCTGCGAAGTGGCCGCATTCTGTGCGCGCAGCGCCGGCGTGAGCCCGGTGAGACCGAAGCAGACGACAAAAGCGATTGGGGCGAAACGAATATGGGAATTGAAATAGTGAGCTGTCTTCATCATCATCGTGCCTCCGCACAGTCCGACCCGGACGAGCTTTCGTCTCGCCTCGAGGATCGACCTTGCTAATCCACGGCGACTCTTCCGCCGCGGTCTGTCGCTGCGCCGCTCTATTGAGCCATTGCCCAGGAATCAATCGCCCTGGGCAAGTCTTCCGGTTTGGCAGCTTCGAGCTTGACGCGGTCGGTGTATTTCCGACCGAGTGGGTACAGATAAAAATTACCGCTGGGCATTTTCACAACTCCCCCCAGGGGATGAACGCCCAACAGATCACCGCCATCAACGGCCGCCTTCTCGCCCACGGGAATCACCGCTCGGGCGTTGGCGTTGCCGGTCACGATCATTTCCTGCTGACCTCGATAGGTGACCAGCCCTGAAACCGTATACTGCGGATCGGCCGGCGGGTCGCTGACAGGTTGCGACACAACCGCGACCTGCTCCGCCGGCTCTACTGGGATCGTGTACACCTGCTTATCCGGCCGCGGCGTTAAGTTCATCGGCGGGTGTTTTTTTCCGGAACCATAGGTCGCGGAGATCGTGACGTGCTTCGCCTCGAATTGTCCCACGTCGATGACGCTGCCCGGCTTGGCGCGCATGGTCGGAAACGTCTGTGAAGACCCATCGGGCTTCACCACGGTGACATCGAAGTCGACGATGTTCTTGTCCTTGTTGTCGACGGCGAGAATCACGACCGTCGGCGGCGGGGCCGGGCTGTGAACGGGAATCGCGTAGGTCCAGTCCTGCCTCGTACTGAAATCCAGTCGCTGCGGGCCGAACGTCTTGCCGTCGGCGTAGGAGCCCTCGATTTCCACAATGTCGCCCATGCCCTTGACGGCCTGCTGAGCCTTGCTCGAGACGGTTTCCACCTTTTGCTCGAAGACCTCGCCATCCCAATAGAAGCGAACCTTCGCGGCGACGGTCTTCCAATCCTGATTGTCCAGCATGACCACGTTTTGCGGCGGAGCTATGTATGGCTTGAAGATGTTCCGCCGATCGAGCAGCGCGAATGACTCGTCCGACCGCAGAAACTCCCGCGCCGGGTCGGTCTTCGGTTCCTCGGCCTGAGAAAGGGTCGATGCCGTGGCGACTTCCTGAAACGTCTTCTTATCAATGACCGGCAGGACCGGCGTCTCGATGGTGAACTCGAGCTTTATCGTGTCCATGGGCAGATTGCGTTGCAGCAGCGGCGCGATGCTCATCTTGGTGATGGCGCTGTAGTACGGTGAGCGGTACAGATCTCTCACAAATGCGACGGCATTGCGATACGCCCCGGTCGCGGCGAAGCGGTAGCCGATCGTCGATACATCCGTCTTGTCGCCGAGCTTCGAACCTGAGACGGGCGAAAAAATCGGATTCGTGAACTGATGCCGACCGGCGAGTTCCTTGAGCTCCTGCGCGAACCGATTGCTCGCCTCGGGACGATCGAACGAAATCGTCCTGCTTGCATAAGCCAGCCAGCGCTCGGCAAGGCTGCGGCGCGAGCGAATGATGCCGTCGAGGCGATCGCTCTCTCGCGTCAGGTTCTCAATGTCCGTCTCCGCTTTCGTCAGCGGGCTGATGAACACGAAATTGACCACCTGATAAAGCATGGCCAGGCCGATCGAGCCGCCGATGAGGATCGCCAGGAATTTTTCGCGTGGGGTCATGGCTTGCCCCCCTTGCCGGTTCCGACGCCGGTAGGCCGCGGATTTCTCGGCAGTCGCGTTCGCGGCGTGCTTGGCGCCTTGCCGTTTCCAGCGGCGGGCTTATTCGTCTTCACGTCTACGGGCCCCTGACTGACCGGCGTGACCGGAGGCTTAACCGGATGCCCATTTGGCTTCTGAGTATTTGCGGCGGCGGGTGCGGGAGTTGTCGCAATAGGCTTCGGTTCTTCTGCGGCGGGACTGACGGTCGCCGGGGCTGCATCGATAGGCGGCTCCACCTCGTCCAACACCGATTCGCGAAGGGCGAGGAACGCCTGCCGATCCGGCAGAACCAACTCGATACTCGTGTCTTTCGAATAGACGTCCTGCGTGCCGGCGGTGGTCTCGCGGCCCGGCACGACGCTGAGGAAACCAGAGCCGCCGAGTTTTTCCGCGACTTCATTGACCTTGCCCAGCGAAACGGTTCGGAATTTGACTCGGGCGATGCTCTCGCGTTTTTTCGAACGACCGCCCGACCTCGTTTCGAAATCGATTCTTGTGGCGTAAGCCTCTTTTTGGTCGGGGAAGTTTTCGGTCAAAGCGACCAACACATCCGGCCAGTATTGTTCAGCGTCGAGCCAGTCTTCCAGCGCATCGACCTTTTTCTTGAACTCGAGAATCTGGCGTTCCTGCAACTTCTTGGTAGCCACTTCGTCGCGCAGCTCCTCGGCGGCCTGCTGCTTCGGCGCGATGAATTTCATGTGGTACATCACCGCCGACCCGACGAAGAGCGCCGCCGTGCCGATCGCCACCGGCAGCTTCCTCATGCGCAGCTGCCGCTTGGTCACGGGCTTCTTGGGATGCAGGAAGTCGAACTGTTCCAGGCCGGTCAGGCCATGTCCGATGGCCAGTCCGATCGCCGCGGAAAACCCGCGAAGCTCTCGCGCCCTCTGGGCGGAAAGCCCCAGCGCTTTGTCCGGCGAAAACAGCTCGGCCCGCGTGGCAAATCGTGAAGCAAGGGAGTGGGCAAGCTGCGGCTCGATGCCCGATGACCCGCATACGATGATGTGGTCGAGACTCATCGACGGATCGGTCGCGCGATAGGCTTCGTACGAACGGACAATCTCCACCATCAGGGCTGAGATGCTCTGCGTGGAAGCCTCGTCCGGCTCGTGATCCGGAACATTGAGCCCTGCTATTCGGCTGTCCGCAATCGGTTCCGTCGAGCCGGCGCCGAAAGCGGCGACCGTTGCCGATGCTGATCGCGAAAAGGCCAGGACGCCGCGCTTGAGAATGTCGATCTCAGTCAACTGCGGGCCTACCTCGACAACGAGAAGGTTCTTTGTAGCGAGGTCCGGGGCGTTCGCCATCACGGCGATCAGATTCGAAAACGGCCGAAGCCCGACTTGCAACACCGTCAGCCCGGCCTGCGAGGCGACCTTCGTGTAATAGTCGAGATCATCCTTGCGCACCGCCGCCACCAGGGCGCTGCTGGGCCCCTTCGGATCAAATTCACCGCATACCGCAAAATCCAGCGCCGCCTGTTCCGCCGGGAATGGCAGCTCCTTGACAATCTGAAACTGCACAATCGCCGGCATTTCCTCGGCCGGCGTCGGCGGAAGATTCAGCGTGTTCAAGACCACCTGGTCGCGCGGAATGCTCAGCAGGACCTTCTTCACGCCGATCTTCGACTGCTTCATCGCCTCCCGCACAAAGGTGCCGAAGGCCTCGGGATCCTCTATGCGAATATCCGCGGGAATCGGAACCGACGCAGCCTTGATCAGGTCAACGCCGTCCGCTTTCGGGCGCACGACGACCATCCGCAGATCCTTGCGGTTCCAGTCGAGCGCCAGAAGTTGCTTTCCACCGATGGCCATCAGTTCCCCTGATTCGTGTTTTCCTGCACGGCGCGGATGTCCTCCCCGTGCGGTGTATAAGCCGTACCCAGCTCATCCAGGTTTCGCGTGTAAATCACCTGGGCGATGGGGCCGCGCATTTCAAAAATCACGTTGATCCGATCCATCACGCCCGCGTGGTCCGCGTAGCCCACCGACTCCACCTGAAAGACCGACGATTTCGTCGCCAGCTTCGGCAGAATCCAGCGGTACTTATGCAGATCCAGAACGGCATTGCGCACCAGCCACGCCGAATTCGATCTTTCCTCAGGCGCCAGTCCACCGCGGGCCGCCACGATCGCCTCCACCTCCCCGGCCGTCAGCTCTGGAATCGTCGCCAATACCTCGCGCGGAGCCGTGTTCACGTTGATACGACCGGTGAACATGGGCACGGGGTCTGTCGTGAGACGATCCAGGATCAACGGCAAATCCTCATAGGTTCCCGGCGGCGGCGTGGCCGTCAGGTCCTTGAACTCCGGCGGCTTCGAGACCTGCGTGTTCTCGGACGCTTCACCGGACTGACTTAGATCGGTCGGAGGCTGCTCCAAACCGGTGTCGATTCCGTCGGTCGGATTCGTCGTAGGTTGCGACGTGGCTGGGTCTTGCGCGAACGGGTCCGGCTGTGTCGTTGGCTGCAAATCCTGCGGGTCTTCCTCCGATTCAGGGGTCGGAGGCGCGGGAATCAAGTTCATAATACTGTTAAACGGCGCGCCGCCGCCGCGCACCTCCATAACATAGCTGACAATCGCGGGGCTGAACTGCTCTTCCAGCAGCTCTTGCAGTTTTTGCGTGTCCTCCATGTTCAAATTAATGCGCGGACGCTGATCGTTTGACACATTGAGCTCGCGAGACCAGAGCGTGAAGTAGGATGCGACTCCGGCAAAGAGTGCGCCATCGCCGTTGTCCGGCGGAAACGACGAGTCGTTGTCGTTCTCGTTCGGATCGAGCAGACCGTTGCGGTTGTAATCCTCTCCGAACACGACCCAGGCGGTGAAGCCTTTGACGAGCAGGAGTTCCTCAACCGTGGAGAACGGGGCGGACTTGCAGCGATAGGGCGGCTCAAGCTGACTGTAGTATTCGTCCTTCGCGCCGTTCGCCCTCGGCGCCGCGCCCGGCTCGCGCCAATCCAGCAATGAATCCACCAGTACATTGATGTCCACAGCGTTGGTCGTGTCCTGGGGAATAACCAGTTCGAAGAGACGGCGAAGCTGGGCCTCGGTAGCACCATTAAGATCCAGTTTGGAGCATTCGTCGGTGATGCCGTAGCGGACCGTCGTGGGGTCTTCGTAATTCCGTGCCACGAGATTGAATCGCCACGCCGGCTTGGCGGCCGGATCGTACCAACCGGTCTCATTTCGCTGCTTGAGATTCGCCTCGGCATCGGAGAGGTCGGACTCCGTTCCCTCAATGAGCACGCCCTTGAACAAATCCGGATTGCTGTACCAGATGCCCGGTTCGTTGCGGGCGGCCCGTAATACGGCGACCGCTCGCTGATAGCCGCTTTCCGCCGCCATGTGAGCCTGGAATCGGTAATGATTCGAGATGGCAGCTCGCGTATTGGACTGAACCATGAACGAATAGCTCGCGGCGAGCAGCGCCAAAAGCGTCACCATCACCAATACGACCACAAGAACGAGCCCCGAGCGCGAAGCCGCGACGCGATGGGGTTTGGAAACAGGGTTATTCCGCGTCATCGTCATGGCGTCGTGGCCCCTCCCTCCCCGCTGGGCGGGCGCTGGGTGCGCAGAATGCGGGAACCGAAGAATGTGTCTGCCTGCTGCAATCGAACCACGATCGAGCACTTGTCTTCGCCGTACGGCTCGGGCGGGGCCGGCAGCAAATCCTGGTTCTCCAAATCCAGTTCGTCTTCATCCTCCGGCGGCTCGATCGCCGTGTACCCCACGGTGACTTCGACGGCCTGCGGCAGCGAATTCCCCAGCCCCGCCTCGCCGCCCTTTCCGATGTCCCAGCGATCCAGCCATTCAACGCCGTCAAAGTAACGAAACCGCAGGTATTTCATCTCCGGCGCGTACAGATCGAGCTCCACCGACTGCGTCTGATCCTCGCGCACCGTCACTTGATTGAGCGTCTGAATCTCCCGGCGAACCAGGCCCATCGGCGCAGGCCCGGTCGCCCCGTCGGGGTAATCAAAGGACAGGTCCTCGTCATAGGCGATGTAATACTGCACCTGACGCATGTCGCTTTGCGCGGGAAGCGGCTCGTCCTGAATCTGTCGCCGGACAAAAAGCTCCTTGTCGGGCAAAACGACCGTCTGGATGGTGATTTGGTGCTCTTTCCCGGCGATCCCCGGCCCGGCACCCTGGAGGAATCCGTTGGCCGAGCGAATCTCACCGGCGATCTTCTGCGCAACGACACGGGCAAGATTGCCCTCGTTGATTCGCCTTGTTCCAAAGTCGCGCGATCGAAGGGTGACGTCGTAAAACAGGAACATCGACGCCGAAAGCAGCGTGACCAGTCCGAGGGCAAGCAGCACTTCAAGAAGCGTCAGGCCGCGACGGCGATGATAATGCGATCGCTTCACTTCGACCCACCTCCTCGACGACTCGAACCCTGTCCGCCTCGCTGCTGACCACCGCCCTGCTGACCGCCACGCTGCTGACCACCGCGTCCCCCGGCAGGTGGGCCTTGGGCACCGGGAATCCCGCCGGGCGGTAACGGGGAGGCACCGCCGAGCTGCTGTAAACCGCCGAGTTGTTTGCCGAGATCCTGAAGACCGGACAAGTCGCCGCGTTGCGCTGCCTGGAGGATTGAATCGAGCTGACCGCCGAGCATTCCGCCGCCCAGCGCCTGGATCAGCGCCGGCAACAGCTCCCGCAGCGTCTCAATGTCCAATGAAGCAATGGCCCGTGGGTCGAATGCGGCCGGGTCGAAAATCGCCGCACCGCCGGGAATCGCCTCGGTCAACTGATCCAGTTGCTCCTGAGAAAATCCGAAGTCCGTCTCGAGGTTGATCGCTCGCGGAACAACGCGTACGACGTGAGTCGTCAGGAGTCGCTGATGCTGATCATCCGCGGCTTCCGGATCCCCCAGAAAAATACTGACGCCGACCTTCAGCATGTCCGGCAGGTTGTCATCCGACGTGACTTCGAGCTTCCACGACATGCCCGGCGGCGCATCGTCTTCGAAGTAGCCGCTCAGGTCCTGATTGGGCATGCCTTGCTCAGGAATATCCAGCGGAATCAGCCCGACATCGAGTTCCGTGAGCAGGCGATCGGTCAAAAGCTGCGCCTGATTCATGCGCTCGGCGAGCATGACGTTCTGCGCACCGTTCCGAAACGTCGCTCCAACAACGGCCATCGCCACGAGGAGAATGGAAAGCGCCACAACCACTTCAAGCAGCGCAACGCCGCCAACGAGACGGCGCCGGACGCTGCCATGCGCATGGACGATTCCTCGCCGTGAAAATGAACGATCAAATGCCTGTGTTTGACCCAAGACATCTCCTTGCCACCCCGGGGGCGGATTTCAGAACCGAGCCCGACTTCGCCATAAGCGCGGAACGGCATGGTTCCGGGCATGCCCGCCCCGCTTTTCTATGCAAACGGCGGCAAATCGTCGCAGTAAGATCGACGAAAGAGGTGGTTTGGGGCGATGCCGCCTTCGAGGGCGGAATTATACCACAACATCTTGCAATATAGAAAGTTATAGTAGGCTGCGGAATTCTAAAAAATCGCGGCCTGGAACAGGTTTGCGTCGGACGTTCGAAAGCGGCCGCTCGAACCTCGAAAAGCGAGGAAACAAGGGCTATTTCGCCGAAGAATCACTCTGAAAATTCTTTCGGATTTCCTCTTTCTCTTCATCGGAGAGGTCAGATTCAGCCAGTTCCCTCTCGAGGTCCTCCATGAGTTGCTGCTCGCTTGGCTGCTCAGCGGGCAGCGTCGATTCTGCTCCGGACGGCAATTGACCCTGCGGCATCGCATTGGGATCGACAAGACCTTGCTGGCCCGTCCCGGGAAAGCCCTGATCGCCAAGCCCCTGCTGATCACCGAGGAGTCCGGCAGCTGCGGCCGGGTCTATAAGCTGGCCCTGTTCGTCGGTCGAAATGGTCAAAGAGAGGTCTTCCGGTGAGGTGGTCTCCGGAAGCTCAAGCTTCTCCTTCTGAATGTAAAACTCGGGGTCGGCCAACTGTTCCTGAGTCACCTGCTCGCGGACGTTGGCCAAGCCCGTTCGGCCGTCGAGTACCACCCACAGTTGCGGCGTTTCCTCTTCCAATGCCTCTTCGGACCTGACATCTGAAATAATGATCGTGGCCCAATCCGAGGAGCCGTCCGTCTCAAAGACGATCGGTGGTCGCTTCTCGTCGAGTTCGGCTTCATCATTGCCCGACGCGATGCTGACGGAGCCGATCTGCTCTCCCTGTGTTACCTGTAAATCAAGTGATGCATCGCGCTGAGTTTCTTCCTTCGCGGCCTTGCTGTCGGCGTCCTCGGTCTGGGAAACCGGCTTCAGATAGACGGGCCGGCCGGGCTGAATCTCGTGCACCTCGGCGTCATCCAGCAGCATCGGCTCCTTCGTCCAGGGATAGGTGACCAGCGTCCAGACGCCCGGCTGATAGAGGGGATCAATCTCGATCTCGACGGTCGGCTGCTGCTCGCCGGGGGCAAATCGCACCCGATGCCGACGGTGCTCCAGCATCGCGGCGGAGCGGGTCATGTAGAGTGTCTCGCGAATCCGCGCAGCGCTTTCGGGCAGCTTGGCCGCGGTAATCTGGCTTTCCATCATCGGCCAGGCAAAGAACGAAAGCACGACCAAAAGGCTGAGGACGATCAGGAGTTCCAGCAGCGTGAAAGCCGCCCGCGCAGCGGCGCGCCGCGACGTTCGCAATGAATGCTGTCGAAAACCCATGATCGAATGTCCGGAGAAAATGCGGACGACAACTTACCTGTCGTCGCCCCAGTTCTTGATGTCGTCGTCGGTCCCGTCGCGGCCGTCGGCGCCGACGCTCCAGAGGTCCACGCCATTCTCATTGTGTTGTCCCGGCGACTGGTACATGAAGTCGTGATCCCAGGGATCCTTGAGACCGGCGATGTCTTTGAGATAGGGCCCCGTCCACTTCTTGGCGATGTCATCATCGTTTGGCTTTTCCACGAGATGCTTGAGCTCCTCGGGATAGACGCCGGTGTTGAACTTATACATGTCGATGGCCTGCATGATCGTGCCGTTGGGCCCGATCGCCCCCTTGACCATTTTCTGCTTCGCGGTCTCACCGGCCCCGACGAAGTTCGGAATCGCGAATGCCGCCAGCAGGGCGAGCAAGCCGACCACGAGGAGGATTTCAAGTAGCGTGAAGCCCTGTCGCCGCACGCGCCGCTGATTATTCTTTTTACCGTACATGACTGATCTCCTTGCCTGAGCAGACAATAAACTAATCGTTTTTCAGCTCCACGCCACCTCGACGGGACAATACCCGTCACCAGAGCATGGGCGGCGTAATTCTAGCTCAAATCCATGCCGCGTTCCCATTCGGGCAGCACGGCCGCCGCCATTAGTGCCTTAAGCAGCGCCGGTGCTCATCGACAGAATCGGCAGGAGCAGCGCGATGGCGATGACCGCCACCACACCGGCCATGCCGACCAGCAGGAGCGGTTCCAACATCCGCACCATCAGGTCAATTTGCCGGGCCGTCCTCGCCTCGTAGGAGTCCGCGATGGTGACCAGCACGTGTTCGAGATTGTTACTTTCCTCACCGACGGCAATCATGTCTACAATGTCGAGGGGGAAAAGGTTGCTTTTGCCCAGAGGGGCAGCCAGCGAGGCCCCTTTTCGCACGCTCTCCGTGGCATCCTCGATCACCTGCATCAGAATACGATTTCCCGCAGAATCCCGCGATATTTTCAAGGATTGGAGGATCGGCACGCCATTGTGCAGCAGGGTTCCCAGAATTCGGCAAAATCGGCAGATCGCCACCAATGTGACGATTTTCCCCATCATCGGGGCCTTCAATTGAAACTTGTCCATAGCCTGTCGGCCGGCCTGGCTTCGCAGAATTGCGATCGCCAACATGATGAAGACCACCGCCGCGCCGGCAACGGCCAGCCCATGTGCCTGCAGGAAATCGCAGGCCGCGAAGACGATCTGCGTCATGACCGGCAAGTCGCCCCGCAGGAACGATCGCACCTTCGGCACGACCACCACCAGCAGGAAAATCACGATACCACCGCCAACCGTCATCAAGATGGCCGGATACAACATCGAGCCGATCAGTTTGTTGCGAAGCTCGTTCTGCCGCTCGGTGAAGATGGCGATGCGGCTCAGCACCTCCTCGAGGAAGCCGCCCTTCTCGCCGGCACGAATCATCGAAACGTGCAGCGGGTTAAACGCGTTGGGGTGCTTCTCCATCGCGTCGGCAAGGGTGTCGCCGCTGGACAGGTCCTCGCGCACCTCCGACAGCACCTCTTTCAACACCGGATTCGACGTCTGCTTGTGCAGCACATCGAGCGACCGCAGCGCCGGGACGCCGGCGCGAAGCAGGTCGGCGAACTGCGAATAGATCACCGCGACCTTGGCCGGCTTGACTTTGCGCTTCCTGCCGCCGGCCGAACTCTGTGCCTTGCCGCCCTCGTGCACATCCACGGGGAATAGCGACTGCTCATCCAGGGTGCGCAGCACGTGCTGCTGGCTGTCCGCCGTCAGGACGCCGGTGACGGTCTTGCCGTCCACATTGCGAGCGGTGTAAGTGAAAGTGGCCATTCGTCGTTAAGACTCGAACTTCCGATCCGAGATTCTTCGATTCACTCGAGTGCCTTGGGCGGATTATACCGATCAGTCCACGATCGGACCCGGCGCACCTCCGCCGCAGCGTATACCCACGATTGTCGGCGGGGATTGCACCCGGACCTGCAGCGGCAGCCTAAGGATAATATCGGCCGCAGCCGATCTCCACGCTCGAAGACGCTCGCAGTATTGGAAACCCTGACCGGAAAAGTCCGCGGGAAGCCCACCCACGGCAGTGGGTGGGCTTCGGCGGCATAATGCGTTTGGATGCTTCAAAGTGGGGTCTTCAACGGATCAGGATCACCCCACCTCCAAGCCCATGCGCCCTGATCTTTATGCCTGGCAACATAGCTGATAGCGCTGTGCTGATGAGCCTGATCGACGATCGGCTGGGTCCGACATCCTTTGGCCCACGGCCCACCGCGAAACCCATCCTCAATCAATACGTGCGCTGCGTGCTTCTTGGCTCGACCGACCACAAGCTTGGCTTCGTCGTCCGGCAATTGCGCCACAATGTGAACATGCTGTGCGCCGACGGCGATCGCGACAACAGCCATTTCCAGGCGCCGCAGCATCTCGACCATCGCCCGTCCGGCGCAGGCCCGCTGAGGCGGAGTGAGGTGTACCATCGGCCGCTTCAGACGCGCATGATTGCGCTGCCACAGGCCGTCAAACTGTCCGGCAGGCGGTGGATTCTTGTAGTTACCTTCGACTTGTTCGCGATGATCGCGTGTGCGAAAGCCCCGAGGGTCTCCAGGAAGCCATGAACCGTAGGTACTGAAGGTGACGTGGAACCATTTAAGCGGAGACTTGGCGTTATTCGCCGACGGTATCATCGCGAGGGCAGCATAGCGTCAGGGCGCGCATTTCGACACGCAAACTGAAGCCCACCCACGGCAGTGGGTGGGCTTCGTGGAGCGATGTACATGCTCTTTGTGGATCACCCACCCAGGTAGGTATAGCCCTTCAGGCCCGCCTCGTAGCGGCGGAGAAACTCGGCCGACTCGTGGAAGGTGATAACCTTGCGGCGGACGGCGTCCTCCACCGTCCTGCGCAGCCGGGCAACGAGCGTCTCCGACGAATACTGCACGTACGACAGCACTTCGGAAACGGTATCACCGTCGACCACATGTTCGATGAAGTACTGGCCGTCGTCGCCGATGGTGACGTGAACCGCGTTGGTATCGCCGAAGAGGTTGTGCATGTCACCGAGGATTTCCTGATACGCCCCGGTCATGAAGATGCCGACGTAGTAGCTCTCGCCGGTGAAGGAGTGAAGCTCCAGCACGCTCTTGATGTCGCGCAGGTCGATGAACTTGTCGATCTTGCCGTCGCTGTCACAGGTGATGTCGGCAAGGATGCCGCGGCGCGTCGGCTCTTCATTAAGGCGATGAATCGGCATCACCGGGAAGAGCTGCCCGACCGCCCAGCAATCCGGCACCGACTGAAACACCGAGAAGTTGCAAACGTAGGTATCCGCAAGCTGAACTTTGAGGCCCTGAAGCTCCTCGGGGACGTATTCCTTTTCATCCATGATGCGGACGATTCGCTTGCAGGTCGTCCAGAAGAGTCCCTCCATGGTGGCGCAGTCGGCCAGGGTCAGGTAGCCGAGCTTGAAGAGGGACAAGGCCTCGTCACGAATGTGCAGCACGTCGTGATACGCCTCCTGGAAATTCTTAGCGGTCGTAGAGTTGTAGGCGTCGAGAAGATTATGAAGAACCTGGGGCGCTTCCTCGGGCAATGACTGCGGCACGGCGTAGTCGGGAATTTCAGTGACGCCGAGCACGTTGAATACCAGCACGGAATGGTGGGCCGTGATCGCCCGACCGCTTTCGGTCACGATCGTGGGATGCGGCAGTTCCATGGCATTGCAGGCCTCGGTCAGGGCCGAGACGACGTCGGAGACGTACTCCTGCATGGTGTAGTTAGCGCTGGAGGCGAAATTGCTGGAACTTCCGTCGTAATCGACAGCCATGCCGCCGCCGACGTCGAAGTACTTAAGCTGAGCCCCGAGCTTGGTCAGCTCCTGATAGATCCGGCAGCCTTCGGCCAGCGCCTCTTTGATCGAGCGGATATTGGTAATCTGGCTTCCGATGTGGAAATGGGTCAGGACCAGGCTGTCGAGCATGTTCTCGCTGCGAAGCAGCTCGACGCCCTTGAGCATTTCCGTGACGGTCAGGCCGAATTTGGAGCGCGAGCCCCCCGATTCCTGCCAACGGCCGGAACCGCGGGCCGCCAGCTTCATGCGAAAACCGATGTTCGGCTTCACTTTCATGATGGAGGCGCGATCGATGATTCGTTCCAGTTCGCCGAACTCTTCGACGACGAGAATGACCGTGCGGCCGAGCTTGGTCGCCCACAGTGCCATATCGATGTATTCAAAATCCTTGTAGCCGTTGCAGATGACCAGCGGACTGGCCGACTCAAGCATCGCCAGCACCGCGAGTAGCTCCGGCTTTGAGCCGGCCTCGAGGCCGTAGTTGTAGGGCGCGCCGTACTGGACGATTTCCTCGACGATGTGGCGCTGTTGATTGACCTTGATTGGATAGACGCCCATGTACTGGCCGGTGTAGCCGTTCTCCTCGAACGACTTCTTGAACGCCTCGCAAAGCTGCTCGATTCTGGCCCGAAGAATGTCGGAGAAGCGAAGCAGGATCGGCATGTCGATGCCGCGCTGAAGCAGCTCATCGACGAGTTCCTTCATATCGATCGTGGGGCCTTCGGCGCCGCGCGATGAGACAACGACGTGGCCGCGATCGTTAACACCGAAGAAGCCCGCTCCCCACTGCCGCACGTTGTAAAGGTCCAGGGAATCCTGAACGCTCCAACGATGAAGCAGGTCCGGGCGCGCAGAACCGCTCTTAGTCATGTTTGCCATCGTCACCAAACCTCTCGGGTCTGCTCCTCGGTGAGAAAAATAAGCCGCACGGCCCTGCGACCGGTCCAAATGCGATACACAATGAGAGCAGTATCGCCAACCTAAGTCAAGCACCTGCCAAACGTTTTGTGGGTCCAGGAGGCGACACGCTTGACGTGTGGCCGGTCGCCCCTAGACTCTCCGGAGCCGCGCGGCTGACCGTCAGCGGCCGGACCGATTCGGTCGATTCCCGCAATTCTGCATGATGATCACCCTTCACCTTTATCTTGCACGAGAACTACTCAAGACGTTCGCCTTGACGGCCGTCGCGCTGACGCTTCTGCTCGTCATGGGCGGCGGCGTGGCCAACATCTTCAAAGGCGAGGGCCTGGCCGCCGATGACATGGCCAAGGTCTTCCTCTTTCTCACCCCCGTTGCCATCACCCTCATCCTGCCGGTCGCCGCGCTCTTTGCCGCGACGATCACTTACGGACGGGCGGCTTCTGATAATGAAATCACAGCCTGTCGGGCAGCCGGAATTAATATTCACCGGCTGCTGCTCTCGGCCGGGCTTCTGGGCCTGCTGGTGACCCTGATCACCTATTGGGCCTGGAACTACATGATCCCGAATCTCTCGAGGCAGATTGAAGAACTCACCAAGCGCGATCTGCCGTCCATCGTGGTCCAGCAATTCCAGAAGGCCAAGCCGCTCATCTTCGGCCGGCACCGGATCATGGCCACCCACTGCGAGATCGCCAAGCCGGCGGATTCCGCGACGAGCGACCCCCATCACACCTATCTTTGGCTCACCGGCGTCAGCTTCGTCGAGATGGAAGACGAGGAGATCATGCGCTTCGGCACCGCCGAGGAAACGGTGATCGAATTCGACACGTCGAACAATTCGCCGCGCGTCTCCGTCAATCTCGAGGGCGTCCGGCTCTTCGATGCCGGCCGGCGCCAATACTACGACCTCGCCAGCCAGTCGCTGCCCCCCTTCGACATCCCGCTGTCCTTGCGCCGGAAGACGAAATTCGAGACTCTTGGAAACCTCCTGGAATACCAAACCAAGCCGCAGCTCAGTCCCGAGGTCGAGGACCGGCTCTACGGACTCACCCGGGAGATGATGACCTATTACATGTACCAGTACGTCGTCGACCAATTGCGCGAGCACGGATCGTTCCGGCTGGTCGGCCCGACGGTGCAATACGACATCTACTCCAAGGAAGGCTCGCAGGATCCTGACGACGGGCGTCCGCTGATGCGCGTCGTACGAGTCGAAGAGACCGGTCCGGCCGGCAAATTCAGCTACACCTCGGACTCCGCGACCATCGAGCTGCGCAGCTCACTCGACCGAATGCACCCCAATATCCAGGTCGAGCTCATCGGCAATGCCGAGATACGGAGCGCGACTGAGACCGCGGCGGACCGCGCGATACACAAACCCAAAGAGGCGCTCAAACTCGTGCCCTTCATGGATCAGGAGGAACTGCGCCGCCAGGCCCTGGCCTTTGACACCACCTCTCTCACCAACGGCGAGATTCCGCACGGCCTGCCGAAGCGACAGACCAAGCAGTGTGAGAAGTTCCTGGAGTTTCTCCGCAAGTTCAAGGCTGAAGTCCAGGGAGAGATCCACTTTCGAGCCTCGTACTCCATCACCAGCATGGCCGTCGTTCTCATGGGCGCCATGCTGGGCATCATCGTCCGTGGCGGCCAGGTCCTCACGGCTTTTGGAATCAGTTGCATTCCATCCCTGATTGTCGTCCTGACGAGTATCGTCGGACGCAATCTCTCCGATCGACCGGGCATGGCCGTCGCGAGCCTCTGCGTGATGTGGGGCGGCGCAGCCGTTATCTACCTGGCCACCGGCGTCATCGGCATGAAGTTCCTGCAGAGATAGGTTTGATGAAGATTCTCGACCGATACATCCTGCGTGCCTTCTTCACGAACTACCTCATCGCGCTCTCCGTGATGATCGGCCTCTACATCCTCCTCGACCTGTTCGTGAACCTCGACGAGTTCACCAATGTTCAGTCCGACTCCAAGGCCGAAACCATCGTCAAGATCATTGACTACTACGGCTACAATCTGTTTCTTTACTTCGCCCAGCTCGCGGGCGTCATCCTCCTCGTCGCCGCGTGTTGCACCCTGGCCCGGCTCCATCGAAATAATGAATTGACCGCGATCCTCGCCTCGGGCACCTCACTGCACCGGGTCGCCGCGCCGGTCCTGCTCGCCTCGCTGGCCATGAACGGCCTGTGGTTCGTCGATCAGGAGTTCATCATTCCTCACTTCGCCGACAAGCTCTCGCGAAAGCACGGCGATATTGAGGGACGCCTCTCTTTCGCCGTCTGGTTCCAGGCCGATCGCGATAACGCTCTGGTCTCCGCAACCCAATTTCATCCCCGTGCGAAGGAAATGCGCGGCGTCCTCATCATCAAGCGGGACGACAAGCAACGAATGACCGAAGTGATCCGCGCCGAGCGCGCCCCCTGGGACGACGAGCGAGGCGTCTGGCACCTCGATCGCGGCTACCTCATTCGATTCGAAAACGAGACGACCCCCGGCGCGACCGGCCGCCCGGCCATTTCCGGGGAAGAACTCGGCGGCGTGCCGGTAACGGAATACGTCTCCGACCTGGTCCCGAAGGAACTGGCCCTGCAACAGGCAACGCTTTGGACCCACTTCCTGAGCCTGCCGGACATCGAACGGCTTCAGGAACGTTTCGCGGCCACCGGCACCTCGGAATTCATCCGGCTCAAGCATCGCCGCCTGACCGTCATTCTCATCAACATGATCCTCTTGTGCCTGGGGATGCCCTTCTTCCTGAATCGAGAGCGCCCATCGGTCGTTGTAATCGGCGGCCAGAGCCTGTTGGTTTGCAGCATGTGCTATGTGCTGACGTTCATCTCGCAGAGCCTGGACCTCAGCGGAATGGGGATCAATCCCGCCCTGCCGGCATGGTTGCCGGTCCTCATCTTCGGTCCCATCGCCGTCCTGTTCATGGACAACGTCAAGACGTAAGGATGCCTTCTTCAGGTCGCGACCTGGAGTGCGCGCTGGCGATGATGCCGACCGCCATCGAAACAAGCAGCCCAACACCGCCAAGTGCCGCACCGGCAACGTACGGATTCAGCCAGCCGGGATGCAGCTCGCCAATCCGTCGCCACGCCTCGATGCCCGTCGCGCCGCCGGAATACGTCGAGACCATTGTCACCAGCGTGCCGTAAATCTCCGCTCCCAGGAATGTAGCGGCCAGCACCAGCCCCGATGCTATGCCCACCCATTTGATCGGCCAGTAGGCAAGCCCCTGCGCGTAGAGAACCAATAGCCACGGGAAGATGACCGCCGCATACCAGATATTCGTCGCCACCGATCCCAGCAGCATCTTCGTATGAATCATGTGATAACTAAGCCCCGCCGCGCTGAGCGCACAAAGAAGCGCGACCGTCGGCATCAACCACGCCAGCGCGGATATCGAGTGCGATCGGCGAACCGTCGGCCCCAGCGCGAACAGGAAACCCAGCGAGGCGAAGTAGTACGAGTATTCCTGAATCCTTGTCGCGGCAATCGGCGGCGCAAGATAACTCCACCCGCCCGTCCACAGGCTGCGACGATAAAACCTCCGCCCAAGCTCATCGACCAGATCCATTTCCATCACGCACTGCGCCATGTCAGATAGGCCCCTGCCCGCCGCCCTATTGTGAACGGCCTCCTGCATCGGCGTGAGCAGCCCGAACGTCTTCAGGTTGCCGAAAAAATACCAGCCGCAGATCGCGACCAGCCCGACCAGAAATGCCGCAGGCGCTGCAATGAGCGTTCCGCGCCTGACACGATCACGCCATGCGAACAATAATCCCGCCAATATGCCGAAAGGCGCCAGCGCCAGATTCACCGTCTTTGTCAGAATCGCCAAACCTGTCGCCGCGCCGGCCGCTGCCCCGGACGCCGCGCGGTAACGCGACATCGGCCACAAGATCAATCCGATCGCCGCGGTGCCCAGAAGCACCGCCAGCGCATCGCTCGCCACTCGGGCACAGTTCAGCAGATAGAGCGGCTGAAGGGCGATTAACAAACCGAGGAGATAACGCATCGCCGACGGCTTGATGAGCCTGCCGAGCAATCGCGCCACCAGATAAACGGACAGCGATCCGAATCCGATGTTGATCAACCGCAGCAGACCAACCAGCGTCAGCAGGTCTCCGTCCGGCAGGAACCACCGCACGATGGGAACCATCATGCGATAGTAGAGTGATGGATGCTGAGCCTGATAAATCGGGACATCCGGTGCGGCGTCAGGATGTCCGCTGTCCGCGATCGCTGTTTCTGCCGCCGCGCCATTCCAATACTCGTCGTAGCTTTGCGCACCCAAAGGTCGAAGCTGATCCGTCCCGAATCGGCAGTGCGGATACTTCGCCAACCACGGATACATCGAGCGCGGCACGATCGACCCGGCCGCAAGATCAGGTGGTGATCCCTTTTCGATGAGATGAACGATGTAGGCCAGGTGCTGATATTCGTCCCACCCCTCGAAAGGCGGGAGCACGCAGATGACCAGCACCCCCCGAACGGCGAACAATAGGGCGAGGAGCACGCTGAATCTTCGCCACTCGCTCAGCCACCCGACGATATGCTTGTCATGTTGCTTCATAAGGGGGCGACCGAGTCTCACGAAGCCCCGCCAAAAGGTCAAGCTTGAGGTCCCCTGGATCGCATCCTCGCGGCGTGATTTGACGATAATCCGCTGAGACGGGAATATCCCCCCGGCGTCCGCTAACACTTCCTCGGAGCCTTGTTGTTCTCGCGATGTCAATTGCCACCCTGCCCAGAACCGTCCGGACATTCGCACGCCTTCGCGTGATCGCCCAGGTTTTCTCTCGGCACGGCTTCGGACACGTCGTCGATCGCCTGCAACTCGGAAGATATGTCCCATCGATCAACTGGATCCGAAAGGGTAAGCCTGACGAAGAACCCGCCGTCGATCCCCTCGTCGCAATTGGAGAGCGCATCGTCAAGGTCTGCGAGGAACTGGGGCCGACGTTCATCAAGTTCGGACAGATCGCCAGCACGCGGCCCGATATCTTTCCGCCGCAGATTATCACCGCCCTTGAGAAACTGCAGGACGACGTCAAGCCGTTTCCCACCGAGCAGGCCCGTCGCATCTTCCGGGAAGACACCGGGGTCGATATCGACAAGGCCTTCAAATCGTTCATCGATACGCCCTTCGCCAGCGGCTCCATCGCCCAGGTCCATCGCGCCGAGACACATGACGGCGAACAGGTCGTGGTAAAAATCAAGCGGCCCGAAATCGACGACATGATCCAGCTCGATATGTACGTCCTGGAATGGATGGCCGAGCGCGCCGAGGCCCTTTTCCCGGAACTGCGGCCTTATCACCCCAAGCTGGTGGTCGATGAATTCGCCCAGACGATTCGCCGCGAGCTCGACTTCGTCAACGAGGCGTCGACCACCAGCCGATTCTACGAAGTCTTTGTGGACGACCCGAACATTAAGACACCCAGGGTGCATTGGGAACTCACCGGCAAAGCCAGCCTCACCCTTGAGTTCATGGACGGCATGCACCTCCGCGAGGCGCTGGGGTCCGCCGAGGGGGGCAATGGCTCTCCGGCCAAGGGCGTCGACCGCGCGCAATTGGCCCACAATCTCAGCGAATGCTTCCTGAAACAATTCTTCGAACTGGGCTTCTTCCACGCCGACCCGCATCCTGGAAACATGCTCATCCGCCCGCCCGCCGGGGTCGTCCTGTTTGACTTCGGCATGATCGGCCGTATCGACGACGAGCTTGTCGGCCGGCTGGTCATCAGCATCATCGCCATCGTCAAAAAGGAAATCGAAGTCCTCATCGACGTGCTGGCCGACCTCGGGGCCATCGGCCGCAACACCGACCGCCTCGTCCTCGCCTCTGACTTGCGCCAGATGCTGGAGAAATACTACGGCCTGCCGCTTCACCGGCTCGACCTCGTCATCATCTTCCGCGAGCTCATCGAAACGGTCCGCCGCAACGACGTCACCCTGCCGCGCGATTTCGTCGCCCTGTTCAAGTCGCTGGCCACCGTCTCCGGCGTCGTCCTGCAGATCGACCCCGAGCTGAACCTGCTCGAACTGCTCCAGCCCAAGCTCTCCAAGCTGCTTCGCGATCGCTTCTCGCCGCGGCGACTGCTCCGCATGGCGGGCATGTCCACCTGGCACCTGTTCAGCATCCTCCGCGACGCCCCGCGATTCATCCGGGACACCATGCGCGGCATGGGCCGGGGACAGTTCCAGATCAACATCAAGCACGAGAACCTCGATCACCTGGCCAGCGAACTGGATCGATCGAGCAACCGCATCGCCTTCGCCATGCTGGTGGCCTCGACGATCATCAGCAGCACGATGCTGATCTCCATCGATGCCAGCATCTTTAACATGCCCATTCGCTACCTTGGCTTCGTCGGCTACGCCATCACCTTCGTCATGGCCGGCGGCCTGCTTGTCGCCATTCTCCGAAGCGGGAAGCTGTCGTAGCGAGTGGGAAGGCAAACGCGCTGATCGCGCGTAAGTCGAGCAGAATCGTAAGTGACATATAGTGACACACGGCCTTTCGGAATTGTGCCAAAGCTTGTGGCGGGCGCAAGTTGGGGCGTTTGGTGGTTTTGGTGGTTTCTTGCGCGCAATCGAGTGACTCCTACGCCCCTGCCGGGGCTGGATTTTCTCCGCGACGCTGACCACGGATTGCGCTGGTCGGGCGGTGCCCGACGACGCTGCATCCGTGGCTACAAGCCGGCGCCCCATTCGGGGCTCGATCGGGGGCGATTCGCTGGGTGGTACGGACTCGCGCACGTTTCCGAGTTCGATTGGGGGCGAGGCGTTTGTGGGCATGTGCACGCGCTTTGTTTGGGCTGAGGTTTTGCGCGGCGATGCGTCGATTTGAAGGTGACAATAGGCGAAAAAGGTTTTGGAGAGCGGTTGTAAGCGCTGTGGCGGGCGTGTGTTGGGGCAAGTCGCGATTTGGGTGGTTTTTGGTCAAAACGCGCAAGGTGAAACAGGACCGGTACATGCCCGAACAGGCGCGGAAAATTTCGGGAAAGTTCGTTTGTAAGTCTTTGAAAAATGGTTCGGGAAAGTGACACAGCGAGGCCAGCGGGCTGCGGATTTTGGATGTACACATTGCGCTACCTCTTTGGGTCATGGTTAGAATGACCTCCAGTTGTTCATTCTTGCTCAGCGCTCGCGCGGGGATTGATGATCGTGCGTGTCGGGATGCGACCCCCGTTGGGGTCGAGATTGATTTGGGGTTTGCTCGGGTACAGGTGCGATGCACCTGCCTACTGACTTTTGGCCCTACGGGCCGAGGATGAGTTTGCTCGGGCCTGTTGCTTCGCGCCGGATGCAGGCCGTGCTTTTCCGGCCCGCTGCCCCCGCATACAATCCGTGGAACTCGCCCCAGCCTCGCCGGAGCAATTCCTTGAAGCCAAGATTGCAATCGCCGCTACGACTCCTGCTCTCCGCGGTCTGCCTGCCCGCTCTTCTTCTGGCCGCTGCAGGCTGCGATGTCGAATATCTCTCCCACATCGCCTTTGGGCAGCTCGGCGTTCTCGTCCGCATCGTGCCGGTCGATCAGGCGCTCGCCGACCCCAACCTTACCGACGACGAGCGGGCCAAGCTGGCCATCACGCAGCACGTTCGGCGATTCGGCATCCATGTCGTCGGCCTGCGCGGCTCATATTCCTACACGGTCTTCGACTACAACGGGATGGAGCCTGCTGTGTGGGTCGTTTCCGCCTCGGCGAAGGAGAGCTTCACGCCGTTTCTGTGGGATTACCCGATCATCGGGCAATACTCGACGCGCGGGTTTTTCGAGATGGAGTACGCCCGGCGGGTGGCGATCTCATTGCAGGATGCGGGATACGACGTTTTCTTCGGCCGTGCGGCGGGCTTTTCCACGCTCAACTTCTTCGCCGATCCCGTCCGGCAGTCGAATCTTCAGGACGACGACGCGGAGCTGGTCGAGCTCATCCTCCACGAAATGACCCATCAGACGATCTTCAAGCCCAACGACGGCGCCTACAACGAGGGGATGGCCACGTTCATCGGCCGCACGGCCGCTCAGGAGTGGTTTGACCTGAATTACGGCGTCGATTCGCCACAGGCCATGGCCGCGAGGATACGATATGCCGACAAGGCGATCATCGATCTCTACGTCGTCGCCGCCTACAACCGAATGGCCGCCTACTATGGCCAGGCCGCGGCGCGGGGCGACCCGCCGGATGTCATCATCGCCAACCGTCAGGTGGAACTCGACGCCGCCCTGGCCGCCTATTCGACGACCTACGAGCCGCAACTGGCCGACCCCGAATACTGGTCATTTCTGCGCACGTCGCCCTTCGACAATGCCCGGCTCCTGGCCGCGATCGTCTATCAGGGGGGGCTCAGCGACTATGAGGGGGTCTTCTTGAAGGTCGGCCGCAGCTTTCCGGACGCACTCGCCGTCTATGCCGAAGCGGCGAACCAAGCGGATAGTCGAGCGTATCTAAGAGCATTCGCACAGAGCCCCTGATTTTTTGGGGCATAATATCGGGATCGCTGTCGATTCAATTCACTTGCCCTGCCGGGTGTCCCGATGTTAGTCTGTTCAACCATTGTTCGCCGATTAAATAGAAAGCCAATGTACGATCGACTACCGCACAAATTCGCCTTCTGCTGCTTCGCCCTGACCTGCGTAACTTTTCTCTTTGGAACGGTTGGCTGTCAGCAGCCTACCGGGCCGCACGTCGCCGATCTCGATCCCTATGTAGGTGGTCGGCCGGCCCCCATGCGACCTGTCGACCGCCCCGCCCCACCACCTCCGAAACACTATGCCGGCGGCGCAGATAATGGCTGGACCCCGCCGGGCGGCTTTTCAAAGCGATGGCAGTGCATCGTTGTCCATCACTCGGCGAGCGATAAGTCCACGCCTGAAGGCATGCGCGATTATCACGTTCGCCAGCGCGGCTGGGACGATCTGGGCTATCACTTCGTGATTGGCAACGGCGTGAAGTACCCCGATGGGCAGATTTTCGTCGGCAATCGCTGGCGACAGCAGAAGCACGGCGCTCACTGCAAGACGCCGAACAATCACTACAACGAGCACGGCATCGGCATCTGCCTGATCGGCGATTTTGATGCACATCCGCCGACCCAAAAGCAACTCGCCTCGCTTGCCCGACTCTCCTCGTTCCTCACCGCCAAGTGCGGTATTCCCGACAGCAAAATACTCACGCATGGGGGAGTCACCCACAAGACCGCCTGCCCCGGTCGATATTTCTCGCTCGGACCGGTCCTCAGGATCATGTCCGCCCGGGCCCAAGCAGCCGACCCCGATCTCGAAGCCAACTTCGTTACGCCCTAGGTTGCCATTTCACTTGGAACTTCGTGCCTCGGGCACCCGTAATCCTTGATCGGGGACTTCCGAGCACTGCGCAAACGTCAATTCAGCTAAGCGGGGATATCACCTTTTCAGGTGAATCTACCGAACGACGGAACGCGCCTGATCGTCCAAATTGCTCGAGTATCGCCGCTTGGCTGTGAATATGGGCACGCCTCCCGAGGCCGATTCATGCAGAATTAACGAGGTACCCCCTTGAACAGACGCTCAAAACAGGGGAAACTATGATTCCGTAGGTAGTTGTGTTGCCTTGCCGGATTGACGCACATTGGCAGATTCCGCAGCGGCAGCCTGGGGTGAGCCATATCGACTGAGGTGACCGACTCGTGCAGCCGCCGGAACCCGATTCAAAAAAGAAGATAGTTAAGATCGCCGTCGCCGTCGTGATCTTCCTCGTCGCCATTGGCATCGCATGGAAGAATCTCGCCGGCGACAGTCAGGCCGACTTTGCATCCATCCGCGGTTATATGTGCAACGATTGCAAGGCGGTCTTCGACTACACGCCCAAAGAAGGCGACCGCGAGCCGATCGAGTGCCCCAAGTGCGGCAATCAGTCGGGCTACGCTGCCGAGCGCTGCTATTGGACAAAGGGGCCCGACGGTGAATGGGCGGCCAAGGCCCAGCCGACCTATGTCATCCTTAATATCCGACTGGATCCGAATAATCACGAACCGACCATCTGCCCGGACTGTGGACGAGAAGTTGTCGGGCACAATCCTCCGCCGCCTGAAGACATGATGGCGGCGGCGTTGGGACAGGCGAGCCAGTGACAAGGCGACCCCGGTGAGGCTCCCGAAGTCGGGGCTTCACGATGAAATCGAGGAACCAGCCATGCGGCAAGCAACGCGGTGCAACGTGCGAATCATGAAGCGAAACGCCTTCACACTCATCGAGCTGTTGGTGGTGATTTCGATCATCGCCCTCATCATCTCGATTCTCCTGCCGTCTCTCGCCAGCGCCCGCCGGGCAGCCGAGAAGGTCGCTTGCATGGCCAGCATGAGGGGCGTTGCACAAGGCGCCGCCTCGTATTCCGCTGATAACGAGGACTGGATCATTGGCGCGCCTGCCGGAAGCGGCGGCTATCTGGCCGGCGCGGGCGGTGCATTTGGTCCGGCGGTTCAGCGATGGGATTTCATGGGCCCCATGGCGGAGTTGATGGGCATGGGAATCGCCCTGGCCGACGGATCGAACGAGAGCGTCGCGGCTCGGTTCAACGCGCTTCGCTCCAGCCCCGCCTTTCTTTGTCGCTCAAATAAGTTCTTGTCGACCTTCTTCCCAGGCGGTGTGGATGCCGGAACCGGCAGAATGGTCAGCTATAACACCTCGCGATATCAGTTGATGGCGTATGCCAAGGACGCCGCCGACGCCCAGACTAAGGGTCTCGACGGATCGTCGCCCGGCGTCGCCTGGTACGACGGCAGCCATAGTGAGTCAATCCCGAAGACTTGGAAGCCCGTCACTGCGAAGCTTGGCGTGCCGTCAAACAAAATATTCTGTGCCGACGGCTCGCGGTTCTCCCAGGCACGCAGCGGCAGCGAGATTCCGCCCGACTACGATTTGTCGGTCGGCGGCGCATGGGGCGGTGCATTCGGTGATGCCGGCGCTTATACGAGTTTCACGCGTTCGTGGGATCGCTCTCGTGCCCCCGGAAACGGCTACATTGGGCCTATTGACGGCCGAGTCTATGGATATCGGCACTCAAGCGGGATACCTCCGCTCGGAGCCCCCGCAAACGCCTTCAAGACAAATCTCATGTTTCACGATGGGCACGCCGAAACCCAGGGCGATTTGGAATCCAGCAACCCGCATCAGTGGCTGCCCCAGGGCACGTTAATGGGAATCAGCACGATTTGGCGCGACACTCGAATTCACTTCGGCCTTAGCGGGGCAGCCGCGACGGGTGTTCGCATCGGCGGCTGATTGATTCGACTCCGGCTCGATCGCTTTCCGGCCTGTGGCGCCGCCAAAACTCGCGGAAGCAAGAGCCAATTCCGGATTCCTGAGTTCGCGTTTGAATTGTCCACCAAAACCCACGCGACCGGTGGGCCTCGTCGAACTGCTCAACTGATTGACGCCGCTTTCACGGCCCGCCACAATCTTTCTACAAGACCCCTCACCAGCGCGAGTGGCGGAACTGGCAGACGCGCAGGATTTAGGATCCTGTGGGGAAACCCGTGGGGGTTCGACTCCCCCCTCGCGCATTGGGCCGTGCTTCTCAGTCGGCTCATCGACCGCCGGCGGCTACTGCCTTTTGGCGATCGAGATTCGCCGTCACATACTTGAAGAGCAGCAGGGCCAGTAACGAAACCACGCCGATTCCCGCGTAGACATACCAAAGGTAATGCGCGCTGGCGTACGCCTCCGGCATCGGGCCGTTGCCTGCGATGGCGTCCTGCCATTGTGCGTACGCGGCGGGATCGATTTCCTTGAGCTTGTTCGGATCGGGACAGTACCGATCGAGTAGGAATCCTGATAGAAAAAATGCAACGAACCACGCAATACTGGAGTGGAGATTCTGAAAGCCGAGGTAGAGCCCCTCCTCGCCTTTGGGCGCCTGCTTCGAGGCATATTCCATGAACTTCGGCGAGAGGAAACACTCGCCCAATCCCTGCGCCGCGATGCCGAAGATGGCCATCACCGTGATCGGGTGCATGGCGAAGCCGAAAATGTCGACAGAATTGCCCGTCGCGCGCTGAAGGATGGGGGCGAGGGCCATCGACAAAGCAGAAAAAGGGATGATGGCCAGCGAGATGGCGATGGAGTTCTCCGGCTTCACGTTGCGCACGAGGTGCGTAATGAAGACGACGCACGTCACCACCACGAAGGGATTGATGTTCGCCAGCCACTCGGGCCGGGCCTGTTCGCCGACCAGTCGAATGATGTAGGCCGGCATGGCGGCATAAAGCTGGCCCTGAATCGTCCAGAACCCGGCGACGATGACGATCAGACACATGAATCGGCCGTTGCCCAGCACACGCAGGAACGAATCAAAGACCTCGGAGAACGACCTGCCGACGCCGGCCGTGTCGGGATTGCGATAGGCAATGACGACAATGATCATCGCGATGAACGCCATCGCCGCCGCATAGAAGTTCACATAGCGGATACCGAGCTCGAAGTGGCCGAAGCCGGGCAGATTAAAACCCTGGCGAATGAAGGGGGCGATGGTCTTTCCCGAGAAGGAACCGATGTTGACCATGAAATAGAAAATCGAGAACGCTCGGGCACGGTTGAAATCGTCGGAGCATTTCGCGGCGGTGCCCGAGATGACCGGCTTGACGATCGCCCCGCCGAGAACGACGAGGGCAAGGGCAACGACGACGGTGGCCTTGATCTGAAGCGCTCCGAGCAGGGCATATCCACCGGTAAGCAGCGCGAAGGCGAGAATGAGGGCGGCGCGGAAACCCATCTTGTCAGCAAGCGGCCCCAGGAATGCGGGCATCAGATACAACAGCAGCGAGAAAAATGCAGCAACGGTTCCGGCAGACACGTCGGTAAAGCCGACTTCGCCGACGAGGTAGAGCTGGAGGCTGATGAACATGCCGTAAAAGGCGGCGCGCTCGAAAAGCTCGGCGAAATTGGCGAACCAGAATGTCGCCGGGAATCGCCACGTGCCGCGGGGCCCTGGTGCTGCGTCATGGTCCGGCCCGGCAGGCGAAGTTGAATGCATGATGATCCTTTAATGATTCCAGTGCCGATCAGCGCTTCTGGGCGATGCAGGGATGATACAGGCAATCGGGGATTTCGAGTGACTCGACATCGCGGGGCTCAAGCTTCATGAGGCCGCCGCCGTAGATGCGGCGATGATCGGCAAGCGACCTCGCGGCTGCGGGCGAATTGAGATAATCGACAAGTGCGCCGACCCGCGCCGGCGAATCGTCGTGGGGATAGATGCCGTGATACGCGGTGAGATTCAGCACGCCCGCCTTGTTATCGACGAAGCGGAATCGCCCGCGTGCAAAGACGGAGACGAGGATCGGAGCGGGCCGGCGCACCTCCGGGCGAAACCAGACGGGCCGATGCGACGGGAGATATCTTTCGGGAATGCCAAGGCGACGACCCTCGGCAAGATACTCGTTCACGGGAATCGACAGTGCATCTCGCGGCGAGAGGAGATAGACGCGCTCATCGGCGTCAATCAGAGCGCGCAGATCGATCGCCGTAAACCGATCGCCGGAAATCTGCCGCGCCTTGACGATGCAGAGGCGTAAGTCACGGCGATCGATCTTCCATCGGCGTCGCGTTGACTCGCTCATCGTAAAGTAGTCATTCGCCCCGGTGGCAATGCCGCGCGAACAATCCGCGATATCGGCCAGCGTGTGCGCGGATTGAGCCGGGCGGGTGCGCCCCTCGATCATGGGCGACCACTTTTGTGCGGGATCAAGCTCGCCGGGACTTCGCTCGGTCGCGCGATCGAGGTCGAGCTTCGCCAACCCCTCAGCGTCATCGACCATCGCCAGTCGTACGGAATCACCGGCACGGCGGCCGCCGCGGATCAAAACAATGGCGGCGGTGGTCAGGGCATCACTGAAGACGGCGGAGGCGTGGGAGAATTGGACGATCGCCTCAATGGCGTTTTCTCGAAGGAGGTGCCGCTTGATCGGCACACCAAAGTCGGCGTTCAGCCACTCGGCCGGGGCAATGACGGCGGCGCGCCCGCCCGGCGCAAGGAGCGACCTGATCTTGATGAGAAACAGCCCGTAGAGATTGGTCATGCGGGAAAGTCGTTCACCGCAAAGACGGTCCAACCCGGCAAGTGTCGCCTCATCGCACGCGTGGGAATGGTGCCGGACGTACGGCGGGTTGGCGATCACCGCGTCGAAACTCGATGCAAACCGGGCGCGGAGAAAATCGACCTGTCGCAGTTCGAGCGGCAGATTGCGCCGGGCGAGGCGACGGGCAATGTCCGCGTCGATTTCGCAGCCATGCACAACGGGGCATTTGAGGCCGCGCTGTCCAAAAAAATCTCGCACGGACTCGATGAATACGCCCTCGCCTACCGCCGGGTCGAGGATGCGATGAGGCTGATCGGCGCACGCCCAGTTCGTCATCCAGTCGGCGACCGGGCGCGGTGTCGCCACCTGTCCCCAACGCCGCCGGGCCACGCCATCATCGCCGGGCGGCGACGATAGCGCGCCGAGATTCTCGAGTGATCGTGCTGGAGGTATCTCTTGGCGCATAAAAAGGGCGATTGGATGTTAACCAATCGCCCTCATTCATGCGAATGAACTCGTCGCGATCAATCAGGGCAGGAGAAGATCGATGAAGCCCTGAATATCTGCGCCGTCCGGGCCGTTTAGCCCGTCAATGTCCGAACGAAATACGCGACCCGCGTCCACATCCACGCCGATGAGGACATCGACGAAGAGCGGCAGGTCGAGCAAGTCGATCACACAGTCCGCGCTCACGTCTCCGATTTGCGGCGTGTCGATGGTGAGCGTGGCGATCGCGCTGACGACCATGGCGCACTGGTCCTCGACGGTGCAGGTATAGTCGCCGGCATCGGCCGGTGTGACGCCCGTGAGAACCAGGGTGGGATTATTGGCGCCGACGACGGTCACGCCGCGTTTCCAGGTGAAAGTGGCGGCGCCCAGGAGCGGGCCGGCGCCGACGCTCATGATGACGGTGCTGCCTTCGCAGGCGGATTGTGAATCGGGATCGTCGGAAATCGCCAGCATGCTGCCCGCGCAATTCACGACGATTTTGAAGACTTCGCCCTGCGAAGTCGAATCGAGGAGATACAACTCACCTTCCGCGTCCTCACCAAATGATGCGATGGAGCCGATCGACAGACCGCCGATGGGCCCGGTGGGGACCAGCTCGGCGCTGCGATTCGTCACCTGGCCTGCCGTCACGGCACTGCACTGGAAGGCCGGGCCTGGGCAGGAGCCTGCGTAGGCGAACGAAGCGATTAAGCCGTTGCTGTAGTTGGCGTAGAAATATGTTCCCTTGAGATCGGGGATCTTTTCGCCTCGATACACATAGCCGCCGGTGACCGCGCTGCCGCTTGTCCAGACGAAATCCCAGATGGGATTCAACCTGCCCGTCGTGCTGCAACCGCTGGTGCAATTGCTTGAGGGGATGTTAGAACACTGAAATCCTTCGCGCTGATCCCAGCCGAAGTTAAGGCCGCCGACGCCTGCGGGGGCCAGGGAGACTTCCTCGCGAGCGTTCTGACCGACGTCGCCCATGTAGAGATTTCCAGTGAGGCGGTCAAAGCTGCATCGCCAGGGATTTCTGAGGCCGTAGTGGAAGATTTCATCAAGGCCGGCGACGCCGACGAATGGATTATCCGGAGGATTCGAATAGCCCCAAACGGTCGAGCTGCCGGGATTCTGATCGACACTGACATCAAGACGGAGCATCTTGCCGAGTAGCGAGTTAATGCTCTGCGCATTGCCGGGGGAGTCGCATGCCCCACCGCCGTCACCGGTTGCAATGTAGAGATAGCCATCGGGGCCAAAGGCGATCCAACCGCCGTTGTGATTGCTGTTCCCCGGGTGGCTCAAATCGAGGACGGTTTGAGCGCTGGCTGGGTTGGCTGTGTTGGCGTTGGGATCCTGACCCGTCGTCGTGTAGCGGATGACGTGGTTATTCCCGCCCTGTGTAATGTAAATGAAGAACGCGCCGCGATTGACGTTGGGCGCATCGGCGTAGAAGTCGGGATGGAAGGCCAACCCAAGGAGTCCTTCTTCATTGCCGCTGTTTTGCCCGCTCGTGTCCAGAAAACTGGTTCCGATGAAGGCATTGGTGCTCTTGTTCAGAACGCGGATCCGCCCCTGGGTCGTGGCGGCGGCTGACAACCTCTGCTGCACGATAAAGAGGCGACTCGTATCGCCGGGCGGAGAGGTCAGAAAGACGGGCCGATACAACTGCGATGTACTGGCGTCGGGCGGATAGATTCGGACGGTCGTCAGCGGCGTCGGACCAGCGGCATGGGTGAGTTCCGCGGCCACTGCGACGATAATTCCTGCGATTAAGAGTGTGCTCTTCCCTGGGTTCCTCATTCTGATCCTCGCTTTAGTCGGTACATTCGGTAAGCGGCGTGGCGGCGTACACAATGGGCCGCGCGGGCATACCCCCTCAATGGTTAGCCCGGATTATAACGCGCCGGCCGACCGGACGGCACCCTGGGAACCGCGATTTGTGCCCAAAATTGGGGCTCCGAGGCTCTTTCAGGGCAAGGGGCTCACCCGAAAGAGGTCCGGAACGGTCGCATCAAGCTTCAATCCCGACTACTGGAGAAGCGAGAGCACCGTCTGCGGCGTCTGATTGGCAATGGCGAGAATACTGGTTCCCGCACTGACGAGAATCTGCGATCGGGTCAGGGCGCTGGTTTCCTGAGCGAAATCCAGATCGCGGATCGTCGACTCCGCCGAGGTCAGATTCTCCAGCGTGATTTGCAACTGGTTGATGTTGGTATCGACGGTGTTCTTCTCGAAGGCGCCGAGTCGTCCTCGCAGGACCGACACCTGGCGAATGGCTTCCGCGACGATCTTCGCCGCGTCCGCGGAATTTCCGCCGACAAGACTCGACTGTCCGCCGCTGGCAATGTCCGCGAGATAGCCGACCGTGCCGTTGCCCAGCCCGGATGCCGCGGTGGACTGCACACCGATGTTGACCTGTTGATTGGAATCGACGCCGGACCCCAGTTGAAACGTGGCGCCGCCGCCGGTAATGGCAAAGGAGGTCGAGCCGATTGTGTTGAACGACTCCCTCAGCCGAAGTTCGATTCCCAGACCCGTCGTATTGAGGAAAACGTCCAGGCCTCGTCCCAGTGCGCTTGCGCCGTTAATGGTGGCAGAGGCATCTCGACCGATGTCACGTTTCACCTGATCGCCGTTGGCATCGACGGTGGTGAAGACGTTGGGAGTCGATCCGATCTCGCTGACCTGCACGAAGGCGTCGCTTCCGTACTCGATGGAAGTCAGGTAGATGCCGCTGGCGGCATTGGCCGGGTTGATCAGCGACGCGCTGACGCCGGTCGCATCACTGATGAGGTTGACGGCGGCCGCGATGGCGCTGGCGGTCGTATTGGCGATGAAGGGGAGGGTGGTGACGCCGTTCGTTCCGGCGATTTCCAGGGTGACTCCGGCGGTGATGGCGCTCGTCTGGAACTGCAGGGAGGCGTGCTGAGCGGACTGCACAATGTTGACCGTGACGGGGATGTAGCTCGCCGTGCCGAACTGGACGGCGTTGACGCGCAGGTCGGTCACGTTGGTCACGTTCACGCCGCTGGTGACATAGCCCAGGGAGCCGTTCAGGAGCTTGCGCCCGCCGAAGGTGGTCGTGTTGGCAATGCGGGTGATCGATGCGATGGCCGAGTCGATCTGCAACTGGTTGGCGCGGATTTCGTCATCCGACACGGCGCCGACGTTGGCTGCCTCGACGATCTTCGCCTGAATATCGTTGAGCAGCGAGGCCACTTCGCTCAGCGCGCCTTCGGTCGTTGCCACGACATTCGACGCGCGCTGCGAGTTGTTGATCGCCTGGCGCACTCCTTCTATCTCCGAACGCAGGTTCTGGGAGATAATCAGGCCTGCGGGGTCATCCGCGCCGCGATTGATGCGCAGCCCGCTGGACAGACGTTCGAGAGACGTCTGAAGTCCCTGGTTCGATCGGCCTAACTGGCGCGCCGCCAGAATCGAGGCCGTGTTCGTGTTTATCCGAGCCATGTCACAATCCTCCCTGACTGCTTTCCGGCGACCAAGTGCGCCGGCTCATCCATACATACGCGACGGGGCTGGCTACATACGCCCGACGCGCGATTACGATCTTCAGTGCCGCGGTCCGCGCGGCCTCTTACGCAACGACTCATCTATCCCGGCGTCGCCGCCATCCGGGGGCAAATCCTCGGGCTTGATGTTGGCGGCTGCACGGTTCTCCCGCTGGATCGCGTCGTAGACTTCCTTGCGATGCACGGGAACATGCGACGGCGCCGTTATGCCCAGACGCACCTTGTCGCCTCGAATATCAACGATCGTGATCTCGACGTCGTCTCCGATCATGATCGTTTCATCACGCTGACGTGATAAGACCAGCATCCCTGACTCCTTTGGGTCGCTGCACGCGACTCCCATGTACACAGAGACATCCGTGTCTCGGTGTGCCCGGCACAGATCGAGCCATCCCTGGCTCATTGTTCAGTGCCCGGGCGTCGGGTGGTCCTCTGACCACCACTTCACGACGCGCCGGCCGCAACCGGATCATAGGCCGGTCAGCGGCGCTTGCGGCCGATTGCCTAGGCCGTCCGTACGTCCGCCATCTGCCGACCCGCTGGGATTTCCACCAGGACGTGCCGCGTCGTGTACTTCTTCTCCGACATGACAAGCTGCTTGCCGATGCGGGTGGCCACATTGATCACCAGCGGACCCTGTAGGTTGCCGGTGAGCACGTTGTCGACCTTGTTCACGATGACGAACACCTGCGAGCCGTGCGTATCGGCCAGGCCGATCGCCGTGAGATCTTCCTGCTTGATCGCGACCTTGAAGTCGGGGATGAACATGCGCGGGTCGCAGACGACGAAGGCCAGCTCGGGCCGATGAACCGCCTGCATCCAGTAGAACGCGCTCTGCTCGCCCGTCTGAATCAGCGCGTATTCACGATCATCCGGGAACCCGAGCAGGCCCTTGGGAAAATTGAGGAATCGCTGATCGTCGACTTCGATGCCGCCGAATCTTGATGTTTCGATCACCATACTTACTCGCTCCCGGCCGCCTCATGCGGCCCCAGCTTTCGTCGCGTCGGCCTCGCTCGCCACTCTCGGCTCGCTGATAAGCCCTGATAAAAAATCACTCGTCGCGACGAACAGTGTCTCCCGTCAATGCCGCGGCAGCTCCAGCTACCGCAGGAAGTCCAGCAAAGACAGGTTTTGTGTTTTCGATCCGGCCAACAGACTCGCCTGAAGCGCCGTCTGGGCCTGCTGAAATTTCGTGACCGCCTCGGTGAAGTCCACCTCTTCAAGATCAGAGAGAAGAACTTCCGTCGCTGTCACTGCGTTTTCGGTCTGCTCCAGCCGGGCGCGCATGGCCTTCGAGGCCGCGCCGACCTGACCGGCGACCGACGAAACGTGCCGCTGTACGGCGTTGATCTGGCTACCCGCCTCCGTGATCTCCGATGAGTTGTCCGAGACCAGCGCGTCGCGCAGTCGATAAAGCGCCGAGAAAATGCCCGACTGATAACTCTGCGCGACGTTGTCACCCTCAAGCAGCGTGGCCGAGCCGGTCTTGAGGATTCCCAATTCGTCCGCGACCGGCGAGAGGTTCAGCTTCTCGACCGTCAGGTTTCCCGCTCCTGCCGGGCCCGAAAGGGCGATGCCGGCGCCGGCGTTGGAAACAGTCGCCGTCACCGTGGTGCCGGCAAGTGCCGCGGCGGCGTTGATCGCGTTGATGATGTCGCCAACGGTCTTGGCCCCGGTGACATCCACGTCGAACGCTATGCCGTTGGCGTCAGTGATTCGGAAATCGGCCCCGGTGACGGGATGCAGGCCTCTGAGCCCGTTAAGACTCGAAAGGGATGAGCCCGTGTTCAACGTCTTGATCCCCAGGGTTGCGGCATCGACGCCGCCGTTTTCCCCGATGACGAGCGGAGTGCCGGCAATGAGATTGCGAATCTCGATTCCATCGCCGGCCGCGTTGATGGAAGCACGAATGCCGACGTTCGACGCGTTCAGAGCGTTCAACACGTCCTGGACCGTTGTCGCGCCGGCGAATGTGACCGTCGCGGACAGCGATCCATTTGTAATCCGGATACCGCTGGGCAGACTGATACCACCCACCGCCAGATCGGTCAGCTTCGTCGTCAATGTCGCCTTCGGCTGAACGTCGTCACCGACCAGATCGATGCCCGCGCCGACGGATTTGCGAATGCCCAGATCGGCAGCCGTCGTGCCGTTGCCGATGTCGCTCACATTGATGGTGACACCAGGGGCGGAAGCGATATAGAGCCGCGACGCGTCGGTCGGATTCGTTCCGAGGGTCAGCGAACTGCCCGCATTGGCCGCGGCCTGGTTGAATCGTGCGATCAGGTCCGCGACGGTGTCCGCCCCGGTGAAGTCAACGTCAAACGTGACCGGCGGGCCGCCCTGGGTCACTCGAATCGGACCGAGTCGAACCCCTGCGTTGAGCACGCCGCTAACATCCGAGATGCGCGTATCGGCGGCGAGCTGAACGTTGAAGTTCGCAATGCCCCCGGTGACGTTCTCATTAAGATTGAATACCTCGGCGACGTTGACATCGAACGGCTGCGAGAAGCCCGTATCGACGATCGTGCTGCGCCGGCCGAGGTCGCCAACGTGCGTGACGCGACCGAGCGTGGAGCTGAGCGGGGAGTTTTCGACGCTGCGCCCGCCGAACAGGTAGAGTCCCTCGAACTGCTGATTACCGAGGTTCTGCAGTTGCGTAATGATTCCATCGAGCACCACGGCCTGAGACGCCCTTTCGTCGGTGCTCTGAAGGCTGCCCGCCTGCTCGCTGGCGATCCGCGACGCCTGTATGAGCAGGTCCGCGACGTCTGAGACAGCGGCGTCGGCGGCGGTCAGTTGCTTGTCGGCATGGCGAAGGTTTGTCAGGATTTGATCCTGGCCCTGGCGCGCCTGATTGAGACGGGCGATCTTGGTCGCGGCGATCGGATCATCGCTGACCGAGAGGAGTTGCTTGCCGCTGGCAAGGCGCTGCTGCTCCTGGAAGAGCCGCAGGGAATTGTCGCGCAGGCGGGTCAGCAGCGTGAAGGTCTGCAGACCATGCGAGACTCGAGATATTCCACCGCCGGGGATTGCCATTGTCTCAAACACCTTGCCGGTCAAAAGCGACCGGGAACGTCATGCCGCAAAGCGCGGCCGATCCATTACCTCACGAGACCGATAAGCACCTGTAACATCTCATCCACGACACGCATGTACTCCGCAGCGCCCTGGTAGGCGCGCTGATAGGAAATCAGAGCGACGGCCTCTTCATCGAGGTTCACACCGGAGACCGCCTCGCGCTGCGCGGTCAGTGAGTCGAAGACGATGCCGCTGGCATCGAGCGCGCTTTGCGCACCGGAGGAGCGAACGGCGATGTCCGCCATGGTTGCGTTGTAATATGCATTCAGAGACACCCCGCCGAGGCCGGCGACCGCCGTATCGGCGAGTGAAGCCAGTGCCGTGGCATTGCCGCCGTCTCCCGACAGGCCGGACTGGCCCGCGGCGATATACGAGGGGTCGCTCACAATCGTCGGGTTCAACTTGATGGTCAGTGCGTCACTGCCGCCGAAGAATGTATTGATGCCCAGGGCGCCCAGCGCGCCGGAAGTGTCGTCGGCAAAGCTGAAGCTGTATCCGCTGGCGGAGGAAAGCTGGAGCCGGCCGTCGGCAAGTACCGTGGCGGTTAGATTCGGAACGTTTGCCGAGATGTCCGCCGCAACCGAGTTGAGCGACGAGTCGGCGCCGATGCCGTCGAGGTCGATGTGGATCTGCGTTCGCACCACCTGGCCCGTGGCCGTGTCCTTGACGTCGATGAAGAATGAGCCGGTCTGCGGCGGGAAAGCCACGTTGTTATCCGCGGCGGAGAGCGCCAGCGACGGATCAATGACGCCGGTCAGTCCCGTGACATTTGTAAAGTCTTTCAGGCCCTTGCCGCCCGCGTGAATCCGATTCACCTCGCTGATGACGGACGCGGCCAATGTATCCAGCCGAGCGAGTTGGGTACCAGCGTGCGTGTCGCGGGATTCGATCAGACCCTTGACGATGCCACTGCCGGCATTGACCGGACCGTTGTCGATCTTGAATCGCACGACGGCCACGTTCAGCCCGTCGGCGTTCACTTCGTTGGATGTATAGATCCCGAAGGACTCGCCAAACTGCACGAGCGACGCATTGCCCACAAAGACGTTGACCGCGCCGGAGGGCTGCTCCTTGACCGTGATGGAGAAGTACTCTGAGAGCGAAGTCAGAAGCCGATCGCGCTCGTCGCGAAGCGCCGACGCCGGGCCGCCGGTCGCGGCCTCCGTCGAGCTGATCTGCACGTTGATTTCCGCGATCTTTGTCGCGATGGCATCGGCCTGAATGACGGCGTCCTCGACGTCGACGTTCAAGTCCTTGCGAAGGCCGATCAACTGCTCGCGCACATCGCCGATACGCTGGACCAGGGCCGTCGCCGTGTTGACCACAATGCCGCGGCTGGCCGGGTTCTCGGGCGTGTTCTGCAAATCGGAGAGCGATCCAAAGAACTCGCTCAACAGCGATCCAAGATTGTCGCCGCCGAGCGGATCGAAAATTCCCTCTACGCGCGAGAGGCTCGACCGCTGAGCCAGGGCTGACTGCTGATCCGAACCCGACAGCCGCAATCGGGCATTGAGCGATTCATTAACATTCCTGCGAACCGCGTCGAGTCGCACGCCGCCACCCAGTTGCCCGGTATTCAGACCGGTGCCGGACAGCGCGGCGAGGCGAGCCGAAGCGCGGCTATAGCCCGGCGTGCCGGCGTTGGCGATGTTCTGGCCGACCACCGAGAGCGCGGCCTGATACGCCGTCAATGCGGAGCGACCGATGCCTAATGCTGAGTTCAACGCCATACGATTAACCTACTGCGTCCAGGACGCGTGGACCCTTGGCACGACTGACGCCGCCGCCCGCCGAGTACGTCGGCTGCGACTCGTCCTGGACCATTGCCTCGAAAAGTGTTTTGAAATGAACGAGGAGCTCACGACTGGCTAGCTCGACGACGCGATTCGATTCGGCCACTTTGAGCATCCGCTCCTTGAGCGTCTCGGCGAGCTTCGCGATCCGGCCGGCCAGCGGCGCGTCAAATCGCTTTCGCAGCGTGCTCAGCCGAACGGGCCTGCCGTCCTCAATCGCTGGTGTGCCGTACTGACTGCACAGCCTGTCAACAACCGATCGGCGAGTCGCGTCGAGATCGCTGAACTTGGCGGTCAGTTCACTCTCGGATCGAGTCGCCGCGATCATGCCTTCCACGTCTGCCCGGCGCATCGCCTGAAGCTTGACTTCGATGACGGCGTGGAGGGACTCTTGAAGCGAGATGAGCGACTTGAGTAGCTCGACCAGTTCGAGAGCAGCAGTGTTGGTGCGTGCTGGGGTCATTCGGCGCCTTCCTTCCCGGTGGCGGCGGGTGTCTCTGTCTGGACATTTGAAATGCCGAGGCGCTTCTCAATGGCTGAGGCGAGTTTGTCGGCGACCGGATTGTTCGCGGAGCGACCCAGGCGCTGTGCGAGCTCGATGCCCAATTGCCCCTGGAAGGCTTCCTCGCCTCGTCCTCCGCTGAAATACTTGGTCTTCAGGCTGGACGCCTGCATCTGCTGGATCAGCGTGCCGTAAAAGATGTTTCCGACGAACTCGCCGACCTGCTTACGGAAGTCGCCGCCGTCCTTCCGGCCGCCGAATGACAACGGCTTATCCGCCAGCAGCGCGGATGATGCAGGCGTTGCCGGCGATCCGGCGAATGGCGTTGAGCTGTTAAGAGCAGCGAGATTCACGTTTCACTCCACGATAATGAGCTTGCCGGTGATCTTTCCGGTGCGATGAAGGTTTTCGACGATTTCAATGATGTCCGGCGCGGGAACGTTGAGCTGATTCAGAGCGTCCACCAGTTCCTTGAGCCGCGCGCCTTTACCGTCTCGATTCGGCGCTTGGATCGACGCGACGCGCTGCTCGGTAATGAGCGGCGCTTCGTCGGTCGGCTTCGGTGGGGGCTGCGTCGTGACGATCGACATGCCGTTATGCGAGATGACCGCGGGGCCGATCTCCACTGCTTCGTCGATGACGATCGTTCCTGTTGTGCGATTGATGACGACGCGCGCCTCGCCCGGCGGCATGAGCAATTCCAGAGACTCCACGTGGGCGATCATTTCGGCCGGGTTATCGCGCTGGCCCTCGGGAATCCGAACGACGACCATCTTGGGATTCAGTGCGATGGCGATGCGGCGCATCTCGCCGACTTCGGAGACGTCTTCGTTGATGATCTGCGCAATGGTGGCGGCCATCGCATGACTGGCGTACACATCCTCGACCACCAGGGTGATCTCCCAGCCCTCGGCGATGTAGTTGTGGATGACGTCGGCTTCCATGATGGCGCCGCCCGTCACGATGGCGCTGGTCTTGATCTTCGAATCCGGCAGCCGAAGCTGTCCGCTGGCAAAGGCGAAAATGCGATCGAGGCCCGGCCCCTGGAGCGGCGTCGGCACGAGATGCCCGCCGGCCAGACTCTTGGAAACGCCACTGGAGTTGACGCGCACATCGATGCGATCGCCCTCGCGCACGCCGTTGTCCGGAATCGTCGCCTCAACCATGACGATGGCGACGTTTTTCGTGTCGGCCAGTGCGGCCGTCGGAAGCGGAATCTCGAACTTGGCCAGCATCGCCTGAAGCTGCACGATGGAGGCCAGATACTTGCCGCCGTCTCCCGTACCGGGCAGACCGATGACCAGGCCATATCCCACGAGCACGTTGCCGCGGCGTCCCTGAAGATGGGTCACGTCGGCGATGCGCGTGGCCAGCGCCTCGGGCGTTATCAACAGCGCGCCGAATAGCGCGAGGCTGATGCCGAGTGCCTGCTGCCGGG
>WBZR01000569.1_pt1 | contig 56419 bp, 46 predicted proteins | sample 5204231 | NCBI WGS metagenome assembly WBZR01 (sample SAMN12412403, study PRJNA552823) | activated sludge metagenome | isolation source: activated sludge from anammox sidestream of wastewater treatment plant... | place: USA: Virginia | collected 2017-08 | reverse complement strand
AGTGCAGTGCCTGAGGCACTGCACTGGTTCAATCGCTCTATAATGCCAGCATTGCGCAAGGAGATGCGCAACAGGACAGTTCAGCCATCGTGCGCATCCTCGAACAACTGGCCGGACATACCCTCGATACCTCCACTGAATCTGCCCATGAACACTAACCAGCTGATCGAAGCCTTCCGCAAATTTCTGCCTGCGGAAGCTATATTGCACGAGGCAGAGGATTTGAGACCGTATGAATGCGACGCCCTGTCCGCCTACCGGCAGCTACCAATGATCGTCGTGCTGCCGCGAACCGAGGCTGAAATTGCCGCTATCCTGCAAACCTGCCAGGCCGAACGTATTCCGGTGGTAGCACGTGGATCCGGCACCGGTTTGTCCGGGGGCGCACTCCCTCACGCAGAAGGTGTTTTACTGTCATTAGCCAGATTGAACCGTATTCTGGAAATCGATCCTGCAGCCGGTACTGCGCGTGTGCAGCCCGGTGTCCGTAACCTGGCCATCAGCGAAGCGGCTGCATATTATGGAATGTATTACGCGCCTGACCCTTCTTCCCAGATCGCCTGCAGTATCGGCGGAAACGTGGCAGAAAATTCAGGAGGCGTGCACTGTCTCAAATACGGACTGACCGTCCACAATATCTTGCGGCTGCGTGTATTGACGATCGAAGGAGATCTGCTGGAAATCGGTGCAGATGCACTCGACAGTCCCGGTTTCGATCTGCTCGCACTGATGACAGGCAGTGAAGGCATGCTGGGGATCGTCACCGAGATTACGGTCAGACTGCTGCCCAAACCGGAAACGGTAAAACTGGTCATGGCGGTGTTCGACGATGTCAGAAAAGCTGGAGAAGCCGTCGCCAGCGTCATTCAGGCTGGTATCATTCCAGCCGGTATGGAGATGATGGACAAGATCACCATTCACGCCGTCGAAGATTTCGTGCATGCGGGTTACGACCTCGAAGGAGCGGCAATTCTGCTGTGTGAATCAGATGGTACGGCGGAAGAAGTCGCTGATGAAATCGAGCGGATACGCACCATTCTGCAGGCAAGCGGGGCTACCCGGATCAGCCTTGCGCAGGATGAAGCCGAACGGCAGCGCTTCTGGGCCGGACGAAAAGCAGCCTTCCCCGCAGCAGGCCGAGTTTCACCGGATTACTACTGTATGGACGGCACCATTCCACGCAAGCATCTGGCACACGTGCTGGAACAAATCGAACAGCTCTCGGCAGAATATGGCCTGCGCTGCATGAATGTATTTCATGCGGGAGATGGCAATTTACACCCCCTGATTCTGTACGATGCCAACCAGCCGGGTGAACTGCAAAAGGCAGAAGCATTCGGGGCGCGAATACTGGAGATCTGCATCGAAGCAGGCGGATCGCTGACCGGCGAACACGGCGTGGGAATCGAAAAACTCAACCAGATGTGCCTGCAATTCAATGATACCGAGCGCAACCGGTTCCATGCGATCAAAGCAGCATTCGATCCGCAATCACTGCTCAATCCAGGCAAAGCGATTCCCGAGCTGCACCGCTGTGCCGAATTCGGTGCCATGCACATACACCGGGGAGCTGAAAAATTCCCGGAAATACCCAGATTCTAATTTTTTGTCATGCAAACCCTTCCCGATCATTTCATCGACACTATCAACGCGGCAATCGAAAATAAACAGCCGCTGCGCATCCGCGGTGGCGGCAGCAAGGATTTTTACGGCAATCCGCAGGCTTTACAGCATTCTTCCATACTCGATACGTCCACCTGGCAGGGAGTCGTCGATTATGAGCCGAGCGAACTGGTGATCACCGCTCGCTCCGGAACACCACTGGCTGAGCTGGAAAAGCTGTTGCACGATCACAGCCAGATGCTGGCTTTCGAGCCTCCTCATTTCAGCACGGCTGCCACACTGGGTGGGTGTGTGGCAGCCGGATTGTCCGGCCCCAGACGCGCTTATACCGGTGCGGTGCGTGACTATGTATTAGGTACCAAACTGCTGGATGGCCAGGGAAGTACCCTGTCTTTTGGCGGGCGGGTGATGAAGAATGTTGCCGGCTATGATGTGTCCCGTCTCATGACAGGTGCAATGGGTACACTGGGCGTATTGCTCGAAATATCGCTTAAAGTGCTTCCCAAACCGGCAGTAGAACGCACCCTTCGCTTCCAGGCCAGCACACCCGAAGCCATGACAATCATGCGCCGCTGCACAGCTGAGCCACTGCCGGTTTCTGCCACCTGTTTTCATAATGATCAGCTTTACGTCCGGCTTTCCGGCGCCGAATCTGCCGTGCAAACCGCACATGCCAGACTGGGGGGGGATGAAATCAAAGACAAGGATGATTTCTGGGAATCGATCAGAGATCATACTCACCCGTTTTTCCAGGAAGGAAAATCCGCCGAAAAATCACTGTGGCGCCTGTCGATCAAGCCGACCACTCCCCCACTTTCACTGCCGGGTAAACAGCTGATCGAATGGGGCGGTGCACTGCGCTGGTTCATCACAGATGAAGATATCGATGCTGCCGTAATCCGTAAACACGCTGCGGATGCCGGTGGTCACGCCACCCTGTTTCACGGCAATAAAACAGCGATTCCTGTGTTTCACCCGCTTTCCCCTGCTCTGCTGAAAATCCACCGACGTCTGAAACAGCAGTTCGATCCAGCAGGTATCCTCAATCCACAACGACTGTATACCGAGTTTTGAGCCATGCAAACCCGTTTGACTGATCTGATCAAAGACACGCCGGAAGGACAAGAAGCCGATGCCATTCTGCGCAGTTGTGTGCATTGCGGTTTCTGTCTCGCTACCTGCCCCACCTATCAGCTGCTGGGAAACGAGCTGGACAGCCCGCGCGGGCGAATTTATCTGATCAAGCAGATGCTGGAAGGCCAGGAAGTCACTGAAAAAACCCAGCTGCATCTCGATCGCTGCCTGACCTGCCGCGCCTGTGAAACCACCTGTCCATCCGGTGTACAGTACGGGCATCTGCTCGACATCGGCCGCGGTATGGTCGAACAGCAAATTCAACGCACCCCTTATGCCACCTTCAAGCGTTATGCCCTGCGCAAATTGCTGCCCAACCGCACCCTTTTCAGCACTCTCATGGGCGTTGCCCGTATGGGTCGGCCACTACTCCCTGCCCGCCTGAAAAAGACGATATTCCCGAAACCGGTAACCGCACGCAGCCCCTCCGGCAAAACCCACACGCGCTCCATGCTGATACTCGCCGGCTGCGTACAACCAGCGCTGACGCCCAACACCAACCATGCCACCACACGTGTGCTGGATCGGCTCGGTATTGCAGTGATGGCTGCAGAACAAGCTGGCTGCTGCGGCGCACTTGCCTACCATCTCAATGCACAGGAAGAAGGGTTGAACGCCATGCGCCGCAATATCGATGCATGGTGGCCTTTTGTCACGCGATCCGAGAATCCGGTTGAGGCCATTATCGTCACGGCCAGCGGCTGCGGTGTCACTGTCAAGGATTACGGACACCTGCTGCAACACGATCCGGATTATGCCGAAAAAGCTGCAAAGATCTCCAGCCTGACCCGGGATATCAGCGAAATCATCACGGCCGAAGCTTCCACACTGATCCCGCTACTGGAAGCAGAAAAAGCGACATCGAAATCCTCATCTCCACGCAATCTTGCCTTTCACGCCCCCTGCACCTTGCAGCATGGCATGAAGCTGAAAGGAAAAGTCGAACCGGTTCTGCAAGCGGCAGGCTTCAACCTGACCAAAGTTGCTGATCCCCACCTCTGTTGCGGTTCAGCAGGCACCTATTCCATCCTGCAACCCAAACTTTCCCGCCAGTTGCGCGACAATAAAATCGCTGCATTAACCATGGAGAACCCTGATCTGGTAGTTACCGCCAATATCGGCTGCCAGATGCACCTGCAAGGCGGCACTTCGCTGCCTGTGCGCCACTGGATTGAACTGCTGGATGAAACCCTGACCGGGTAACTGCTGAAATAAAAATCAGGCTGATCACCTATCCGCGCGGCCGTATCGCCGACAGGGGGATCTGATTCAGTTCCGCTGTGGCCTCGCGCCAGGCCGGATAATGCTGATCCATTAACCCGACAAACCGTTTGTTATGCGATGGTTCGATCAGGTGAGCCAACTCATGCACCACAACATATTCCAGCAGATCCTGCGGTTTTCTCACCAGATCGGTATTCAACCGGATATGGCGACGCCTCGTATTGCAGCTACCCCAGCGGGTTTTCATCTGCTGCAGAAAATAAGCAGAGACACTCACACCCAGTCGCTCCTGCCATTTTCCGATCAGATCAGGCACCACGGCATGCAGCAGGGATTTATGCCAGGCGTGCATCACAGCAGCACGTTTGAACAGATCGCTACCAGGGCGCACCTGCAGGGTGATGGTCTGCTGATCCATCAGCACACACGGCCCGGCTGGTTTCTCCACCACCTGCAGCACGTAATGACGCCCCCATACGGTATGACTTTCCCCACCGATAAACTGCCGAGGGGCTTCCCTGATCTGCGCTTGCAGTTTTGCCTGCTGCTTGTGAATCCAGTCCAGTTTTGCAGTGACAAACGCACGCACCACTTCCAGCCGGGTACCGGTTGGTGCCACCAGTGTCACCCGGCCATCCGGTGGATGCACCCGCAGGTAAACATGCTTCACTGCCCTGCGTTGCATGAAAATCGTAAGATTTTCCAGCCTGATCTGTTCGCTCATCAATCAGTCTGTTCTTCCGATCCGGAATGATCAGGCGGCCAGGGCAGATCATTTTCCTGTGCCAGTGCCCTGCCCCACGCTTCCAGCTTGTTCAGAATTTCCTGTTGTGCCTGCTGCGGACAGTCGGCTCGCAGTTGCAGAAGTTTCTGGTGATATTCATTCAATGTCAGGCTACCGTTGATGGCATTTTCACCAAGCTGTCTGCGGCAATGCATTTGCCAATGGTGTTCTTCCTGAACCGATAAGGTATCTGAAAAGTTGCGGGCACGATAACGGAACAATAGCTCGATATACCGTTCATCCTGAAATTTTCCGGCCAGGTCAGCCAGTTTCCCTGGTTCTGCATCACGCACCAGCGGGAACAGATTGCGATCGTGATCACTGGCAAAACCATCGTACAACGCCAGATCGGCATCGTTTTCTGCAAATACTTTATTGCCGGAATACGCCTGTTTGATTCGCTGCATGAAATCCGGATGCTGCAGTAACAGTTGCCAGTGTTGCTGACATTGTTCGACATTCAGTCCGATTCGATTTGCGGCTTCATCATTCAGAACTTTTTGTGGCGCCAGTGCCGGACATTTGTTCAGCCTGACCGCTTTGACTGGCAGGCGCTGCTGTCCTTCTGCCAGCTCTTCTTTCGGTGTAAAAAGACGTTCCGCCAGTGCATCGATATCCAGCAGGACAAATTCAGCGGGATCATGCCGCAAGTCATAAACCAGAACACTGTTGGCATTACCGGTTTCAGGCAGCAGTGGCATGACCAGCGTAGTACAGCCATATTCGGAGGAGTACATACGGGAAGTATGCAAAACCGGGGCGTGGGTTTTCATATCCAGCAAATTGCCAGCTGCACGTTTATCGCGTAAACGAAACAGCCAGTCGTACAGGCGCGGTTGCTGTGCACGCAGCAGGCGGGCCAGCGCAATCGTAGCCCGGACATCGGATAACGCATCATGCGCACTGTCATGTACCAATCCATTGGCTGTGGTGATGTCCTCCAGCCGAAAACTGGGTTTCCCTTCCCCGTTGATCGGCCAGTTGATGCCTTCCGGACGCAGAGCAAAAGTCATACGGGCAAGATCGATCACATCCCAGCGCGAATTGCCAGATTGCCATTCACGCGCGTAGGGGTCATAAAAATTGCGGTACAGCGTAAACCGGGTGACTTCATCATCGAATCGCAACGTGTTATAGCCCACTCCGCAAGTACCCGGTTGCGCCAACTGTGCATGAATCAGTGCGATGAATTCCGGCTCCGGTAGCCCCCGGGCTTCTGCCATTTGTGGCGTAATGCCGGTAAGCAGACAGGCTTCCGGGTGAGGCAACCGGTCGCGCGCCGGCTGGCAATAGATCACCAGCGGGTCACCGATTTCATTGAGCGCTTCGTCCGTCCTCAACCCGGCAAACTGAAATGGCCGATCCCAGCGTGGCGTTGCCCCGGAAGTTTCATAATCATGCCAGTAAAGCGTTGAGTTACCTGTCTGCATTGTAGTAGTCAGTTTCTCAAGGTTATGCAGCCAGGTAATCTTTCACTGTTATCGCTATATCGGGAAATGCGGTGATCAGTTTTCTATCAGCCGTGATGAGTTTGGAGTTAAGCGATTTAGCAGTCGATATGAATTCGCAATCATATGCAGAGCAGCCTGCTTAAGGTGCTCATAAATATCCTCAGGTATGTTTTTAACAGTCAAAGAAGCCATCATTTCCACCAGAATAGTTTCTATCGGTTGCATTATGGTTTCGCTGAAAACAGCATGTCAATGCGATTCTCAGGGATCCTCTGAAAATCATTGACGAGGCAGTCAGCCAAGGCAAAAACAGATAAAAAGCGCAGTTTACAAGTACTAAACAACCACCGGCTAAAGCCTGTTCCTGTCCTATCCTCACACAACGTCGCGCCATCTCTTACACAGCGCACTACTCAATCAAATCAGGTGTAATACCACATCTCGAAGGTTCGCAATCTGTATAGAAGCCGAAAGCTGTCACGAAACTGCTCCATGTACGATAGATCGGACTCAATCTGCAAACGGGATCTTTTATGTCAATGCAATCCAGATCCTCTCTCATGACAATGGCCCTGCCAGCCATCTTTTTCCTGACTGCCTGCAGTGGTTCCCAACCGGAAGCAGCACCAGACAAGCCCGCCAAGGTAGAACCGATCGGCCATGAAACCAATCTCCTCAAGCTCACCCTGTCAACACAAGCCATCCAGCGTCTCGGTATCGAGACTGCACCCGCCAGCGACAGTAAAAATACAAATAACATAATGCTGCACGGCGAAGTCATCATTCCTCCGGCAGGTGGCGGGGTCCCGGTAACATCAGCGAGCGATCTTGCCACGCTCGCATCAAACCAGGCCCGCGCCGATGGTGACGTGATGCGGACCCGCGCGGAACTCGATATCGCGCTCAAGAATGCAGCGCGTGCCGAAGCGCTCATGCGCGAGGAAGCGGGCAGCATGCGGCTGCGTGACGAAGCACTGGCTACGGTTGCGGTAGCACGCGCAAACCTGCGCGTCGCCCAGACCCAGCGGGCGCAATATGGACCGCCGATCACCGCAATGAACCGGACAAGCCAGGTGTGGATCCGCGTGCCGGTTCCGGCCGGGGATGTGTCACGCATCATCCGCTCGGCACCCGCCCAGATAGCGGCACTCGGCGATGGGAGTACGCGTCGGTCGGCACGGCCGGTCGACGGCCCGCCTTCCGCCAATGCAGCTGCGGCCACGGTCGACCTCTACTACGCGCTCGGCAATGCCGGTACCTCGTTCCGAATCGGGCAGCGCATTGCGGTGGAACTTCCCGCGCAGGGGCAGACCAGCGGCCTTACCATTCCATCGTCATCTATCCTGCGCGACATCTACGGCGGTGAATGGGTCTATGTCTCGACCGGCAAACGCAGCTTCGAGCGCAGACGCGTCGAGATCGCTTCGGTGCAGAACGGCCAGGCTCTTCTCGCGCGGGGCCTCAAACCTGGAATGGAGGTCGTTACCGCCGGTGCCGCGGAATTGTTCGGCACTGAATTCGGCATAAAATAAGACACGCTCGATGCTGAACTGGCTTGTCACCAACGCCCTGCAGCAGCGCGTCCTCGTGCTGGCGCTTGCTATCGTCATGGTCTTCGTCGGGATCAATACGACGCGCAGCGTCCCGCTTGACGTCTTCCCCGAATTTGCCCCGCCGATGGTCGAAATCCAGACTGAGGCGCCCGGTTTGTCGACCGAAGAGGTCGAGAGCCTCGTCACTATCCCGATCGAGATGGTGGTCAATGGCGTGCCGGGACTCAAGACACTACGCTCGAAATCAGTACTGGGTCTATCCTCCGTCGTGATGATCTTCGCTGAAGGCACTGACGTGATCCGAGCCCGACAGCTTGTTCAGGAGCGCGTCGCGGTGGTCACGCCGCGCCTGCCGACCAATATCCGTCCACCCATCATGCTGCCGCCCTTGTCTGCGACGAGCCGGGCCATGAAGATCGGCCTGTCGTCGGATACGCTCGACCAGATAGCGCTGTCGGATGCGGTGCGCTGGACGATCAAACCCAAGCTGATGGCCGTGCCCGGCGTCGCCAATGTTGCGGTCTGGGGCCAGCGCGATCGCCAGCTTCAGGTACTCGTCGACCCCGCCCGCCTTCGTGCCTCCGGAGTAACGCTGGCCGAAGTCCAGCGCGCGACCGGTGACGCTGCCGTATCCCTGGGTGGTGGTTTCGTGGATACACCGAACCAGCGCCTTGCGGTGCGCCACCTTTCTCCGCTCGAAACGCCGGAAGATCTCGCCCGTACCGTGGTCAAGCTTGCCAACGGGGCGCCGATCAGGCTGGGCGATGTCGCGACTGTGAGGGAAGGCCATGCCGCGCCGATCGGTAATGCGATCATCAATGACAAACCCGGCATTCTGCTGATCGTCGAAAAGCAGCAGGGTGGAAACACCCTGGACGTCACCCGCGGTGTCGAAAAGGCGCTCACGGAACTCAAGCCCGGCCTAACCGGCATCGCAGTCGACAGCACGATCTTCCGCCCGGCCACCTTCATTGAAAAATCGCTCGGCAACCTCACCGAAGCAATGGCGATCGGCTGCGCGCTGGTCACAATGGTGCTGATCCTTTTCACCAGGGACTGGCGCTCAGCGACGATCAGCCTCACGGCCATCCCGCTGTCACTGCTGGGCGCCGCGCTGATGCTGAGCTGGTGGAATATCAGCATCAATACCATGGTCATCGCCGGGCTGGTGATCGCGCTCGGCGAAATTGTGGATGATGCGATCATCGACGTCGAGAATATCGGCCGACGATTGCGACTCAACGCCGCGCTCGATGAACCCAGATCGGCGCTCAACGTCGTTCTTGCGGCCTCGCTCGAAGTCCGCAGTGCGGTGGTATTCGCAAGCCTGATCGTCATGCTGGTATTCCTGCCGATCTTCTTTCTTGAGGGCATATCCGGCACCTTCTTCCGCCCGCTCGCCACGGCCTATGTACTGGCGATCGGCAGTTCACTTCTCGTCGCGCTGACGGTAACGCCAGCACTCTGCCTTCTGTTGATGCCGCGTGATGGCATCCGGCACGCAGACACGAGCTTCGTGCGCTTTCTCAAGGCACGATACCGCCCTGTCCTGCCGCGCCTCATCGAACGGCCAAAACTCGCTGTGATGACGATTGTGGTCGGCCTGACGGTCACCGGCATCGGTTATCTGAGTTTCAAGGACCAGTTCCTGCCAGATTTCCGCGAAACTGACTTCCTGATGCACTTCGTCGAAAAGCCTGGCACCTCGATCGAAGCGATGGATCGGGTGACGATTCGCGCCAGCAAGGAACTGCGGGCCATTCCAGGAGTGCGCAATTTCGGGGCGCATATCGGTCGCGCCGAGGCAGGCGATGAAGTCTATGGCCCCAACTTCACCGAGCTCTGGATCAGTCTCGACGACAGCGCAGACTATGATGCGAGCGTCGCGAAGATACAGAAGGTGATCGACGGCTATCCTGGCCTCCAGCGCGATGTACTCACCTATCTGCGCGAGCGGATCAAGGAAGTCCTGACGGGAGCAGGAGCCACAATCGTGGTGCGCGTTTACGGGCCAGAGATCGATCAGCTCCGCACGATGGCCGAGCAGGTGAAGATGGCGATCGCCAATGTGCCCGGCGTCACTGATCTCAAGGTCGAGATGCAAAGCCTCATCCCCCAGATCCAGATCAAACCCAAACCTGAAGCTCTTGCCGCTTATGGGCTGACCACAGGTGAAGTTCGCCGGGCTGCGGCAACGCTGATCCAGAGCGTAAAAGTCGGCGAGATTTATCGCGACCAGCGCAGCCTCGACGTCACGGTCTGGGGAACCGAGGAGGTACGCGGCGACCTTCATGCGCTGCGCAACCTGATGATCGAGGCACCGGCTGCGGGCGCAACAGTACAAGGAGCCGCTACCGGCGGTGCGCAGATCCGGCTCGGCGAGGTCACGGATATCCGCATCATGCCCGCAGCCAACGAGATCAAGCGCGAGAACGGCTCGCGGCGCATCGATATCACGATGAACATTTCCGGTTCCGATCTCGGCGCGGTGGCGACAGCTGTCGAAACCCGCGTACGCCAAATGAAGTTCGCCAGCGGCTATTACCCCGAATTTCTTGGTGAATATGCCGCACTCCAGCAATCGCAGCGCCAGCTTCTGACGCTCGGACTGCTGTGTCTTGCGGGTATCCTGCTGTTAGTCTGGCTCGAATTCCGCTCGCTGCGCCTCACAGGGCTGATCGCACTCAGCCTGCCTTTTGCGCTGGTCGGTGGTGTAATCACGGTTGCGCTTTCGGGCGGCGTCATATCGCTTGGCGCGCTGGTCGGATTCGTGACCGTCCTCGGCATTACTGCCCGCAACGCCATCATGATGATCAGCCATTTCCGCCATCTGGAAGAAAAGGAAGGCGAAATGTTCGGACGCGCACTGGTCTTGCGTGGCGCCGAGGAACGGCTGATCCCGATCCTGATGACCGTATCCTGCGCCGCACTTGCGCTGCTGCCGCTGGTCGTGCGCGGCGATGCGCCGGGCTACGAGATCGAACATCCGATGGCGCTGGTGATCCTGGGCGGCCTGATCAGCTCAACCGCCCTCAACCTGCTGCTGATGCCCGCCCTTTATCTGCGCTTCGCCAGGGGATCTCAAATACCTCCGCAACCCGAAGCTCCAGCCGCCACGGTGACCGCATGATCAGGATATCCTTATTCAGCCTGGTTGCCCTCACCTCGCTCGTGGCTTGCGGCACCACCAGCGAAGTGCGTACGCCATCCTCTCTTCCCGCGGCTCAGATGGAGTTTATCGAAGCGCGCACACCGGGTGTAGTAACCACGGCGCTGCCGGCCCAATGGTGGCATCTCTTTGATGACACTGAGCTCGACGCCCATGTCGAACGGGCGCTCACCGCCAACGCCGATCTGCATATTGCCATCGCCAATCTCGAAACAGCCCGCGCGATGGTCCGACAGGCCGACGCAATCCGACTGCCGGCAACCGTCATCGAGAGTGGTGCAGGCCCTGATCGGGCGGACAAGCAACCCAGTACCTCGTCGATTCCAAAGACGAGCTACGAACTGGGGGCAACGGTTGCCTATGAAATCGACCTGTTCGGGCGATTGAGCAGCGGTGTCCGTGCCGCTCGTGCCGATGCCGCAGCATCCGCTGCACTGGTGGATGCCGCACGGATCGCGGTCATCGGCGACACCGTAGCGGCCTATATCGACTATTGCGGTGCGGTGCAAACCCGCACGCTGACCAAATCTCTGGTGCGCGCGCATGAACACAGCTTCCAGCTAATCGACCAGCAGTTTCAGGAAGGCGAAGTTTCGCCACTGGAAGTCGCCCAGGCTCAGACAGTGCTGCAGCGCGCCAGGGCAAATCTCGCCCCACTGGAAGCAGATCGCCGACGAGCCCTGTTCAGGCTTGCAACTCTCGAAGGATTTCCACCGTCAGCGACGGATGGATGGCACCTCTCTTGCCACAGCATCCCGAAGATCGAAGTGCCTCTTCCGGTTGGAGATGGAACCGCCCTTCTCGCTCGCCGCCCGGACGTCCGCGAAGCAGAGCAGCGCGTCATCGCTGCGACTGCCCGGATCGATATTGCTCACGCGGATCTTTATCCGAAAATTTCGCTGGGTAGTTCCCTCGGCCTGATCGCCGGCAGGTTCGACGCCATTCTGACGCCACTCATCACCTGGTCCTTCCCCAACCGGAGTGCTGTACGTGCGAGAATCGCTGCGGCTAAAGGCCAGGAAGCAGCAGCGCTTGCAACTTGGGATGCAGTCATCCTGCGTGCACTGCGCGAGGTTGAAACTGCGCTCGCGGATTATCGGGCCGAACAGATACGCCGTGCTGAGCTCATGTCTGCACTCATTGAGAGTGAGAAAGCCGTTCGCCGCGCACAAGCGCGCTTCCGTCTCGGTGCCGACAGCTATCTGCTGGTGCTCGACGCCGAGCGTACCCGAACTGACATCGCGACATTGGCGGCCACTTCGGACCTTCGGATCGCTCAGACCCAGATCGCTCTGTTCCGGGCATTGGGTGGCGGATGGAAACAGCCATCAGGACAGGTGAAATAACCCGATCATAGTATGATGAGCACCATGAGAGTTCTTGTTGCCGATGATCATGAAGAAACGCTGAACTTCATCCGGCGCGGACTGATGCAGGCGGGTCATATCGTCTCCACGGTCGACAATGGCCGTGAAGCGCTCTTCCGTGCTACCGAGGAAAGTTATGATGCAATTATCCTCGATCGCATGTTACCCGGACTCGACGGTCTGTCGATCCTCAAAATGTTACGTGCTGGCGGCATCCGAACGCCAGTGCTGCTGCTCACTGCCATGACCAGGATAGCGGACCGGGTGGAAGGATTGGAGAACGGTGCGGACGATTATCTCGTCAAGCCCTTTGCATTTTCCGAACTGCACGCGCGTCTCAACGTGATTATCCGGAGACCTGCCGTTCTGGAACCGGAGACAAGCCTCCGCGTGCTCGACATCGAACTGGATCTCGGCAAGCGTATCGCCCGCCGAGGCGGAAGGCGCATCGATCTTCAGCCGCGTGAGCTACTGATGCTTGAAGTACTTCTGCGTAATCCTCATCGGGTCATGACAAAGACGATGCTGCTTGAACGTGTCTGGGATTTTGACTTCGATCCTCAGACCAATATTGTCGAAACCCATATCAGTCGCCTGCGCGCGAAGCTCAATGCCGACTTCGATCAGGATGCAATCATCACAGTCCGCGGCGCAGGCTATATGATCCGCAGCGAATGAAACCGCATATTCCCCGGACGACGTTCGGCCTTGCTGTCATGGTAAGTGTGGTGCTTACCGCACTGGCTGTCCTCTCCGGTCTGGTAGGCCGATATTTTGCGCATGAGGAACTTGAACAACAACTCGATCACCGTATCACCACTGAAAGCAGCTTACTGATAGAAGAATATGATCGCGGCGGACTTGCTGCCCTTGCTGCCATGGTCGATTCACATCACGATCGTCACGAAAACAGTGGTCTTGGTTATCTGCTGGTCGATCATCAGGGGCGCCGGCTGGCAGGCTCACTTCAGGCTGAAGCGCCCAACAAGGCCGGCTGGCGAGAACACCTTTATGTCGGGAACAAAACCACAGGTGATCGCCGCGCACATCAGGCGCTGACTGTAATCCTGCCTGCAGGAGAACGACTGGTTGTCGCTGCAGATCGCATGCCTGTCGAAGAGATCGATGCAGTCATCGGCTGGATCACGGCAGGAATGACCTCAGTGATGCTCATGATGGGCATAGGCAGCGCATGGATCCTGGGCCTAATCACCCGGCGGCGTATCGACAATATCAGTAAGGTAGCCAATGCGATCGCTGCCGGCGATCTCTCTCGCCGTATCGACCGGAACAATCGTGCAGGTGAGTTCGATCGCCTTACTGAAACACTCAACCGCATGCTGGATCGGAACGCCGAACTGCTCACCAATCTGAAGCAGATCTCGACCGATATCGCCCATGATCTGCTCACGCCACTCGGCCGACTGCAACAACAGCTCGAGCTGGCGCTTACAGACTGTCGGAACACACAGGACTATCGCCACACGATAGAACGCGCGATTGCCACTGCGGTCGAAATTCAACAGCTCTTTTCCTCTCTGCTCAAAATTTCCGAGATCGAATCTCTCACGCTTCGCAAGACGTTCACCCCAATATCACTGACGGAAGTCGCTAAACGTGTGACAGATGCATTTCGCCCTGACATCGAAGAAAATGGCCGTAAGCTGATCGTGCGGCTGGATCACGATCTCCATATCCTGGGTGAACGACATCTGCTATCGCAACTGCTGGTCAACCTGATCGAAAATGCCATGCGGCACACGCCTGTCGGGACCACGATCAGCGTCATCCTCAGCCGTGCGGCTGATCACACCATCCTCACAGTCGAAGATGATGGACCCGGTATTCCAGTCGCCGACAGAGCCCGTGTGATCGAGCGTTTCGTGCGCCTGGAAGCAAGCCGATCTACAAAGGGACACGGCCTTGGGCTCAGCCTTGTCAAGGCGATTGCGACGGCACATGAGGCGGAACTCATCATGGAAGATAATGCACCAGGGCTGTGTATTCGCCTATCTTTCACCGCGCTTCCCATCCGTGATAGAAAGGAGGCAACAAAGGTTTGATCAGGGAAAACAATCCGCATTGAATATAGCCATCCTAACGATCCGGACTTTCGCTCCCTCATTCCGGAACTATACAAATTGCGAAGCTGCACTGCTCAGTTGCGGTTGATTAGCTGTAGAACCCGCTTCCTGAAAGTCCAAATCATTCATGGCGAGATATCTATCAGTCTCCTGTATATTCACGAAACCAGTTTTAGCAATCCATATGGAAAATATTGGTCAATTTTTCCAATCCATATTTACTGGCGTCAAAACTGTTTTTACCCTTTGGCAGGTATGAATACAAGAGAACATCGCATCCCGGTTAAAGCTTTTCACTAAATCCCCATTACATGAGTATTAGAAAACAGGAGCTTGCATGGTATCTCCACGATTAGTCACTAAAATTGAAGCAGAAGAACCGACTCTTCGGTTAGCTGTACTCATTGATGCTGACAATGCACAAGCGGCCGTCATTGAAGGACTACTTGCCGAGATTGCGCGATTCGGGGAAGCAACCGTGAAACGCATCTACGGTGACTTCACCGCTCCTGCAAGCGCTTCCTGGAAAAAAGTACTTCAAAAATATGCCATCAAACCTGTTCAGCAGTTTGCATATACAACAGGCAAAAATGCCACGGACAGCACACTCATCATCGATGCGATGGATTTACTCTATACCCGAAAGTTTGATGGATTCTGCCTGATTACAAGCGACAGTGATTTCACCGGCCTTGCAATGCGTTTACGTGAAGAGGGGCTTACTGTTCTCGGCTTCGGGGAGAAGAAAACACCCGAGGCTTTCCGCAATGCCTGCCATAAGTTTGTGTTTACCGAGGTTCTTCGCCCGGATACAGCAACTGAATCAGCTGCACAACGAACCAAAAAGACAGAAAATGATCAGAAATCATCCTCGCCACAGCCTGCTGCTCAGGTGCCGGAAACAAAACAGGCATTCCCCAGGAAATTTGTTCTGGCCGCACTCGAACAATCAAGCGATGATGCCGGGTGGGCAAATTTAGGCAATTTCGGCAACTACCTCAACAAGTTACAACCTGATTTCGACTCCCGACTTTACGGTTACAAAAAACTTTCTGATCTTGTCAAAGCCAGAACAGATCTCTTCGTAACCGAAGAACGGCAGGTACCGGGATCAACACAAAAAGCCTTGTATCTTCGTGCCAAATAATTTTTTGACATAGGCACTCAATCTCTTTTTAGTTACCAAACACTGCACCGTACAAGTATTGCAGCACCATCCAGCTCTATTGCGCATGGTCGGGGTCAAATCACGAATCAAGAAAAAACAGGTATAACAAAAGTCATTGATCCTGGAGCTGATCTGCCCAGGAATTTCCTGCCAGGGAGAACTGGAGATTCTAGGCCTGTTTCGGACAACAGTAGCATCATCAGCGTGGTGCAGCTCTGTTCGGATGGATACATACGCGAGGTATGCAATACCGGAGTGCGCCCTGTCAGATCGAGTAGACGAGATACTTCACGCTTGTCCCGCAAACGGAACAGCCAGTCACAGGCGCGGTTGCTGTGCACGCAGCAGACGGGCCAGCGCAATTGTAGCCCGGACATCGGATAATGCATCATGTGCACTGTCATGTACTAACCTGAGTTCGGGATAAGCCCTTAAGGCTTTGACCAAGGTATTGACTCTGGTGAGATTCACGGTAGGTTTGTTATCAGACAAACAGTAAGCGACGATACCAGCCATTAGGTTAACGATAAAATTGAAGAGAGAGCGATGTCGGGTGTGTTTGATCTGGCAAAGATTCTTCAATTCATCAAAGACGGTTTCAATCAGGGAACGGCGACGTAGAATGGCTTTCTCGAACTTGGTGCGAGGTACAGACTTCATGTTTTTCTTGAGGGGAGTGATGAGTTGAAGATCTTGCCGGTCCAGTGCTTCAGTGAGCCACTGGGCAAGGTAGCCTTTATCAGCAAACAACTGGCCGAACAGTCCCTGACAGAGGTCGGGCATGGGTTTACGATCGTCAACATTACCGGCAGTAAGCCGCAGACGGATCAGTTCACCCCTGGAATTGATGATGGCGTGGAGTTTGAATCCATAGAACCAGCCCATCGAAGTCTTGCCGCGTCTGGCGCTGTCGGCAAAGACGCGATGGCGGGCGATACGCCGGTTATCGCAAACGGCGATCGCGGTAGCATCAGCAATGGAAATCCCGTCACACTGGCCTTTGAGCATCTCGAACAAGGCTGTCAGAGGAGCTACACAGCGAGGCAGAAGTTCCACACATCGTTGATAGCTCGGCAGCTTCGGAAACTCAGCCTGCAAGTGACGGCATACGTAAACCAGGTAGAAACTCTTGAACTGGCGAAAGCGCAATTGATGGAACAAAACGGTCAAGGTCATCAACTCCGATAAACTCAACTTGCTGCGGCGTTTGCGCTTTTTTACCCCTGCTTCCAGAAGATGGCGCTCTAAAGCAGGCTCGAACTGGTGGCAGAAATCATCTATGAGGCAAAAAAGTTCGGTTAAACTGTCCATGAGCGTCTCCAGGATGCGATCGATTTGTTTGTGGAAACATAATCTTACGCAAAAAGGCGGGCGCTCAACTCCTCTTTCCTTATCCCGAACTCAGGTTAGGTAAGCCTATTCAGATCGTTAAATATATGAGTTCGTTTTTCCAGCTTATCCCGGAGTGATCAGATTTTGACAAAGATTCACTGGATCGATCCAAGTAGGGCACAGCCTTCGGGAATGCCATTCCCCAAGTGAAGAACGCAGAAGCACATCGTATCCCAATTAAAGCCTCGCACCAAACTCCCGTTAATAATCATTGACAGACTTATTTTACCTGCCAGCTCAGCTGGACAAGGTTCTTGAACAATCTGCCAACCAAGGAAATAAAATGATTCTGATACTAGAGGCTTTAGAAAAAGCCGGAATAAGGCAAGTTAAGCTACGATAAATAAAATTATTATCGACCCTCCAACTGCCAAAAATAAATTTTTCCTCCTCCTTTGTTATGACTTAAAGCGAGATAATGAAATGCTTCAATTTTTGCCCGCCATTGCCCCAGCTACTATCTTCTTAGTTAAAGCTGTATTTAAAAAGCAGATTGAAGACGGTATTGTTGACGGTATTATTACAGCTAAATATGAAGTAGAAAAAAATATATGGAGAGCACTTTTCTCCACATTTTTCAATATTTCCATTAATGTCACATTACTAACTTCTTCTGTATATCTTTTACCATTTATTACAAGTAAAGAAATAGTCATTTACATAATTTGTAGTGTATATCTTGGCTCTATATTTTATTCTTTATATAGCGCAATTAAGAATACGCCTTTAGTATTAAAATTTGTTTTTGATCATAAATTAAATCTAAAGGAATATATTCGTAGTGAAATTTATATAGAAGCGCATAGAAAAGCACACTATCAAATTAGCGAAAAAAATATTATTATTAGAATATTAAATAATTTTTTGGGGGAGTCTGCATCATCTATAGCATCTACAATTTCCCGCAAAACAACTAATATAGTTATAAAAAAAGTGATGTCTATTGCATTTATATTAATTGTTCTTTTACTGGTATATTCATTAATATTTAGAATGATGATAGCCCCCTTAATTATTGAGAATGCCACACAGTTTAATGTGTTTCAGGCCGCTATTTACCCGTTACTCTATGCGATTGATTATTTTTTCAACACAAATTCGGTCTCATGGCTTATGTACGTATAGCAAGGTGTTATAACCAGCGTACTTCGCAAGAAAGTCGCAATAACACTGCATCTAAATACTGTGACACCCGCCATTTTTCTATTGTAGGTAGCCACCCCTCAAATCAGATATATCCAAAAATTAACTACTTTATGTATTAACCCAACCGGAACCAGACGCGTATCAAAACTCAACTATTCAGTAATAATCTAAAGGAAGCAGATGCAGGTTTTTCAGTGATCTATAACCCCAGGCGTTGCCAGATTTTTGTGGGTAGTACGGCGGAGTTGAGTGTGTAGAAATGCAGGCCGGGTGCGCCGGCTTCCAGCAGACGAGCACATAACGCTGTGACGACATCCAGCCCGAATGCCTGGATAGACGGAATATCATCACCGAAGCTTTCCAGTTTTCTGCGAATCCAGCGTGGAATTTCTGCTCCACAACCATCCGAAAATCTTGCCAGTTGAGAAAATTTGCTGATCGGCATGATGCCGGGAACGATCGGGATATTCAGATCCGCAGCTTCACACATCTCCACGAAATGCAGATAGGCATCCACGTTGTAAAAAAACTGGGTAATCGCCGCATTGGCACCTGCTTCGACTTTTCGTCTGAAATTGGTGAAATCCTCCAGAGCGGAGCGGGCTTGCGGATGATATTCCGGATAAGCCGCCACTTCGATCCAGAAAGTATCACCGAACTCCTTGCGGATAAATGCTACCAGCTCGTTGGCGTAGCGGAATTCTCCCGCCTGCGCCATGCCGGAAGGTAAATCACCACGTAGCACCACAATGCGGCTGATGCCGTGACTATGATATTTTTCAAGGATCGAACGGATATTGTCACGCGTGGAGCCGATACAGGAAAGATGGGGCGCTACCGGATAGCCTTCTGCCTGAATTTCCAGCACGGTTTCGAGCGTGCGTTCACGAGTGGATCCGCCGGCACCAAACGTCACCGAAAAAAACTTCGGATTGAACTGAGCAAGCTGTATGCGCGTTGCCCGCAGCTTTTCCATGCCTTCCGGTGTCTGCGGCGGGAAAAATTCAAAACTGAATGTGGGGGTAAATTTTTTCTGGGATTGCATCGGGATTCACTTCCATGAGTTGCGACCCTGTAAGAAGGGCAACGGTGAAAATCAATGAAGCAAAGCCGGGAAACTCTATCGCTGTTTCCCGGCTTTGACAGGTTGAGCATAGCAACTCCGAAAAAAGCCGCGGGAATCATCAAACCCCGGCGCAGTTTTTCAGAGTGCTTTTAGTACCGGTACATTTCCGGTTTATAGGGCCCGTTCTTGTCGAGGTTAAGGTAATGCGCCTGTTCATCGGTCAGTTCAGTCAGCTTCACGCCCAGCTTGCCCAGATGCAGGCGTGCGACCATCTCATCGAGGCGTTTAGGCAGTACATATACCTTCTTCTGGTAGTCTTTACCATTTTGCCAGAGCTCTATCTGCGCCAGCACCTGATTGGTAAACGAACTGGACATGACAAAAGATGGATGGCCGGTAGCACACCCCAGGTTGACCAGACGCCCCTGTGCCAGCACGATAATACGGCGGCCAGTCGGGAAGATCACATGATCGACTTGTGGTTTGATGTTTTCCCACTGGTATTTCTGAACCGAAGCGATGTCGATCTCGGAATCGAAGTGGCCGATATTGCATATGATCGACTGATCTTTCATTTTCAGCATGTGATCGTGGGTAATCACACGAAGATTGCCGGTAGCGGTGACGAAAATATCTGCTTTATCGCAGGCATCGTCCATGGTCACCACACGGTATCCCTCCATCGCTGCCTGCAATGCACAGATCGGATCGATCTCGGTGATCCAGACCGTTGCTCCCAGGCCACGCAATGATTGTGCACATCCTTTGCCGACATCGCCATAACCGCACACCACGGCGATTTTTCCGGCAATCATCACATCGGTTGCACGCTTGATGCCATCCACCAGTGATTCGCGGCATCCATAGAGATTGTCGAATTTGGATTTGGTGACTGAATCATTGACATTGATTGCCGGAAACGGGAGTTCGCCTTTCTTTTCCATTTCGTACAGGCGATGGACACCGGTCGTCGTTTCTTCAGTCACACCGCGAATTGCAGCTAGATTGCGTGAGTACCAGCCCGGATGACTGGCAAGACGACTGCGGATGGAAGCAAACAGGACTTGTTCTTCTTCATTGGTCGGATTGGCGATCACGGAAGGATCGCGCTCAGCCTTGCTGCCGAGAATGAGCAGCAGGGTCGCATCTCCGCCATCATCCAGAATCATATTGGCAGTATGCGAACCATCACTGGCCCATTCAAATATCTGGTGAGCGTAATCCCAGTATTCTTCCAGCGATTCTCCCTTGTAAGCGAATACCGGAATGTTACGGGCAGCAATCGCTGCGGCAGCATGATCCTGAGTAGAGAAAATGTTGCAGGAAGCCCAGCGGACTTCCGCGCCCAGCGCCACCAGTGTCTCGATCAGTACGGCTGTCTGGATAGTCATGTGCAGGGAGCCTGCAATCCGCGCACCTGCCAGCGGTTTCTTGTCGGCATATTGCTCACGCAATGCCATCAAGCCGGGCATTTCAGTCTCGGCAATGGCGATTTCCTTTCTGCCCCAGTCTGCCAGTGACAAATCGGCCACCTTGCAGTCGGTAAAAACAGAATTATCCACAACGGGGTTGATTGTTGCACTCATAACACATCTCCGCAAAAGTGAAAGAGCGCCGTTGTTGGGTTGTCCATTGGTACGAGCCTCACGGAATTGACCGCTGCAGCGCTCCTCGGTACCAGTGGAACTTCATTCAGCCTGAATGACCGTGAAAATGGTCAGATACCTGCATCTGCTTTGAGCTGCTCTGCCATGTCAGTTTTTTCCCAGGTAAAGCTGGGTTCTTCCCGGCCAAAATGACCATAAGCAGCTGTTTTGCCATAAATCGGACGCAGCAGATCCAGTTCGTGAATGATGGCCCGGGGCCGTAAATCAAAATGTCTGGCAATCAGTTCAGCAAGTTTTCCATCCGGGATTTTCCCGGTACCGAAGGTTTGCACCATCAGCGAGACCGGCTTTGCCACTCCGATCGCATAGGCCACCTGGACTTCGCATTTACGCGCCAGGCCGGCCGCAACAATATTTTTGGCCACATAGCGTGCAGCATAAGCGGCTGAACGATCCACTTTGGAAGGATCCTTACCGGAAAAAGCGCCCCCTCCATGATGTGCCGTCCCACCGTAGGTATCCACGATGATCTTGCGCCCGGTCAACCCGCAATCCCCCATCGGCCCGCCCACCACGAAACGGCCAGTGGGGTTGATCAGATATTGAATATGATTGCTCAGCATCTCGGCCGGTAAAACCGGCTTGATGACTTCTTCGATAACGCCTTCAACCAGTTCGTCGCGAGGAACATCGGGAGAATGCTGGGTTGAGATGACGATTGTTTCGATGTTTTTCGGGAATCCATCTTCATAACGAACGGAAACCTGGGATTTGGCATCCGGACGCAGCCATGACAATCTGCCGCTTTTCCTCAGTTTTGCCTGCTGCTCGACCAGACGATGCGCATAGTAAATCGGCAACGGCATCAGTTGCGGTGTTTCATCGCAGGCATAACCGAACATCAGTCCCTGGTCTCCAGCCCCCTGATCCATTTCCTCGTCTTTACTGCGATTTACCCCCTGAGCAATATCGGGAGATTGTTTGTTGAAAGCGGTCAATACAGCGCAAGTGCTTGCATCAAAGCCGATCTCGGAACTGGTATAACCGATTTCGCGCACGATACCCCGGGGAATGGCGTTGTAATCGATCGTGGCATCAGTCGTGATTTCACCGGACAAGACGATCAACCCCGTGCTGCACATAGTCTCGCAGGCTACACGTGCATGAGGGTCCTGTTGCAGGATGGCATCGAGAATGGCATCCGATATCTGATCGGCAACCTTGTCGGGATGGCCTTCGGATACTGATTCAGAAGTAAAAAGATAGTTACTCATATTAGTTTTATTGATTGGATTTGGGTTATGAATGAGATAATACTTACTCGTGCAAGAGTAAAGCCAGTTTCGGATTCGAGGCCGAAGATAATAGCGGGTTATAACGACATGTTGCAGGAATTGCCTTAATGTGCTGTTGCATGAGCATTCGGATTATTCCAGAAATTCATATAAAAATCATTGCTCCTTTTACTGGATATACTCCGGTTCAGGAAATGCAGATGCAATAATCCGTTATTTTTTCGATTTGATTCTTTGAAAAAAGGACATGATTCCGATTATTGACGGAGGTTTCCAATGAATACTGTTTTGATTACGGGTGCCAATCGAGGGATAGGTCTGGAGTTTGCCAGACAATATGCTGCCGATGGCTGGCAAGTGGTGGCCTGCTGCCGGCAACCGCAGCAGGCTGAAGCGCTGAACCGGTTGGCTGATCAGTATAAAGATCGATTTTCCATTCACCGGCTCGATGTCAGAGAACTCGCAGAAACCGATCAGTTGTCACACAAGCTGCAAGATCTGCCCATTGATATTCTGATCAACAATGCCGGTGTTTACCCGCATGCACAAAACGGGGAATTCGATCGTATCAGCTATGATGACTGGATGGAAGCTTTCAGGGTAAATACATTCGCTCCCCTCAAAATGGTCGAAGCACTGATTGAACAGATTGCCTGCAGCCAATTGAAAATCGTTGCCACCATCACCAGCAAGATGGGCAGTATCGCCGATAACCAGCGCGGTGGCAGTTACATTTACAGATCCAGCAAAGCTGCCGTTAACATGGTAGTCAAAAGCCTTGCCATCGATCTGCAGCCACGCGGCATTATCGCGGTGCTGCTGCATCCGGGTTGGGTGCAAACCGATATGGGTGGACGGGGTGCACTGATCTCGACAAAACAGAGTGTTACCGGGATGAAAAGTATTCTGGGCAGAGTGACTCACTCGGATACGGGTAAATTCATTGCCTATGACGGGCAACATATACCCTGGTAATTTCTGCCAGCCAATCGAGCGAAATTTTTTTATCAAACCCTGGATGTACTCATCTCACGTGGTAAAGCTGGATAGTGAAGCAGCGACCCTGGCACTTGGAGAACAGCTTGCAACCCTGCTTCATCCGGGCCTGACCGTATTCCTGTATGGCGACCTGGGGGCGGGCAAAACCACGCTTGCACGCGGCATCCTGAAAGGGCTGGGTCATCACGGTAAAGTCAGAAGCCCCACCTATAACCTGGTTGAAATCTATAAACTTTCTAGGTTATACTTGTATCACTTTGATTTTTATAGATTCAATGACCCATTAGAGTGGGAAGAAGCAGGTTTTCGGGAGTATTTCAATCAGGATTCGATCTGCCTGGTGGAATGGCCTGAAAAAGCAGGGGAATTTCTGCACGCGGCTGATCTGGAAATACGGATCAGCTATTCTGGAACAAGAAGAATCGCTGAATTTAGCGCGGCAACAGAGGCGGGAGAACAATGCTTATCACACTGGCAAAAACGGGTATCCGATTGAATCGATTCAGCACCAGATTACTCACCTGCTTTTCACTTCTTGTTGCAACTCTCTTCCTGCCGCCGCTTTCATACGGCAACGGAGCGGTTGCCGGAACGCAAATCACTGCTGCCCGCTATTGGGCCGACTCTGCGTATACCCGCCTGGCGATGGACGTGAGCAAGCCGGTCAAATACAAGATCAGCACACTCGATGCCCCCAAAAGAATTGTCATGGACATCGAAAATGTTTCGTTCCCCGGTGCACTGGGTGATTTACCGGCCAAACTCAAATCACACGATCCGCTGATCAAAACACTGAAAGTCAGCCGATTCACCCCGCAAACCACCAGACTGGTCGTCGAACTGAAAACCGATGCGATACCCAAGGCTTTTGCACTGGCTCCTGCCGAGCAATACGGACACCGTCTGGTACTGGATATTCACGCCTCCAAGCCGGCTGATAAAGCCCGGAAAACTGAATATACCGATCCGCTGATGGCGCTATTACAGAAAGATACCCAGCCGGCAGTCACTCCTCCCACCCGACCCGTTGCTCAGAAAGCGACTCCGAACCTCGTCATGGCTGCGATCAACCGCCAGCCTGCAGGCAAACGAACCTTTGTCGTTGCAATCGATGCCGGACATGGTGGCAAGGATCCGGGAGCGGTCGGCCCACAAGGTACCATGGAGAAAAATATAACCCTGTCGATCGCCAAAAAGCTCAAGGCCAGAATCGACCGGGAACCCGGTATGCGTGCCGTACTGGTTCGTGACGGAGATCATTTCATTTCACTGGCAGGACGCCGCATCAAGGCAAGACAGGCCAATGCGGATCTGTTCGTATCCATCCACGCCGATGCTGCACCGCGCAGGGAAGCGCATGGTGCTTCCGTTTATGCCTTATCGGAAAACGGCGCAACCTCTACTACGGCAAGCTGGCTGGCAAAAAAAGAGAATGAAGTCGATCTGCTCGGTGGAGTCAAGCTGGATGACAAGGATCGTTATCTGAAGCAAACACTCATCGATCTGTCCATGAATGCCACGATTGACGACAGCGTCCGGCTGGCAAGCCATGTGCTGAATGAAATCGGATCGGTCAACCATCTGCACAAAAGAAATGTCGAGCAGGCAGGGTTTGCGGTACTCAAATCACCTGATATTCCGTCCATTCTGGTTGAAACTGCTTTCATCAGCAATCACACTGAAGAAGCGAGACTCAATTCCGAGGCTTATCAGAACAAGCTGGTCGATGCAATATCTGCCGGGCTCAAGCGTTATTACGGCGGCAAAGCCTGGAAAACACGCGTAGATGTGGCAGATACCCGGTGACGAAACAGCCTTGCCGGGCTCCATTATAATTGTGTGAAACTTGCGTGAAACGACCTGTTACGGGTAGATCAGCTCCAGCTTGTACCCCACAGCATCGAGGCTGCCCGTATTCAAAAAACACTGGACCTGTATTTCACTATCTCCGCCCAATACTGGCTGATCTGTTACAGAATCGAGATAATCTTTGGCAGTAAAAATCCGGCTGGCAAGCGGCTTTTCATCAGAATCAGTCAGTGTCAGCAGCAATGCCGGCAATGCTTGTGGAAAGGGTGCGTGGTTGCGGATGATTGCAGATAGCGCCACGACATCAGGCTCTGCGGGAGAACTTACACGTAAATCTGAAGATTCCAGACTCAACAGATGGAGATGGCGCGGTAAGTCGATCTCACATTGCATCAAATCACAATAGCTATCCAGTGCCGGCTGGAATGCAGGAAAAGCAATAAAGATTTCAGTACGATAGGCATGCACAAACTGGCCCAGCAGCAATAACAGCAGTAATGCATTGGGTATCAGCCACCAGCGGGAAGTTTTCCGTGCGGACAGTTGAACACCGAAATGATCTGCAGGAAAAGATGATTCTGCAACTGGTACTACAGCAACATTACCGGATTCGAGGTAGTCCGGAGCTGATTCAGCAGATCGTGCAGCAGGCTGAATACATGCCTCCGGGACTGCGATCAGCGCCACGAACCCGTTGAATACCTGCCTGCACTGCCCACAGCGAACATCGCCATTGCACGAATGCAACTGTATTCCTGTGAGGCGGAAAACCGCATGGCAGCCCGGACACCGTGTGACCAGCGTCATGCAAAACCACCATCTGATTTTTGACCTGCAAGCAGCACCCACCCCTGCTCTTTTGCTGCAATATGCATATCGAACCATTCGCTGTAAACCTGCAACACCTCATCAGCCTGGGTTTCCAGTATTCCTGAAAGCACGATACGCCCGCCGGGCTGCAAAGCTTTCATCAGAACAGGTGCCAGCATAATCAGAGGGTTGGCCAGTATATTGGCTACTACTACGGTAACCGGAGCCCATTCAGCACTGGCACGATCATCCTCCACAAGTGGAGGCAATGCGGTAGTAAATAACAGTCTGTCCGGGTCACAGAAATTATTCCGGGCATTATCCAGACTGGCAATGATGGCATTGGGATCGATATCCATCCCTGTGACCCGATCTGCACCGAGTTTCAGTGCAGCTATCGCCAGGATACCCGAGCCACAGCCATAATCGAGCACACTGTCACCGGGTTGAAGGAATTGATCCAGCCAGGTAAGGCATAACCGGGTAGTCGGATGGCTGCCCGTACCAAAAGCCAGGCCAGGATCCAACCTTAGACTGATTGCTGCAGGATCTGGCGGTTCATGCCAGGATGGAACCACCCACAGCCGCGAGGAAATTCTGATCGGTTCGAATTGTGCCTGCGTCAGCCTGACCCAGTCTTGCTCCATAACCTGTGCCAGCTGGTACTCCGGCAATGCAAGCGACCCGATTACCTCGGCAACCTCCTGTATGATCTCATCGATATTGGCATTTTCTTCCAGCAGCACCGTTACTTCCGCCTGCTGCCAGAATTGATCCGGAGGTGCGCCGGGCTCACCGAACAGAGGTTGTTCCTGGCTGGTTCCCTCCCCCGCATCATGCACATCGACCGACAATGCACCTCGTTCCAGCAGCCGGTCACCTACCAGATCGACGTAATCGGATCCAATTCTAAAAGTCAGGGATAGCCAGGACATCGCCAAAGCGGGTAACAGAATTTCTCACTATCGCATCAGGTCGATTTTTTGTTATACAACGCGAGTTTACCTTCAAGATGATGAATGGAAACGGGGCCGGACAGGAAATTGCAATCTGTCAGAAGGTCGAGATGCAGCGGTATATTGGTTTTGATGCCTTCAACGATCATTTCCGTCAATGCTATACGCATGCGGGCAATAGCCAGGTCGCGATCATCGCCATAGGCAATTACCTTGGCAATCATGGAATCGTAGTAAGGTGGTACACGATAGTTGTGATAGATATGTGAATCAACCCTGATTCCCGGGCCGCCCGGAGCATGGTATTGAGTGATGCGCCCGGCCGATGGAGTCAGTTTATAGGGATCTTCCGCATTGATACGGCATTCTATGGCGTGGCCCTTGAACACGATGTCTTTCTGCTGCAAAGACAGTTTTTCTCCGGCTGCCACACGAATTTGCGCCTGAACCAGATCGATCCCGGTGATCGCCTCCGTTACCGGATGTTCGACCTGCAACCGGGTATTCATCTCAATGAAATAAAATTCATTGTTCTCGTAAAGAAATTCAAAAGTCCCGACACCGCGATAATTGATACGCTTGCAAGCCTCGACACACAGCTCCCCGATTTTGTCACGCAACTGTACAGAAATACCGCGGGCAGGTGCTTCTTCAATGATCTTCTGATGGCGACGTTGCATGGAGCAATCCCGCTCCCCCAGATGAACGACATTGCCGTACTCGTCGGCCAGTACCTGAAATTCGATATGACGAGGGTTTTCCAGGTATTTTTCTGCATAAACAACCGGATTGCCGAATGCAGTCTGCGCCTCGTTACGTGTCGTAATCACCGCGTTTGAAAGCGCTGCTTCGGTATGCACCACACGCATACCGCGCCCTCCACCGCCTCCGGCCGCTTTGATGATGACCGGATAGCCGATTTCTTTAACGATCTTCTTTACCTCATCGAGAGATTCCGGTAATGCACCACCGGAACCCGGTACACAAGGTACCCCCGCCTGTCGCATGGCATTTTTGGCACTGACTTTATCCCCCATCAACCGGATCGTATCCGGCCGGGGTCCAATAAAGAAAAAGCCGCTTTTTTCCACTCTCTCGGCAAAATCCGCATTCTCGGATAGAAAACCGTAACCCGGGTGAATGGCTTCAGCATCGGTGACTTCAGCCGCACTGATAATGGCAGGAATGTTCAGATAACTCTGTGCAGAGGCTGCCGGGCCGATACACACCGACTCATCGGCCAGTTTGACGTACTTGGCCTCAGCATCTGCTTCAGAATGAACGGCTACTGTTTTAATACCCATGGTGCGACATGCCCGCTGGATGCGCAGCGCGATCTCACCACGATTTGCGATCAATATTTTTTCAAACATAAAAATTAGGTGCTGGGAACCTGGTCTGGATGGATGCTTGAGAATTCAGGAAATCACCCCGGGAAATCATCATTCGATGACAAACAATGGCTCTCCATATTCAACCGGCTGGCCATTCTCCGGCAAAATGGTCTTGATTTTTCCGTCACGGTCAGCCTCGATTTCGTTGAGCAGCTTCATGGCCTCGATGATACACAGCGTTTCTCCGGATTTCACATATTGCCCGATTTCGACAAATGGCTTCGCTCCGGGAGCTGAGGCACGGTAGAAAGTCCCTACCATGGGGGATTTAACGATATGTCCCTCCGGCAGACCAGGTTTATCCGGTGCATCAGTCTCGCTCACCGTAGCCGTTACCGGCCCTGCCGGAGCAGGTGCATGATATTGCGGTACTATTGTGGCAGTCGATTGTGTCAGGGTTATGGATTTGCTGATACGTACTTTTTCTTCACCTTCAGTCACTTCCAGCTCGGTAATACTGTATTCTTCAACTAATTCAATCAATTTTTTGAGTTTTCTCAAATCCATATTTTCCTCCGGGGCGAATCCCGTCCATAAACACTCTGATTTGTCTTCAGGTTCGAAATTTTTTTGTTTCCTGATAACGATCGTTGACCGATCTGGAACTGAATCAGTTCATCTGATTTGTATTGCTATTCATTTCAATTATCGGAATCTGCCTGATTGTGGATAAAATCTTTTCAGCGACGCCACCCTGTCCATACTATTTATCTGGTCAAAGCAAATTGAAGCGCCAGTTCATATCCCGCAGCACCCAAACCACTGATGACCCCAACTGCGATATCCGAGAAATAAGAGGTACGACGAAATGATTCACGAGCATAAACATTGGAAAGATGGATTTCCACAAATGGCAGGCTGGTAGCAGCCAAAGCGTCACGCAGGGCAATACTGGTATGTGTCAGTGCGGCCGGGTTGATGATAATGAAATCGGTACCATCACTCATGGCCCCCTGCACCCGGTCGATCAACTCATGCTCAGCATTGCTCTGAAAGATACTCAATGCTACAGATGCTGCCTGCGCTTTGACCGTCAGATTCCTGTTAATATCTTCCAGTGTTGTTTGCCCGTAGACGGCGGGTTCTCTTCTGCCCAGAAGATTCAGATTGGGGCCATGGATCACCAGGATATTTGCAGCCATATCGACCATTCATTTACGATGGCCAATTATGTCCTTTTCTCCTGATATTGTACAGTTTTTTATGTATTTTCCCCGAAGTTACAGCAAAATACCTGATTCTGGCAAATTACAGAGTTGCTGATTCAGAGGCTGCCTCATTTATCTCTTGCAAACAAATACTGTCGAACGGAAATGGCAAGTGATTTTATAGTGATTGGCGCAGGAATCATCGGCCTTTCCACTGCGCTTCGATTACTTGAAGAAGGTGCATCAGTCACCCTGCTCGATCGCCGGGAAGCGGGGTGTGAAGCCTCATGGGCGGGTGGAGGTATTTTGTCTCCTTTATATCCATGGAATTATTCGGATTCCGTAACCCGCCTGGCTGCGTTCAGTATGTCACGCTATCCGGAGTGGACGGCAGCACTGAATACAGCCTCTGGTATCGATCCCGAATATCAGATCTGCGGGCTTGTCATTCTTCCACCTTGCGATCCAGAGGCAGCCGTCAACTGGTGCTCCGCCCATGCGGTACCGCTGACATACCTCTCATCCTCACACCATGGCGGATTATCCTGGGCTCACATCAACGACAAACAGGGAAATACTCAGGCGCTGTTTCTCCCTGAAGTCGCTCAGGTTCGCAATCCACGTCTGCTACAGGCGTTATACAAACGCATCAGACAACTGGGCGGAAAGATCATCGAGCATTGCGAAGTTCAGGAACTGGAGATATCCGGTCAGAAAGTTCATGCCATCCGGACACCATCTGAAAAACACTCTGCTGGTCAGTACATTCTTTCAGCTGGTGCCTGGAGCAGAAAAATTCTCGGAGAACATGCACTGAATCTCGCAATAAAACCCATTCGCGGGCAAATGCTTTTATACAGGCTGCCGGGAAATCCGCTTTGCTCCATTGTGTTGCAACGAGATCTCTATCTCATTCCGAGACGTGATGGACACTTGCTGGTGGGTAGCACGATCGAGGACACAGGATTTGATAAGCAGATCACCCTCGATGCAAAAAACAGGCTGTCCAGCTGGGCGGAAGAAATCCTGCCACAACTGAAAAATACGCCACTCCTGAAACATTGGTCGGGCCTGCGCCCCGCCACACCCGACAATATCCCGATAATCGGCCCACACCCGTTTCTTGAAAACCTTTATATCAACAGTGGACACTTTCGCTATGGTGTAACGATGGCGCCCGGCAGTGCGGAAATACTGGTGAACGAAATCCTGAAACGTACTCAACCTTTTGATGTCACCCCGTATCAGAGGGGGTGGCATCCATCCGAATAATGTCAGATATATTTATTGAAACTCACAGGTTCAGCTTTCGGTAGCGGAAAAGTTACCGATTCAAGAACCCCGGACAATTCTTCGATTATTACACCCTGGTTTGACTGTTTTGCTGCAATCTGTTCAAGACGTTCGAGCACCTGCTGAACCAGTATTTCCGGAGCAGACGCACCAGCAGTAATTCCGATACACCGTTTATTGGTCAACCAGCTCTCTTGCAACTGCTCTGCCTGATCAACCATGTAAGCTTCTACATTCTCATTTCTTGCCACCTCACAGAGGCGATTGGAATTCGAACTGTTCGGTGACCCTACCACGACGACCAGATCACAAAGCTTGACCAGCTTCTTGACCGCATCCTGACGGTTTTGTGTGGCATAGCAGATATCATCTTTCTTGGGACCGATAATTTTTGGAAAACGCTGCTTCAGCGCTTCGATCACACGTGCTGCATCATCGACCGACAAAGTCGTCTGGGTAACGTATGCCAGATTACTTTCGTTCTTGACTTGAAGCCTGGCCACATCTTCCGCCGTTTCCACGAGATACATCGTGCCCTTGCTTTTTGCAATCTGCCCCATGGTTCCCTCGACCTCAGGATGACCCTGATGGCCGATCATGACGATTTCCTTACCTTCCTTATCCATTTTTGCCACTTCGACATGTACCTTGGTCACGAGCGGGCAGGTCGCATCGAATATCTGCAGTTTACGAGCGGCTGCTTCCCTTCTCACCTCATGAGAAACACCATGCGCACTGAAAATGAGCATACTCCCTTCCGGTACTTCCTCAAGATTTTCCACGAATACCGCCCCTTTTTTCTCCAGGTCTTCAACTACGAAGCGGTTATGGACAACTTCATGCCTTACGTAGATAGGTGCGCCATACATCGCCAACGCACGCTCGACGATTTCAATGGCCCGGTCAACCCCCGCGCAGAATCCTCTCGGGTTCGCAAGCAATACTCTGATCATCAGCCTGTTTCTCCATGGTTTGTGTACAAGTCCGATTATAAAATAATCCTGAAAAGGTTTTGAGTTTTCATCTCAGAAGCGATATCTTGTTTCATCTGTAACTAAAGCAGTATTACAGCGACTCGTGTATCTGGTTCGATTATGTTCAAACTCGCAATAAAACGATTTTTATTGTTTCACCATACACAATCCTCTTAAAATTTCGCTGTATACTCTCGCGATATTTACGTTACGCTGCAAAAACAACTTAACTGGCTTCGGAACTTGACAGTTTTATTGGGAATTTCCTGATGGGTGCGCTGGCTTTTTATACTTTCATCTACTTTGTCGGGCATTTTGCTGCACTCGGCCTGAATATCATTACAAACAAAAAACTACTCAGACATCGCTGGGCTGGTCTGGCTGGTGTAATTATCGTAGCAATCATGCATGGGTATAAAATCATTAGCACCACTCCCCCGTCAGGTCACGATGACGATACGCTGTATGCGCTCAGTTATTTCGTCATCTTTCCAGTAGTGGTCATCAGTGCAGTTCTCTTTTATCTGAGCGAAAAAGATAAAAAAGACGGCGGTTCAAAATAATCACTGCCTTACTCAATATATTCCGCCTCTCTCTGATACATGACTTCACCGTCACCTGACCAGGTCATTCGCCAGGAAATCCTTGCACTGTCAGCCTATCATGTCCCCCCGGCAAAGGATATGGTCAAGCTGGATGCAATGGAAAACCCCTACCGGTTGCCCCCTTTTTTATGTGAAGAAATCTCCCGGATAGCGGCAGACACATCCATCAATCGTTACCCTGATCCACACGCCACCGCGCTCAAGGAAGTGCTCGGTACCACATTATCCGTTCCGGCCGGAATGGAAATCATGCTGGGCAATGGTTCAGACGAAATCATTCAGATCATCATGCTGGCGGCAGCAAAGCCGGAAGCCAAGCTGCTGACGATCGAACCGGGATTTGCCATGTTCAAAATGATTGCTACATTCGCGAACATGCAGTATATCGGAATTCCCCTGAAACCTGATTTTTCGCTGGATATCGACAGGGTGCTCGCAGCAATCGAGCGCCATCAGCCTTCCATCATATTCCTGGCCTACCCGAATAATCCGAGCGGCAATCTGTTCGATACCAGCGCTCTGGAAAAGATCATCGAAGTATCCCCGGGGCTGGTCGTGATCGATGAAGCCTATCATCCTTTTGCCGGAAAAAGTTTCATTGGCAGGCTTGCCGATTATCCCAATCTGCTGGTCATGCGGACACTTTCGAAACTGGGACTGGCCGGACTCCGCCTGGGGCTCCTGGCCGGCAGACCAGAGTGGCTATCTCATCTGGAGAAACTGCGCCTGCCCTATAATGTCAATGTGATTACCCAGCTTGTTGCGACAAAAATCATGCAGCACTATGATGTGTTGCAGCAACAGGCAGATGCAATCAGACAAACACGTACCAGATTACGCACTTTCCTGGAAAATCTGAATGGAATCGAGGTGTTCCCTTCGGATGCCAACTTCATTCTGTTCCGTCTCGATGGGGCCAGCCAGATTTTCAGATCGCTTCAGCAGCATGGCATTCTGGTGAAGAATCTTGACAACAGTCACCCCTTATTAAAAAATTGCCTCCGTGTAACGGTAGGCACACCTGAAGAGAATGATCGTTTCTGCAACACACTGCAAGACCTGATCGCAGGAAATTAACCGGAAAACCGAACACGACATCCGTTCGAATTTAAATGCTCATGCGTACAGCACAAGTCACCCGCAATACTCAGGAAACACAAATCACGGTAACGATCAACCTGGACGGCCAGGGAAAAGCGGAATTAGACAGCGGAGTTCCTTTCCTTGATCACATGCTCGATCAGATTGCCCGTCACGGCATGTTCGATCTGAGTGTTGCCGCAAAAGGTGATCTCCATATCGATGCACACCATACAGTGGAAGATATCGGCATCACACTGGGCCAGGCGCTGAATCGTGCAGTCGCTGACAAGAAAGGACTCGTGCGCTACGGACATGCTTATGTACCTCTCGATGAAGCCTTGTCCAGAGTCGTCATCGATTTATCGGGCAGGCCCGGTTTGCAGTTCAACACCACATTCACACGCGCAGTCATTGGTAATTTCGATGTCGATCTGATCCAGGAATTCTTTCAAGGCTTTGTCAATCATGCCATGGTAACGCTACACATAGACAATCTGACCGGTAAAAATGCGCATCATCAGGCTGAAACCATTTTCAAAGCATTTGGCCGGGCGCTGCGTATGGCGGTAACAACCGACCCGCGCTGTGATAACCTTATCCCATCCACCAAAGGCGTGCTGTAGACAAAACACCCTGAACATTCTGATACAAACATGAACTCGATTGCCGTCGTTGATTACGGAATGGGCAACCTGCGATCAGTATCCAAAGCACTGGAATATGTCGATTCATCTGCTGTCGTCACTGTAACCAGTGATCCCGAAACCATCCGATCTGCCACACGCGTCGTTGTTCCCGGTCAGGGTGCGATGCCTCATTGCATGCAAGCGCTGGATGACCAGGGTTTACGCGAATCAGTTATCGAGGCTGCTAAAAACAAGCCTTTCCTCGGTATCTGCCTTGGGTTGCAAATGCTGTTCGAGGAAAGTGAAGAAGGCAATATTCGTGCACTGGGCATTCTGCCTGGCAGAGTCAAAAAACTGGAATCTACGGATACAGCCGATAGCGACATTCCAAAAATCAAGATCCCTCATATGGGCTGGAACCAGGTTCACCAGACTCTGGAGCACCCGTTATGGCACGGGATCGATACCGACACACGTTTTTACTTCGTTCACAGTTATTACGTGGCAACAGATGAACCGCAAATAGTGGCAGGCAGCACCGAATATCCGGTTCCATTCACCTGCGCAGTGGCCAGGGATAATATTTTTGCCATTCAGTTTCACCCTGAGAAAAGTCATTCTGCAGGACTGGCGTTATTGAGTAATTTCCTGAAATGGACGCCCTGATAACATTCAGATCTTTCCTTGTTTTTACCTTGTTTTTACCTTATTTTTCAACCCTGATCATCAACCCAGATAAACCTGTATGCTGATTATTCCTGCTATCGATCTGAAAGATGGACATTGTGTCCGACTGAAGCAAGGCATCATGGAAAATGCCACAGTATTCTCGGAAAATCCTGAAACAGTAGCACTGCACTGGCTGGATAACGGAGCACGTCAACTGCACCTGGTCGATCTCAATGGTGCATTTGCCGGAAAACCCAAAAATGGCGAAGCAATCCGTGCGATCGTCGAGGCTGTCGATGGCAGAATTCCAATCCAGCTGGGCGGAGGAATACGCGATCTGGAGACCATAGAATACTATCTGGATAATGGCATCACCTACGTGATCATCGGAACGGCAGCAGTCAAAGTACCTGGTTTCCTGCACGATGCCTGCTATGCGTTTCCAGGCCAGATTATGGTCGGGCTGGATGCCAAGAGTGGAAAAGTGGCCGTCGACGGCTGGTCCAAGGTAACCGGCCATGATGTCATCGATCTCGCTAAAAAATTCCAGGATTACGGCGTGGAAGCAATCATCCATACCGATATCGGCCGCGATGGTATGCTCAGCGGGCTCAATATCGAAGCCACCGTGGAACTTGCTCAGGCACTGACGATTCCTGTCATCGCCAGTGGGGGTGTAACCAATCTGGATGACATCAGAAAATTGTGTGAAGTCCAGTCTGAAGGAATTACTGGCGTCATCACCGGCCGTGCGATTTATCAGGGCTCACTTGATTTCAAAGAGGCTCAAGCCCTGGCAGATCAACTGGATGCAGCAACTATTTGATCGGTTCAGTTATGTCCCATCCGAATATCATTTGCACTCACAGCACATTTTTTACCCTGTCTCTCTTCTATTCAGCCTGCTTCTGACAATTTCTGATCAATGGGATTAGCCAAACGTATCATCCCCTGTCTTGATATCAAAGATGGGCGCGTCGTCAAAGGAGTCAATTTTGTCTCGTTGCGGGATGCGGGAGACCCGGTCGAAATTGCCCGCAGCTATAATGAACAGGGCGCTGACGAGCTCGTTTTCCTCGATATTACCGCCAGCTCGGAAAATCGCGACTTAATTCTGCATATCGTCGAAAAAGTCGCCGCACAGGTGTTCATCCCACTGACAGTAGGCGGAGGCGTCCGTAAGGCCGAAGATGTACGCAGGCTTTTGAACGCAGGTGCAGACAAAGTCAGCATCAACACCTCAGCGGTATTGAATCCGATGCTGATCAAGGAATCAGCAGATCACTACGGCTCCCAGTGTATCGTGATCGCAATCGATGCCAGACAAATACCTGATGCAAATCCTGAATCTCCACGCTGGGAAGTATTTACCCATGGCGGACGCAAACCCACTGGAATCGATGCAATTGAATGGGCTCAAAAAATACAAGCCCTGGGCGCCGGAGAAATTCTGCTAACCAGCATGGATCGTGATGGTACGCGTTCCGGATTCGATCTCACACTGACACGTGCAATCTCCGATTCAGTCGATTTACCGGTCATTGCAAGTGGTGGTGTCGGTCATCTGGATCATCTGGTGGAAGGTATTCTGGCAGGCCATGCCGATGCCGTACTGGCAGCAAGCATTTTCCATTATGGCGAGTACAGTATCCTACAAGCCAAACAATATCTGTCATCGCACGGGATAGAAGTTCGCCTGTAACAAAATAGGATTATCTTTCCTTGATTCCTGTATAACCCTAGCTTCAGCTCGATCAGGAGTGCCCTTTTACCTGGCATTATTGCCCTTGCATTTTAAAAATACCCTTGAAACTGTTAAGATCGCCCGAAGAAACAAAAGAACACGTGGAGCACGTCAATGACAGACAAGTGGCTTGACACAATCAACTGGTCGGCAGACGGCCTCATTCCAGCTATCGCACAAGATAAAAACAACGGTAAAATTCTGATGGTCGCCTGGATGAACCGCGAAGCACTCAAACGTACTGTCGAAAGCGGTGAAGCGGTTTACTGGTCACGCTCCAGAAAAAAACTGTGGCATAAAGGCGAGGAATCCGGGCATACCCAGAAAATCGATGCAATCCATCTCGATTGCGATGAAGATATCCTTCTCCTCAGTGTGGAACAGAAAGGAGGAATTGCTTGCCATACAGGCAGACAAAGCTGCTTCTTCCGTCAATTGAGAAATGGGGAATGGGTCGTCACAGAACCTGTTATCAAAGACCCGTCACAAATTTATACCAAATGACAGCATCGACCATACTGCAGCGGCTGGCACGGACAATCGAAGCACGAAAGAACGCTGATCCTTCCATCTCTTATACGGCAAAATTGCTGAACAGCAGCCAGGATAAGGTGCTGAAAAAAATTGCTGAGGAAGCCGCTGAAACCATCATGGCTTGCAAAGACAATGACAGAGAACAGATCATTTATGAAACGGCAGATTTATGGTTTCATTGTCTGATCATGCTCACCCGGCATGACATTTCGCCGGAAGATATATTGCGGGAACTGGAACGCCGGGAAGGAGTATCCGGCATCGAAGAAAAGTTATCGCGATCTCAACCCAACAAAACTGAGTAATATGGAAGACTGTCTATTCTGCAAAATCGTCCGTGGAGAAATCCCGGCCACCAAAATCCATGAGGATGAGGATACACTGGTATTTCTCGATATCCATCCGGCAGCACCCGTGCATCTGCTGGTGGTACCCAAACAGCATATCGGATCACTGAGTGAAGTCGATGCGAGCCATCAGCAATTACTCGGGAAAATGTTGTGGCTGGCTCCCCGGCTGGCAGTCAGCCAGGGATGTACAGATGGATTCCGAACCATTATCAACACCGGCCGAGTAGGCGGACAGGAAGTGTTTCATCTTCACCTTCACGTTATTGGAGGAAAGGATCGTCTGCCCGCCATGGTTCACCACGACTAACCGTTCAAGGAGCAAATGATGGGAAGTTTCAGTATTTGGCACTGGCTGGTTGTTCTGGCAATTGTCGTCCTGGTATTCGGGACCAAAAAACTGCGCAATCTTGGCAGTGATCTGGGCGGAGCAGTCCGTGGATTCAAAGAGGGAATGAAAGGGGCTGAAGAAGAAAGCACTCCGCCCCCCCCGACTCAGCAGGTCACCGGCCATTCGATCAAAAGTGAAATAGAAGAAAAAGATCAGACGAAAGTGTGATCTGACACATGGCTCTCCGCAATTACCAGGACAGGATGCTCGGGATAATCTCCAAGTGCAGTTCAACAATGTTCGAATCTGAAAATGTTTGATATCAGTTTCGCTGAACTCGTGGTCGTTGGAATCGTAGCGCTGATCGTCATCGGGCCGGAACGGTTACCAACCGTTGCCCGCACAGTAGGTTATTTTCTGGGGCGTGCCCGGCGCTATGTCGATCAGGTCAAGCATGACCTGAATGAAGAAATGGAACTGGACAACCTGAGAAAGCTCAGGGATTCCATGCACGAAACCGTCGATTCCTTTGAGAATTCAGTACGCAATGAAATAAACAAAATTCAGGAAACAGTAGATATCCGGTCAGCAGCCACAGCGGATAAGCCCCCCATAGTCGAAAAATCTACAGAAAATACCGAGCCGGCAAATACCGGTGAAATCAATAAAACAGCCACTTCATCGGCACTTAAGGAACTCAAAGAACCTGGACATCCGGACAGTTGATTTTCTGCAAAAATCCTACTGCAGAACGGTGATTACCCACTTCTCTCCTCAACCAGACAATTCAATAACAGGATAAACCACAGTAACAGATGGATGATGACATTACTTTTATTTCGCATCTGGTGGAATTGCGCTTCCGGCTGATCCGGGTGCTTCTGGTACTGTTTCTGGGTTTTCTCCCTTGCGCTTTCTTTGCGCGGGAGTTGTACAGTTTCCTGGCTTTTCCCTTGCTGGAAAAACTGCCGCAAGGCGGGCAGATGATTGCCACTGAAGTCGTTACTCCTTTCTTCATCCCGATGAAAGTGGCACTGATGGTGGCATTCCTCGTCACACTGCCGCATACGCTCTATCAAGTGTGGGCATTCGTCGCGCCTGGTCTGTACAGCCACGAGAAACGACTGTTTCTGCCGCTGGTATTTGTCAGCAGCCTTCTTTTCTTCACCGGTATGGCATTTGCCTATTTTGCCGTACTGCCGCTGGTATTCGAATTCATCGTCTATTTTGCGCCGGAAGGGGTCGCTGTCATGACTGATATCAGCGAATACCTCGGTTTTGTCCTGTCAATGTTTCTGGCTTTCGGGATCACATTTGAAGTACCGGTCTTCGTACTGATACTCATTCGGACCGGCCTCGTCTCAATCGAGAAAATGAAATCTGTCCGCCGCTTTGTGCTGGTCGGCGCATTCATCATCGCTGCGATTTTCACTCCGCCTGATGTCATGTCACAGATCCTGCTGGCAGTTCCTTTATACCTGCTTTATGAACTGGGTATCATCCTGGCTGCCTTGTCGATGAAACAACCCTCCCGGAAACCATCGCCACCTGTCATGCAAAATCAGCATGACGATACCGGGGAAAATGAATAATAAAGTACATCACCACCGCAACACATCATCTTCCCCTTCAATCAAGAGTCTTTTCCTCATATCACAGGCGCAGCTGGATCAGAAGCTATCTTGACATGGCTATGGCGCTGTTATAGTCTGCGCCACTTGTTTGAGGTGTCCCAACTGTATATTTACACGAAGGATGAAACGGGAAGCCGGTGCGCGCTGGAATCAGCCAGCGCAATGCCGGCACTGCCCCCGCAACGGTAAATGAGTCAATGATCTGCACACGCCACTGTGCTGTATGGCACGGGAAGGCGCAGAATCAGGAAAACACAGCTTCCGCTCATAAGTCCGGAGACCGGCCTGAAACAATATCATGTTATTGCGGAGGGCAATACACGGCACCGAATCTCATTCCCGGTATTTAATCGTGCCCGGTTCCCTGCTGTTTCTCCGCAATCTGTTTACAACCCGATTATCGCGCGGGTGTGCGCGGAGGAAACAATGTCCGAAAATCATGCTTCATCTGTACTGACTCTGTGGCTGGGAGCCAGTCTTTCTGCCCTTTCATGGGCAGAAGAAATCAGTTATCTCGAAAAACCAGTAGTCGTTACCGCCAGCCGTACCAATGAGGCTGCAGAAGATACGCTCGCCTCGGTTACCGTCATCACGCGAACTGATATCGAGCGCCAGCAAGCGCGCTCCATGCAGGATCTGCTGCACGGTATCGCAGGTATCAATATCGCCAATACCGGCGGCCCTGGAAAATTGACCACACTTCTCCTGCGAGGGACAGAGTCTGACCACGTACTGGTTCTGGTCGATGGCATCAGAATGGGCTCCGCCACATCCGGATTTTCTGAAATCCAGAACTATCCGGTAGAACTGATCGATCGTATCGAAATCGTCCGGGGACCCCGATCCAGTCTGTATGGCCCGGAAGCCGTGGGAGGGGTAATCCAGATATTCACCCGCAAAGGTGGAAAAAAAGGATTGAAACCCACTCTCAGCTTCGGAGGTGGCAGCTACGGAACCATCAATGGCTCAGCCACCCTCTCCGGCAGCAGTGAACGTGCCTGGTTCAATCTCGGTATCAGCGGATCGGACACCAATGGCTTCAATGCCTGCAAAGGATCTTTCAGTGCGGGATGCTTCACCATCGAACCGGACAAGGATGGCTATCGCAACATCTCCGGCTCGGCTCGCGCTGGTTACCGTTTTGATAATGGATTGGATGTCGAAGCGAGTTTTTTACATACTGATGGTCATTACGAGTATGACGGCAGCTTTCAAAACAGAACTCAGCTGGCACAACAAGTATTCGGGGGAACAGCACGCTATTCACTCTTTGAACCCTGGCGTATCACGTTGACAGCGGGACGCAGCAATGAAGATTCCGATAATTTCAAGGAAAAGCTATTCACGACACGCTACCACGCCCGGCGCGATACGATCTCCTGGCAAAATGACATAACCATCACCCCGAATCAGCTTTTGACCATCGGTACGGATTATCTGTACGATCGTATCAACAGCTCGGAAAAATTCACCACCACTTCACGCTATAACTGGGGCGTATTTGCGCAACACCAGATTTCACTCGCAGCGCACAAACTGCAACTTTCTGTACGCCATGATGACAACCAGCAATTTGGCAGCCAGGTAACCGGTGGAGCTTCCTGGGGCTATTCACTGACCGAACGGGTCAGGCTGACTGCCGGCTTTGGCAGCGCGTTCAAGGCCCCTACTTTCAACGAACTGTATTTCCCCGGATTTGGCAATCCCGATCTCAAACCGGAAGACGCCCGCACAGTGGAACTGGGTGCCGCCGGCCGATTTGACTGGGGCAACTGGTCACTCAATCTGTATGAAACCTGGATCGATGACTTGATCTCATACAATGCCGCAACATTCACTCCGGACAATATCGATAAAGCACGCATACAAGGGCTGGAAGCTGTCCTTAATACCGAAATCAAGGGCTGGCTGATTCAAACCAATCTTACTTTTCTTGACCCGCAGAATCGTTCCAGGGGAGCCAACAAAGGCAATATTCTGCCACGGCGCAGCAAGCAGGCTTTCCGGATCGATACCAGCCGCCAGCTCGGTAATTTCGTCATGGGAGCAATGTTTCTGGCAGAAACCAATCGCTATGATGATCTGGCAAACAATCAGAAACTCGATGATTATGTCAAAGTTGACTTGCGAGCAGAATATCTGATCAATCCGCAATGGCGCATTCAGGGGCGGATCGAAAACCTGTTTGACAAAGACTATGAAACCGCTGCATTCTTCAACCAGCCCGGGCGCAACTTTTTTGTCACCCTGCGTTACCAACCATAGGATAAAAATATGCTGACACTACCATTACGACATCAATACCTGATCGGATCGATCCTGATCATTCTGATGATCGCCACACGTGAATATCATTTCGCTTCATTACATACTCTGCCGGGAGCCTCCTGGGCGGTTTTCTTCCTGGCCGGTGTTTATCTCAGCTCAAGCTGGTCATTACTTGGGTTCCTGGTACTTGCCTGGATACTTGATTTTTCAGCTTACTTTACTGCTGCAGGAAGTGATTTCTGCCTGACCTCAGCCTATATTTTCCTGCTGCCCGCCTATAGCGCACTCTGGGCTGCCGGCCACTGGTTTGCAACCCGTTATCAATTCTCATGGCAAGCATTGGCGCCCCTGTCCATCAGCCTCCTGATCGGAGCGATATCGTGCGAATTATTCTCCAGTGGCGGATTCTATTTTTTCTCCGGCCAATTTGAAGAAATCACATTTGCTGAATTCTGGCAGCGTGAATTGCACTATTTCCCGCTTTATCTCCAATCCCTGCTGTTTTATGTCGGTACTGCAGCCACGATACATACCCTGTTCGTGCTGATTCATAAATCACGCCATCCACAAATTGATGCCACCGGCTGACAGCACAGACATTGATGCGGACAAAGCACAGCGCTACCGCTCGCGGATGCAGCGCCAGAAAGCAATCGTGGATGCAGCGATTATCCGTGCCGATAAAAGCAAAGGGCTATTGCTGGTACTGACCGGCAACGGCAAGGGTAAATCGAGTTCCGCCTTCGGGATGGCTGCCCGCGCGCTGGGACATGGCATGCGCGTGGGTGTTGCACAATTCATCAAGGGACGCTCCGATACCGGCGAGGAAGCCTTCTTCAGACAACAGAAAAATATCGTCTGGCATGTACTGGGGGAAGGATTCACCTGGGATACGCAGGACCTTTCGCGTGACAGAGAAACCGCCCGGCGAGGATGGTCAGTCGTACAAGCCATGCTGTGCGATCCATTGATCGATCTGCTGATACTCGACGAACTCACCTACCCACTCAAATTCGGCTGGCTGGAAATCAGCGAGGTATTGACTGATCTTCAGAACCGGCCGGCCATGCAGCATGTCGTCATCACCGGCCGCGCCGCGCCGGATGCTTTATGTGATGCGGCTGATACCGTTACCGAAATGCGCGATGTCAAACATGCTTTTCAGGCTGGCATTCAGGCACAAACGGGAATTGATTACTGATAGATGAGTTGATATGACAATGGAGCCTGTCATAGAATATTTTCTTCATTACATTTATTAGGCTAAACGTGTATGCAGCGCCAGACAAATAGCTTCATACGCGGAGTACAAACTGGATAAGGGTGCAACACCATATTCCCACAGAATATGCGCGCACTCTTGAGATCATTGAAAAACTACTATGCTCAGGCTTATACCCAGTAAAGGACTGAAAAAAACGATAAATACGCTTACGGTTGCCGAGAAGGCCAGAATCAATCATCAAGATATCGAGGAACTGCTGTTGAGGTATCAAAGAAGCTGCCCCGAAGATGCTGCCAGAAACATAACCGAAGTCACGAATCTGAATCAGGAGAAGCACGAAGGTCTCAGAGTATTCGTGATCCAGACATGGATAGCGCTCATGGTAGCCAATTCCTACGGACTTGAAACCTATCAGACTTTGAAAACATTCATGGACAGGCAAGGCTACAAGACACAGCTTGATTCTGCATATACGGTAACAGAACAGGAAGATTGAGATTTATGTGTAATAGAAAGGTAATCTCCCATTTTTAATGGGGTAATTACTGAAAAACATTGTCACCCAGAGTGTGCATGTTAAAAAACACGTTTTTATACAGTTTAGTGAAGCGATTCTTTAATAACTGTCAGAAACAAAATAGGATGCTATTTTCCTGAGATTGTCCAGCTCAAGTATGCCAGCCGCATAGCGTAGACGCAGAAAAGCAAGCAGGTAGTTATAACGCGCTTCCGCCAAGTCAACTTGTGCAGAATACAATTGCTTTTGAGCATCCAGTAAATCGAGATTGATGCGTATCCCGCCGTAAATGCTTTTTTCCGTAGCCTCAATCAGCAGTCGAGCGGACTCCACTGCAATTTCCAGAGAATCGATTCGTAAAACGCTGCTTTGCAGCAACTGGTATTGCTTGCGCAAATCAAGCAGTACCTTGTCTGTCATCGCATCAAGATCTGCTTCCTTCTTGGCCTGATTGGCGCTTGCCTGTTTGGTGATTGCATTCACCCGTCCACCGGCGTAGAGAGGGATGCTGACTTCAACTCCCACACTCGCCAATCTGACGTTGCGATCAGCAGCAACAAATGACGCAGCATTGTTGCGACTGAGGCTGGCAACCAGATCCACTCTTGGGGCATGGCCAGAACGGCTTTTCGTTACTTCTTCTCTGCTGGAATCTACTTCATAACGTTGTGCGACCAGCTCAGTATTGCTGGCCAGTGCAATCTCCTTCCAGCTTGCGAAGTCAGGTGGTTGTAAGGGTTGAATCTCGAATATCTTCTTCAGAGAATCCAGTTGTGTTACAGATTTTCCGGTGATAGCGCTCAGTGCAAGCTGGGCAGCCTCCCATTCGTTCTGTGCTTCAATAACCTGAGCCTGAGCCAGAGAATAACGTGAACGTGTCTCGAGAACGTCAGTTTTAGTCCCCTCCCCATGTTTCAACATATTCTCATTAACCTGCCTAAGCTCGGCCAGTGCATCACGCTGTGCACTAGCCAGTGCCAGGCGATCTCGCGCCAGCAACGCAGTAAAGTAGGCTTCTGCGAGCCGGAGGATCAATTGGTGACTCTGATTGGAAAACCGGGCCTGGCTGGAATTGGCTTGGGTAACTCCCTGGCGGTAACCGGCGAGAGCTTCCAGATTCAATAACGGCTGACGTAAGGTAAGGGCTGTCACTTCGTTATTGAAATCCAGAGGAAGAGATCTGCCATCCTGGCTTATCGTTCCGCGATTTATTCCCTGAGAATGGGTAATAGACAAATTTGGCAACAATCCTGCACGACCAATCTCAGCAGACTGTTGCCCTGCCTCATTCTCATGGACTGCTGAACGGAATAGCGGATCACTGTGCAATGCTTCTTCATAGGCTTCCAGCAGACCCATGGCAAAGCTGTTACCCGATTGTAATAACAACGTTACAGCCAGATTCAGTATCACAATGCGAATTCGCACGATCAGTCTTCACCTAATGAGACACGTACGCGATCAAAAACGGGTCGCAACAGATAGTTCATCAATGAGCGCTCACCGGTTTTGACAAAAATTTCAACTGGCATACCAGCACGAATCTGGTAATCCGCCAGTAGTTGCATACTCTCTGGTTTTACCCTGGCTTTTAGCTGGTAATAAGGAATACCATTATATTCATCAACCAGGCGATCAGCGGAAACCTGGGTAACCTCTCCATCGATATGAGGTGTCCTGCTCTGATTGAATGCGGAAAATATCAAATCCACATCCAATCCGGCATGCACCTTATCGATAAGATGAACAGGAAGCTGTCCTTCAACGACCAGCATATCCTCACTCGGAACGATATCCATCATACGGAATCCGGGGCCGATAACCCCTCCATGCGTAAAAATGTTGATTCCGACGACAACCCCATCGACTGGTGCTTTGACAAGTATGTTGGATAAGTCAAAATCCTGTTCGATCAGCCGGTTATCTAGTGTCTCAGCATCTCGCTGAATATCTGCCAACTGTTGACGGACTTCCTGCTGATATTCTTCCCTGCGTTGAATACGGCGCATATTCAGCTCCGAAATCTGCCGATGGATACGCCCGATATTTCCACTGTCTTCGGAAATTTCTCCGTTCAGTTGTGCATGTATACGTTCCAGTTCAAGTAAACGGTTTCTGGGCACAAAACCTTCTTCAGCCAGTGTACGCAGGCCATCCAGTTGTTCCTTCAGAAATATCAACTGCTGTTTCTTATTTGCACGGGAAGCTTCCAATCCCTGCATTTGAATTTTCAGGCCTGCAATATTCTCACCTAATGCCGCAATATCATGCTCCAGTGCCTGCCGGCGTGACTGGAACAACTGGTTTTGCAACGAGATCACGCCATTTGCACGAGAATTATCTGCCTGGGAAAGCAGAAAATCAGGGAAATCAATATTTGGTTGGTTATCTCGTTCCGCGATCAATCGTGCCTCAACTGCACGTGCAGTCATTAACTGAGAACGGGTTGCATCAGCTTGTGCTTTTGCATGTACATCATTCATACGTACCAGCACCTGCCCTGTGCTGACCATATCACCTTCCCTGACTAAAATTTCATCTACGATACCCCCTGCTTCATGCTGTACCGCCTTGCGATTGGTCTGTGCCATAACAAAGCCCGATAAAGGCACACCTTTATCCAAAGGTGCCAGAGATGCCCATAGAAAAAAGCCACCAACGCCTGCCAGCACAATCAACCAGCCGAAGCGAACATGCCGCCTTTCATCCGTTTCAATCCCGCCAGAATTCTCTACAGGAACATTGTTTGCCGTCTCGTTATGTCTCGGTAAATCCATAAACTTCATATCTTTAATTATCAGGACTCACTGATGTGGCTACCTGAGATGCAGGTAATTCTGTTTTTTGCAGTGGTTTATCCTGGGATGAGGGCCGGGCCTGTTGCTGCTGAGCCAGATTGGACATCACCTCTTCAGTCGTTCCAAATAATTTCATCACCCCGTTATGTAACAACAGCAAGCGAGTCGTAGCTGCAAGAATACGTGTACGGTGTGTAATTACGATTATCGTTTTTCCACGCTTACGTAAATCTATGATGGTCTTCAGTAATGCATGCTCTCCGATATCATCCAGATTGGAATTAGGCTCATCCAGTACAATCAGCGATGGATCACCATAAAGAGCACGTGCCAGCCCAATACGCTGTTTTTGTCCACCAGACAGCCCCATTCCTCCATCACCGAGAACGGTATCGTAGCCTTGAGGCATTGCCAGTATCATTTCATGTACACTGGACTGCCTGGCTGCCATAACGACCTTCTCAGCATCGATCTCACCAAAACGTGCAATATTTTCGCTGATCGTTCCAGCAAACAGCTCAATATCCTGTGGCAGATAACCGATATGCGGTCCCAATTCATCCTTGTTCCACTGATAGATATCTGCGCCATCCAACCTTATCTTTCCAGCTACGGCTGGCCATACCCCTACCAGTAATCTGGCAAGTGTTGATTTGCCCGAACCGCTTGGTCCGATGATGCCAAGCACTTCGCCTGGCTCTATTACAAAACTCAACCCTTTGATCACCGCTACTTTGGATCCTGGCGGCCCGGCCATAATATTTTCAACCGATATTTTCCCGGCTGGCCTGGGTAATGTCATACCGGCTTTACGTGCGGGATTTTCTTCGAGTAATCTGGATAGCCGTTCATAAGCCCTGCGCGTGCTTCCAAACTGCCGCCAGATATTGATCATTAGCTGAACGGGCGCAACTGCTCTGCCAAACAGGATAGGTCCGGCAATCATCATTCCGGGTGATATGCTGTCTTCCAGTACCAGCAGTGCGCCTAAACCATACATAAACGACTGCATCATAATCGAGAAGGTTTTGCTGATTGCGGTCACCGTTCCGGATTTTTCACTCGCTTGTGCCTGCAAAGCCAGGAAACGACTGTGCTGCTTATACCAGCGTGCCATCAGATTGGGTAACATCCCCATGGCTTCGATCACTTCCGTATTGCGCAAATTACTGCTGGCCAGAGCATTTGAAGTGATCGCAACGTTACTGGCTTCTGCCAATGGCTTCTGCGATAGTCTCTCATTGATATAAGCCAGTAATACCAGCACGACCACTCCGAACACGGCCAGTATGCCAAGCCAGATACTGAACAGAAAAAGTATCGACAGATAAATTGGAAACCAGGGAAAATCGAAAAAGGCAAAAGGCGCATTACCCGTCAAAAACTGACGTAAATTGCTGAGATCCTGCAGAGCCTGACCGGCGCTATCGGTATTTTGCCGCAGATTCTGCTCAAACGCCGCCGTGTAAATACGCTGATTCAGTTTTATATCGAATTGCGCACCAACCCGGATCAGGATAAAACTTCGTACGAACTCCAGTGAACCCATAAAAATATAGGCTCCCAACATAATCAGCGTCAGCATAGCCAGCGTCATTTCATTGCGGCTGAATAATACACTGTCATAGAGTTGCAACATGTAGAGTGCCGGTGTCAGCATCAGGATGTTGATGACCGCGCTAAAAACACCGACAGTATTGAAAGCTCGCCTGAAACTTACCAATACCTGAGCAAGCTCGCTTTGGAATAACTTGTCTGAGTTCATCGGGAAGAATCAGTACGTAATATTACTTGTGTGACCATCTCAGCTATTTCACAGCGCGTATTTTGATCGAAGATATTTAACGAATTATCGGAGAAACCTTTGAGGAATCAAGGAAATAATCAGCGATAAAGCAGGTGCATACTTGAATACGATGTAATCGCGATGGACAACCCAGTCTGGCATACCATGCTGCCCGGTATGACCAGACCCAGGTAATGGGTGATCGATCAGTAATGATGGTATCTGTTACATAGCAGCAATAAGGCTAACCTCCAAAGCTGCCAGATACTCACTTATTTAAAACAACTGTTTCCAGTCAGAAATCATTGTTCTCAACGGCAACACAAAACCACAGCAGCTCGATCTGAAATCACCCAAAAATCCTGATATGACGAAGTAATTTACTTGTAAAACTTCCGAATGAGCCACAACGAAGGAAGCAGTACCAGGAATAGCGTGGCAGGCTCCGGTACATTTGTTGTAATCTGGTCGGCTGTCAGACGAAATGACAGATTGAGCGCAGTATCATTAGCAGTCCAGGAATCACCATCTGCGGCACGAGACCAATTTAGATCGTTTCCTGTCGGGCTTTCCAGCCAATACCAACCTTGCCCTCCATCTTTACTGAATACTGAAAGATAGTAATTTATCCCTCCCTGCAACAACCAACTGACACTGACGTCATACTGGAAAACGGTACCACCAGCAATATCAGCGAGACCTGCACTGTCATCTCCCAACCCTGTGAATGTAGTTTCATACAGAGAATTGATTAGTGGATTTCCTGCTCCATCACCTTCGAAAATACGTACAGTAAATGATTCCGGATCGGGAGCGCTGTCATCATAACTCCCCCACCAACTAATCGAGGTCAATGTGACACTGTCAGTAAACTGAAAATTTTCCGCAACCTGCGTGCCCGTTGGTCCGACACTCGACGCTCCATCCCCATTATTCAATGGAGCCTGTTCCAGAACAACAGCACTGGCAGTCAAAGAAAACATGCTCAACAGCAGCAAAGTAAATAATCGTTTTACAGCACGTATCATGATATTTTTCCCCTAATTTTTATATGCTGAAGTATTAGCACAAAATATGCCATCATATATTTTTACCTGTTTTCATACGCTTATATGGATCCCACTCATCTTCAGGATCATTCTGGTAAAGAAAACCGACACCTCCAAAAAGATAAATACGATTCCATCTCAGGCTAAAGGGGTTAGACAATCAACCCTAAACCTCCCTGAACGCCCACAAGAGAAATATTGCCAAACTCGAATTCGATAGCACTCACCAGGTAATCACTCCCATCCCAGCTACCGTTTCCAGGATTAACCGGGCTGCTTTGATAGGCTCCTGAAGCATCGGCAAGGCCACCAAAGATGAACTGGCCATCTTCATAAATACCTGCTGTCAACACTACCGATGAGAAACCCGCACTATGTTCCAACGTAATCTGCTGCTCGTGCCCAGCCGTATTTGCACTGAAGACCAGTTCATTCACGACTAATCCGGAATCATCCAGCAACTGTAATCGACCAGCATCAAACTGATTCATCTCTGTATTACCCTCCAACCGGGATAAATCAACTGTTACACCAGTAGCTGCTTTAGCCAGATCAAAACGCAACGCCTCCGTGCCATCGATTTCCTGAGCAATACTGCTGGATTTCAGGGATTGTCCGCTTACACCGAGATCACCCCCGAAAATATCTCCACCAGCCAACGCACTGGGATTAACACCGTTCAGCACGGCACTGCTCCAGGATTCGCCGGCATTCGTATAGTCGGATTTATGACTGATACTGATGATTTCATCTGTCCAAGCATCTTGCCAGGCATTTGGGTTAGACCGTAAGACGAGCAGCGGTGCATCACCAATCCGTACGACTTCCACAGGTGCCACCTCATTTACCGTCACTGCAAAATTACCCGCATCGGCATGGGTACCATCCTCGTCGACCAGATCGACACTGATCGTATAATTACCTTGGGCAGCAAACGTATGCGTGACTTCTCCAGCCACATCGTAGATATCACTGCTGTCATCACCCCAGTTGACGATGTAGCTTGTCACCGTATCGTCACCCGGATCGGTAATCGCACCCAGGTTCAGGATGTAACTCACTCCCGCATCCACTTCCGGCAGTCCCGACAATGCAATCGTCGGTGCTACGTTGTTCACATCGAGACGGAACTGTTGGGTATCGGAATCGCCTGCCACATCGGTCACCATCACACTGATGTCATGGCTGGCATCGCCGTCAGCAAAGAAACGGCTGATATCGAAACTGTTGGCACCGGCAGCAATACTGCCTGTCTCGATGATCGAATCGTTACCCCAATCCACACTGTAAGTCCAGCCGTCTGCCCCGGTATCTTCACCGTCTGCAAAAGTGATCGTGCGGGTGAAGAAACTGCCTTCATCGATGACTGCATCGGTTCCGGCATTTACAGACACACCATCAGGGATGATTACCGGGTTGACTGCAACGGCCAGCGTACCGGCAGCAGTATGGGTATCGTCTTCATCGACCAGATCGACACTGATCGTGTAATTGCCTTCGGCAGCAAACGTATGCGTGACTTCTCCAGCCGCATCATAAGTATTACTGCTGCCATCGCCCCAGTTGACGATATAGCTGATGACCGTATCATCACCCGGATCGGTAATCGCACCCAGGTTCAGGATGTAATTCACTCCTGCATCCACTTCCGGTAACCCTGACAAGGCAATCACCGGCGCCACGTCATCGACCTGCACGGTGAAATTATCGCTGACAGCCTCACCGGCTTCGTCGGTAAGGGTCACGGTGACGGTATGGGTAGCGTCGCCATCGGCATAGAGGTGGGACAATTCCAGGCTCTGCACCAGCGTAGTACCAGTGTCGATGGTGCCGTCGCCATAGTCAATGGTATAGCCCCATCCGATTGCACCGTTATCCTCGCCGTCGCTAAACACGATCGTGCGAGTAAAGGTAGTGCCTTCGTCGAGTGTCACGTCGGCGCCGGCCTCGAAGGATAACGTCGGTGTCGGTGCGGTAACGGCCAACGCCTGAGTGGCAACCTCGGTATGGGTGCCATCCTCATCGATCAGATCAACCGTGATGACAAAGTCACCGGCGCTTGCATAGGTATGGGAGACCTCGCCGGCGCTGTCGTAGCTGCTGATATTGCCGTCGCCCCAGTTGACGATGTAGCTGGTGACGGTGTCGATGCCCGGGTCGGTGACCGCGCCCAGGGTCAGGGCATAGGCGGTGCCCTGCACCTGGCTGGCCGCACCGGAGACAGCCAGCGTCGGCGCCACATTATGGACAGTAACGCTACGGCTCTGCTGGGTGACACCGCCATCACCATCGTTGGCCGTGACAGTGATAGTGCGCGGCGTAGCGTTGACCGGGCCATCCTCGTCATCGACATAAATGTGCTCGACGTTGCCGCCAAGTGCAGCCAGTTCGGCCGCAGTGAGGCTCTGCAGCGATGAACCGTCACCCCAGTCGATGCTGTAAGTCAGTGGATCAGCAGCACCAGCCGGATCAGTAGCGGTGATGGCCAGCACGTAGATGCCGCCTTCGTTGATATCATCGGCGCCTGCAATGCTGAGCGTCGGTGCCACGTTGTTGACTGTGACCACCTTGTTACCGACATTAGTGTGGGTGCCGTCCTCATCCATCAGAGTGACGAAGATGGTGTAGTCAGTACCGCCCATGCCGCCATCCTGGTAGATATGGGTACGGGCCGCTTGTATCGCGATCTCCGTAGCGCTGAAAGTCTCGATGCTGCCATCGCCCCAGTTGATCTGGTACTGGGTGACGCTGTCTTGACCCGGATCGGTAATCGCACCCAGTTCCAACGTGTAGCTGCTACCCTCGTCTACACTGTCGGCACCGGTAAGCGCCAGCGTTGGCGCCACGTTATCGACCTGCACGGTGAAATTGTCGCTGACAGCCTCACCAGCTTCGTCGGTAAGGGTCACGGTGACGGTATGGGTAGCGTCGCCATCGGCATAGAGGTGGGACAATTCCAGGCTCTGCACCAGCGTAGTACCAGTGTCGATGGTGCCGTCGCCATAGTCAATGGTATAGCCCCATCCGATTGCACCGTTATCCTCGCCGTCGCTAAACACGATCGTGCGAGTAAAGGTAGTGCCTTCGTCGAGTGTCACGTCGGCGCCGGCCTCGAAGGATAACGTCGGTGTCGGTGCGGTAACGGCCAACGCCTGAGTGGCAACCTCGGTATGGGTGCCATCCTCATCGATCAGATCAACCGTGATGACAAAGTCACCGGCGCTTGCATAGGTATGGGAGACCTCGCCGGCGCTGTCGTAGCTGCTGATATTGCCGTCGCCCCAGTTGACGATGTAGCTGGTGACGGTGTCGATGCCCGGGTCGGTGACCGCGCCCAGGGTCAGGGCATAGGCGGTGCCCTGCACCTGGCTGGCCGCACCGGAGACAGCCAGCGTCGGCGCCACATTATGGACAGTAACGCTACGGCTCTGCTGGGTGACACCGCCATCACCATCGTTGGCCGTGACAGTGATAGTGCGCGGCGTAGCGTTGACCGGGCCATCCTCGTCATCGACATAAATGTGCTCGACGTTGCCGCCAAGTGCAGCCAGTTCGGCCGCAGTGAGGCTCTGCAGCGATGAACCGTCACCCCAGTCGATGCTGTAAGTCAGCGGATCGGCAGCACCAGCCGGATCAGTAGCGGTGATGGCCAGCACGTAGATGCCGCCTTCGTCAATGTCATCGACACCTGCAATGCTGAGTGCCGGTACGACATTGTTGACGCTAACAAACTTGCTGCCGGCGACGAAGCTGCCATCCTCATCCGTGACGGTGAGGTTGACGGTATAGTTGCCGTCATCGGCATAGACGTGGCCGGCGTTGCCGCCCAGGGCGGCGAACTCGGCGGCGGTGAGGATCTGCACGGTACCATCGCCCCAATCCAGCGTGTAGGCGGTGGCGGTATCGGCGCCCGGATCGACCAGTGTACCGAAATTCAGCAGGTAGGCACTGCCTTCATCAATGCTGTCGGCGCCGGTAAGCGCCAGCGTCGGCGCCACGTTGCTCACCGTCACCGTAAAGCTCGCGTTGGCTTCATCCACGCCCGCTTCGTCGATCACCTTCACACCGACCACCGCCGTGGTCGGACCATCTGGATAGACGTGGCTAATGTCGAAACTGCTGCTGCCAGGTGCAAGGCTGCCGGTTTCGTCAGCTACACCATCGCCATCCCAGTCGATCTCGTAGGTCCAGCCATTCGCACCTGCATCAACGCCATCAGTGAAGTTCACGGTGCGCACGAAAACCTGACCTTCGGCAACTTCGAGATCTCCGCCCACTGCGACGGCAACACCCGGGGTGACATCATCGTCCACAATCTCGCCAATCGCCCGCAACTCCGTATCCTTCCCGGCAAAGCGCGCATTGCTGATTTCGGAGAGCCGCAGCATGAAGGTCTCGACTGGCTCGATCAATGCATCATCGAGAATCGGCACCGCGACAGTGAAGGCGGTCTGGCCCGGCGCCAGCGTGAAGCTGCCCGCCACCGGCGTGAAGTCCGCTCCCGCCGTGGCCGTACCCGCCTGCACCGCGAACTGCCCGCTCACATCCACCGCCGACGGGCTCGACAGCACCAGCGTAAACACCGCCGTGCTGCCCCCGGCCTGCTCCTGCACCTGGATGTCGGCCACGCTCAGGATCGGCAGGCCGTCGATCGGCGCCGGCCCGTCGTTGTCCAGGATCGTGCCAATGCCATCAAGCTGCGCCACCCCGCCCGCCAGCACCGCATTCTGCGGGCTGCTCAGGCGCAGTGTGAAGAATTCATCCTGCTCCTCGACCGTACCACCCAGAGTCGTCACCACGATCACCGCGCTGGTCTGGCCCGGCGCGAAGGTCAGCGTGCCGCTCGTGGCCTGGTAGTCGCTGCCCGCCACCGCACTGCCGTCGACCGTGCTGTAATTGACCCGCACGATCTCGCTCGAGGGCGCCGACAGCGTCACCACAAACTCCATGTTCGGGCTGAACGTGCTGTTCGCCTCCAGCACTTCGCCATCGGCGATGCTGATCACCGGCGTGCCGCTGCTGCCAGCATCATCGTCCAGGATCGTCGCCACCCCTTCGGCACCGGCGCCGCCCGCCCCGAACAGCGCTCCCTGCGGCGCCGACAACACCAGCGAGAAGGTCTCACTCGCTTCCACCGCACCGTCGCCGAACACCGGTACATGCACCGCCGCCACCGTCTGCCCGGCCAGGAAGGTCAGCGTGCCGCTCACCGGCGCAAAGTCCACCCCCGAACTGGCCGTGCCCGGTGCCGTCGTATATTTGACCGTCACCACTTCATCGACCGGGCGCGACAGCCGTACTTCAAATACTGCCTCGCGCTGGCCTGTGTCACCCTCGACCACCAGCGCATCGCTCACGAACAGCGCCAGCTTGTTGCCGCTACCGTCGTTATCCAGGATCACCCCCGGCGCCTGCAGCCGCAGCGCATCCCCGGCGAATACCGCCCCGCGCGGGTTGCTCAGCTCGAGCACGAAGGCTTCGTCAGCCTCAACCTCGGTACCCCCGTACGTGGTGATCACGATCACCCCGCTACTCTGGCCGGCCGCGATCACCAACTGCCCCGCCTGCCGGGTCTGGTCGAAATCGACCCCTTCCTTGGCACTGCCGTTGAGCGTCTGGTAGTCGACGATCACGTCCTGCGTCGCCGGCGCCGACAGCGTCACCACAAACTCCATGCTCGGACTGAACGTGCTGTTCGCCTCCAGCACTTCAGCCGCTGCCAGCGACAGTACCGGCAGCGCGCCGCTGCCCGCATCATCATCCAGGATCGTCGCCACCCCGGCAGCGCCAGCCGCACCGTTGGCGATCGCCGAGGTCGGTGTCACCACCAGCGAGAACTGCTCCGTGCCTTCCACCACCCCATCACCGAATACCGTCACCGCTACCGCCTTGACCGTCTCACCGGCCAGGAAGGTCAATGTACCCACCGTTTGCTGGTAGTCACTGCCCGCCCGCGCCGAACCGTCACGGGTCACGTAGCTCAGTGTGATCGGCTCCTCGGCCGGGCGCGACAGCCGCACTTCAAACACTGCCTCGCGCTGGCCTGTGTCACCCTCGACCACCAGCGCATCGCTCACGAACAGCGCCAGCTTGTTGCCGCTACCGTCGTTATCCAGTATCACTCCCGACGCCTGCAACCGCACCGCATCCCCGGCAAATACCGCTCCGCGCGGGTTGCTCAGCTCAAGCACGAAGGCTTCGTCAGCCTCGACTTCCGTGCCTCCGTACGTGGTGATCACGATCACCCCGCTGCTCTGCCCAGCCGCGATCACCAGCTGCCCCGTCTGCCGTGTCTGGTCGAAGTCCACATCTTCCTTGGCACTACCGCTCACCGTCTGGTAGTCAATGATCACGTCCTGCGTCGCCGGCGCCGACAGCGTCACCACAAACTCCATGCTCGGACTGAACGTGCTGTTCGCCTCCAGCACTTCGGCCGCTGCCAGCGACAGCACCGGCAGCGCGCCGCTGCCCGCATCATCATCCAGGATCGTTGCCATTCCCGACGCCCCGGCCGCACCATTGGCGATCGCCGAGGTCGGCGTCACCGTCAGCGAGAAGCTCTCCGAACCTTCCACCACCTGGTCGCCCAGCACCGGCACCCGCACTTCCTGCACCAGTGCACCGCCCGCCGTAAACACCAGCGTGCCGCTGGTGGCGACATAGTCCTGCCCGGCCACCGCCGAACCATCCGTCGTCGTGAACGCCAACGCCACTGATTCCCCCGGGTCGCGCGACAGCCGCACCAGGAACACCGCCTCACGCTGGCCCGCATCGCCTTCGACGATACGCACGTCGTCAACGAACAACGCCAGCTTGTTGCCGCCGCCGTCGTTGTCCAGCATCGTACCCGCCGCCCGCAGGCTCAGCGCCCCGTCGGCAAACGCCGCCCCGCGCGGATTGCTCAGCTCGAGCACGAAGAACTCGTCAGCCTCGACTTCCGTGCCTCCGTACGTGGTGATCGAGATCACCCCACTCGTCGCCCCCGCGGCAATCGTCAACGTCCCGCGCGTCTGGTTGAAGTCCACATCCTCGGTAGCCGTGCCCCCTACCGTTTGGTAGTCTACGAGCACATCCTGTTCGGCCGGCGACGACAGCGTCACCACAAACTGCATGTTCGGACTGAACGTGCTGTTCGCCTCCACCACCACCGCGTCCGCCACCGAAAGAATCGGATCCGTGGATGCATCCATTACGCCCGCGATCTCGACGACGGCCCGCGCCGTCGCCATGCCACCACGACCGTCGGACACGGTGTAGGCAAAGGAGTCGGTCGCCCGGTCGCCCGCGTTCAGGGCTTCGAAGCGGCCGTTCGGATCATAGGCGAACGTGCCATCTGCATTGAGCCTCAACAAAGCGCCCGACGCCAGGGCAATCTGCTGGCCGACATAGGCTGCAACGCCTTCGACTGCGACCACGGTCAGCGGATCACCATCGGCATCGCTGTCATTGGCCAATACACTATTTGCACCACTGGACAGCATGGTCACCACGCTGTCCTCGTTTGTGATCAGGATGTCATCGATCGCTGATGGTCTGGCGTTGGCTGGGTCGTTGTCATGGATCTCACCCACGGCGAGCAATTGAGTGGCCCGGTTCGGAAATTGCGCATTGCTGATGTCGGTCAGCCGCAGCACGAAGGTCTCGACCGGCTCGATCAATGCATCATCGAGAATCGGCACCGCGACAGTGAAGGCGGTCTGGCCCGGCGCCAGCGTGAAGCTGCCCGCCACCGGCGTGAAGTCCGCTCCCGCCGTGGC